>Ga0302178_10001153_pt1 | contig 22739 bp, 15 predicted proteins | sample I_Palsa_E1_3_FD_198790 | JGI IMG/M metagenome (GOLD analysis project Ga0302178, IMG submission 198790) | Peat permafrost microbial communities from Stordalen Mire near Abisko, Sweden - I_Palsa_E1_3 | ecosystem: Environmental > Terrestrial > Soil > Palsa > Peat permafrost | place: Sweden... | reverse complement strand
CGCAGGCCCGCGCACCGTGCTTGAATCGAACGCGAAACGCGCCGACGAGAACGTGGTGCTGGAAGATGTGCGACGCGCGACCCAAGTGATTGCGCGCTCCTTGCTGGACTTGCTGGCCAAGTAAAGCTGGAACTGGGCCAAGCGGCGGGTCTTACCGATGGTTTAGGCCTGCTGCCCAAGCCGCCGAACAAAGAAAGAAGGGCCACGGGCGGCAGCTTGATCGTCGCCTGGGTGCTCGTGCCTGCAAGCTGGGCTTTAAAGCTGGGCTTTAAAGCTGGACCTTAAAGTGGAGCCTTGAAGCTGGAGCTGTTTTGGTTTAACCGCGATCGTCGATCCACAGCAAACCCCAGCGGGTAGCGTAATCGAGCGCACCTTCTTCATCGTGGAAATAGTCGAGCGCATGGAAAGAATACGGCTCGGGTTGGGCGTTATTCGTGCCGGCACGACGCTCGATCGTAAGATTAGCGGCGAATAAGCCGTTCTGCATGGGTTGGGCAGCGGCCGCAACGGCATACCCTTTATGGTGTAATTGTCGATTCATACTATTCACTTCTTAGCGTGAGCCGGACACTGAGTGATCGGACCGGCTCGGGGTTGTGCAATCTCCTGCTCGTATTTTCCGGGTCAAATGTGACAATTTCGGTAAGGACGCGGGACCTGCTTTATCTTATGCTGTCTTGATTTGTCTCAATAGACAGACAAAGCTCTGACAATCGGCAGCACGACAAGTTCCGCAATACGTTTTAATGACCCGGATGGCGGCTGAACTGCCTACCACCTGAACGAACAGCCGCGGATGCGCGGTTCTGTTTATCTTCCTGGATTTTCTTGAAAATGTCGCCGAATCAAAAATAGTGCCGCATATTATATAGTTTCGACAAACCAGTCTAACCCAAGTAGCTTACAGCAGCCTTGCATTGACATAACACTCTAAGCCATTGTATTTAAAGACCATTAAGCTCAATAAAGCATAACTTAACGATCAAACCCTGAGCTCACCGCTTATAGCGGGTAATACCTAATTTACTGAACTCAATATCAATGCAGCAGCGCTACACACTCGGTCGATTCAGTCAGGGATAAAAATAATATTGAGATTATCGCTTTCTGGAATAAGCGAGACGATTGTTCATTAAATTAATCAATTCATTATCGCCAAGCGACTGCTTGATTGAGCGGCTGCCGAGTAAAAACCCAGGTATACCCGATATGCTTTACGGCGCGAAGACTTGTCGCGGATACACCCCAAACACCCGGCCCGTCGCCGAGAACACCACAACGCCTGACCAATCTCTTACGCAAGCCGTTTTTAGCCATACAATAATAGGGCGCGAACCATTTGGGCCCGGGCTTGCGATGCCAGGAGTGTTGCACTCTAAAGATATAAACGCGTCGCAAGCCGCATCTGCATATTTTTAGGACCAAAAGAAGATGAAACGAATTGTCGCTATCGCGGTGATGTCGGGCATTTACTCCATCAGCCACGCGGCCACGCTCAATGCCGCGGACGTATTGGCCAGTATCCAGCATTCGGGCGCCAAAGCGACGATTGCAGAACTGCAGCGACGCGATCAATGGCAAACCATGACGGACATGATAGGCACAGGCGACCCAGCCTGGATCGAATTAGTCCCCAAACTGGCCGTCGCCGGCGACGAAGCCACGGCGGAAGATCTAGCCATCGGCCTCAGTGTCGCCTTACCTAAAAATGCGGCCTTTGTGCTTGCCGTACTGTCGGTTGAGCACACCATCAGCGCAAGCCGCGTCTGCAGCATGCCGTTTACCGAAGATAGGATCAAAGACCGGCCCGCATACAAACGTCAAACCCAACATGCACTTGACGAAGTGAAAGACGCTTCGCTGGCCCAAACCAAGGGGAACTGTATAGCAACGCTAAAGCGTGCCGAATAAAACCAGCTAATCCCGCGCGGTCCATCTCCATCGCAGCGGCCCATCCCCGCAGTTCACCCCCGCAGTTCACCCCCGCAGTTCACCCCCGCAGTTCACCCCCGCAGTTCACCCCCGCAGTTCACCCCCACAGTTCACCCCCGCAGTTCACCCCTTTGTAGCGGGCAACGCAAGCCCACTCATTGCGTGAACAAGCCCTAGAGCAACTCAATGCCATCCAACTGCGCAGCACAAGTATCGCGCACGATGGCCACGAAATCGTCGAAATACGGCATGCGCGCGAAAGACTTGACCGCCACGGCGTAGAGTTCGCTCCACAGGCCGCTAGAGCCAATCCGCTTGGCCAGGACATAGTCGTGATCGACGTAATTCTTGACGCCCCAATTAGGCAGGGCTGCAATGCCGCGCCGGCTTGCCACCAGTTGCATGATGGCTACCGTCAACTCGGCCGTGCGTCGTTCCAAGGTAATGCCGGCGGGTTCCAATACCTGACGGATCAGGTCGATGCGCGACTCGGGAACCGGATAGGTGATCAGCGTTTCACCGATCAGATCGTCAGGGGCCAGGCGCCGCTTGGCTCGTAAGCGATGCTGATTGGCGATCACCGCAAGAATCTCGAATCGAAACAAAGGTGCGACATGCACATTGCGCCGGCCGTCAGGCTTGGAACCAATCACGATATCGGCCCTATCCTCGGCGAGCAAACCCAGCGGATCCGCATGAAAACCCGCGACCAGATCGACCTCGACTTCAGGCCAGCGGCGGCGGAATTCGTCCATCACCGGCATCAGCCAATCGAAACAAGTATGGCATTCCAGCACGATACGCAAGGCCCCTCGAGTATCGCTTTTCAATCTGGCGATATCGCGGTCGGCCGCGCTGATCGCCGCCATGGTTTCGCGCGCCAAAGCCAATAAGCGATCGCCGGTCGCCGTAAAACGCAATCCTTGCCGGGTGCGTTCAAACAGCGAGACCTCATAATGCGCCTCCATATCCTTGATCTGGTGGGACAAAGCCGATTGACTTAGATTGACCCGGGCGGCGGCGGCCACCAATTTACCGGATTCCGCAATCGCTATCAGCGAGCGCAAATGACGGATTTCAAGCATAGGGATCAGTTAACTCAAACAGGGGTGAGAGGAAGCAAGCAGGGCAAGGTCATATTAGTTTAATTCATATTAAGATGAAAATATGCCGCTTGATGAATATTAGCGTGACGGCCACACTCACCGCTATCTATTCAGGACATCATCATGGCACGCACGCACATTCTAGGTTTCCCGCGCATAGGCGCACATCGTGAGTTGAAATTCGCGCAAGAATCGTTGTGGCGCGGTGAGAGCGACGAAACATTTTTACTCGACACCGCCCAAGCATTGCGCCGGCGCCATTGGGAATTACAGCGTGAGGCCCAACTCGATTGGGTGACGGTCGGCGATTTCGCCTATTACGACCCTATGCTCAACCTAAGCGCGCTGTTGGGCGCCTTGCCGTCGCGCTTCGGCTTTAACCCCGGCACACTGACGCTGAGCCAATACTACGAACTGGCTCGCGGCAACAAAGCACAGCCTGCCATGGAAATGACCAAGTGGTTCGATACTAACTACCACTACCTGGTACCGGAACTGGACCCGCAGACTACCTTCAACGGCGGCGTCAACTGGTTGTTCGACGAAATCGATGAAGCGCTGGCCCTCAATCACGCGGTTAAGCCTGTGTTGATCGGCCCCATCACTTACCTGTGGCTCTCGAAAACCCAGGTAGCCGGTTTCGATCGCTTGTCGCTGCTGCCCCAGCTCGTGGCGGCTTATGGCCGTATCCTGGCGCAGTTGAAAGCGCGCGGCATCGACTGGCTGCAACTCGACGAACCGGCGCTGTGCCTGGATCTCGACGAAAACTGGCTGGACGCATTGGCCGGCGCCTATGATGCGCTGGCCGAATCGGGCGTGAAACTGATGTTGGCCACCTACTTCGAAACAGCGGCCGACCATGCGCCGCGTATCGCCAAATTGCCGATTCAAGGTGTGCATATCGATCTGGTGCGCGCGCCCCAACAACTCGATGCATGGCGCGCCGCCCTGCCGGCTCACACTGTGCTGTCGGTTGGGGTGGTCGACGGCCGCAATATCTGGCGTGCCGACCTGAGCCAAATCGTCAAGTCGCTGGCTCCCTTGCAAGCCGAGCTGGGCGAGCGCCTCTGGATCGCACCATCATGCTCCTTGCTGCACGTTCCCGTGTCGCTGGACGCCGAAAGAAAACTCGATGCCGAAATCAAATCCTGGCTGGCGTTTGCCACCGAGAAACTCCACGAAGTGAAGGTGATTGCCCAAGCCTTAAACCATGGCAACCATGCGGTCGCATCGCACTTGGCGGCAGCCGATACGGCGCTGGCTGTAAGGCGCGCCTCGAAACGCGTAGTCAGCGCGCCGGTGCGACAACGCGTAGCCGCCGTGACGGATGCCATGGCCCAACGCAACAGCGGCTTTGCCGAGCGCAATCGGATCCAGCGGCAGTCCTTGCAACTACCGTCGCTGCCGACCACGACGATCGGCTCGTTTCCGCAAACACCGGCCATCCGCCAAGCCCGCGCCGCCTATAAGCGCGCCGAACTGAGCGCGCTCGACTATCTTGAACATATTCGCGCGGAAATCGAAACCGTGGTGCGCCGCCAGGAAGCACTGGGGCTCGACGTGCTGGTGCATGGCGAAGTCGAGCGCAACGATTTGGTTGAGTACTTCGGCGAGCAATTATGGGGTTACGCCTTCACCGAAAACGGCTGGGTGCAAAGCTATGGATCAAGCTGCGTCAAGCCGCCGCTGATTTACGGCGACGTCTACCGGCCCGAAGCCATCACCGTTGAAACCAGCCGCTATGCGCAGTCGCTGACCGACAAGCCGATCAAAGGCATGCTGACGGGACCGGTCACGATGTTGCAATGGTCCTTCGTGCGCGACGACCAACCCCGAGCGGCAACCGCACTGCAATTGGCTTTAGCCATGCGTGACGAAGTCAGCGATCTTGAAGCCGCCGGTATCCGCGTGATCCAGATTGACGAACCGGCGTTTCGCGAAGGACTGCCGCTGCGCAAGCGCGATTGGGCCGCCTATCTGGACTGGGCCGTGCGCGCCTTTAAAATCACCGCGGCGGCGGTCGCCGACGAGACGCAAATCCACACACATATGTGTTATTCGGAATTCAACGACATCCTGCCGTCGATTGCTGCGTTGGACGCCGACGTGATTACTATCGAGACCTCGCGCTCCACCATGGAATTACTCGATGGCTTCGGCGCCTTCGACTACCCGAATGAAATCGGCCCAGGCGTCTATGATATTCGCTCGCCGCGCATCCCCAGCGTCGACGCCATGCAGCGCATGCTGGAACGCGCTTGCGAGGTAATTCCCGCCGAGCGTTTGTGGGTCAACCCGGACTGCGGCCTGAAAACCCGTAGCTGGGCGGAAACCGAAGCGTCGTTGTCGAATATGGTGCAGGCGGCACAGGGGTTACGTGCTAAATTGGCGGCACAAATGGCGCTAGTTGAGCAAGCCGTACCGGCCTAATTTCTACGTTCGCCGCCCATGGGGACGTTGGACTTTCGGTCTGCGCCCAGGGGTTACGCATGGCGGGGTCACCCGTGGTCAGGTTACGCGTGGCCGGCCTGCTCAAGTTACACGTGGCCGGCCTGCGCGCGGCATTTCGTTATTCAAATGCGCTGGCCTGATTGAGCTGCTCGATATCGTCGGCATCGAGTTTCAGCCGAAGCGCAGCACGCAATGCTTCCAATTGCTTAAGCGAAGTCGCGCTGGCGATCGGCGCCGTGATGCTGGGTCGTGCAATCTGCCAGGCCAAGGCTACGGCGGTTGGCGAGCTGTCGTGCTTGCCCGCAACCTGATCGAGCGACGCGAGAATACGCAGTCCGCGCTCGTCGAGATATTTAGTGGCCCTCTCCCCTCGTGCGCTTTTCTTGAAATCGTCGCGCGAGCGATATTTGCCGGTCAGAAAACCGTTCGCCAAGGCATAGTAATTGGTCACGCCCAACTTCAAATCGGTCGCAGCCGGTTCGACATCGCGCTCATAGCCAGCCCGATCGTACAAATTATATTCGGGCTGAATCACCTGATAAGCCGGTAAATGATCGCGCTTGCTGATTTCGGCGGCTTCGCGCAAACGCGCACCGCTGTAATTCGACGCACCGATAATCCGGATCTTGCCGGCCTCGATCAGCGTCTGATACGCGCCCAACGTTTCCTCAAGCGGCGTATCGGCCAGGTCGCGATGCGAGTAATAAAGATCGATATAGTCGGTCTGCAGGCGGCGCAAGGAATCTTCGACCGCCTTCAGGATATTGTCGCGCGACAGCCCTGCACGGGTGCCAAGCAGGCCCACCTTGGTTGCAATCACCACCTCGGCGCGTTTGCCCGAGCGCGCCAGCCATTTGCCGATAATCTCTTCAGACTCGCCGCCCTGATTGCCCGGCACCCACGAAGAATAAACGTCTGCCGTATCGATAAAGTTGATGCCGGTGTCAAGCAATGCATCGAGCAAAGAAAAGGAAGTGGCCTCGTCGATGGTCCAGCCGAATACATTGCCGCCGAAAGCCAGCGGTGAAACCTGGATGTTTGAGGTGCCGAGTGAACGCTGTGTCATGTCTGAACTCCTTGGGATAAGCCGGGGCTGCAAGCCGAGTCGCGCCGACATAAAGCTTATCCTAATGCGCGCGCCGGGCTATTCAAACGAAGTTAATGTGATTTTCAAAGGTGATACTCAGCTCATATCCCTTCGTCAAGACAATCGCCCCATTCCAACAGCTTGATATCTGTCACACACAAACGTAAGCCGTACAGTAATATCCCAAATTGGTTCCTGCCCTTTCATCATGCCAAAAAATTTGCCGACCATGCACACTACCGAACCGCGTCAAATCCACTTGTCTACGTTCCTGTCCGCAATCGTCTGTAGTGGGATATTGCTGACCTCGTCCAGCGCCGCATTGGGCGGAGAGCCGACACACGGTCCTGATTTTTCCTCGCAGTTGATCAATCGCTTGCGCAACCCCATCTTGCCGCCCGAGCGACCGGCGTGCCCGGCCTTAATGATGGAAGGTGTGGCGAAATCGAGAGGGTTTACCGGAAAGTTACTGATCGCAGCCGACCCCCAAGCGCGCTTGACGACCATCCAGGTGACGGATGCCGGTCCGGCCAATTTCGCGATCGGGGTATCGGATGTCAATGTATGGACTCGGGATTCCAGCGGTGTCGTCAACAATGCCGACTTCGATAGCTACCGCGCGGGCCTGGTCAGTGAAGCCTATTGGGCCAGCGGTGGTTTGATGAATGCTTGCTGGCCGGCAAAGGTGAGTTTCCTGAAGGCCGACAAGATCGGCGGCGTGAGCGCCGATGTGCTTGAAGTTGTGCCACAAGGCGGCACGGCAACCCAAGTCTGGATCTCGCGCAAGACGCAATTGCCGCTGCGCTGGTCTCGCGGAGACGCACCCAAGCTCGTGACCACGTCATACGCCAACTACGGCAAAGGTCGCAAGCTGGGGATTCCGCTGCAGCAAAGCATCGTCGACCTCAGCGGCAATCGTTGGGATCTGACGATCAACAAGGTGCAAACGAACGCCGACCCGGCAAGCGTTGCGGCAAAAGTGCAAAAGCCCGGCCAAGATTTAGCCGACCGCTGGATCGAGGGCGGCAACAGTACCACTGTCGCGATGCGACTGAGCGGGCAGCCTCATGTCGACGTGATGATCAACGGCAAAGGTCCCTTCAACTTTCTGCTCGATACGAATGGCGCGCTGACGCTGACCACCGCCACGGCGAAAGCCGCTGGTTTGAAGTTAGTCGGTAAGGCCGGCGTAAAAGGCGCTACGGGTTTGGCAGCACCGAAGAAATTCGCGCTCATCGACAATCTGGGCGTCGGCGCCGCTCATCTGCGCAACCAATACACCACGGTCGTCGATCCCGCCCCTGCCGGCCTCGATTCGCAGACCGCAGGTGTCATCGGCTATGAAGTTCTGGCGCGCTTTACCACGACCTTCGACTTTCCCAAGCAGTTGCTGACCTTATCGCTAGCCCCTGATAGCAGCTTGCTAGGTAGCAACGACGCACGATCCTTTACGCTCGATAGCACCCTGCCGGTGATACAAGGTCAGGCCATCGGCGACGCCGTGTTCAGCTCATCTGCCGTGACTTTCGATTACGCCTCGCGGCGTGTCTGGCTAACACCGTCGGAAGCGGTAGTACAACCGCCTGTCGCGGCAACGCCGGCGGAAGCGGCATCACAACCGCCTGTCGCGGCAACACCAGCGGATGCCGCCGGACAACCGCCTGTCGCGCACCACAACAAAACCGGTTTCGATCTTGAATATACCAAAGGGGCATTTGCCACCGTCAGTTATGTGCAGGATGGCTCGCCGGCCGCCGAGGTCGGTTTGCATAAAGGCGACCAAGTGATCGCGATCAATACGCAAATGGTTTCCGGCACTGTGATCGCAACCGTCAAACAACAAATCGATGCAGAAGACAAGGACCCGATTCAACTCACCGTGCTGCGCGACGGCCGGGTTGCGGACCTCGATATTCAACCGCGGGATGATGTTAAATAGGTTCTGCCACGCTCTAGATTGAATTCTGGAGCATTCGGTATCGCCGCCCGCTTCGCACGCGGGCGGCTCAGACAATACCCGCGCAACGCGCAACAGGCCGTCGCCTAAGCCCCCGCCTCACGCTCCACCATCGCCAGCAAAGCGCGTGCGCCCTGCCATATCAGACTCTGATGCGCATCACCCAGCACCGCCGTGCCGACGATCTGCCGCGGCAAAGCCTTGGCGTCCGGGCATTGCCCAATCCGCACACGATAAGTCGCCCGCAGCGGCACCAAGAGGCGTCTGCCCGGCTGCAATTCGGCCGGAATCGGGCCGCCGTACAGGCTCGCCACATAGGGTTCGTCCAAGCTTGCCAAGTTGACGCGATCGACCGCTTCGACACGACACGTTAAGGCGCCCATTTCCGGCAGCGAAGCGACAAAGGTCGCGGTGTCGCCGACCGCGATACGCGCGACGTCGTCTTCGCCGACAAAGGCTTCGCCTTTCACACGGCTGTTGGCGACCGCACCGGTTCCAACCACATCGAATAGCCGTGCGCCGCGCGGCAACCATGCCCCGGGCGCCAAGCCATCGTCGGCGGTTTGCACCGTCCCATTGAAAGGCGCGCGCAGCGTCAACTGGCTGATTTGCGCGGACAAGCCGCTGACCGTCTGACGTGCCGCATCGCGACGCTTTTGCAGGGCCACGCCCTGCTGCCGCAGACGGTCATCGAATGCTTGCTGCTCCACCTGCCAAGTCAACAGCGCGGCCTCGGTTTGCGCCTGCTTGAGTCGATATTCGAGTTCCGGCGACACCAAGACCGCCAACACGTCTCCGGCGCGCACCGCCTGCCCATCGTGCGCCGGCATACTCTGCGCGGCCAAGTAAGCGGCTTCGGGCGCGTAGAGCCCCTGCGCCTGCTGCGGACTGAAGACGGCGGGCGCGCTTACGCCGCCATGCCAGGGCAGCACCAGAAAGCCCAATAATGCCCCGGCCAGTACCGCGCTGCGCACGGTTTGCCGCCGCCACTGCAAGGCAGCGCGCCGACGCCAGCAAGCCTGCGCTTCGCGTGCAATCGGCCGCACAATAAACCAGCCGAATTCGACGCCGAATAAGACCATCCCCAGCACCTTGAAGAAGGCGTGATACACCACCAACGCGATCGAAAAAAACACCACCAGCCGGTATAACCAGGTGACAAATGCAAAGCCGATCAGGAAACGGCGCCGCCGTGGCGCACAGGGTTCAGGTTGCGCATCGCCCAGGCCGAACAACCATTCGCGCAAGCGCCAACGGCCCAGCGCAAAAGCGCGGTCATGCAGATTCGGCATATTGAGCCAATCCGACAGCAGGAAATAACCATCGAAACGCATAAACGGACTGGCGTTAATCGCCAAGGTGCCGATCCACGTGGTGGTCGCCAGCAGAAATGCGCCCGCGCGCACCGGCCCGTCGGGCAGCAGGTTCCACGCCAGCGTCGCCAACGCGGCCAGCGCCAGTTCGCTCATCATGCCGGCCGCGCCAATGCGCAGCCGTTGGCTGCGGCCAGGCACCTTCCACGCCTCGGTGGTGTCGGTGTACAACACCGGCAGCATCACCAGAAACGCCAGCCCCATGGTCGGCACGCGACAGCCGTAGCGGTAGGCCGTAAACGCATGGCCCAACTCATGCAAAATCTTTGCAAAAGCGAGCGCCAGCCCAATCGACAGCAAACCGCGCAGGTCGGCATAGCCATGGAAGGTATGGATAAACGCGTCCCAGCGCCGCGACACCATCACTAAGCCGGCGGCAGCGATGGCCGCCACCACGCCCCAGAACGCGGGATGGAAAGCCGGTTCCGTATAACGGGCAAAGCGGCGTAGAAATGGCATCGGTCGCCACAACGGAATGCGGATCAGCAAATAATGCTTGAGCAGCCACATGGCGCCCGTTAGCCGACCGGCGGCGGCCCCCGCACGCAGGCGCCGGTTATCGTCGGCGTTGGCGGCCACCAGCAGATGCTGCTGACGCAAGGTGCGCAGCAGCGCATCGAAGTCGTCGAGCGTGACACGCAGGGTGGTCTCGCGATTGACCGCGCCAACAATCTGCGCGGCGTCGTCCAGCATCCAGCGCGACAACAATTCAAACGCCGGCCAGCCAAGCTGAAAAAAGCGGTTCGCGGCCGGATCGTGCAGCATCCAGGTCGGTGCGCCCTCAACCGAGGGGGCACCGCGTGTCAGCGTCAGTTCCTGGCGAAGTTGCGGCAGACGGGTCATGGCGGATCGGCCCGCGCTACCAACCGAGCCACTGACGCGCAAGCGTCAGCGGACGGCGCAGCACATAGTAGGCGAGCGGCACCCAACGCCCGTGAATTCGGGCGGTGCCCATCGCACCGAGCGCCGGCATCGCGCCGCCGGTGAAGCTGGCCTTGACGCGATAGGCCAGCACGCCGTCGGGCGTCGGCTCGGCACGATAAGCCACGGTATCGATGCGCGCCTCGTAGGAACTGAGCGGCGAGCTTTTGGCGTATAGCGTCAGGGTGCCGCCGGGCTTGACGTCGACGTTATCGGCGACAGGCAGATCGACGGTCAAATCGACATTGGCCGGATCGGCCAGCAGCAGAATTTTTTCACCGACCGCGACCGCTTTACCGGTCCAGTCATTGGCATCGGCAAACACTGCGACCCCAGCGCGTGCCGCCGTCACATGCACGCGGGCCAATTGCTGTGCGCTGTAATCGAGTTCCACGGCGCTGTCGTCGAGCTTGCCCCGGCGCAGGGCCATATCGAGCCGGTCCTTATCGTCGGTGACGGCCAATTGTGCGGTCTGCCGATATTCCTCCTGCGCCGTGTCGTAATCCTTGCGCGCCACGGCGTAGTGCGATTGCAGAGTCGTCGCATCGAGACTGAGCAAAGGCGTGCCAGGCACAACCTGCTGATTGGGCTGCACGTAGAAGCGTTCGATCACGCCGTCGAGCGGGGCGCGCACTACAAACGGATCTTTCGCGGTGACTTCGGCCGGCGCCAGCACACTGAGCGGCACGGGCAAAAGGCACACGATACCCAAGGCAAATAAGGCGCGACGCAAATTGCGGCCCGGTTTAAACCAGGCGTGCAGGCGCGACGTCCATGGCGGACGCGGATCGAGCGCCACCAAGGCGTGCGCCCAAGCCTGCGAGAGTTCGGTCAGCAGCGCAAGCTCGGTCGGCGTCCAGGCGCTGTCGCGCGCCAACACAATGCCGCCGAGCAAGCGGCCGGTGCGATCGAACAAGGGCACCCACAGACCGTAAGCCGGCCACCAGCCGCCCCATTCGGCGCCGAGAGGGGCCGCGTCGGCAAGCAGATCGGCGGCGCTGAAGGTGCGCAGACCAGGGTGCTGCTCGCGGTCGTCATGACTCGCGTGCGCGTTGTCCTGCAGGGTATTCTGTGTATTGTGAATGCCGTCCCGGCTTGCCCTGACCGTGCCACGCGCCAACCATCGACACAGCGCGCCCAGCCATTGCACATAGGGCGCACCCGGGTCGCTGTGCGGCAAGCCCGAGACCGTGGCGACCGCGCCCGGCGCCGGCCCGTGCCACCATGCGGCCTGCCGGTACGGGGTCAGCGCCAGGGTTTCATTGACGATGATAAATGCCAGTTCCTGCTCGTTTTGCGCCTGCCGGGCGCGCGCGGCCAACTGCCACAACAAAGCAAGCTGCGCCGGCTCGACGCGCACGTTTTGCGAAACTTCAGGGGCTGCGGCCATACCGGTTATTTCGTTGCAAAGGTAGCCCAGCCGCTCATGCCGGGCAGCAATTCCGGCGCACTGGCGGCCAGCGCGGCCGTGACATCGACGGTCTGCGTCACCGGGTCGACGCGCGCACCGATACGCGCGACGCGCGCCGGATACTGCTTGCCGACCTCATCGACCTGCACGGTCAGCGCACGGCCTGGCTTCAGCCAAGCCAGCCATTTCGACGGCACAATCATCTTCAGTTCGAGGTGTCCCGTATCGATAATTGTCAGCAACGGCTTGCCGGCTTCGACAAACTGCTGAGGCGCGGCCGTGCGCTTGCTGACGCGGCCATCGAACGGCGCCGAGATCACACACTTTTGTACGGTCTCCTGCATATAGGCGACTTCCGCCGCACTGCCCTTCATTTTGGCATCGGCCTGCTCGACCTCGAGCTCACCGACGGAATGCAGTTGCGCCAAACGCTGGTCGACTTGCAGCAACTCGCGTGCCGCACCCGCCTCGGCTTGCGCCTTGTGCAATTGCGCAGCGTACAGGGAGCAGTCGAGCGAGACCAGCATTTGGCCGGCGCGAAATGCGTCGCCATCGCGAAACGGCAGCGCGGCGATTTTCGCGTTGATTTCGCTCGATAGTTCGACTTCGTCGCGGGCCACCAACTGGGTGCGAATCCGGTTGTCGTCGGCCGACAGTGCTGCGGCGGGTGCAGGAACGCCGGCCGGTACGGCAACCGGTGCTGGGGCGCTCCAGATCAAAGGGGCATACACTATCGAGGCACAAACCATGACACTACGGCCCACCACCCGAGTCCACCTCACCGTCATTGCTTCGCTCCGTGCCCGAGTTCCGCCCAATGCAGTTGCTCACGGTCAATGGCCTGCTCCAAGGTCGCCAGGTCGTAGCTCTGCACCGCGTCCGGCACCGGATCGAGCCCCAGCGAGGACAGCAGTTGACCATAAGCCCCTTCGAATTCGCCGTAGCTTTGATAGAGCCGCAATTCCGACATCATCGCGCTGGTCGCGGCGCGAATTTCCTCAAGCTTGCCCTGGGCGTTGGCTTGCGTCGCATTGTGCGTGTGTTCGAGAATCTGCTGGTCGACGTCGTTCAATTGCTTGAGCAAATCGAATTGCCGATGCTTGGCTTCAAGGTCGGAGCGCGCCACGTAAACCTGTGTCAGCACGGCCATACTCAGCGCTAGCCGCTGGGTTTTGGCGACTTCCAATTGAGCGTTGGCCGTGCCTTTGATGTTCTTTGCGTTGAGCAGGTTCAAGAGGTTCCAACTGACGCTGATGCCGGCGGCTCGCCAAGCACTATATGACAGGAAGCTGTTGTTATCGTAATGCGCGCCGATATCCAGTTCGATGCCGGGCAGCAGTTTTGCGAGCGCCTTATGCGTTTCATTGATGCTGATACGCTCGTTATAGTCCGCCTCCACCAACTCAGGACGACTCTTCAGCGCGGTTTCTTCCATCGTCGTGATCGGCATATCGAAGGTCTGTATCTCAAAACCTTTGGGCGGCGCCAGCGTAAAGTCTTTGCCCGGTTCAAGATTCATCAAGGACGCCAGCCGCGGCTTGGCCTCATCCAATTGATCGCGAATCACTTCAAGCTGGCGCATGATATCGAGCAGTTCATGCTGGTAGTTCAGCGTCTCCAGCGGCGCGCGCAACTGTTCTTGCTGAGCCTGCCGGGAGTCGTTAAGCGCCACGCGCGCCTGATCGAGCAGCGGACCTATCCTGTCGTGCAAACGCTGTGAACCGGCCGCTTGCCAATACGCCTCGCGCACCTGCTGCATCATTAATTGCACCACTTTGCGGCGGCGCTGTTCGAGGACCAGTACGTGGTCGGCCTGTTCCTTCGCCTCGTAATAGCTAACGCCGAAATCAAGCAGGTTCCAGGAGAAGCCTAGGTCGGCTGTGCGGTCGTTCCTATTGCTCGAATACGATGGCGGCACCGTTGTGTCGTTCGGGTTATATAAGCTGACCGACGAAGAAGCGAGCTCACGATCGCGCCCCGTGTACCCCGCCTGCGCAGTCAGCTTCGGCAGCAAATCGAAATTCGACAGATCAAGTTGCTTCTGCCCCAGCGCCTCCTCCATCATCTTCAGCCTATGGTCGAGGTTGTAGCGGATTGCGCGCGCCATCGCCTCATCAAGCGTAATCGGGCCGGCCAACGCTTCCTGATGGGCAAACATCGTGGTGCGGTCGGTTTGCGCCTTCTGCATCAATTCGGCATCGGTGAATGGCGTCGGCTTGATCGCGCAGCCGGACAGAGACAGGGCGGCAACAGCCAGTGCCAACAAGGAAAGATGCGGCACGCGGAAAGGGATGGCGTTTTTTTTCAATTCGTCGGCTCTCTAGAGGAATCTTGAAATCGGTGTAATCAATTTTGTTGTGCGTGCTTAAGCCAAACCGTCTGTCATCCGATGCGCGCACCCAAGGCACTTCCTTGGGGCCGCATCTGCGCAAATTGCTCATTCAATGAGGGTTTTGCAGCAGGCGAGGCGGCATGAGGCCCGGTCGATGTTCCTTTCGCTGAGGGCGTAACCGGATGGGCCAGCGCATGCGCAGGTGCGGCCGGATGGACCGAGCGGTTCGCACCGAGATCGAGCGAGACTTGTTGACGCGTAACATGCCCAGCACTATCGCGCGTCACTACGACCAGCTTCAGGACACGCGGACCGTCAACCGGCGCCGTGCCGCTCAACACGCCGGTCGCCGCATCGAAATGGACCCAACTCGGCAAATTGCGGCCGTCGGACTGTTCCACGACGACTTGACTTGTGCTGCCGGTGCTCGTGCCAGTGTTGCTGCCAGTGCCGCTGTTGCCGCCGGTGCTACCCGAGCCGCTAGTGCCACTGTTGCCGCCCGTGTCACCGCTATCGCCGGTGCCGCTATTCCCGCTATTCCCGCCGCTGCTCCCATTCCCGCTCGTGCCGCCATTCGCGCCGGCAGTCGTGTTGCCGACAGGCGTAGTGGTCTGTAGCGAAATAGAAAACGGTTGGTCAGGTGTCACAATGACGTGTTCGATCGAGGCCGAGGAGAATACCGGCGGTGTCGGCGCGGAAGGCGCTGGCGCCGGCGCGGAGGTGAATGACGACAAGGCCTGCACCAGAGATGCCGTCACACTAGTGCCGCCATTGCCACCGGCGCCAGGTGATTCGCCGCTGCCGGAAGAGGAGAACGTGGTAGTACGTGTCACGGGTGTGGCGTTAATCGAGGTCGACGGCGCGAGCGCATTTAACACGATCAAGGAATTCGATACATCGCCGCTGGTTTCATTAATACTAACCGGCGGCACGTCGGATGGCGTCGGTGCAGGGGCCGGGGCCGGAGCGGGCGTCGGAACCGGAGTTGGAACCGGCGATGGCGTTGGAACCGGAGCCGGTGCAGGCGCCGGAGTTGGAACGGGTGCTGGCGCTGGCGCCGGCGTCGGAACAGGCGATGGCGTCGGGACCGGCGACGGAGTAGGCACGGGTGACGGCGCTGGACTCGGAGTCGGCGCCGGTGACGGCGTCGGAACTGGCGTCGGCGCGGGAGCCGGAGTGGGAACTGGCGCCGGAGCGGGAGCCGGAGCCGGAGCCGGAGTCGGCACATTGACGGTCTTGGTCGCAGCCACGCTGCTCACCGTGCCGTCATTCACGACAAATGAAATCGTCCGATTGCCATAGTTGTTGGCGCTACCAGCGAAGGTCACAGCATCAAAGGCGCTCGCCCATTGCGCATCGGTAGCCGTGGCGCCCGACGACGTCAAAGTCAGCACACCGGCGCCCGCGTTGAACGTCGCCGCGATATTGCCGAAGGTGGTATTGCTGGTATTCGTAAATGCCAGCGTATCGCCACTCTTGAAGCCAGTGCCAATAGACACGGTGCCCGACGCCTGAGTCGTATTGTCACGATCGCTAACCGTCACACCGTTATCGATCACGGTCGCGCTGCCGCCCACGGTAGTCGTACTGTTCGTGGTCGTGACAATCGGCGTCTGATCGGTGTCAGCCACGGTCACGGTGCGCGTCGCCGCCACACTGCTATTCGAGCCGTCGTTGACCGTAAAGCTAATGGTGCGCGTTGCATTGTTCGGTGTAACCGCGGTGTCGGTATAAGTCACCGCCTCGAGCGCCGCCTTCCATTGCGCGACCGTGGAGCCGGCGCCTGTCAATGTCAACACGCCGTTGGTTGCGTTATATGACCCTGTGATATTGCCCATCGTCGCGTTGTTACTGGTCAATGACAACACGTCTTCGCCACTGTGAAAATTGTTGGTGATGGCCACGGTCGCCGAAGCCAGCGTCGTGCTACCCGCGTCCGTCAAATTCAAGCCTGAGTCGACGGCAATCGCTGTGGACGTCACATTGTTGCCGGCTGTAAATGCTGCCGAGCCGGAATCGGTCGTCACCGCAGGATTCGGATTGATGAGATTCACGGTCTTGGTCGCGGCCGTGCTGTTCACGCTGCCGTCGTTGACGACAAAGGAAATCGTACGGTTGCCGTAGCTGGTGCTGCTGCTGGCAAAAGTAACGGAATCAAAAGCGCTGGCCCATTGCGCGTTGGTCGCGCTGCCGGTCAAAGTCAGCACACCGCTACCCGAGTTGTACGACCCCGTGATACCGCCTGTATTCGTAAAGGCCAGCGTATCGCCACTCGCAAAGCCACTACCGATCGACACCGTACCCGATACCTGGGTCGTGTTGTCGAGGTCGCTGACGGTTACACCGCTATCAATCGCGGTCGCCGCCGCGCCGCCGACATAGCTAACCGTGCCGTTCGTAGTCGTGACAATCGGCGACTGGTCCGTGTCGGCCACGGTCACCGTGCGCGTCGATCCCGTATTGGCATGGCTATTCGAATCCGTGACGATGAAGGTCACCGTCCGGGTTGCGGTATTCGGCGTCACTGCCGTGTCGGTATAGGTCACAGCCTCAATCGCACTCTGCCATTGCGCCAACGTGGCGGTGTTGCCGGACGACTGTAAGGTCAGCAAACCGCTGCTCGCGTTATAGGACGATTGCGCGATATTGCCGAACGTGGCGCCGCTGGTGTTGGCAAAGGCCAGTACATCCTCGCCGTTCTTGAGGTTGCCGGTAATCTGAACGGTGGCCTGCGAGATCGTCGAGTCGCCGAGATCCGTCAGGGTCGCCCCGACATCGACGACAACCGGCGTCGATGTCACATTGTTGCCGGCCGTAAATGCCACAGAACCCGAATCGGTCGTCACCACTGGGTTGATATTGCCGACGTTCACGGTCTTAGTCGCGGCCGTGCTGTTCACCGTGCCGTCGTTGACGACAAAGGAAATCGTGCGGTTGCCGTAATTGGTGCTGCTACTTGCAAATGTCACCGCTTCGAAGGCATTTGCCCATTGCGCGTCAGTGGCCGAGGCACTCGACGACGTCAAGGTCAACACCCCGGTACCCGAGTTGTATGCTGCGGCAATATTGCCGAAAAGCGTATTGCTGGTATTCGTGAAAGCCAGGGTATCGCTGCTGTTGTCAAAACCACTGCCGATCGATACCGTACCCGATGTCTGAGTGGTATTGTCGCGGTCGCTAACGGTCACACCACTATCAATTACAGTCGCCGTCAGACCACTGCCATAACTAGTTGTGCCGTTTGTGGTCGTGACAATCGGCGTCTGATTCGTATCGGTCACGGTCACCGTGCGCGTCGCCGCATTGCTGACATTGCTATTGCCGTCGGTGACGCTGAAGCTGATGGTGCGCGTCGCGTTGTTCGGCGTAACTGCCGTGTCGGTGTAGGTCACCGCGTCGAGCGCCGCCTTCCACTGGGCAGTCGTTGCGGTATTGCCGGACGACGATAAGCTCAATACGCCCGCACTGTATGAGGCGGCAATATTGCCGAAAGTTGTGTTGTTGGTGTTGGTAAAGGCCAGCACATCTTCGCCGCTGTGGAAATTGCCGGTAATCGACACCGTTGCCGAACTCATCACCGTGGCGCTGGCGTCCGTCAGCGTTAAACCCGAGTCGATCGCCACCGGCGTCGATGTCGTATTGTTCCCCGCCACGAATGCCGCTGAGCCCGAATCGGCCGTCACAACCGGCGGCGCCGTTACACTGACGGTATCGGTTGCCGCCGCGCTGTTTACCGAGCCGTCGTTGGTGACAAATGAGATCGTACGGTTGCCCGGTGTGACACTTGTGCCGGCCGAGAATGTCACCGCCGACAACGCATTGGCCCATTGTGCATCGGTGGCCGAGGCCCCCGACGACGTCAAGGCCAATACTCCTGTCGACGTGTTATACGACGACACTGCAATGTTGCCGTAGAGCGGCGCGCTGCTGTTCGTAAACGCCAGCGTATCGCCGCTATGGAAGCCACTGCTGATCGATACCGTACCCGACGACTGAGTCGCATTGTCGCGGTCGCTGACGGTGATGCTGCCGTCGATCGTGGTCGCGCTCGCGCCGCCCAGGTAGTTCGTGGCGCCACCCGTGGTCGTGACAATCGGTGTTTGATCCGTGTCGGCCACCGTCACCGTGCGCGTCGATCCGGTATTGGCATGGCTATTCGAATCCGTAACGATAAAAGTCACGGTCCGGGTTGCGGTATTCGGCGTCACCGCGGAGTCGGTGTAGGTGACGGCCTCGAGCGCATGCTGCCATTGCGCCAGCGTGGCGCTGTTACTAGACGACTGCAAGGTCAGCAAACCGGTACTCGCGTTGTACGACGATTGCGCGATATTGCCGAAGGTGGTGCTGTTGGTGTTGGTAAACGCCAGGGTATCCTCGCTGCTATGGAGGTTACCGGTAATCTGGACTGTCGCTTGCGAAATCGTCGAATCGCCGGAATCCGTTAGCGTCACCCCGGAATCGACGGCGACCGGCGTCGAGGTCACATTGTTGCCGGCCGTAAATGCCGCCGAGCCGGAATCGGTCGTTACCACCGGAACTGGGTTGCTGACAGTGACCGTCTTGGTCGCCGCATTACTATTCTCAAGGCCGTCGTTCACGACAAAGGAAATCGTCCGATTGCCGTAGGTGGTGCTGGTAGTGATGAAGGTCACTGCCTCGAAGGCATTGGTCCATTGCGCATTGGTGGCGGTACTGTTCTGGGAAGTCAACGTCAGTACACCGGTACTGGAGTTATAAGCGCCCGAGATATTGCCGAACAGCGCGCTGCTGGTATTCGTAAATGCCAAGTTATCGCCACTGGAAAAACTACCGACCGTCACGGTCCCCGTGCTTTGCGTCGCTTCAGTGCTGTCGCTGACCGTCACGCCGCTGTCGATCACGGTTGCCGCGGTATTGGCGGCGTAACTGGTGGCCCCGCCCGAGGTGGTCACCGTCGGCAGAGCCAGTTCGGTGTAGACCAGATGCCCGAGATTCACCGCCTCGTTACCGCCTTCAATCGAAAGACTGGTAATCGGGCCTGAGCCGCTCGAACCAGCGGTGAAGCTGACCGTGGTCGAAGTCGTATTGCCGCTCGAGGCAAGAGCCGAGGCAAGCGAAGCGCCGGTATTCGAGATAAAGGTGACGCTTGCATTGGCCGTCACATCGATATCCAGACTATTGATGTTAAAAGCATGGCCATCGGTCATGGTCAGCGTGATCTTCGAAATACCGCCGGTACCGGTCTGGTCGAACAGCAGGCTATTGTCGCTCGAATTTTCGTCGGACAGCACCTGCAATGTCGGGTCTTGGAATATGACGTTGTCCGTCGCCGCGCTCGATTTTGTAATCGTGTAAGTGATGCCGTCGAGCGAAAAGGTCGTCACCGGACCGGAATTGAAGGACGGATTCGCGGTGTAATCCTCGATGGTTTGCGAAAACACGGCGTCATACTGCTGCTCCGACGCCGCGGAAAAAATCACCGGCGCTTTGACGTCGCCGACATCGTAATTCAAGGTCCAACTGCCGCCCAGCGCTGTGGCGCCGACCAATCCGGTCGATGCCGCTACATTGAGATGAGACAAGGAGGCAATCTGCTGCACCAGCGCCTGACCGTCCGAACCTTCGGCCACATCGCAGCCGTAAATCAGGAAGTCGCCGCCGGGTTTCATGGCCGCGCCGATCTGCGCCAATTCCGCGCTGTACTGGGACAAATCGGCCGAGTCGAGCAAGACCCCACCGACTTGCACCTGGGCTTCCGAGCCGTGCGTGACCAAATGAATCGCGTCGATGCCGGGATGCTGTTGCAGATATTGCGCAATCTGCGCCAGGCCATCGCTGGTCTGATTCAACACCACATAGGCCGTGCCCGCAGGCAAACCCGAAATCAAGCTCTGGTAATCGGTCACGTTGGGATCGATAAACACCACTTGACCGGCGCCCGGCAGCGCCGGTGGTGCCGAGCGATCCTGCGCTTGCTTGGCAGCGTCGTTGGCGCTAATACGCGAGGCAGCTGAGAGATCGTTGCTTGGGGTCGCAGTGCTATGCGAGCCGGTGTTGCTGCCGGCGGTTAGAGATGCGCCGGGATGCGTGCTCGTGCCGCTGTGCTCGTGTGTATGGTGGGCCGCGACACCGATCGTCGCTACCGACGCGTCGTAGACGATGCGCGGTTCAAGCGCCATCAGCAAGGGGGCGGGGGTCACCGCCGCTGATTCAAGAGCATTCCCCAACACATATTTCAAGCACCGCGCGACGATCTTCATGAGAATCACCTGAACAAAAATACGCCGCCGCCCGGCAGGCGACGGCTGGCCACGCTGACAGCTTAAGGACGAGGCGGGAAAACGCCTTGCAGCGCGATTGCGAAGTTCATGCCTAGGTACGGATTGCGCAGCGAAAATGGTTGACCCAGGCCCATCTGGCCAATCTGCACGCCGGGCGCAGTACCTTGCAGCGTGGTGTTGAACGGCGCCAGCGTCGTGTTCGGGGTTGAAGTGTTATACAGGGTGCCGGCACGGCCAGCTTCAGCCGGCGGCCCCAACACTGTCGTTGTGCCCGGGTTGGTCTGGCTGCCGGTGGCGGTGGTGGTGGCTGGAATTGAGATCTGCCCCGATACCGTGACGGCACCGCCCGCGGTGGCCGGGTGAGTGTGGGTGGGCAGTTCGTTGTTGGTCAGGGTGAACGACTGCGCGCCCAGCGAGTCGCCTAGAGAGATCGTCGTCAGCCCGGTCGCGGCGCCCGTACCGACGGGGCTTCGCCCAGCCAAGTTGGGCAGCATAAAATTGCTGCTGCCATTGCCGCCATAAGTTACCCCTAGCAGTGTAAACAAGGCTTCGTTCTGCTGAACCGGCAATGTCTGGCCTTGGCACAATGCCCAGCCGTACGGTGCATAGGTAAACGCAAACATGCGGATTTCACCAAGATACGGATCACTCATCTAATTCTCCTTTTTGATCACTGCAAGGGAATACAACGGAAACGGCGTTACAAACCAGCGGTGGTGTCTGCCGGCCACTCAATATGAAATACCGCGCACATCGTGGCCACGCCGTTAGCGTGCGGCCGGGTCGGTGTGACCAGTAGATCCCAGACAGCGCCGCCAGGGGCGCTTACGCGGTAGAGTTCTTGCGGCAAATGGATGCCCGGTGGCAAATCAAAGCTCGCCGAGTAGCAACGGTAGCCAGAATCCATCGCAATCCCGTCTTGCACGGCGGCCAGACGCGCTTCTACAGCAATCCGCGGGGTGGCGTCGAGGTCTTGCGCTTGCGGCAAGTCATCCGAAGATATGGGAGACAACACAAAAGTGAGGCCGAGCAACGACAACAGCTCAGCTTGAGTCGGAATACCTGACATCCTGCCTCCAGCATGACAAATGAGATGTGCTGCGTCCGTCTCAAAGTCGAACGGCTCAGTTGTGGGTCGACCGTATCGGCGCCCGCTGGAAATCCAGCAATAGATCGATTTTTCCGTCCGCGCCGCTCGCGACAACATCGAACGGTCCGGCCTCGCGGCGCATCATTTCATAGACACCGTTCTCGCCGACTTTCACAAAACCAAGCCGTCGATACAGTGCGCGGACCGGGTTGTTCATCTCGACATATAAACTTGCCGCACATTTACGCCGCGCAGCCTCGGCGAGCAAGGCATGCATCAGCCGCGTGCCAATGCCCATGCCGCGATAGGGCAACGCCAGCGCAATGTCGATCACGCGTAACTCCCCTGAACTCCAATCGTGATACAGCCGCCCAAGCGGAATGCCCGCTACCTCGGGACGCTTAATCGTATTGACCGGGAACGCCTCATCGACAAATTGCGGCGCGCATGTCATGTTGCATACGACCACATCGAAATGTGCATCGGGGTAATGCCGCCGGTAATAAATATCCTGGATCGCGAACTGTTCAGCCAGCAGGGTATCGACTTGCGCCGGAGCCAAGGCGCTGCCGGCAAATTCAGCCGCACGCGTGCTAATGAAAACCATGCGCAGGAAATCGCGGTCGACGTCGCTCACAGGACGCACGGCGATATTCGTGGGATCGAGCGGCATGGCGCGAAACACATCGCCTGGCTGAGCGCATCGCGTTATACACATCTCTGTCCGCCAAGCGCCAAGCACGGAAGAACTTGTTTACTTTCAATGAGATAGGCGGGCGCTTGTAAACTTGGCGCAAATCGCGTTTACTCTTACTTTTT
>Ga0302178_10001152_pt1 | contig 22799 bp, 19 predicted proteins | sample I_Palsa_E1_3_FD_198790 | JGI IMG/M metagenome (GOLD analysis project Ga0302178, IMG submission 198790) | Peat permafrost microbial communities from Stordalen Mire near Abisko, Sweden - I_Palsa_E1_3 | ecosystem: Environmental > Terrestrial > Soil > Palsa > Peat permafrost | place: Sweden... | reverse complement strand
TGGTCCTGCTGAACAACGCCACCGAATCCACTATTCACGCCATTGCCTGGATCTTCGCCGCCTACTTCGCCGTCGCCTGGCTGCTGCTGCTCGGCGTGATCGTCCGCCCGCAGCATGTCACCAGGACGATGCTGGCCGCGATCGCCGTGATCGGCATCGTCACCCAGGCGCCCACCGCGATATTCCTGGAGACCAAGCTGCACGCTGGTACCGGGAGCCTACTGGACGTCTTCACCATCGGACTTCCCGAAGAGCTGGCTAAGGCCATCCCGATCGTGGCGGTGGCCTTGATATGGCGGCAGCAGTGGCAGGCGCAGGCACCCCGGGATTACCTCTTTCTCGGGGCCGTGAGCGGGCTTGTCTTCGGGGCGGCCGAAGCCGTGCACTATTTCATCGACGTCCTCGGCTCGCTGTCGGGAAACGCCAACGGGATCCTGCTGCAGGGCCTGACCATTCAGTACATCTGGCGGTTCCTCACCGACCCGATCGACCACGCCACCTGGGCCGGCATTACCGGGTATTTCATCGGCCTGGCCGTCACGGGGCAGACCCGGAAGTACTCCATCGGCCTGATCGGGATCGCCATCGCGGCGGTCCTGCACGGCCTCAACGACTGGAATCCGATCAACAGCCATCCCGCCTGGGTCCTGGTGACCCTGGTCAGCGTGGTGCTGTTCCTCGGCTACGCCCGGGCCGGGGCCCTGCTCCCGCCGGCGTTCGCGGCCGCCGCCATCCCGAGCACCCCGGTGCCCGCCACGGGGTGGGAGCCGCGAACCCCCGGGCCCGCCGGACCGGCCGGCCCGGCGTTCCCGGCCGCGCCGCCCGCGGCCGCCGGCCCCAGAACCCGCGCCCGGACCCAGCCGACGATACCGGCCCAGGGTCCGCCGCCCGCTGCGCCCGTCCCGCAAGAGGCGTGGTGGCAGGCGCCGGGCCCGGTACCCGCCGCCGCCGCGGCCTCGCATTCCGACGCGGCGTCGCAGCCTACCGTGGTGACGCAGGTCACCGCGTCGCAGAAGGTCCCCCCCAAGCCATGGTGGGAGCAGTAGCACCAGGTTCGTGCCGGCAGGTTCGCGAGAGGAAGGGGTCCTTCGGTGGTCACGCTCGACCGCAGGAAGCTTGCCGCCCCGGTGTTCGCGCAGGCCGCCGCGTTTGTCGTGGTGCTGGTCATCGGCATTTTCAACGGTCATCCAGCGAAGACGCCGGCACCGGGGCCGACGCGCAGCGCATCGCCGAGCGCCCGCCCTCCCGCGTCGGCGGCCAGCTCGAGCACACCGGTCGCCGCCAAGGACCAGGGCACCAAGCTGACCGTCACGGTGGTGGAAGAGGTCGTCGGCGGTCTGAGCGTGGCCGACAGCCAGGTACGGGTGCTCCGCAACGGAACGACGGTCGTGGTCGCGTCCGGCACCCTGAGCACCGCCCGGGAGTTCGCCACGAACCTGCCGGCCGGGGGATATGAGGTGTGCGTGAACCCCGTCGGCTGGGTCAGCGCGGTGCCGGGCACGCATCTGGACCACGGCTTCATCTGCTCCCCGACCGCGATCGGGTCGGCTCCCCGGTCGGTCACGTTCCACGTCGTGCCCAAGACCACGCGGGCCGCGGCGTGAGCGCGCACGGCCGGGCCGGACCCAGCGCCCGCGGACCGCAGCCGGGCGGTCCGCCTCCGGTCCTGTGGGCCCTGCTGGTGATCGCCGCCGCGCTGGTCGGCGGCCTGGCTGCGGCAGCCCTGGTGCATGCCTCCCTCATCGTCGCGGTGATCGTCGGCGTGGTCGCGGGCGGCATCGCCGTGGCCCTCTTCCGGTCCTCAGGCCGCCCGGCGGAACGGCTCCCCGGCGACCGCCCGGGGCCATGGCCGCCCGCCGAACACGACGGAACGTCGGCTGCCCGCTCGCGCCCCGCACCCAGCAACGACGGCCAGGCCAGCCCCGCGGCTACGGCCACGGTCCCCGTTTCCCCCGTCGTGCCCCCGGGCTCCGCTGTGTCCCCGGGCTCCGCTGTGTCCCCGGGCTCCGCTGTGTCCCCGGGCTCCGCTGTGTCCCCGGGCTCCGCTGTGTCTCCGGGGCCCGCCGAGACCGTGGTCCAGTTGCTGCCCGCCCAGCCAGGCCGCGGCAACGCGCGGCCTGGGGCGGACAAATCGTGGTGGGACGCGGCCCAGGGGGCGCCGCCGCCGCCCAGCCCGGGCGCCCAGCGGGCGCCGGCTCCTGACCTGTCCACCTACCTGGCGTCGACCTTTGTCGCGCAATGCCCGCGGTGCGGCGCGTTCCTGCTCGACTTCAGGCGGGCCCGGAGCGGCTGGGATTTCCGCTGTGAGTCCTGCGAGTACATCTGGACCTGGCAGCCGGGCTCGCCATGGCCGCCGGTCCGGGTCGCGCCCAAGCGGCGGAGGGAATGATAGCGGGTCACGCCCGCCTGCTCCTTGATCCCGTCCAGGTACGCGTCTTTGGTTAACGCCGGTAAGCAATGGAGGCAATTACATGTATTCCAGAGATATCAGCCGGAGAGATCCGGGCTGTGTGGTGTTCTTGCTCGATCGCTCTGACTCCATGAAGCAAACCTGGGGAAATAGCAGGGAAACCATGGCTGAGGGGGCGGCCAGGGCGCTCAACGAGACCCTGCTTGAATTGCTCTTCACCTCGCAGGGCGAGCCGGGTAAGGCCCGTCATTATTTCGACGTCGGCATCTTCGGCTACGGGCTGCGCCCGGTGGCCGGGGGTGAGGGGGTGGAGCCCGCGTTCGGCGGCAAGCTCGCCGGCCAGCCGCTGGTCGCGCTGCCCGATCTGCGCGACAACCCGATCGCGGTGCGGGAGACGCCCTCGGTTGACGCCGGGGCCCCGCCGAGCCGGGTGCCGGTCTGGGTCGAGCCGGTGTACGGGCACCGGACCCCGATGTGCCAGGCGGTCGCGGTGGCCGGCGCCCACGTCTATGAGTGGGCGCGCGCGCATCCGGACTCGTTCCCGCCGATCATCATCAACATTACCGACGGCATGGTGACCGACAGCCCGTATGAGGGCGCCGGCCTGGATGAGTGGGCGCAGCGGCTGGTCAACATCCAGACCAGCGACGGGCCGGCGCTGCTATTCAACATCTTCCTGTCCCCGGCGGGATCGGCCAACCCGGTGATGTTCCCGGCCACGGACCGCGGCCTGCCCGCGCCTGGCCCGGACCTGTTCCGCCTCAGCAGCCTGCTGCCACCACCCATGGTGGCCAACGCGCACAGCTCAGGGATACCGGTGCAGCCGGGCGCACGCGGGTTCGGGTTCAACGCGGACGCCTACAACCTGGTCAGGTTCCTCGAAGTCGGTACCAAGGTCGACGTGCGGGACTGACCGGCGATGCAGATCCAGGTGGTGACCTTCAGCGAGGCCAAGGACGGTAACGCGCCCGATGAATGGCAGGACGGCGCCAGCGGCGGCGTGGTCGGCGACGCGACCGGGATGGCCCGGTTCATCGTGGTCGACGGCGCCACCGGTTCCTTTGACCCGCTGCGTTGGGTGGACCAGCTGGTGACGTCCTTCGTGCCCCCGCCGGGCGCGAAGCGGGGGGCGGACCAAGCCGGGCCCCGGCTTGAGCCCGCCGCGATGAGGGACTGGTTCGCGCAGATGCAGGACCAGTGGGCCGCGGACGTGCCGGCCTTTGACAGCATCATCGAGGAGCGCAAGTTCCGCGAGGTCGGCTCCTTCGCCACCTTCCTCGGCTTCGAGATAACCGGCCTGGATGGCCAGGAGCCGTTCTGGCGCGCCGTCGCCCTGGGTGACACGGTGCTCTTCCACGTCCGGGCGGGCCGCCTGATCGCGACCTTCCCGCCGATGCGACCAGGCGAGTTCGGGTCGCATCCGGCCGGTGTGCATACCCTGCGATCCAGCCTGGACCAGATGACCGAGCGCCTGCTCGCCGGGGGCGGCGTTCTCGCGGACGGCGATTTCCTTTTCGCGGCCACCGACGCGATGGCGGACTGGATCCTGCGGGCCGCCGGACGCGACGAGGCCAAGGTATGGGACACCCTGGCCGGGCTGGTCCACCCCGATGTTTTCGCCCGCCTGGTCGAGGATCAACGCAAAGAGCAGGACAGCGCTAAGAGAATGAAGAACGACGACGTGACGCTGATGCGCCTGCGCATGCTGGCCGACCAGCCCTCCTTCGTGCTGGCGTGCCGATGACGACGTTCCCCGTCGCCGGTGATTACTACAAGGCCGTGCAGGTGCCTGGCCGGACGTTCACCGTGCCGAAGCTGCAGACCGCCCAGTTCGTCTGGGACAGCCTCGGCCCTACCCTGGCGCGGGGCACCAGCGCCGTGGTGTTCCAGGCCGTGGTCGACGGAAACCCTCAGGCGGTGCGCTGTTACATCAGGAACGACGCCTCGAGCCGGGACCGGTACAGCGCGCTGAGCACGTACCTGGCCAGCCACGACCTGAGCCCGCACGTGTCGGGCACCATCTGGCTCGACTCAGCCATCCGGGTCAACAATGCGACCTGGCCGGTCCTGCAGATGGGCTGGATCGACGGCCGGACGCTGAACGAGTACGTGGACTTCCTGGTGGCTGGCTCCAATGTCACCGCCCTCACCACGCTGGCCGCCAGGTGGCGTGACATGGTCGCGCTGCTGCAGAACTCGAGTTTCGGCCACGGCGACCTGCAGCACGGCAATGTGCTGGTGGACCAGGAAGGCCAGCTCCGCCTGGTTGATTTCGACGGCGTCTGGATCCCGCAGCTGGCGGGCCAGTCCCCGCCCACCGAGTACGGCCACCCGAACTACCAGCGCCCCGGACTGCGCGAATGGGACCGCTGGCTTGACACCTTCTCCGCGCTGGTCATCTACCTCTCGCTCGTCGCGCTCAGCAAGGATCCCGGGCTCTGGCTGGCGCTTTACAACTCCAAGAACCTGCTGTTCTCCCGGGCCGACTTCTTCGCCCCGTACGAAACGCAGGCCTGGAAGCAGCTGGCTGCGCTGCGCGACCCGCAGCTGGACGAGCTGGCCCGGCGGCTGAAGGAATGCTGCGCCGCCGATTGGGTGTCAGACCAGAGCCTGGAGAAGACGCTCGATCAACAGGCGCCCTCGCCCGCGCTGTCTCCCTGGTGGAAGCAGCAGGCCCCCGCCCCGTCCCCGGCCGCCCCGACCGTCATCTCCACCCCCACCTTCACCCCCAACCCGACTGTCACCCCCGCCCCGTCCCCACTCGGCCCGTCCCCACTCGGCCGGTCCCCAGCCGCCCCGTCCCCAGCCGGCCCGCCTGCCGCCGGACCGTGGCCATGGAACCAAGAACCCCGAGAACCCCGAGAACCCCGAGGATCCCAGAACTCGCTGCCGCGTCCGCCACCGCTGTCCGCGCCGCTCGGCCAGGCGGGCACCGGCCCGATCACCCAGCTACGTCAGACGATGGCACCCGCGGGCGCGACCTGGTGGTCCGGGGAGGAATCAGGTTCCGCCCAGCTGCCCCGGACACCCCAGCCGCAAGAGCCACCACAGCCGCCCGCTCCGCGCCCGCACCGGCCGGTGTCCAAGCGGCAGCAGGCGCAGACCTTTGGCGCCATCGCGCTCGGGGTGGGCATCGTGATGCTGATCGCCGGCGCCGTCGGGTCCCAGCCCGTCGTCGTGGTCATCGGCCTCATCGCCGCCGCGTGGGGCACCTGGCGGCTCGTCACCGGCGGTGCCGGAAAGAACACCAAACCGCCAGGTCAGACCTGATCGAGCCTTACGCGTTGAGCCACTGCAGCGGTTGCCAGTACGCCAGCAGGCCGTCGTCGTTCGTCCCGATGAGAACGGCCATGACCAGCTGCTGGTTATCGGTGCTGACTATAACTGGATCGTTATCTTTATCGATGTACTCAGCGACGGAGCCGCTGGCGGCCGGAGATGTGCTGGTGTAAGTATTCCGGCAGTTGGTGATGAAATCGCTGAATTTATTATTGGTCGTGCAGGACTGCGCGCTGGCCGGGAAGTCCGCCTTCGTCAGGAAGGCGCTGAATCCGTTGCTCAGCGCGCTGGTGTCGGAGAATAGGTAGTAGATGATGGTCGTGGCGGCCAGGCCTTGCAGGCCGGTGCAGTCGGCCACCGCGGTCGCGCCGAATGCGGTTCCGTCGTTACTACAGCTATTGCTGTTGCCTTGGACACTGCTCGGGATCATGTCCAGCAAGGTGTCGTAGGGCGACGACGGCGTCGGGTCCGGGGCCGGATCCGGTGACCCAACCGGGCTCGGATTCCCGGCGCTGCCCTGGTTGCCGCCCTGGGACGTGGTCGACGCCACCGTCTTGGCGGGAAACGGGCTCAGGTGAGCCACCGCCGCGACACCCAGGTAAACCGCTACCAGCGCGATGGCGGCGGCGATACCGAGGACGTTGCGGCTCGGTACCCATGACCTAGCTGGCAGCGCCCCAGGTGCCGGATCCCCCGCGGGCACTCCACCCGCGGGCACTCCACCCGCGGGCGCCCCACCAGCGGGCGCCCCACCCGCGGCCACCCCACCCGCGGGCGCCCCACCAGCGGGCCCGCCCGGCGGCTCGGCCCCCCCGGGAGGCATCGCGTCACCCTGATCGGTCAGCCCGCCAGCGCCCGAACCAGCCTCGGACCCCGCCCTCGCCGGCGGCTGGGTGCCCCCGGACGCGACGATGCCGAGGGCGCGCGCGAACTCGCGCACGACCCACAGGCACGCCGCCGAGTCCAGCGCGTGGGCCTGCGCCAAGGTGGCGGCGACGGACTGGATCGCGCCGTAGGTGCCCTCGCGCCCAATACGCTCCCGCAGCAGCGCCGGCACGTCGCTCCGGGTCGCGCTACCGATGAGGATGGCCTCCCCGGGCAGGCCGCCGAGACGATCCCGGCAGATCCCGTCCATAATGACCGCGTTCGACAACGCCTGAGCTCCGTGCGCGGCCACGACCGCCTGCAGGGCCCGGCGAGCCTCGCCGGCCGGGTCGATTACGTGCCCATTCCCTTCAGTCACGAAGGACCTCCCCATGGGGCATTTTAGTGCGAAACATAGCACATCGAGCCCGAATAGTAACGGGACAAAGGGCGCCGGCCGCGGCGGCGGAATTACCGATTCCTTACGGTGCCGGCGGCGCCGCTACCAGTCACCTGAAAACATTTATCCCGAAACGATGCGTGGTACCTCTTGTCGCTCTTCTTGATTCGCGCCGCGCCGGCGCCGCCCAACCGGCCGTCAGCGGCACCGTCCCGAGAGCCGAGTAGGAAGTCCCTGAAGTGACTGAGCTGGCGTTCGAGGTGCGCCGTGCACGACCGGTGAACGGGTGGACCGACATGTCCTCGGGTGGCCGGGCTTGCGCCCTGGCCTGGTCGAGCCGCAGCTGCCGCCACAGTCAAAATTCCGACGGTCAGGCAGTTTCGGTTCGATATTTGTGTAGTAGCTCCAACAGCAGGTCAAACCAAGGCATTTATCCTCCAGTCGCGCCAGGTCACCTGAATCTAGCCCTACCATTCTCCTTGTGATGGAGGATCCCCAGGCACGGCGCGCGGGCCGGCGCCACGCCCGGAGGGCCCACCGCGGCATCAGCGGCATCAGCGGCAGCAGGGTCAGCGGCCGCCGGGGCCGGGGCCGGGGCCGCCGCGCCACCGCGCGAATCGCGCTGGTGCTTGGCGTGCTGGGGTTCGCCGCATCGGCGTTCGGGCTGGCGGTCCAGCTGCTGCCCAGGCAGTTCACCGCCGTCCAGCAGCGCCAGATCGAGGCGTGGCAGGTCGACAGCAGATGGCAGACGATTCCGGCCGGGAAGATCTTCCCCGCCTCGGTGCCGTACCAGCTTCCGGCCACGGTGCTCGAGGACACGACCCCGCTGAGCCTGGACGCGCTGCGGGTGAGCATTGCGCCGCAGCAGTCAGACTGTGCCAAGACCGTGACCAGCGCGGCGGCCGGGGCGGTACTGGGCCACGAGGGGTGTGAGGCCGTGCTGCGCGCGACCTATGTCGACTCCACCCGGAGTTACGTGATGACGGTGGGCGTCGCGGTGCTCCCGACCGCCGCGGCCGCGGCCACCGCCGACACGGGACTGACCCGGCCGCTGCTTGCCGCCGCGCGTGATGCCGACGGGGCCGCTCGGCTCGCGGCGGGCGTAAAGGTGGTTGGGTTCGGCGGCACGGCCGGGGCGCTGTATGACTACAACCGGCAGATCTCCGCCAGCTTCAGCTACGGTCCGTACGTCGTCATGTATGCGGCCGGATACTCCGACAGCAGGCCACGGGTTCCCGTGTCCCAGGATTCGTACGCCTACGGCGAGATGACCAGCATGGCCAGGGGCGTCGCGCAATCGGTCGCGGCCACGCTCGGCACCAGCCCGGCGCCTCCGCACTGCCCGGGAGCGCCCGGATGCTGACCGGGCGCCGCAGGCTCCCCGTACTGGCCGGATTCGCTGTGCTGGCCGGATCCTGCCTGGTGTCGCTGGCGGCGCTGCCCGGGACGGCTCGTGCGGCCGGACAGCACGCCGCCGGGGCGTCCTCGGGCACGGTCCTCACCGACAGCATCAGGGACAACCAGATGTGGGTTCTTGACATGCTGAACGTCCCGGCCGCGTGGTCGCTGAGCGAGGGCGGCGGGGTCACCGTCGCGGTGATCGACAGCGGGGTGAACCCTGATGTCAGCGACCTGGCCGGATCGGTCACCACCGGCCCCGACTACACCGGCGTGACGACGCCCCAGTCCAGCCCGGACTGGGGCGTGCACGGCACCTGGATGGCCTCCCTGATCGCCAGTCACGGCCATGACGGCGGCACCAGCGGGATCATCGGCATCGCGCCCGAAGCCCATATCCTGTCGGTCCGGGTGATCCCGGACCGCGCCGACCCTCACTACGGCCAGTACGAGCACGAGCAGGAGACCCGCATCCAGCAGTCGCTGGCGGACGGGATCAACTACGCGGTGGCGCACGGCGCGGAGGTCGTCAGCATGTCGATCGGCTACAGCGCGCCGAGCGGCACGGTCAGGAACGCGCTGCAGCAGGCCTACGATCATGGCGTGGTGGTCGTCGCCTCGGCGGGAAACTCCGGTGATCAGGTGGGTTCGGGCGGCGACGGCGAGGCGCCGGAGTCCTTCCCGGCCGACTATCCCGGCGTGATCAGCGTGGGAGCCGTCGATTCCACCGGTGCGGTGGCCGCCTTTTCCAGCGACAACCTGTCCGTCCAGGTGGCGGCGCCCGGGGTGTCCGTGCCCGCGCAGGGCCGGGACGGGCAGTACTGGTGGGTCAGCGGCACGAGCCCGGCCTGCGCGCTCGTGGCCGGGGTCGCCGCGCTGATCAAGTCGAAGTATCCGGGTCTCGCGCCCGAACTGGTGGCCAGCGCGCTGACCTCGACGACCACCGACCGGCCGACCGGGGGCTACGACAGCCAGGTGGGATTCGGCGTCGTCAACGCGACCGCGGCCCTGGCCAAAGCCGGCGAGTTCGCTCACAGCCAGTTCGCTCACGGTCAGCCCGTTGACGTCCAGTCCGCTGACGCCCAGCCCGCCGGGACCAGCGTCGCCGCCGCCACCAGGTTCCACGGCACGGTCGCGCCCGAGCCTGTCCGCCCACGGGGATCCGGCCAGCTTGTCCTGTTCGCGCTACTCGCGCTGGCGTCCCTGGTGCTAACCGCCGCCGGAACCCGCCTGGCCGTCCTCGGCAGGACGCCGCAGTGACCTCCACCCCCGCTCACGGCACCGGTTCCTCTTCGCCTGCCGAATCCACTTCGGCTGACGGATCGCCGCCGCCGGTCGACGACTTCGTCAGCCAGGTGCTCGACGTGGTGGACTCGATTCCGCCCGGCCAGGTGATGTCGTACGGAGATATCGCTGAATACCTGGGCGCGGGTCCCGGCCCCCGGCAGGTTGGCCGGGTGCTGGCCGTCTACGGTGGCGCGGTCCCGTGGTGGCGGGTCATTCACTCCGACGGTACCCCTGCCCCCGGTCACGACAGCCGGGCCCTCGAGCACTACCTGGCCGAAAGTACCCCGCTCCGCTCCGCCCGCCCCCCCGTCCGGGTAGACATGCGCCGCGCCCGCTGGCCAGCCCACCCGAGCCGCTAAGCCTGAAAAGCAACCTAGTGCCGCAACAGGCAACTGGTCGGTGATGCAGTGCATCGTTGGTTGCCTGGCAGGAAAATGCGTTGACGCTCAGGGGTTTTGCTGGCCTACTGTCCAGCCATGGAGGATTCCGCTCCGCCCCTGCTTCTGTTCGTTGTCGGGCCGCCGGCGGTGGGCAAGATGTCCGTCGGGCAGGCGATCACGGAGCGCACCGGCCTGCGGTTGTTTCATAACCACCTCTCCATCGAGCTCGCGCTGCGCTACTTCGACTACGGCACCCAGGCGTTCGGCCGCCTGAACGATGAGATCCGCCGCCGGGTCATCGAGGAGGTCGCAGCGAGCGACCTGCCAGGCCTGGTCTTCACCTTTGCCTGGGCGTTCGACGTGCCCGGGGATCAGGTGTTCGTCGACGAATACGCGAGGCCGTTCCGCGAGCGCGGGGCTCGCGTGCTGTTCGTCGAACTTGAAGCGAGCCAGGCTGAACGGCTGAAGCGTAATGAGTGCGTATCGCGGCTGGCAGAGAAACCCTCGAAGCGTGACCTTGAGGCCTCCCGGCGCCGCCTGCTTGAAGCCGACGCCCGGTACCAGCTCAACTCCGGCGGGAAGTTCGACGCGCGCCCGGACTACCTGCGCATCAACAACACGCTCTTGACGCCCGGCGAGGCCGCCGAGTGCGTGATCGAGCATTTCGGCCTTCCGCGCTTGACCGGGTTTCCACCGGGAGCGCAATCGCCGAGGCTGGCCCGGTGACAGAACGGCTCCGGGTGCGTGAGATCGATGATGATGAGGGCCGGCGGCTGGGGCAAGGTGGCATCCTCGACGAGCTGGCGGGGCATCGACCCGTCGTGAGGTTCAGGACAGCGAAGATCTGCCATTGACTTGACATTAGGCAGGTAAATACCTGCATAATGGAGGTGTGAGCCCCGAAGCGAGAGCGATGGACTCGGCCTTCAAGGCGCTGGCCGACCCCACCCGGCGACTCCTGCTCGACCGTCTGCGCGAGCACAACGGCCAGACACTGAGCGAGCTGTGCGAACGCCTGGACATGGCGCGCCAGTCGGCGACACAGCATCTCGACATCCTTGAGCGGGCCAGCCTCGTGACCGTCGTGCGACGCGGACGCGAGCGGTTTCACTACCTCAACCCGACACCGATCCACGAGATCGGGGAGCGCTGGATCTCGGAGTTCGACAGGCCCCGCCTGCAAGCGATCAGTGCCATCAAGAACCAGGCAGAGGAGTACGCCATGACCAGCGGACCCACGTCCGTGCCGACCTACGTCTACGTCACCTACATCCGCGCAAGCGCGGAGCAGGTGTGGCGAGCCCTGACGGACGCGGACCTGACGGCGCGCTACTGGGGACACGCCAACGTCTCGGACTGGCAGCCGGGCTCGGCCTGGGAGCACCGGCGCGTCGACGGATCAGGCGCCGTCGATGTCGTCGGCCAGGTAATCAAGGCCGAGCCCCCGACGCGCTTGGTCATCACCTTCGAGGACACCCCCGACGAAACGCCAAGAGAACCGTCGGTTGTCACCTTTCTCGTCGAACCACATCAGGACATCGTCCGCCTCACCGTGACCCACGAGGATCTCCCCAACCAGCAGATGCTCAACGGCATCTCGCGCGGCTGGCCGGCCGTGCTGGCGAACCTCAAGTCGCTGCTTGAGACCGGCGATGTCCTCCCGCAGGCGCCATGGGAGATGTCCAGCGCGCACGCCTGAGGCGGCAGCCGCCAGAACCCTTCCCGTACTCGCCCCCGCGCACGATCGCAGAAAGAAGACGACGTGATGGACACCACCCTGCTTCGGGACGCCTACCGCGCGCTGCTGGACGCCGCTGCCATAGTGGCTGACTCTGGCGACACGAGTCCAGTCCGGCCGGCTGGCGAATGGAACGCTGAGCAGATTCTGGCGCACGTCTCGCTTGTCAGTGCCGCCACCATCACCGCCGTCTCCTGCGTCGCTGCGGGAGCAAACGCGACGTATGACAACCGTATAGCGCTCGACACCTGGACCATCGAACGCGTCATCGCGCTCGCCGGCGGCAACACCAGGCTTCGAGACCGCATCCGCCTCCAAGGCGACGCACTCTGCACACTTGGCGGACCGATGCTGAGCGACGCCGAACTCGACACACCGGTGCCCACCCGTCTCCTGTCCAACGACACCGTCCTGGCCGATCAGCCCATGCCGCTCAGAGACCTCGTCACCGGCCTGGCGGAAATGGAGCTGCCAGGCCACACCAAACAGCTCCTGGCCCTCCTGCCGAGCGGCACCAGGGCTGGAGCCTCAACGTGATCTTCCGGCGCACGGCGACAGGCGGGTCCAGCTCCGGAGGGATCTCGCGTGATCGGGGACCAGGGTGTACCTAGCCCTACCCTAAAGATGGTGGTTATCTTCATGTCGGCGGCGGACGGGCGGTGCCTAGCATGAGGCGGTGACCACGAGGGAAACGCAAATCCGTAAGGAGCCGACCCGCCGCGCCGACCCGGCGGGCAACGAGCGCCTGACGGCGATGACCGGAGCCGTGCTGCTCGTGCTGTTCGTCGCCGAGTGCCTCACCCTGCTGAACATCGGCAACCTGCTCACGCTGCACGTCTTCCTCGGGATGCTGCTGCTGGGCCCGGTTAGCCTGAAGATCGGCTCCACGCTGTGGCGTTTCACCAGGTACTACACCGGCTCGGCGGCTTACCTGCGGAAGGGGCCGCCGGCTCCGCTGCAGCGGGTGACGGGGCCGTTCGTCATCTTGACCACCATGGCCGTCCTGGGCACCGGGATCATGCTGGCCGTCGAGGGCCCGGGCAACGGATCCTGGGGCCGGCTGCACCACCTGTCGTTCTTTGTCTGGGTGGTCGTCATCGTCATCCACCTGGCCTCGTACGTCCCGAAGCTGCCCAGGATGCTGTCGGGCCGGGTGGACGACGCCCGCCACGTGCTGGCGGCCAGGCCCACGCGCTGGCTCCTGCTGGGCGGTTCCCTGGCTGCCGGCCTAGGGCTGGCGTTCGCCACCTATCATCTCTCGGCCAAATTTGGCGGCTCGCACAGCATCATCCCCTAAACCAGGTGCCTGGTCACCTGTCTGGCCGCTCGGCTTGGCCGCGTCCTTTGGACGGTCGGGTGTGGCGCGTCCGGCGCCGGGGTTCGCGGCGCGCGGCGCGCCGCCGGGCAGGAGTATCGCCGGATAATGCCACAGTCGAGCAAGATCGTCGCTTCGATCGTGAGTCGGCGGACTGGCCTTGGCTCGCGGATGAACGGTTTGTGCTGGAGTTCCAGGTTGCTGGTGGCAGGCTGGCCCCTGTGATCGACGAATTCGCGAAAGAGTACCTCCACGACGACCTGCGATGGATACGCGAGGTGATGGTGTGGAAGCTCGACGGGCTCTCCGAGTACGACATCCGCCGGCCCCTGACCTCCAGCGGGACCAATCTCCTCGGCCTGCTCAAGCACCTGGCGACCTGGGAGGCCAGGTACTTCGGTGAGGTCTTCGGCCGGCCGTTCCCCGAACCCCTGTCCCGGTGGGACGACACTGCCGCACAAGGCGCCGACCTCTGGCCGACCGAGGACGAGACACGCGACGAGATCATCGGCTTCTACCGGCGCGTATGGGAACATTCGGACGCGACGATCAACGCCCTCGACATCGACGCCCCCGGCCATGTGCCGTGGTGGCCGTGCCCCGACGTGAAGTTGTTCAACATCCTGGTCCACTTGCTCACCGAGACCAACCGGCACGCCGGACACGCCGACATCCTGCGTGAACAGCTCGACGGCAAGACAGGAACCGCAGCCGGGTACTTGAATCCGCACGAACACGACACGGCTTACTGGGAAGAAAAGCGCGCGACGATCGAGCGCGCCGCCCAGGCTGCAGCCTCACGCCAGGCCTGACTTCGCAGCATCTCGATCGCCGCTGGGTTTCCGGTCGGCTCGGGTCATCGGCCCTGTTCCCCGGCAGCTGGACGCCACCGGCATCCTGCTGGACATGGTCCGCGGTGTATCAGATGACGGCAGGGCGCCCTCCGGGTAGAAAAGAGGTTAACCGCCACTACCGAGGCGCTGATGATGGCAGCAGCCGAGCCGGCCGGGGCTGGCCGTGCGTGACGACCCGACCGTCGTCGCGCTGGTCAATCGTGCGGCCAGGGGCGACCCGGCCGGGTGGAACGAGATCGTGGAGCGATACGCGCCGCTGGTGTGGGCTATCTGCACCCGGTTCCAGCTGAGCAACCACGACCGCGAGGATGTGGGGCAGAACGTATGGCTGCTACTGGTCGAGCAGCTCGGGAAGCTGCGGGAACCCGCCGCACTGCCCGGGTGGCTGGCCACGACCACGCACCGGGAGTGCCTGCGGGTGGTGACGGCAGCGCGCAAATCGGAGCGGCAAGGAACGAGGCTAGACGACGCTCCGCAATTCGCGGACAACACGATGATCGACGAGGAGATCCTCATGGCCGAGCGGAACGCGGCGCTCCGGACGGCGCTCGCGGAGCTCCCGCCCCGGTGCCAGCGGCTGCTGGCCATGCTCATCAGCGACCCGCCGTGTTCGTACGCGGAGATCAGCGCGACGCTGCAGATCCCGGTGGGAAGCATCGGCCCGCAGCGAGCCCGCTGCCTGGAACGGCTGCGCAAGTCCAGCGCGCTGGCCGGTCTTGGCGACCCCGACGTCCGCTGGGCGAAGGGCGAGAAACATGGCTGACGGCTGGGACGACGAGGAGCTCCTGGCGGCATTGGGCGAGGCGGTGAAGGCTCGGCAGGCGGTGCCTGAGTGGTTCGTCGAGACGGGCAAGAACGCATACGCGTGGCATAACATCGACGCCGAGCTGGCCCAGCTGACCTACGACTCCGACAGCGACGCCGACCGGGGCGTGGCGGCGGCCGTCCGGTCGGAGGCCGCCTCGATCCGGGCGCTCACGTTCACCTCGGCGCGCTTGTCCATCGAGCTCGAGGTGGCCTCGGATTCGCTGGTGGGCCAGATCATCCCGGCCCAGGCCGGCACGCTCGAGGTCCATACCACGGGCGGCGTGACCAGCTCGCCGATGGACGAGATCGGCTGCTTCGCGGTCACCCCGATCCCGGCCAGCCCGTTCCGGCTACGGTGCCGCACGGAAGACGGGACCGACGTGCTGACCGGGTGGATCACTTTGTGAGTTTGCGGTTCACGCGGCGCCCAGGCTCACCAGCGACATGGCGGTGGCGTGCTGGACCGGATCATCGGTGGACCCCCGCCGCACGTGGTAGATCGACTCGGCGAGGCTCTGGCCGGCCCGCAGGTGCCGGTGCACGTCGACCATCAGGGGCACCACGGCTTCGTCGTTCAGCGGCACGATGGCGGCGATGATCCCGGCCGTCCCCAACGGTAGCAGGCTGCTGACCAGGCCGAGCAGCTCGTTGGCTCCGGCGGGCGCCAGCACCCCGCCCTCACAGCTGGACAGGACGAGCCGGTACGGCGCCCGGCGCAGGCGCTCGAAATCGTAGACGGTCAGCGGACCGTCATGCATTCGCAGCGAGGAGAACAGCGGGCTGTCGGCCCGGAAGATCCCGTGTGCGGCGATATGCGCCAGCCACGCCCCGTCCAACGCGGACAGCACCTTGTCGGCCGTGGCGGCGGCGTCTTCCAGCACCGTGACGTCGTCGTACAGCCGCGCGACCAGGGGCACCTCGGCACCGCCCGTGACCAGGCCGGGCCCACGGGCCAGGACGACCTGGCGGTGTTCGGGTTCTGGCGCTTGATGGGCCCGCATCCAAGCGCTGGCGGACGGGGCGACGCTGATGACCCGGTCCTTGAGTGCGGGCAGCAGCGCCCACGGGATGGAGTGCAGCTTGGCGGGCGGGACGATGATGACCGGCCCGTCGCCCAGGTGCGGGACGGCTTGTCCGAGCAGCGCTTGCTGGAGTGCTGGTCCCGCCTTACCCAGGACGGCCAGCGCGCTGGCCGGGTCGTCACCGGGGCGGCTGGAGGCTAGACGGCGCAGCGCGAAGCGGGCGAAATCCGCCGCCTTCATGGCGTCGCGGGCCTGGCCGGCAGCAAACTGTCTTATCCGGCCCGACCCGCAAGTCAGGACGTACAGATCGCCGTCGACGTTACCGATCTCGATGAGCTGGGCAGCGCCGAGCTCGTCGAGCAGGTCGGCCGGGCTGAACGGGGCGCGGGTCCACGGCCCGTTACCCTGAGCTCGCAGCGCGCTGGCGCGCACCTCGGTTTCCAGCCGCTGTTGTTCCTTCTGCAGCGACGCGCTCGGCATGCCTTGGCTCCGTGCCTGGTCCAGGCCCCTGGTCACCGTGCGCAGCGCGGCCAGGCTGGCGTTCAGCTCCGCATCGGCTGACGGCCGCGCAGGGGGAACCGCGTAGGCGGTGGCCCGCCAGCGCTCGCTCCAGGTCAGCAGGAGCCGCGGCCGCCGAGCCTGCGCGGCGTGTCGCTGGGCGAGAGCGGCCAGTTCGGCGCCATGTACGGTGGCCTGGGCCCGGAGTTCCGAGGCGCCCAGGGCCAGCCGGTGCTCGTCAAGCACGTCGAGCCCTCGTCTGCAGGCGGCCAGCATCCGGCTCGGACGGCCCGCAGCCTCGGCGCGCAGGGCTTCGCCGAGCCACCCGCTGACCCGCGACAGCGCCGGGGCGCGCCGCCGGGTCCCGGCCAGCGCGGCCAGATGGCGTTCGGCGTCGTCGCGGCGGCCGAGATCCAGGGCAATGCGCCCGGCCAGCAGATGCGCCTGGGCCGCGTCGCTGGAGCCAAGGGCATCCAGCCGGGCGGCGGACCGGTTCGCCTCGCGCAGCAACGGGGCCGATACCGGGCCAACCTCGTACCGGGCCTGGACGAGAACGCGCGCCGCATGGGCCTGCCGCCAGGCGCTCCGCTGTGACCCGAACATGCGGTACGCGGCCTGCGCCCAGTCGAGGGCGGCCTGGGGCTGCGTCGCGGCCAGCGCGCAGTTGGCCGCCATGAGCAGCAGTTCCGCCTTCTTCGTGAGCCGGCCACGGATTTCCTCTAGTTCTCGCAACGCGGCCTCGGCTTCGGCCAGGGCGTCACGAGCCAGCCCGGCCGCCAGCAGCACGGCGCACCGTTCGGTGCGCAGCGTGGTGGCCGGGACCTTCAGCCGCTGGTAGCTGAGGGTCGCCGCATCGAGACGGGCCAGCGCGACCGGGAGGTCTCCGGATGCGAAGGCCGTCAGCGCGCGATTGAGGATCGGAGCGAGCGCTTCCAGTTCCTGCCCGATGGTGGAGGACAGCCGTGCGGCGGCAACGTAATCGGCATCGGCCCGGCTGGTCGACCCCAGCCTCAGGTAAATGCCGGCGCGGGTGTTCAGCGCGCGAGCTGTCCAGAGCAGGTCGCCCGCACGCCGCAGCACGGCGACCGCGTGCCGCGCGTCTTCCAGGGCGGCCGGGAACTGGCCCAGGGCGAAGAACACGATCGCCCGGCCGTGCCGGACCCGTGCCGCCGACACGCCACTGGACCGGCGCACGGCGGCCTCGAAGGCGGCCAGCCCGGCCGCCGTCCGGCCCGCGAAAACGAGCGCCACGCCCAGGCCGGCGAGCACCTCGGCCTCGCGCTCGGCCGAGCCGGTGCGGCGGGTCTGGCGCAGTGCCTGGCGCAATTCACGGACCCCGGCCTCGACGTCGCCGAAGTCACGCAGCACGATCCCCGCGGCCTGATGGGCCACGGAGGCGTCATGAGGGCCCGGTCGTCCGGCGAGCACGGCACGCGCTCTGGTCAGCGCAGCCCAAGGCCGGGACGTGGCCAGCGCGACCAAATCGTCCACCTCGCGCGGACTTGTCGCGGCCGCGCCCCCTCCCCGGACCATAGGCCGATTCTAGATCTCCCGATTTGATGCGGTCCATGTATTAAAGCGTCACGATGGCCGCTCCGTAGGTGCGTCGGGCTCTGCGAGCTTTATGAGGAATCGCGGGGTTACTTACCCATTCCTGCGGTTAGATCGGGTAAGTGATTAATTTCGGAGGTCATAGTGACAGGAAAGAATTACTGGTACAGCTCGCTCAAGCCCCCGCTTGGGGCTGTGGCCGTTGCGGAGGCCGAGATTATCGTCGACGCGTTCCGCGCCCGCAAACCGCCGATCGAAATCGGCGGCTTCCCAGACGACGCCAAAGAAGACGACGACCTGCACCCCGGTGGCATTGCCTTCATGTACGCCGAGGGTCACATTCTTGCCCGCGAACAGTACCTTGACGGGCCGGGAAGAACCCCGGAGCCCCCGGATCGTCTGACTGTCAGCAGGCCGAGAGGAATATTGGAGATCCTCGCCGAGTTCCTCGGCGAGGACAGCCGTTACTGGGAAGTCGAGACCACTCGAGTGGTCAGGGACATCGTGCTTCTCCGCCTGAACCCTCGTGGCGGCAAGGAGGACGCTCGTGAGCGCCAGCAGCTCGACGTGCTCGACATTATCGAACGCATTGACATTGAACTCGGCCCTGGGATCGCGGCGCCTGATCACGTGCTTACCGCCGCGCAAGAAATGCATCCCTGCTCGGCTACGGAGCCGCAGCAGGTTTATCCGACGGCGGGACCCTACCCCCCGGTCTGCCGGGACGGCGGCGCCCGGGTGCGGATCTTCCAGGCCGACACCGGGCTGGTGGCGGATGCCGAGAAAACCTTCCCGTGGCTCGCCGGCGTCAAGGGCGACGACGACCCGCGGCACGAGTCGAACGGCACGATCCTGCCCTACGGGGGACACGGGACGTTCGTCGCGGGCGTTCTGCGGTGCATGGCCCCGGAAGCGCAAGTCCACGTCGAGAACATCTTCGCCACCGCGGGCAGCGCGCTGGAATCGGATGTCGCGAAGAGGCTCAATGCGGCGTTCGGCTTCGGCTTCGAGATCGTCCACGTGACGGCCTCGTGCCATACCTGGAAGAACGTCCCGCCGCTGGCCCTGGAAGCCTGGCTGGAGCTGCTTCGGCCGTACAAGGGTGTCGTCTGCGTCGCAGAGGCGGGCAACAACCACACCCAGCGGCCGGCCTGGCCGGGCGCATTCCCTGACGTGCTCTCTGTCGGGGCGCTCGCTACCGACTGGCGTCACCGTGCGGACTTCAGCAATTACGGGGGCTGGGTCGACGTGTACGCACCAGGCGAGAAGCTCATCAACGCCTTCGGCAGCGGTACGTACACCTGCCACATCCCGCCTAATGTCGGGCAGGTAAGGACGTTCTCCGGCCTGGCGCAATGGAGCGGGACTTCCTTCTCGGCCCCCATCGTGACCGGGCTGATCGCGGCCCGGATGGCCCGCTGCGGCGAGAGCGCCCGGGAAGCGGCCGCGGCTCTGCTGGCCAAGGCCCGGGCCCAGACGATTCCCGGCGTGGGTCCGGTGCTGTTCCCCGGCTGCGATGGCGAGGAGCGCTGCGACCGGTGCGGTGGTGACGGCCGGCCCGGTGGATGCGGTGGCCGACGCGGCGGCGGTGACTGCCGGTGCGGCAGCGGTTGCGGGTGCGGTAGCGGTTGCGGGTGCGGCGGTTGAGGGTGCGGGTTTCAGGAGGCGCCCGTCACCAGGACGGGGTGCGGGCGCCTAGGTCGCTGACGTCCTGACGCGATTTCGTCGGTGGTGGTCAGGCCGGCCGCCGGGTGCGGGCGATGAGGCGCCGGTCGTTGTCATCGAGCCGGGTTTTGACGGTGGCGGGGTCTACGGTGGTTTGCATGGGCGAGGCTCCTTCTCGTCCGGGTCCCCGTAGCGTTCGCCCGCTTACGGGGACCACCCTTTGTGGTGTGGCTTACGGAGGAAAGCTGTACTGATGGACCCGTCCCACGCACTCGCGTACCGCCTCGTCCGCCGGCCTTTGCCCGCGACCTCGGCGCCGCGCCTGGACGAGGCGCAGCAGCGGGTGGTGGAGCACGAAGGCGGCCCGCTGCTGGTGCTGGCGGGACCCGGCACCGGCAAGACGACCACGATCGTGGCCGCCGTGGCAGACCGGATCGAGCGGCGCGGCATCGACCCGGAGCGCGTGCTCGTGCTGACCTTCAGCCGGAAGGCGGCGGTTGAGCTCCGCGAGCGAATCACCGCCCGGCTGCGGCGCACCACCCGCGAGCCGTTGGCGATGACCTTCCACAGCTATGCCTACGCGCTCGCGCGCCGGGAGTTCGTGCTCGCGGGCGACGAGCCGCCGCGGCTGCTTTCCGCGCCCGAGCAGCTGCTTGAGATTCGCCGGATGCTGCGCGGCGAGGCCCAGGACGGCGGCGCCCGCTGGCCCGAGCGGCTCCGTCCGGCCCTGGCCACCCGGGGGTTCGCCGAGGAGCTACGCGACCTGCTGATGCGCGCGGCCGAACGCGGCCTGGACGGCCGGCGGCTGCGCCAGCTCGGCAAGCTGCGCGAGCGCGACGACTGGATGGCGGCGGCCGCGTTCCTGGATCGGTACGCGGCGCGTTTCGACCTCGCGCCGGTGCCCGCCTACGACTACGCGGAGATCGTCCGCATCGCCGCCGCGCTGCTAAGCCGTGAGGAGACCAGGCAGCGCGAGCGCGGGGCTTATGACGTGGTGCTGGTCGACGAGTACCAGGACAGCGACCCGGCTCAGGAGTCGCTGCTGCTCGCGCTGGCCGGCGACGGCCGTGAGCTGATCGCCGTCGGCGATCCGGACCAGTCCATCTACGCGTTCCGTGGTGCCGACGTGGAGGCGCTTACCGAGTTCGGTGAGCGGTTCCGTACCGCGGACGGCCAGCCCGCGCCCGTGGTGGCGCTGCGCACGTGCCGCCGCAGCGGCCCGGTCCTGCTGGCCGCGTCCCGCCGGGTGGCCCGGCGGCTGCCAGCGGCGCCGTCCGCGCCCGGCGGCTCGGCCAGCCACCGGGACCTGGTACCTGCCTCGCGGACCCCGCCGGGTGAGGTCCGCATCCTGATCGCGGACAGCTCGACCCAGGAGGCCGCCCTGGTTGCCGACACGCTGCGCCGCGCCCACCTGGCGGATCAGATCCCCTGGTCCTCGATGGCCGTCCTGGTGCGCTCGGCGTCCCGGCAGGTCCCGCTGCTGCGGCGGGCGCTGACCGCGGCCAACGTCCCGGCTACGGTGGCCGGTGACGAGCTGCCGCTGGCGGATGAGCCAGGTACCCGGCCGCTGCTCATGCTGCTGCGCTGCGCGCTGCGGCCGGCCGCGCTTGACGAGCAGACCGCGGCCGAGCTGCTCTGCGGCCCGCTGGGCAGCACCGACGCCCTCGGCCTGCGCCGCCTGCGCCGGTCCCTGCAGCTGCTGGCCGAGGCAGCGGACCAGGGAAAGGGGGACCAGAGAAAGGGGGACCAGGGAAAGGGGGACCAGGGAAAGGGGGACCAGGGAAAGGGCGAGCGGGCCGGGGACCTGATCGCCGGGGTGCTGCGCGATCCGCGCGACCTCGCCGGGGTTCCGGACCGGGTCGCGGGCCCGGCCAAGCGCGTGGCCGGGCTGCTGGCCCAGGCCACGGCCGCGATCGATGCGGGAGGTAACGCCGAGGACGTGCTCTGGGCGATCTGGGACGCGTCCGGGCTGGCGGAGCAGTGGCAGCGAACCAGCGCGGCAGGCGGCCCCACCGGCGCGGCCGCGGACCGGGACCTGGACGCGGTGCTGGCCCTGTTCGACCAGGCTGCGCACTTCACCGACACCATGCCGCCAGGCGCGCCCGGCATGTTCGCCGAGAGCCTGGCCGGGCAGGAGATTGTCGGCGACACCCTGGCCGAGCGCGCCGTCCGGGAGGACTGCGTCCGCATCCTCACCGCGCACCGGTCCAAGGGCCTGGAGTGGGAGGTCGTGGTGGTCGCGGGCGTCCAGGAGGATACCTGGCCCGACCTGCGGCTGCGCGGATCGCTGCTCGGCGCGGGTGAACTCGCCGAGACGGTGCACTCTGGCCTCTCCGGGGCGGGGCACTCTGGCCTCTCCGGGGCGGGGCACTCTGGCCTCTCCGGGGCGGGGCACTCTGGCCTCTCCGGGGCGGGGCACTCTGGCTTCTCCGGGGCGGGCCCAGGGGCGGACGTGGACGCCGCGATGCTGGCCGCGAAGCTGCTCGCCGAAGAGCGGCGGCTGTTCTATGTGGCGGTAACCCGGGCGCGGCGGCGACTCGTCGTCACCGCGGCGGGCGGCGAAGACACCGACCAGCGGCCGTCCAGGTTCCTGACCGAGCTGGCCGGCGACGACGTGCCGGTCGAGCGGGTCGCCGATGCCCCCCATCGCTGGCTGTCCATGCCGGCACTGGTCGCCGACCTGCGGCGGGCCGCCGCCGACACCAGCGTCGAGCGGGCCGTCCGGCAGGCCGCGGCGGCCCAGCTGGCCCGGCTCGCCGCCGCCGGGGTGCGGGCGGCCCACCCGCGGGAGTGGTACGCGCTGACCGAGCTGTCCGACGCCGGCCCGATCGTGGCCGGGGGCGAGACCGTCCGGCTATCCCCGTCCCAGGTCGAGTCGTTCACCAAGTGCGGGCTGCGCTGGCTGCTCGAGGCGGCCGTCGGAGCCGGCCGGTCTGATGTCCTGCGCCACCTGGGCACCGTCATCCATGCCGCCGCCGTCCTGGCCGCCGACGGAGCCACGGAACGGGACGTGGCTGACCGCATCGATGAAATCTGGCACCACCTGGATTTCGGCAGCGCCTGGTACAGCGCCAAGCAGCGAGCGCTGGCCGAGCGCATGGTCCGCAAGTTCCTCGCCTGGCACGCCGAGAATCCGCGCGAGCTGGTCGCGGTGGAACAGCAGCTCAAGGTCCGGATCGGGCCGGTGGAGATCACCGGTCGGGTGGACCGGCTGGAATCCGACGACCAAGGCCGCGCGGTCGTGGTCGACCTCAAGACCGGGGGCAGCGCGCCGCGCGAAGACGAACTCGACCGGCACCCGCAGCTGGGCGTCTACCAGCTGGCGGTGCTG
>Ga0302178_10001148_pt1 | contig 22839 bp, 20 predicted proteins | sample I_Palsa_E1_3_FD_198790 | JGI IMG/M metagenome (GOLD analysis project Ga0302178, IMG submission 198790) | Peat permafrost microbial communities from Stordalen Mire near Abisko, Sweden - I_Palsa_E1_3 | ecosystem: Environmental > Terrestrial > Soil > Palsa > Peat permafrost | place: Sweden... | reverse complement strand
GTCCTCGGAAGAGGACGAGCCGGTGACCATGTACCTGCGCAAGCAGGGCCCGGGCGAGGTCACCGCCGGTGACATCGTGCCCCCGGCCGGCGTCACCGTGCACAACCCGGAGATGCACATCGCGACGCTGAACGACAAGGGCAAGCTCGAGATCGAGCTCGTCGTCGAGCGTGGCCGTGGTTACGTCCCGGCCGTGCAGAACAAGGCGTCTGGTGCTGAAATCGGCCGTATCCCAGTCGATTCCATCTACTCACCGGTACTCAAGGTGACCTACAAGGTGGACGCGACTCGTGTCGAGCAGCGCACCGACTTCGACAAGCTGATCCTCGACGTCGAGACCAAGAGCTCGATCGGCCCCCGCGACGCGCTGGCGTCGGCGGGTAAGACGCTGGTCGAATTGTTCGGTCTGGCTCGCGAACTCAACGTTGAGGCCGAGGGCATCGAGATCGGCCCGTCGCCGGCCGAGGCCGACCACATCGCGTCGTTCGCGCTGCCGATCGACGACCTGGATCTGACCGTGCGCTCGTACAACTGCCTCAAGCGTGAGGGCGTGCACACCGTCGGAGAACTGGTGTCGCGCACCGAGTCCGACCTGCTCGACATCCGCAACTTCGGTCAGAAGTCCATCGACGAGGTGAAGGTCAAGCTGCACCAGTTGGGTCTGTCGCTCAAGGACAGCCCGGCCAGCTTCGACCCGTCCGAGGTCGCCGGCTATGACGTCGCCACCGGCACCTGGTCGGCCGAGGGCAGCTACGACGACGCGGACTACGCCGAAACCGAACAGCTCTAAGGAATTCCGTCCCGGTCCTACCTGATACGGGGACCGGCCCCATTTAGGAGAAGTCGCAATGCCCAAGCCCACTAAGGGTCCTCGCCTCGGCGGGTCGTCTTCGCACCAGAAGGCGATCCTGGCCAACCTGGCGACGGCGCTGTTCGAGCACGGTCGGATCAAGACCACCGAAACCAAGGCTCGGGCGTTGCGGCCCTACGCGGAGAAGCTGATCACCCACGCCAAGAAGGGCACGCTGCACCACCGGCGTGAGGTGCTCAAGAAGATCCGCGACAAGGACGTGGTGCACAGCCTGTTCGCCGAGATCGGGCCGTTCTTCTCCGACCGCAACGGCGGCTACACCCGCATCATCAAGGTCGAGAACCGCAAGGGCGACAACGCGCCGATGGCGGTCATCGAGCTGGTGCAGGAGAAGACAGTGACCTCCGAAGCCGATCGCGCCCGTCGGGTGGGTGCTTCCAAGCCCGCCGCCAAGGCCGCGCCGGCTCCGGCCGAGCCGGAGGCCGAAGAGGTTGTGACCGAGGCCGAAACGACCGAACCCGAGGCTGCTGCCGAGGTGGAGGCCGCCGAGCCGGAGGCCTCGGAGCCGCAGGCCGCTGAAACGGAAGCCGAGGACGCTGACGAGTCCTGACGATTTGCCGTTGAACGACGTGCCCGCCATCGACTCCGATGGCGGGTTCGTTCGTCTTAGGCTCGATATCGCTTACGACGGCACGGATTTCGCCGGGTGGGCGACACAGTCGGGTCAGCGCACCGTCGCGGGTGTTCTGGAGGGGGCGCTGTCGACGGTGTTTCGCAGCCAGTTGCGGCTGCGGGCCGCCGGTCGCACCGACACCGGCGTGCATGCCACCGGCCAGGTCGCCCATGTCGACGTTCCCGCCGACGAGTTGCCGAACGCCTATCCGCGCTCGCCGCGGCCGAATCAGCCCGAATTTCAGCCGCTGGTCCGGCGGCTGGGCCGACTGCTACCCACCGACGTTCGGGTCCGCCGGATCGTCCGTGCGCCAGCGGGTTTCGACTCACGGTTCTCGGCGCTACGACGCCACTACGTCTATCGGCTTTCCACCGCCGACTATGGCGTGGAGCCGCATCAGGCCCGCTACATCACCGCCTGGCCACGGCTGCTCGACGTCGACGCGATGGCCGCGGCGTCGCGAAACCTGTTGGGGCTGAACGATTTCGCCGCGTTTTGCCGTCACCGCGAAGGGGCCACGACGATTCGCGACCTGCAGCGGTTCGACTGGGAGCGCGACGGCGATCTGATCACCGCGCACGTCACCGCCGACGCGTTCTGCTGGTCGATGGTGCGATCGCTGGTCGGCGCGCTGCTGGCTGTCGGCGAGCATCGGCGCACCGCCGAGTGGTGTGCTGAGCTGCTGACCGACAGCCGCCGCTCCAGCGATTACGCTGCCGCGCCGGCGCGGGGTTTGACGCTGGTGAGAGTGGACTACCCGCCCGACAGCGAACTGCAGGCGCGCACGCTGATCACCCGTGACCTGCGTACGCGGGACTGATCTACAGCTTGCCGGCGACGAAGCCGGCCGCCTGATCGACCAAGCCCGAGTCGATGTAGGACGGCTGCAGGTGTGAGTGCCAGTGCAGGTCCTGGACGCCGCCGGTGCAGATCGGGTCGCCCGGAGCACACAGGTCGATGATCTTGCCGGCGAAGGCCGGGCTGGGACCGGGGATGTCGCCGACCACTCGTTGGGTGGCGTTGCCGAACAGCGCGACCGCGGCGACATGCTGATCCAGTGGCGGCGGTAGGGGATCGGTGTAGCCGAAACCCGGCTGGTTCATGGCGACGACGACGTCGGCCGCGGCGGCGCCCAGCGAGTAACCGCCGAGCACCAGCTTGGTGTTCGGGCAGCTTGCCGCCATCGACTGAACGTGGGCGCTCATGTCGTTGGAGCCTTTGGTGACGCTGACGTCGGCAGGGTAGTTGACCCCGTAGGAGCCGATCGTCTTGTGCGGCGCCTTCTTCTGCAGCGAGTTGATGAAGGCCTGGCCGACCGCGCCGACGCCGGGGGCTTCTTCGCGGCCGCGGGCGAAGTCGACTTCGGCGTCCGGGCAGGCCGCCGAAGCTTTGGGCAGGGACGTCAGCGGACGGGGTGCCAGCGCCGGGGCGGTCAGCAAACCGGTGGCGAGCAACGCCGCCGCCGTGAAGCCGGCTAGCCGGCGCGCCACCCGTGACCTGCGGCGTACACGCGTCTGCGAAGGCGGAGCGATCGGACCGAGTCGCATGAGCAAAAATTAGCGGGCAAAACTAAAGGCCCGCTGATACCGACCTGTGTGTTCGATCAGCGAATGTGGCTATGCCAGCTTGCCGGCGACGAAGTCGGCCGCCTGATTGACCATGCCGTCGCTGATATAGAGGTTGCCAGAGTGCTGCGGCCAGTTGTCCTGCCAGGTGTGCGGGTCGGCTGGGTTGCAGATGGGGTCGGTGCCGTGGCACAAGTCGATGGTCCGGTCGGTGTAGACCGGGTTGAAATTCGCGATCGGCCCGACCCACTGGGTGCCGTTGCCGAACAGCGCGATCGCCGCGATGTGCTGGTCGGCGCCTGGCGGCAGCGGATTGGTGAAGCCGAACATCGGGCCGGGAGCCGCCATCACGACGTCGGTGACCGCGGCGCCGAGCGAGTAGCCGCCCAGCACGATGCGGGTATTCGGGCAGCCGTTGATGGTGTTTTGGACGTGCGCGCTCATGTCGTTAGCGCCGACGTCGATCTCGGTGTCGGCCGGGTAGCGCACCGCGTAGAGGCTGACGTTCCGGTTGACCTTGGACCGCAGCGCGCCGACGAAGGAGTTACCGACGATGCCGGCGCCGGGTGATTCCAGTCGGCCGCGGGCGAACACCACCTCGACATCGGAGCATGAGGCCGATGCCGTCGGGATCAGCGTCGCAGGCGCAAGCATCAAACCTGTGGCGAGAACGCCGGCGGCGCACACGCCCCGAATCGACCGTGACGTGTGGGCTATCGAGCGCAGCTTCATGACACGACACTAATGCGCCGTTGCAAGATCAGCGCAGCGGCCGCCTGATCAGTGAAACGCCGCTGGTTGGGTCTGGCTGACCACGGTCGGACCCGGGACGTCGGGGCTGGGCCCAGGCAGCGGGCCCTGACCAGGCAGCGGGCCCTGAGCAGGTCCCGGCGGGACGCCGAGATACCCGGAGCCAGGCGGAACGCCCAGCGGTCCGTCGGGTGTGGTGGCGGGCAGCAGCGACAGCAGCCGGGTCTGCACGAAGCTGGCGGCCTGGCTGGTGTAGACGGGCACGTAGCCGTCGGTGTGGCCCTTCCACTCGTTGCCCTGACCGGCGTGGCAGATCGGGTCTTCGGGGTTGCAGTAGTCGACGGCCTTGGCACCGAACATCGCGCTCTGAGCCGCGATCGTTCCGCCGCTACGGTCGGCCGGGTTGCCGAACGTGGTGACCGCGACGATGTGGCTGGCGTACTGCGGTGGCAGCGAATCGCCCCAGCCGACGCCGCCAATCTGTGTTCCGGTGACGATGTCGACCACCGACGCGCCCTGGGAGTATCCGCCTAGCACCTGCGGGGTGGCCGGGCATTTGTCGGCCACGTCCTTGATGTGCTTTATCGCGTCCTTGGCGCCGTCGTTGCCGTGGATCTGCAGCAGGGTGGCCCGGTAGTTGACTGGGTAGGCGTCGATTTTCTTGCCGGTGTTCTGGCGCAGGCTGTCTACGAGGGCCTGGCCGACGAGTCCGAGGCCGTTCGGCTCGTCGGTACCGCGGGCGAAGGTGACGGCAATATCCGGGCAGTTGTCGGCCTTGGCCGACGGCACCGCGCTCTGAATGGCGTTCGGTGCGACCGTAAGGACGCCTGCGGCCAGCACTGCGGCGGCCCCCAGGCCAGCCCAGCGAAAGCCGCGTGACCAGGCACGACGGGATGCGGAACGGGTCCTGCGGCTAATGCTCACCAGGCGATTCTACGGATTTTCGGGCCCGCGGTCATATCCACGGTTTTTCGGCCCCTGACTGTGGATCGCCGAGGGCCCGCGGCGTGAACAGTACATATCGTGAAGCCGAACCGACGCGGGGCCTTTGGGGGGACTGGATGGCATACCAACCGACCACGAGGCTGCACATCAGCGGGTACCGATTTATGCGGCGCCGCATCGAGTGCGCCCTGCTGGGCAGGGACCTCCGCGCAGTGAACGAGCCGATGCGCGCGCCCGCGCAGTCGCTGATCGCCGGGCTGGCGTTGGCGGTCATTCTGCTGGCCGGTTGCGTAGTACTGGCCCTTCTGCGTCCGCAGCCCGGTTTGGCGACGGCGCCGATCTTGATGGAGAAGCAGTCGGGGGCCCTCTACGTTCGGTTGGGCGAAATCCTGCATCCCGTGCTGAACCTGGCTTCGGCCAGGTTGATTGCGAAGACAAACGCCGACCCGCAGCCGACAGTCGCGTCGGCGCTCAGTCGCGGTAGGAGGGGTCCGCTGCTGGGTATCCCCGGCGCCCCGCAGTTCTTGGGCACGCCGCTCGGTGAAGACGAATTGCGGTGGACAGTCTGCGACAGCCGCGACGGTACGACCGTTGTGGTTGGCCGCGGTGAAGGCCCGCAGTCGCATATTCTCGCTCGCGATCAGACCTTGCTTGTCAGGCCGTCGTCCGGAGGATCGACCTACCTGCTCTATGGCGGTCGCCGGTCTGTGGTGAACCTGGCTGACGCCGCGGTCGAGCGTGCACTCGGAGCCGAGGGTCAGGTCTCGAGAACAATATCGTCCCTACTCCTGAACACCATCCCGGAGGCGCCGCCTCTCACCGCGCCGCGAATTCCTGATGCCGGCATTCGCAGCTCGAATTCGCTTCCGGGTTTTCCGGTCGGCAGCGTGCTGCGGGTGACTCGCACCGGCGGCGACGAGTTTTACGTCGTGCTTGCAGACGGCGTTCAGCGTGTTGGACAGCTCGCCGCCGATCTTGTGCGATTCACCAACTCGCAGGGCACCCGGACCGTGATGTCTGTCGCGCCTGACGTGATCCGCAACGCTCCGGCGGTGACACGGCTGCCGGTGTCTGGCTTTCCCGACCGGGCGAAGACTCCGCCGCTTGCCGACGATGGGACGCTCTGCGCGAGGTGGACTTATGCGGCGTCGGACAATGTCGATGTCTCGTTTTCGGTTGGGGGACTACCCCTCTCGGACGATGAGGGGCCGGTGTCGTTGGCGCAGGCGGACGGAAAGGGTCCAGCCGTGGACGCCGTCTATCTCCCACCCGGGCGTAGTGCCTATGTCCGCGCGACCGGCCTGTCTGGCGGCAATGTCCGCGCAGGCACGCGATATTTCGTCTCCGACACCGGTGTTCGATACGCCGTCCACGACGACGACGCGGCACATGACCTCGGAATGCCCGATGCGGTGATCGCGGCACCCTGGCCGGTGCTGGCTAAGTTGCCTGCCGGGCCGGAACTGAGCAGGGCCAATGCCTCAGTCGCGCAGGATGTTCCGGCGGCCGCCCGGTCGGATTTGGGCGCGTCGTAGCCGCGTCCACGTTCCGCCGAGTGCCAGCACCACGGCCAATATGCCACCGCAGACCGCAGCCCCGGTGAACGCCGTGTTCCGGGCGCGGTGGTCCGGCGGCGCGACACGGGAAGGCCCGAGGATGGGCGCCGAAGTCCGGGCTGGCGGTGCGGGTGGAGCGGTCGGAGTGTCGGTGCTGACCGCGGCAAGCACGTCCACCAAGCCTGCGCCGACCAGCGGATCCCAACCGCCGGGCGGATGATGGGCGGTGGCCTTGATGCGTTGCATCACCTGACGAGCCGTCCACGTCGGGAATCGAGAGCGGATCAGCGCCGCCAGGCCAGTGACCACCGGCGCGGCATAACTGGTACCCGACAGCGGAATCGAACCCTGTTGTCCATCAACGGCGTTAGCTAATCCGTCACCCGTTGAGCTCAGTGATACCACCCCTTCGCCAGGGGCAGCGACATCCACCCACGGCCCAGCCATGGTGAATGCCGACGGTTCGCCGCGGACGTTCACCGAGCCCACGGTCAGCACATAGTCGTCGTACCAGGCAGGGCTCACGGCCACCGTCGCTGAATCCCTCGTTGCATCGGCCTGCTGAGCGGGGCACTGCCCGGCGCCGACATTCCCGGCAGCGACCACGATAACCGTGTTCTTGACGTCCACGGCGTAGGACAGCGCCGCACCGAGCGCGCGGTCGTCGAGCGCTGACCCGACACGGGCGCACGCGACCGAGGAGATATTGATGACTGAGGCGCCGAGGTCAGCGGCAGTACGTACCGCTCGCGCCATGGTGTCGACGTCGCCGAAGCCCGCGACGGACGGATCAGTAGCTGTGCCGAACTTCGTGCTGGCCTGCCTGATGCTGATCAAGTCAGCTCCGGGGGCGACCCCGCTGAAGTCGTCTGTGTGATTGGGATCCGCTGTGGCGGCGATGATCCCGGCTACTGCTGTACCGTGTCCGTCGCAATCCTGGGTACCATCGCCGGTGAACACGTAATCACCGCCGGCCATCAGGCGCCGCAGTCGCCGGTGCGTTGAAACGCCTGTGTCGATGACGGCGACTCGCTGGCCCGAACCGCGGGTCAGCCTCCAAACCTGCTGCAGGTCAAGCCCGGCGAGTTGGGTGGCGTCGTTGGGTGGGGTGGCGTCACGTGTCATCGAGGGCACTGCACAGATCTCGCGCTGCACGGTCGGTTGCGGCGGGCTTGGCGGTGCCGGCTGGGGGAGTCGACTGTTGTCGATCGGCGGCGGCGATACCGTTTGTGCGGGCGATGCGGCACATTGTGGCATCGCCGCGACTAATGCAGCCACCATGCAATGGTGGACGCGCCATCGCGCTGTTGTCACGACAGGTTCAAGCTACGTGTAGCGCCATACAGCCCGCAGAGCCAAACAGCCAGCGGCACAACAACGGCGAATGCGAGGTACTCCAGCAGTTCGACACTTCGGCGCCCGATCGGAGAGACCGTTGTCGTGTCGCGGTTTGAAGCTAGGCACAGTGCGACGGCGCCCAGAATCAACGACACCGCGGCGACATGGGCCGTGCATTGTGGGTACGCGGCAGCAGCAGCGACGAGAACAGTGCTGACCGTGGCTATTCCACAGATGATGAGTGGCACGGATCTCGCAAGGTCTCGGTGTGTGCGAGCCCGCAATAACAGGACGCCGCCCGCCACGGTGGCGAACAGGAGGCCGGGAAATCGTGGCTCGCCGGTCAGGAACGGTCCCAGTGCAGCGCCGATCGCCCCCAATGCTGCCGAGGCCGAGAACGCGGCGATCAAGCTGGTAAGCCAGGCATGGGCACGGATTGCTCTGGCATTCACGAGATGTGGATCGGAGAACGGCACATCTGCGCCTGGGTCCACCGACGGTGGGGAGAGTCGCGCAAGCGTGACCGACAGCGGTACGGATGCTTCGACAAACGCCAACGATATGGCGGTGAACGCTGCGCCGATAGCCTGCAGTGGGATCGCGGTGATCGCGGTCACCATGGCCGCAGTCGCGCCGGTCACCGCAAACGTCACCAGCGCGGTGAATGCTACCGCGTAGCTGGATATCACCCGCATGGCCGCCGCACACGTTGCGGCAGCTGCTGCCGCGAACAGCGCGTTCGGAGCGCCCGGCCCGGCGGGTACGGAAAGTAGGCCTGCCAGCGCGGCGAAGATCGTGGCAAGCCCGCCCAATGTCAGTCCTATGGACTCTTCGCCGAAAACGCGGTACGCAATAGCCGCCGCCAACAGAGATAACAGAGCGATCGTTGCGGCAACGCCGGCGCAGCCGGTGCGAAGGGCGTCGTTTGCGTGAAACACGGCTCGGATCAGCACCGTTGCAGCTAAGCCAGCCAGCCACGTAGCGGCCAGCGAGCCCCCCAGCCGAGCCCTTCGCCGGGTCCAGCGCCACTCCATCACCGAGACCGACGCCGACACCGCTTCGGCGTCGTCATCGAAACGCGGGACCATCAATTCAGTCGGCGAGCTTGTCAGAAGCAACGCGGCGCCATCTCGAATCCCCAATTGGTCCAGCGTCTTCGACGGGTCCAGCGCGGTGCCGCCCGGAAGAGAGAGCTGATAGTGGACAGCGAGCGGTCCGGCGCGGAATCCACCACTGCGGGACAGGATGTCGACGATCGGTGGAATCAACAATCCGATAGGCGTTGCTGCGGACAACACCAGGTCGACGCGAGTGGGTTCGGCATCAATCGATAGCCGACGTACCCCTCCACCGCCCGGGTGTGATCCACCATTTTGGGTGGGTACTGCCAACGCGTGGTGCACACCGACCTCCGTTCGCCGATAGGGACGCTAGCCGGGATGCCGGTGCCGCCCATGCGTTGATCCACAGGCGACTTGCCGCTGATTTCGACCGTGCCTACCGTGCCAAACGCATCCGGCGAAGCGGCTGCGGTCGGGTGTTAGGAGGGCTGTGATGCGGTGGTTCGACAGTGGTGCAACTGCGGAGCACGTGCCGACCGAGCGAGTGCCCCGGCCGGTGTACGACACCACCGACATCGTCGTCGCCGGCCCACAAGAAGTAGCCCGGCAGGCGCAGCCGAGTCCACTGGTCCGGTTTCTACCGATCGTCACGGCGATCGCGGCGGTGGGGGCGATGGCGGTGGCTTACCACTCTCGGTCGGCGGTAGCGCGCAATCCCGCGTTCTTGATTTTTCCGTTGATGATGCTCGTGTCAACAGTGACAACTGTCATTTCCAACGCGGACCGGCGGCGCGGCGCGATTAATGTCGAGCGCGCAGATTATCTGGGTTACCTGTCCGACCTGCGGGCCGACGTCGTCAATACAGCTGCGGCACAGCATCAGTCGCTGTTCTGGTGCCATCCGGATCCCAACACGCTATGGACCCTGGTGGGTGGCTGCCGGATGTGGGAGCGGCGAGTTTCGGACTCAGACTTTTGTCAGGTGCGAATCGGACTTGGAACTCTTCCGCTTGCCACGCGGTTAGTCCCGCCGACCTTGGAGATTAGTAGCCGGCTGGATCCGGTTGCCGTGACCGCGCTAGACCGATTTCTTCGCACCCATTCGACAGTCCCGAACCTACCCATCGCTCTTGCGCTGCGCGAAGTGGCAGCCGTGAGCGTCGGCGGCGACATGACGTACGCGCGTGCACTGTTGCGCGCCACAGTCTGTCAGCTGGCTGTTATGCACAGCCCGCGGCTGGTATTGGTCGCCGCCGCTGTCAGCGACGACAACAGAATGCACTGGGACTGGTTGAAATGGTTGCCGCACAATCGACATCCCTACATCAATGACGACGCCGGACCTGCGCGGTTGGTATATGCGTCGCTGGCGGCGGCGATGCAGGCACTCGCCGGCGTGACGACGGACCGAATGCCCGCCGATCCGCTGGCGCCGCACGTGGTGGTCGTCGTCGACGGTGACGATGACGACACCGAACGAGTGAACATCGCTGCCGGCAAAGCCATCACGACGCTGACGATCGACGACTCGGCACTTGTTGGGACACTGCGGCTGCGGGTGAGCCATAGTGAACTGGTCATTGGGACATCGATCGACGACGACGTAGCCGCACGACCGGATGCTATGAGTTACACCGCTGCGCTGGCGTGCGCGCAAAGGCTGGCCGGCTACCGGGCAAGCGGCATGGATTCGTCGAAGCCGACGGATTGGTCAGATCTGATCGGAATTGGCGATGTCACTTTTTTTGCGCCGGAACAATGTTGGCCAGGCAGAAGGTCCGACGATCGGCTGCGTGTTCCGATCGGGATCACGGTTGCGGGTGCACCGGTGGAGCTGGACATCAAAGAGGCTGCCGAGAACGGAATGGGGCCACACGGGCTCTGCATCGGGGCAACCGGTTCCGGCAAATCGGAGTTCTTGCGAACTGTCGCGTTAGGCATGATGGCCTGCCATTCACCAGAGGATCTCAACCTGGTCCTCATCGACTTCAAAGGCGGCGCAACATTCGCAGGGCTAGAGCCGGCGCCGCATGTCGCCGCTGTCATCACGAACCTGTCCGATAAGGCGGCTTTGGTCAGGCGAATGCGTGATGCTTTGACCGGCGAGATGAATCGCCGCCAAGAAGTGCTTCGACAGGCGGGCAACGTCGACGGGATCGCTGCCTATCGGCGAGCACGGCGTGACGGAGCTGAACTATCGCCCCTGCCAACACTGTTCATAATCGTCGATGAGTTCTCCGAATTGCTGAGTCAACATCCAGATTTCGCCGACGTCTTCGTGGCGATCGGTCGACTCGGACGGTCGTTGGGTGTGCATCTGCTATTGGCAAGTCAACGTCTTGAGGAAGGCCGACTGCGCGGCCTGGAATCGCATCTGTCCTATCGGGTATGCCTTAAAACGTTGTCGATCAACGATTCGCGGATCGTGCTGGGCACGTCCGACGCTTACGAGTTGCCCAGCGCGCCGGGCGCTGCCTATCTGCGTGTCGGCACCGACGGATTGATCCAATTCCAGACTGCGTACGTGTCCGGACCGTGCCGGGCCGACGCGCAGCGGGCGGCGGTCGACCCCATCTCGGCGGAGCGAGGAGAGAAGTCAGCCCCTGCCCGTCTATTCACCACTGAGCCAATCGGGCCGGTCACCGTTTCCGGCCGCACCGAGACGGATGCGGTCGACCGCCGCACTGTCCTACAGACGGTCGTCGAGCGGCTGTCGGGACACGGCCCGCGAGCGCACGACGTGTGGCTGCCGCCGCTCGGAGCGGCACCGGTGCTGAGCACCCTGCTGGCCGACGGTGAAGCGATGTCCCCGTTGACAGTTCCGATCGGGATCGTTGACCGTCCGTTCGAGCAGTGTCGGACGCCACTGGTCGTCGACTTGTCCGGAGCCGCAGGCAACGTCGCTATTGTCGGAGCGCCTCAATCGGGTAAGTCGACAGCTTTGCGCACGCTTATCACCGCGCTGGCTGTCACTCACGATCCGAGCGCAGCGCAGTTCTACTGTCTCGACTTCGGGGGTGGGACGTTGGCATCTCTGCGAGAGTGGCCCAACGTCGGGTCGGTCGCTGGACGTGCCGATCCGCAATTGACTCGTCGAATGATTGATTGGCTCAGCGCACTCATTCGGTCCCGCGAAATGCTTTTCCGCGACCACGAGATCGAATCGATCGCACACTATCGGCGGCTCAAGGAGAACCGGGATCCACTGTGCGACCGCTTCGGCGACGTCTTTCTGATCGTTGACGGTTGGCCAAGCCTGACCCGGGAATTCGAGACCGTCGAAACATCGGTCGCAGCACTTGCGGCTGAGGGTCTCTCGTACGGTGTGCACGTCGTTTTGTCAGCATCCCGCTGGGCTGAGATAAGGCCTGCGCTACGAGACCAGATCGGAACGCGAATCGAGTTGCGACTCGGTGATCCCGCAGATTCCGAACTGGATCGACGGCGGGCTCAAGAAGTTCCGGAGGGCAAAGCTGGTCGGGGACTTTCCCAAGATGGACTGCACATGTTTATTGCGCTACCCAAGCTTGATAGTGAAGATTCGAACACCGACTCGTGTTGGCGTCGCGACGGCTGGACTGCGCCGCCGATCCCGATCTTGCCCGCGCAGGTCGACCATTGCGAGGTGATTGAGCGAGCAGGCGCACCTGATCTCCGACCCGTGATCGGCCTTGAGGAGAGCGAACTGTGCCCAGTCATAATCGATTTCGCGCAACATTTACATCTGCTGATCCTCGGTGACAACGAGTCCGGAAAGACAGCCACGCTGCGCATCATCTGCCGTGAGCTGGTGCGGACTACTACCGCTGCGCAATGCCAATTGTTCGTCGTCGATGTGCGACGGTCGCTACTTGGCGTCGTGCAGTCCGAGTCCGGACACCTTGGGGGATACCTTGCTTCCGCCGATGCAGTCGGCGAGGTAGTGCCGCGCATCATCGAGCAGTTGCGTCGAAGAATGCCCCCTTGGAATGCCACGCCGCTGCAATTGCGTGAGAGGTCATGGTGGTCGGGTCCAGAGATATACATCGTCATCGACGATTACGACCTAGTCGGCACCGCTGGCGGCAATCCGCTGGCTTCGCTCTCAGAGGTGTTGCCGCACTCCAGAGACTTGGGTTTGCACCTGCTGGTGGCACGCCGTGGCAGTGGTGCAGCCCGCGCCATGTTCGAGCCACTACTCAGCGGGTTGCGCGATGCGGGTTCCATGACGCTGCTGATGAGCGGAAACCCGGACGAGGGGTTGACGATTGGGTCGGTACGCGCATCGTCCATGCCGCCTGGCCGCGGCACGCTGATTACGCGGCGGGGTCGCCCGCAGCTGATCCAAGTCGGCTGGAGTCCGCCACCGTGAGGGCGCACGTACTTGAGGTCGGCCCGAGCGCGATCCGCCGATTATGTTGCGGGGGATCCACTGTCGCTGACAGCGAGGCGGAAAAGGTTGCTTTCGAGCATATCGACGACCCGGTAACCCTGATCGACCTACGTCCGGTCACCGTCGAATCGCTGTGGCGTTCGGTGTTGGCTGCAGCCGACTGCGGTACCGCCGAAGAGGTGATCGTCGTTCACCCGTCTTGGTGGGCGCCGGAGCGTGTCGATGTAGTTGGCGCGGCTGCGCAAGTTCTTGTCGGCCCCGTCGTGCTGCGATCGCGGTCGTGGTTGTTGACGCACGCATCTCAAACCAAGTCTGAGCTCGCGACGTTGGTTGTCGAAATCGCTGATGATCTCGTGGCTGTGACTGGCGCCGCCGTGGCGGCCCAGACCCGCCATCGGGACCAGCAGGCCGTCGCTGACGCGGTCGTGCATTCCATCCTCACGATGGTGTCGGACACCTTGGACCTGGTGGTCATCGATGCCCCGAGAACGGTGCGCGGCGCCCGCAGCTTGTCCGCTTTGATCGCCCGAGAACTTCAAAATTCCGGTGGCACGGTCCCCGCCCTAGAGGTCGATGACATCGGCTTGAGAAAGCTTGCCGGAGCAATTGTCCCGCTTGAAAGTCGTGCCCGCGCCGCGAGCCGCAGGGCCGTTTCGGGGAATCTGCGCCGTAGTCTCTGGAGACTCGCGATGGTCCTTGCGGTGATCGGCGTCGTGATTGGCGTGGGCACATTGATCCGTCACACACCACCGCGCGGTCGTGACGCCAGCATTCCGACAACGTACGTCGTGGAAGGCCATGTTGCACTCAAGGTTCCGGCTCAATGGCCGATGCGACGCGTCGTGACAGGTCCTGGTTCGGCGCGGGTGCAGATCACCTCACCGTCGGATCCGGAAGTCGCGTTGCACATGACGCAGTCGCGGGTTGCATTGCCATCTTTGGACGCGACCGCCGAGTTTCTCAAAAGCGCGATCGACGCTGAACCTGCGGGAGTATTCGTCGACTTCAACCCGACGGGCCACAGTGCAGACCGTCCGGCAGTGACCTACCGAGAGATCCGGTCTGGTCATGACATCCGGTGGACGGTGTGGGTCGACAAAGCTGTTCGGATCAGCATCGGATGTCAAAGCCGTCAGGGACACGACGAGGCCGTGGACCAGGAATGCACCGTCGCGGTCCGGTCGGCTCGGGCATTGGACTGAATTTGGCGGGAACCAGATCGGACCACGGGGCGTCTTATCTGTCGTTAGCGCGGGTAGGTCCGCGGCCGTGCGCAAGAGGGGAACACGTGAGCACTCCGACAGGTGGCAACGCACTCAGCACCGACTTCGACCTGATGCGCTCGGTCGCTGCGGCCATCGATGCCCGTAATGAGGAGATTCGGGCGACGCTGCAGTCGTTCATCGGTCGCATGAGCGGAGTACCGGCGTCGGTATGGGGCGGGATGGCGGCATCGCGTTTCAGGGATGTGGTGCACCGGTGGAACGCGGAATCGATGAAACTGCACCACGCGCTGCACGGCATCGCGGAAACCATTCGCCATAACGAAGTCGCGCTGCGCGACGCGGCAGACAATCATGCACTTCACATCGGCGCTGCCGCCGGGAACCTGTGAGGCCACCGCCCATGGACCCGCAGCTGTCATACAACTTCGAAGAGATTGAATCGTCTGTCCGGCAGGAAATCCACACGGCTTCGGCGCGGTTCAACGCCGCGTTGCAAGAGCTGAAGGCGAACGTTACGCCGCTGCAAGAGCTATGGACTCGGGAAGCTGCCACCGCCTACGGCGTCGAGCAGTTGAAGTGGCATCAAGCTGCCACTGCTCTCAACGAGATCTTGGTCGACCTGGGCAACGCGGTGCGCGAGGGCGCCGAAGATGTCGCCGCTGCTGATCACCGAGCGGCCGGCGTGTGGGCCCAGCGGGGGCGGTAATCACCCGAAGACTCTGCGCGGTCCCGTTGGTAAGGAGAGACCGGCGGGACCGCGCAGTTCACCTTTTTCGGATCTAGGCGGCGTTGCGGCGTTGCTGCGGCAATTGTGTGGCGGTCTTTGCAGGCTCGCTTCGGTCCGTCGGCGCTGGGCGCAGGGAGGTCGCAGCCGGCTTCGCATCGTCCTCTTCTGCGCGGTCCAAAAGCTCGCGGACACCCGCCCAGGCCGCGACGGCCGTCGCGATCGCCAACGCCGTACCGATCAACAGCACCGGGTCGACGACGGAGAACAGCACTACGGCGGTGACGAGGCCCCACAGCAGCTCGGCGCGCTTGCTCCAGATCTTGTCGACGATCGAGCGGTCAGCCTCTTCAGGTGCAGTGATCTCGCTTTTCGGCATCTTGACCTCCAACGAATTAAAGTCACTATGATTTTATGTACCTTACGCTGGGCCGTTGTGCGACCTGCGTCGCGTCCGGGGATCTTGGGGTTTTCATGACAGGGCCGCCCCCACCCCGTGCCTCAAGTGGCGTTTTGACCTGCGCGGATAACCCCCGGTAAGCTGCTCCGTTGGCGTGCGGTACGCCGGGACTCGGGTCAACGTCGGTCGCCGAGAAATCCCTTCCGCACACGCCTGACCGGCACCCGGGTTACCGGGATCCACCCGAGAGAAGAGAAGGTAAGCGCTGTGTCCACCTACGCGCCAAAGGCGGGTGACACCACGCGGACGTGGTACGTCATCGACGCCCAGGACGTGGTGCTCGGTCGCCTTGCCGTCGCGGCAGCCAATCTGTTGCGCGGTAAGCACAAGCCGACATTCACGCCTAACACCGACGGCGGTGACTTCGTCATCATCGTCAACGCTGAAAAGGTCGCCCTCAGCGGCGACAAGCTGCACAAGAAGCTGGCCTTCCGCCACTCGGGTTACCCCGGCGGGCTGAAGAGCCGCACGATCGGCGAGTTGCTGGACAAGCACCCCGATCGGGTCGTCGAGAAGGCGATCGTCGGCATGATCCCCCACAACAAGCTCGGCCGCCAGATCAAGCGCAAGCTGCACGTCTACGCCGGTCCGCAGCATCCGCACGCTGCTCAGCAGCCGACTCCGTACGAGATCAAGCAGGTGGCCCAATGACAGAGACCGCAGGAACAGAGACCGAGGTCGTGGTCGAAGAAACCGTCGAAGAGATCGTCGAGCCCGTCGAGGCCGCAGCGCCGGCCCCGCGGGAGGACAGCATTGTCATCGAGCGCCCGATCCAGACCGTCGGCCGCCGCAAGGAAGCCGTCGTGCGGGTCCGTCTGGTGCCCGGCACCGGTAAGTTCGACCTGGACGGCCGCTCCCTGGAGGCCTACTTCCCGAACAAGGTGCACCAGCAGCTGATCAAGGCGCCGCTGGTCACCGTCGACCGGGCGGAAAGCTTCGACATCTTCGCCCACCTGCACGGTGGCGGCCCGTCCGGCCAGGCCGGCGCGCTGCGCCTGGCGATCTCGCGGGCATTGATCGTGGTCCAGCCCGAGGACCGGCCCGCGTTGAAGAAGGCCGGCTTCCTGACTCGTGACCCGCGTGCCACTGAGCGCAAGAAGTACGGTCTGAAGAAGGCCCGCAAGGCGCCGCAGTACAGCAAGCGCTGATCGCGGCGGCGATCACGGCCGCGTACCGGTTGGGTGGCACTACGGCCAATCCTTTTGTCGTGTGTGTGCGCGGTCACCAACTGTGAGAGGTTTGACCGCATGGGTCGACTATTCGGCACTGACGGCGTCCGCGGGGTCGCCAATCGGGAGCTCACCGCTGAGCTCGCGTTGGCCCTCGGCGCCGCAGCCGCACGGCGGCTGAACAGGTCGAACAGCGGACGGCGACGCGTCGCGGTGATCGGTCGCGACCCCCGTGCCAGCGGCGAGATGCTGGAAGCCGCCGTGATCGCCGGCCTGACCAGTGAGGGCGTCGACGCGCTGCGGGCCGGTGTGCTGCCGACCCCGGCGGTGGCCTACCTGACCCACGCCTACGACGCCGACTTCGGCGTGATGATCTCCGCTTCGCACAACCCGATGCCCGACAACGGCATCAAGATCTTCGGGCCGGGCGGGCACAAGCTCGACGACGCGACCGAAGATCAGATCGAGGATCTGGTCGCGACCGGGCCGGGGCTGCGTCCCGTCGGCGCGGAGATCGGCCGGGTGATCGACGCCGACGATGCGCTGGACCGTTACCTCCGGCAGGTCGGCAAGGCCACCACCGTCCAACTCAACGGGCTGACTGTGGTCGTGGACTGCGCACACGGCGCCGCCTCGGCGGCCGCACCACGTGCCTACCGCGCCGCCGGTGCGCGCGTCATCGCGATCAACGCCGAACCCAACGGCCTGAACATCAACGACCGCTGCGGCTCGACGCATCTGGACGTGCTGCGCTCGGCGGTCCTGCACCACGGCGCCGATCTCGGCCTGGCCCACGACGGCGATGCCGACCGGTGCCTGGCCATCGATGCCGCCGGTGAGATTGTCGACGGCGACGCGATCATGGTGATCCTCGCGCTGGCCATGCAGGAGTCCGGCGAGCTGGCCGGCAACACGCTGGTCGCCACCGTGATGAGCAATCTCGGGCTGCACCTGGCGATGCGGGCGGCCGGAGTCGAGGTTCGCACCACCAGCGTCGGTGACCGATATGTGTTGGAAGAGCTGCGATCTGGTCCGTTCAGCCTCGGTGGCGAGCAGTCCGGACACATCGTGTTGCCCACGTTGTCCACCACCGGTGACGGCATTCTGACCGGCCTGCGGGTGATGTCGCGGATGGCCCAGACCGGCGCACCGCTGGCCGGCCTGGCCTCGGCGATGCACACCCTGCCGCAGGTGCTGATCAACGTCGGGGTCGCCGACAAGGTCGCTGCCGTTGCCGCGCCGTCGGTGCGCGACGCGGTTCAGGAAGCCGAAGACGAACTGGGTGACACCGGTCGAATTCTGTTGCGCCCCTCCGGAACCGAACAGATGATCCGGGTGATGGTGGAAGCCGACGACGAGCACGTCGCGCACCGGCTTGCCGCCCACGTCGCCGACACGGTGCGCGCCACACGCTAGGTGGAACCGTGGGGCGCCGCGTCGCGTCGAACCCGTTATGGCACAACGAGACGCATTCGTCGACGCTGCAGCAGTGCACGCCGTCGCGGACCGATTTGACGACGCAGCACATCTCATCGACGGCGCGGTGCGCACCCACTTCGGCGGGTTGGCCTTCGACGGCACCACGTCCGGGCGCGCATACATCGGTCAGGGTGATGCACTGCGGTTTGCGCTGCATCGGCTCACCGGCGAGCTCACGCAATGGTCGCGGGCCAGTATGGAGGTCGGCGCTACCTTGCGGGCCAGTGCTAATCGCTACGCCGACGCCGACCAACTCGCCGCCGCACGGATCGGCTGACAATGGCCGAACGGTTCGACGTAAGCGCGCGGTTGGCCGAGGGCAGTCCCGCGGTCGAGCACACACAGACCTACGTCGACGCATGCCGTCAGCTGGGCTATCAGCAGCTCGACCTCACTGCGCACCCGGCACAGGTCTGGGACTGGTACGACGCCGAGGCCGGGCTTGACCTGCGGATACTCGACGACGACACCGGCGCGCTTCGTGCCGCGGTGAACGCGATCGAGGAGGCGCTGTGGGTGCAACGCACGCAGGTCACCGAGCTGGCGGCCGCGTGGAGAGGTTCGGGGGCGGACACCGCGATGCGGTTTCTCCAGCGCCACTGCGATGTCGCTGCCGAGGTGGCCGCACATGTTGGCGCTGCCGCTGAGCACTATGCCGCCCTGCGCGACGACGTGTGGAAGTCGGTCGACGGCAAGGTCGCAAACGCGGTCGCCATCGATGAGCGCCGGGCCGCGCAGCGGTCGTCCTGGCTGGCCGCTTGCCACTCCGTCACGGCGGGGACGGGGGACCGGTCGACGGCCGAAGACGTGGTTCGTCGGCAGGTTAAACCCTATGTAGACAACGACATTCGCAACGACTGGCTCGCCGCGATGGGCTCTGGATCGGCGTCGGTGGCGGCGTCCTACGACGAGGCCATCCACGCATTGGCGTCGACGTCCGAAGTGCGTTTTGATGTTCCGGGCGACTTCGGCCCGAGTTGGCAACCGGCCTTCGAGGGGCGCCCAGTTACCGAGGCGACGCCGACGATGGCCCCGCCGGCCGAGCCGGCGCCGACCGTGCCCGCCGCGGCGCCCGCTATCCGGCCACCGGCAAGTCCAGAGCGGCAGGGGCTTTCGACGGACGGGCCCGACGATGCGGCATCGATGCCGACCGGATTGGCGGCACCACTGGGCGATACCAGCGGGTTGTCCACCGGTGCAGGCAATCTCGGCGGAGTTGGCGGTATTGCGGGCGGTATTGGTGGTGTCGTCGGAAGCATCGTCGACAGTATCGGCAGCATTCTCGGCTCATTGGCCGGCGGGCTCGGCGATGGCTCCGGGTCTGGCCCTTCCCTGGCCGATGACGCGCTGACCGGTGACCCCCTTGACCTGGATGACGCCGACAAGCCGGAAGACGCAGACACCGACGACAAGGCTGAGCCGGTCAGCGTCGACGACGCCACCGCAGCCGAACGGCCCGCCGATCCGCTCACCGAAAGTCCATCGACGGCAAATGATTCCGTGGCCGAACCGGTGGGGCAGCAACTCGATCCGCCACCACCCGCTGCGCCACCGGCTGATCAGCCCTCGCCGGCTGCCGCGCCGCAAGCTGATGGATCGACACCGTGTGAGATCGCCGAGGATGAACTACCTCAAGCAGGGCAGTGACGCGAAGGCTCAGCCCTTGAGCAGGGCGACGAACTTCTCTTCGGGGCTTAGGGGCGCGGCCTCGTCTCCCATGGGGATGGTCTTGGGAAGTTGCACGTCGGGGTCGGCGAAGTCGCGATATGTCTTGTCGCCGCTGAGCGCATACAGTAGGTAGCCGGTCAGCAGCGCACGGGTCGTCTTCTGCGTCTTGCGGTCCGGGGCGCCCAGGCCGAACGCCGTCGTCATCCGACGACCCTCGGCCAGCCCGGTGGGCTGTGCTTTGGCGACGATGCGCAGCGTCGCGGTGTCCCAAGCTCGCCAGAGTTCAATGGCGTTGGAGCGCAATGCTTTTGCAGATCCCGGCGCGCTGAACACCACACCCGGCACGTTGAGCGTCGAGGCCGGCTGCTCGGCCGGCGGGTTGGTGATAGCCGGGTAAAGGGCGGCAACCGCTTGGGGCTTGGCCTTCATCCCGGCGGCCGCGAACACCGCTGCCGAGCCGCCGAAGCCGTGCCCGATCACGCCGAGTTTGCCAGTATGCACGCTGATCTTGCCCGGCCCGAGTCGCACTCCTGCGGCGATATCGAGCGCGGTGCCCAAGTCGAAGGCCAGGTTCAACACCGACGGCGCCAGCCCGCGCTCGGTGTCGGGTGCCGCCGAGACGATGCCCCACGACGCCAGGTGCTCCAGCAGGCCCGCATAGCGCGCGACCCCGGTGAGCCAGTCATGGCCGAACGCCACGCCGGGCAAGTTGTAACCGGACTCGGGCGTGAAAACCACACCGGGTAATCCCGCGAAGGCCAAGTCGCCGCGCAGAACTCGGTGCGGCCCGCGTCGCCCAAGGGCACCGACGAGCTTGCTGGTCTTTGCCACCCGTTGACGGTAGCGCACGTCAACACCGGCCCGATTGCCTTGCCGTGCGGGCGCATCAGCCAATATCAAGCTGATTGACAGCAAGTCGCCAGCAGACTTGCCCGGCAGACAGGTTTCGTCGAGCGGACGAGGTGGTACGACGGGGCCATGAATATGAAACGAATCGCAGCCGCGACCGCCATCACCGCGGGTTTGGGTCTTGCCGGTATCGGCACGGCGAGCCTCGCCGAAGCCCAGCCGACCGCCCCGTTGCCCGATTACCACTGGTGTCCCGGACAGTGGTTCGACCCAGCGTGGGGCCACAACTGGGACGGGGGCCGCTGCCACGACGACAACTACTTCGACGGCGAACCGCATGACGGCGGACACTGGCACGGTATGGGCCCGTGGCATCCGTGAGCCAGCCAACGATCCACCAAGTGCAGCCGTCCCACTCAGGGCGGCTGCCCTATTTGGTGGACACGTCGCAGACCAGGCCGGTTACGACATCGTCAACGCTGGTTGCGGGTGGTATTGAATCCCATTCAATACCAAAGTTATTCACAGGAACTCATAACAAATTTTGCGGGCTAAAGGTTTAGCTGGACGGCCCCGGGTGGTACGAAGAACAAGTGATAAACATCAAACGAATCGCAGCTGCGACTGCCATCGTCTCGGGTCTTGGACTTGCCGGCGTTGGCGCGGCGAGCGTCGCTGAGGCCCAGCCGATGGCCCCGTTGCCCGATTACCACTGGTGTCCGGGGCAGTTCTGGGACCCGGGCTGGGGCAACAACTGGGAATGGGGCCGCTGCCACGATGACGGCTACTTCGACGGCGAACCCCGCGACGAGGGCCACTGGCACGGTCAGGGCCCCTGGCAGGGCGGCCCTGGCTGGAACAACGGCCCTGGCTGGAATAACGGCCCGGGTGGCCCGGGTGGTCCGGGCTGGGGTCACCCCGGCTGGTGAGCCGGTAGTCACCACCCCCTAATAGATCGAACAAAAGCTGACCTCTTGCAGGTCAGCAGCGTGCAGCCGTCCCCGTTGGGGCGGCTGCACTGCCTTGTCGGGACCCTGAGTGGGCGTCACGGGCCGACAGACTGCACTACCCTGGTGGGCTATGTGCGGAATCGTCGGGTACGTCGGGCATCAGCCTGCCCTTGACGTTGTCGTCGACGCGCTGCGTCGGATGGAGTACCGCGGTTACGACTCGTCGGGCGTAGCGCTGGTCGACGGAAACGGAAAGCTGACGGTCCGTCGGCGCGCCGGCCGGTTGGCCAACCTGGAGAGCGCGCTCGCCGAGACCGACCCCGCAGCCTTGGTCGGCAGCACTGGCTTGGGCCACACCCGCTGGGCCACGCATGGACGTCCCACCGACCGCAACGCTCACCCACACCGCGACGCGGCGGGCAAGATCGCCGTCGTCCACAACGGCATCATCGAGAACTACCCGACTCTGCGCCACGAGCTCGAGGCAGCCGGTGTCGAGTTTGCCAGCGACACCGACACCGAGGTGGCTGTCCACCTGGTCGCCCACGAGTACCACCACGGCGTGGGGGCGGGCGATTTCACCGCTTCGGTGCTGGCCGTGCTGCGCCGCCTCGAGGGCCACTTCACCGTGGTATTCGCCAATGCCGACGAACCCGGGACCATCGTCGCGGCGCGCCGGTCCACGCCGTTGGTGGTCGGCATCGGCGACGGCGAGATGTTCGTCGGCTCCGACGTCGCCGCCTTCATCGAACACACCCGCGAGGCGGTCGAGCTCGGCCAAGACCAGGCCGTCGTGATCACCGCCGACAGTTACCGGATCACCGACTTCCACGGCAACGATGACGTCGAATACCGCGAATTTCATATCGACTGGGATTTGGACGCCGCCGAAAAGGGCGGCTACGAGTACTTCATGCTCAAGGAGATCGCCGAGCAGCCCACCGCGGTAGCCGACACTCTGGTCGGGCACTTCGTGGACGGCCGCATCGTGCTGGACGAGCAACGGGTCTCCGATCAGGAACTGCGCGAGATCGACAAGGTTTTCGTCGTTGCCTGTGGCACCGCTTACCACTCCGGGTTGCTGGCCAAATACGCGATCGAGCACTGGACCCGGCTGCCCGTCGAGGTGGAGCTGGCCAGCGAGTTCCGCTACCGCGACCCGGTGCTGGACCGCAGCACGCTGGTGGTTGCGATCTCGCAATCGGGGGAGACCGCCGACACCCTGGAGGCCGTGCGGCACGCC
>Ga0302178_10001147_pt1 | contig 22856 bp, 17 predicted proteins | sample I_Palsa_E1_3_FD_198790 | JGI IMG/M metagenome (GOLD analysis project Ga0302178, IMG submission 198790) | Peat permafrost microbial communities from Stordalen Mire near Abisko, Sweden - I_Palsa_E1_3 | ecosystem: Environmental > Terrestrial > Soil > Palsa > Peat permafrost | place: Sweden... | reverse complement strand
AACTGGGCGAGTTCTTTTTCAGTGCACTCGAAGACGAGCTCGGCGGCGGCGCGTATCTTGGCGGGCGAATCCAAGTTTTTTGACAGCGATGTGACCAGCGCTCGCAATGGGCGACAGGTGTTGTTATTACAGGTGTTGTTATACAAGGCACGTGGGGCAGGTTGCTTACGGCGTATTACCTTGGCGTGTCAGGAGAAGGCTTGGCGCGGCTAGTCGAAAATATCGTGCACCAGGGTCTAAAGTTTCGTCAGCAGAGGCCGTTAGCGGATGCATGGACATGACCAATCCCACCGCTACTGCGTTTCGGAATCTTGTTATTGCTGCCGACGAGACCCTCCACGTGCTTTGCCGCCTGCGCGGCATGACGATCGACGATTTGTCGGAGGACGCGCTGGAAACGTTTTTCTTCCAGGCGCTCGATGACGAATTCTGGATCGGCGCGCGGTAAGCCGAGGCAAGTAGCAGAAAGCAGCAGATCGCACTGATATCCGTCGATATCGAACGGCGGCTTCTTCCTTTATTCCTTCCCGCTTCTTCCTTCTTGTCTAAGCCAGCAGGTCTGGCCGTGCTGTGAAGCGCGGATCGGCTAGCCACGCAACAAACTCGTCGCGCCACTGCTCGAAAGCATTCTCGTCCAGGTCGAACACTTCATCGACATGCCCGGCGTCACGCAAGTAGGCGCCCACCACCTGTCGCCCGTCCCAATAAGCAACCGCGAAATCGGTCAAGTCCGCAGTCATGCCGCGTGGCTGGTCGCTAAGCAGCATCTTGAGTTGAGCCTTGAAAACGATATAAGTCGTGGTCATGACGGGTCCCGGATAAAAATCGACACCCTGCGAGGCGAAACAGGGCTCGCTAAGAGTAGCGCTTTCCGAGGCTTTCGTGCATGGGGAAGAGTGGGCGATGTCGCTTAAGCGCGCGGTTTGGCGGCGTAGGTGCCGGGACAGGTGCCGGCACCTACGCCACGGGACGATAACGACAGAGAAAAGCCGCGTAGCGCAAGGCTTACGGGGCTTGGAAATTCGGTGGGGCGGTGTTGAATACATCAATGGTCCCCCCGGCAGGAATCGAACCTGCATCTAGCGCTTAGGAGGCACTTGTTCTATCCATTGAACTACGGGGAGATGGATATTTCAGCGGGCGGACTCAAGCCTTGTAAATACCGGCTTTGGCTCCGCCCAGTGCACGTTTCCGGCTGGTTTGCTTCTTCCTAAATGAAGCGCCGTGACGCACGGTGAACCCTTGCTTCTCAACTTGGCTGCTACGCTTTTGCTATAAAACGGCGCTTTTGGCGACCTATAGCAAGTGGTAGCCACCCCAGACCGCTCGACCTCGCTATTCATCGGTTTCGGGCAAAAAAATCACTTCAATCTTACCCGTCGGCGAACGCTTGTGAACATAGATCCGGCGCAGCGGGCAGAGTATATCAAAGACGTTTAAAACGAAAGGCGCGGCTCTGGCGTGGGCGCGCGAGCAGGAAAGTGCGATCGACAAGGGTTGGAATGCCGTCGACTCGCAAAGCGTCACGATTGCACGTCACGATCGCTCAAAGCTGACGGTGTCGCGCGGCCGTGCGGTAGATTTCGGAGTGACAACAGGCGGCGGATCGTTCCATCATGCGATGACGATTCCAAAGGAGAGGTCGCACCATGTGCTACTCGGCGCAGATCGTGGCGGACTATCGTAAGTACGTGAAGATGTTCGGTCCTGACATAGACATCAGGGAGTTCGCGCGGCTCTACTGGGAGCGCGTCGAAGGCAGCGGTGCGAAGGTCCCCAAGGGCATGGATGCGCCCTTCATGAATCCCGAAACCGAAGAGGAGCGGCGCATCAAGGCGTTGATCGAGCGGTACGACGCAACTCAGATGACGAAGCTCGAACAGGAACTGTGCAAACAGCGCACCCGGCTCGCGGATGCGGAACGCATCCTCGAGGCCAAGGCCACGAAGACGGCCATCGAGAGCAAACGGATTGCCACGGGCAAGATAGACGCAACCCTTCGCCGGCTCGACGACCTATGTCGAACGGAACCAGCGGAGCGGGACTCGCGGATATTTCCCGGTCAATACGCGCCCGTCATGGTGATGGAGAACGGCCGGCGCGTCATTAAGCCGATGCGCTATCAATGTCGGCTGGCAGGTAAGCCCGCTATCTACGACGTGAAATACCCCGGAACCTATAACGCGCGGCGGGACAGTCTTGAGGGTTTCTGGAAGGGGCTTTTCGGTTATACACACGGCCTGCTGCTAGTGACCGCGTTCTATGAAAACGTCAGCCGGTTTCGACTAGAAAATCGCATACCGCTTGACGGGGAGAAAGACGAAAACGTAGTCCTGGAGTTCAGGCCCAACCCGCCCCAAGAAATGCTGATTGCGTGCCTATGGTCGCACTGGCAAGGGAAGGGCGAACCTGACCTGCTGTCGTTCGCCGCTGTCACAGACGATCCGCCGCAGGAAATAGCGTTGGCTGGCCACGATCGCTGCATCATCCCGATCAAGCCCGAACACATCGACGCGTGGCTTAATCCAGACCCGGCGAACCTCGCTGCGCAGTATGCCATTCTCGATGACCGCCACCGGCCATATTACGAGTATCGAATGGCGGCCTAACTGGACCGCTAATGTCGAGGACAGCCGCTGCGAAGGAGTGACGAATGGGTACGGCTTACGCGGACGATGTGAAAGATGCGAGTGCTGTTTCCTGTGAAAAGCCCCACAAAACCACTTTGACCGTTTCCGCCCGGCCCTGGAAGGGATCCTCGCGTCGACATTCCCCGTATCGAATCCCTTCAGTAAAGGACGCGGTACTATCCCCGCTTGCGACGTTGCATCAAAGACCACCAACGGCGTCTGACGCTGTGGTAAAGGCGATAAGGATCGACGCTATTGCGTCGCATCAGGCGACGATACAACACGATTGTTTTCCCGGCGCCCTGTTTCCATTTGCGCTCAGTCTCCTGGCGCGTTGTTGTCGAATTTCGCCAGTCGAACTCGCGGTACTTGGTTGCAATGGTAGCGGGAATATCGAAGATGACTACGTAGGCAAAGCGGGCAGTGGCCGAGACATTCGATCCCGCGCCGTGCAACGTGCGTCCCAAGTGCGCTGTACAGCCGCCAACTGGTACCGGACAAGAGACCGCGTCTTCGGGGTTGAATCCGTCGTAACACTCGATCCCGTGTGAACGCTCCTTGCCCACGAGTTTTCTGTGAGGCTGAACGTCCCAGAGGTGAGATCCCGGAATAAAACGCAGACAGCCGTTCGCGAGTGTGGCGGCTTGCAGCGGCAGCCAGAAGCTCACTTCTTCGTATGCGAAGCGCGGATCGTGGAATGCCTCGTCCTGATGCCACGGAGTCTCAGGGCCGGCTATGGGTGGCTTGTAGAACAGGTGATCTCCTGCAATACGCGCACGCGGGCCCAAGACCTGTTTAGCCAGCAATTTAAGACGCTTGTGATAGTCCATCTGACGCAACCGCGGATTGAAGTTGCTCGGCATCAGCAATTGAGTGAGCCCCGTTGACTCGAGTGGATTCTCGCCAACGAAATCAAACAGCGCGCCTTCTCGCGCGCCGGTACCGGCGAATATCAGGCGCTCGCAGATCCCTCTCAGTTCAGCAATTTCCTCCAGCGATGCGACGTTCTCATACGAACTAAAACCGCGATTTTTAAGCGCAGCGATCTGATCGGAGTCAAAACCGCTTGGCTTGAGCCTGTCGGCGTGGGCAATTTCTGTTTGCAAGTTTATTCACTCGAAGCAAAATTGGGTCAGGAAGGATGCTATTAAGGACTATTTTTACCGTATGTGCGGTGGCGCCTATACCAACGGGTTTACGCGAATAGAGCGAGGCGGACCGCCAGATGTGTTAGGCGTCACCGTTGCGCACTTTCGAAGTGCAGTCATCTAATGACTTCGGTAGACCCAATCCGCTTAGCGGCCGCTCCGGAAGGCTTGGACGGATTCTTAACACGCCCATCTCGGCAATGAACTCGCTTGGGACGGCGGGCAAGTGTATGCAGGCCGCAACAGACCAAGGGCTGCCATTTCCCTTCCAGGCGGGTGAACGAGCCAATCAGCCGTAGTTGTCCTGTATGTTGTAAGCATACAAAAACCGTAATTTATCGATAAGTCGTATCTAACCCACGCGAATAGGTCTAGGGTTCGACCACCCACTCAATGATTCTGCTTGAATGGGAGTTAGAACCTGAGAGCGAACGGAGCCTCTGTCCACGAAGACACGGGCCACTATTGCAAGTTAGCGCAAGCCCTAATCGGGGTGAATATGATCACTCATCTTCGCGATGTCTATCGCGGCTTTTTGATTTGAACGGATATCCGACGCGGTTATGGTTTGCGCTATTGCGTGACGCATCAGCAGTTTGAAAAAATGCGGGAGGTTCCTACGAGACCGGTCAAACTCAAATGCGACCTCACGGAACAGTATGTATATATGACAGACGCTTTTGACGCGTCTGCAAGAACAGCGCGAGCGGAAATCGACCTTCTGCTGTTGAACAATTGTCGAAAAGCTTTTGTTTCGATCCGTTATCGGAGGACGAACTGGCCAACCTATTTTTCGCGTGGTTTTGCCTTGCATAAGCAAAAACCAATATAGGTGGACCCCGATGCGCTCGCCTGACTCTGGCGCGACCCGCTGCAGGGAATTCCGATCGCCGTTTGTTAATCACTTGTTTGCCAAGGGAATCTCAATGCCGCAACCTTGATATTGTCTGTTGCATGCGGTGGCGATAGGGCAATGTCATGACCCACGATGAAGTTGGGAGATCCACCGATATTGAATGGATATTCGTTTATGGAGAATTGAATCGCGCTTGGCGGAAAACGGTTGGAGGTTGTAACAGGTCGCCCCGACTCAGTTCAGTCAATATCTTCCGCTGAACTACGGGGAGATGGATATCTCGGCGTGCGGACCCATGCCGTTGAGTATCGGTTTTGGGACTGCCAAAATCGGCGCGCGGAAAACCAGATAAAGACCACCATACCCCCCGCAAAAGAACGCTTACGTCGGTTTCGGCGCATCCTTCGTCGCTCCCACCGCCTCATCGCCCGTAGAGACTGCCAACACGACGCGATTTCGTCCCATGGCCTTGGCCGAGTAGAGCGCAGCATCGGCTCGGGCCATCAGGTTTGCCAGCATTTCACTAGCTTGATATTCATCCACGCCAGCACTGAACGTGCACGTCACTTCTCCGCAAGGTACGGCCAATGTAGACGCGGCCAGATGCAGCCGCAAACTGTTCACCAGCGTCATCGCGTCCACCCTGGTTGTCTCAGGGAACAAGACTGCAAACTCTTCGCCGCCGAGCCGCCCAAAAATGTCTCCTCGCCGAATGCCCTGCGACACAATCGAAGAAAAGTGAGCAAGCGCGCGGTCTCCGGCCGCGTGGCCGTGAGCGTCATTGACTGCTTTGAAGTGATCGATGTCGAGGATGGCAACCGCGAACCGGGATTCTGCACGGTTGGCACGCTCCAGATGCAACTCGGCCTGAGCCATGAATTCGCGCCGCACGAGCGCACCGGTCAACTCATCGATAGCCGCCAACCGCTCCATCCTCTCCGCCATGCGGTCATAGGCCAGCATGAGCGCGCCGATCGAGAGACATGGCAGGGTGACGATACCCAGTGCGAGAAACGCGATGGTCAATGGCGTTGGCTCGAGAAACCGTGTGTGATGTTCCCAGCCAAAGCCGGCGGCAAGTCCACGAGCAAGATGAACGAGCCCGCCGAGCGCGGCGACAATCGCGACGAACTGGTAGCTGTAACCCGGTCGATGCAGCGGCCTCCTGGTGTAGGTTATCCAACCTACGGACAGACGAACGTAGGCGAGAAAGGCCGACATCAGCGTAACCCGGGCAGCTTCGTTCGGCGAAAGACAGGCCCAGTAGATAACGCCAATCACCAGCATCGTGAACGCAGCGACCTCGTGAAGCCGCGAAGGTCGAAGGCCGAAGAATAGCCGGCAACCTTGTAGTACAAGGAATGCGGCGCTGGCGAATAGCAAACTCGCGACAACGACGGTTAGCGGTGCCGGCGAAGTGTCATCCAAAGCCAACGCTACAAATGCGGCCACGATCAGGACGTTGGCAGCGATCCAGCGAAACAATCCGGGTATCCCGGACCGCACCAGCGAGCCGAATACGACTACGCTGATCGCTCCGGACATAATTCCGACAACGTAAAGTGCGACGGGACTGAACATAGGTTTTCAGTGGGCCAAGTGACCGAAAAATTTCGCGCGAGTCGAATAGGTTGAGCGCCTGATACCTTCGGCTACGTTGCACGAACGTGCTGAACGACGACGCCAGCGGCTCAGATAATACGCTCTGGCACCAAATCTTCATAAAAATCCGCAGCGATGCCGCATTCTCTTTGCGCCGGCTCAGCGGCATGTCACGCGCACGTTTGAAAACACGGGGGTGAGCTTTGATACACCTGTGGAACTTCTGCTTGCAAGACGCGGATCAGAGGTTGCTCCCGCGTATTGCGTCCGTTTCATGCGCTCTCTCGCCGGTCGATTAACAAGCACAACTGCCGATTACCGTTACCACTTATAAAAGGCTCAACTAATCGCTCGACAACTCGCCACACTAACCCGCTAGTGTGGAATAACCGGCCACTTCATCCGATAATACAAACGTTCCCCCGACTCTCGCCATGACCGAACTTGAAACCTCTGTCGTCGTGTTCTTGTGCCTGCTCGCGGCCACGGGGCTTGGTGCGTTCGTGCGCCCGCTGCTGCCTGAGGAACACAAGGCGCACGAAACGGTGCAATTGCTGAAACTGGTGGTCGGCATGCTGGTTACGTTCGCAGCGCTCGTGTTGGGTTTGCTGACGGCATCGTCGAAAGCTGTGTTCGATACCACCACTACCGATATCCGTACCTATGCCGCTGCGCTGATCCAGCTCGACAACAGCTTGCGCGAGTACGGCCCGCAAGCCGACGCTCCCCGCCGGATCCTGCGCGCCTACACGGCGGCCGCGATTGCATCCACCTGGGTGCAGGAACCGCCGCCGCCCGGCGACTATTATCAGAAGACGCCGGTCCCGGGCTACGGCACCGATAATCTCGATAGCCGCGTACTGGGCGCCATGCTTGAACGAGCCCAACGATACACACGCGAGTTGCAGCCGGCTGATCCGTTCCACCAGAAGCTCGCCGAAGAAGCGCTTGGCCGGTTTGACCGGCTGATCCAGCAACGCTGGAAAATCGTGGAGGAAGCGCGCGGTTCGGCGTCTTCGCCGTTCGACCGGATTCTGGTCTTCTGGCTGCTCGTCATCTTCCTTTGCTTTGGCCTGATCGCCCCACGTAACGCACTGGCGCTGGTTACGATTATGCTCGGGGCGTTATCGATAGCGTCCACGGTGCTCGTGATCCTCGATCTCGACACGCCGTTCACGGGCTCCATCCTTGTGCCAAGCCAATCCATGCGAGATGCGCTCGCCTACCTCAGCCGCTGAAACGCTGATCGCGTGACGCTTAACCACCGCCCAACTCATCCGATGCCATCCACGCTCTACACTGACCCGCGCCTCGTTGCGCTGTACGACACCCTGAACCCCTTCGCCGCCGATACCGACTTCTACCTGGCGCTGGCCGCAGGCATGCAGCGAGTAATCGATCTCGGTTGCGGAACGGGTTTGCTCGCGTGTGAACTGGCGTCGCGGGGGCATCGGGTGATTGCCGTCGATCCCGCGCCCGAGATGTTGCACGTGGCGCGGCATAGACCGAACGGCGATCGCGTTCAATGGATTGAAGGCGACGCCCGCGCGCTCGCCTTGTTGCCGCCCGCCGACCTGCTGATGATGACGGGCCACGTCGCGCAGGTTTTCCTCGACGACACCGCGTTCCTCAATACGCTCAAAGCCGCCCGCTACGCGCTGCGCGAAGGCGGCACCCTGGCGTTCGAAAGCCGCAATCCGGCCGCACGAGCATGGGAATCGTGGACGCCTGCGCAATCGCACAGGCTGATCGACGTGAACGGAGTCGGCGAGGTGGAGGTGTGGCAGGACGACGTGAGCGCGAGCCCGGAGTCGGGCATTCGCTTCAACACGTATTATCGATTCAAGGCGACAGACGAGACGCTGACGTCCACGAGCGAACTACGCTTTCGCACTCAGGACGAACTCAGCGCGCAGCTCGAGGCCGCAGGGTTCCGCCACCTCACATGGCAGGGCGATTGGAATGGGGCGGCGGTGTCCGCCTCGAGCCGGGAACTGATTGTGGTCGCGCGCTGAACCGGCGCGAAATCAGGCTGAAACGACCGAATGCAACGACCAATTCGGTAGCCGGATCAGAATTCGACTGCCACGAAATCGTCTTTGCCGACGTCGCATAATGGACAACGCCATGTGTCCGGGATATCGGCGAAACGGGTTCCGGCCGCAATACCTTCTTCCGGCAAACCGTCTTCTTCGTTGTATATCCACCCACAGATCAGGCAAACCCAGCTTTTATATTCTAAAACTTCACTCACGACAGACTCTTTCTTCTCGTTCGACAAAACATCGTTAAATATTCGGCCCCACGGCTCAATCCCCGAAAGCTCGCCTTCCGGGATGTGCCGTGCGCGCCTGCCGAAACATTCGGCGACCCGCATAGTACCGGATTGTCAAAATGGGTTCATCGGACTGGAAAAACGGCGGAGCAGCGCGCAAGCATGGATCTGCGTGATTCCTTATGCTCGGTGTATCCTCTCCCCGGCGGTTTTTGGAGTCCCTTGCGTGTCGTCCGGCGAGTTGTGATGTGTCTTTGCCGCGTCGGTCACGCCACGCGTGTCGCACGAAACCGTTTTGGCCTGCCTGGATAGTTGATCCGGCAGCCGCATTCTTCTGGGAGCGAAAAAAATGATGTTCAAGAAACTGTTGTCGGGAGCGGTGTTGTCGAGCGTTTTCCTTGTGGCCGTTGCGGTGCACGCGCAACAAGCCCGGGTGTTTTTCATCGAACCGAAAGACGGTGCTACCGTCACAAGCCCAGTGCACGTGGTCTTTGGCCTGGAAGGCATGGGGCTCGCGCCGGCCGGCGATACGGATCCGCAAAAAGGCCACCACCATTTGCTGATCGACGCAGGACCGATGCAAAAGGGTCTCGTGATTCCAATGAACGATAAATCGCTGCATTTCGGCAAGATGCAGACGGAAGCGGACGTAAAGCTGCCTCCGGGCGATCACACGCTGACCCTGCAATTCGGCGATGGCGCGCACCAGTCGTTTGGACCGGAAATGAGCCAGACGATCAAAGTTCACGTGAAATAACGGCCCTCGGGCCGGGTTTCATCGGCCGGCGCCGGGACGCTCTGATCCTGGCGCTAATCTCAAAAACGCGGCGCGGCCGCGTTTTTTTTGCAACTTATCAGGCACTTTGCCTTGTCCTGATGGCATAGGGCCCCAAACCGTCCTCCAAGCGTCCTCCAAGCGCGCCGGTCAAGACCGGTACAATGGCCGCTTCCAGTATTTGCACTTTTCCGGCTGCCTCCCATGTCGCTCTATTCCATTTCGAACGCGCAACTTGCGTTCGGCCACGTTGCGTTGCTCGATCACGCTGACTTTTCTCTCGAAGCGGGCGAACGCGTCGGCCTGATCGGCCGTAACGGCGCGGGTAAGTCGTCGCTGCTGAAGATTATCGCCGGGCTCACCAAGCCGGACGACGGCCTCATCACGCGGCAAAACGAGCTCACTACCGTCTACGTGCCGCAGGAACCCGAGTTCGACCTGGAGGCGTCGGTGTTCGACGTCGTCGCGTCCGGCTTGTCCCACGAGCGGGAACTGCTCGACGAATATGACGTCGTAGCGCACAAACTTGCCGATACCCCCGAAGGTTCCGAGCACGATGACCTGCTGCACCGCATGAACGCGCTGCAATCCTCGCTTGACCTGCACGATGCCTGGAGCTGGCAAACCCGCGTGGCGACCACGCTGCAGCAGATCGGGCTGGACGGCGACGTGCGCTCGGGCGCGCTCTCAGGCGGTATGAAAAAGCGCGTGGCGCTCGCGCGTGCGCTGGTCGTGCAACCTGACGTGCTGCTTCTGGACGAACCGACCAACCACCTCGACTTCGACGGCATTCGCTGGCTGGAAGAGATGCTGGTCACGTTGCGCACCGGTTTGCTGTTCATTACCCATGACCGGGCTTTCCTCGACAAGGTGGCTACCCGCATCGTCGATCTGGATCGCGGACGCTTGCTGTCGTATCCGGGTAATTACAGCGCGTACCAGACGCGCAAGGCTCAGCAACTTGAAATCGAACAGGTCGAAGCGGCCAAGTTCGACAAGTTGCTGGCCCAGGAAGAAGTGTGGATTCGCAAGGGCGTGGAAGCGCGGCGTACGCGCAGCGTCGGACGTATCGCGCGGCTGGTGGAAATGCGCAACGAGCGCGCCGAACGCCGCAACGTGCTGGGCAACGTGAAGCTTGATGTCGGGCAGGGCGAGCGCTCGGGCAAGATCGTCTCGGAACTGACCGACGTGACGAAGAAATACGGCGATCGAACGATTGTCGACAACTTCAGCGCGACCGTCATGCGTGGCGACAAATTCGGGTTCATCGGTCCGAACGGCGCGGGCAAGACCACGCTGCTCAAGATGATCCTGGGCGAACTCGCGCCGGACACAGGCACGGTACGCACCGGCACGAACACGCAGGTAGCGTATTTCGACCAGATGCGCGCGCAACTCGACCTCGACAAGACCCTCTCCGACACCATCAGCCCAGGCAGTGAATGGGTCGAAGTGAATGGCGTGAAAAAGCACGTCATGAGTTATCTCGGCGACTTCCTGTTCGCACCGGAGCGCGCACGTTCGCCTGTGCGCTCGCTGTCGGGCGGGGAACGCAACCGGCTGCTGCTCGCGCGTCTGTTCGCGCGACCCGCGAACGTGCTGGTGCTGGACGAGCCGACCAACGACCTGGACATCCAGACGCTCGAATTGCTGGAAGAACTGCTGACGGACTACGACGGCACCGTGCTGCTGGTAAGCCATGACCGCCAGTTCCTGGACAACGTCGTGACCTCGGTCTTTGCGTCGGAAGGCGGCGGCATGTGGCGCGAATATGTGGGCGGTTTCACCGACTGGCAGATCCAGCGCGAACGTGCCGAGAGAATTGCTCTGGACGCCGCCCGTGACACGGCCAAGCAAGCGAAGAAGGAAGACGGCCCTAAAGACAGCGGTGCTGGTCGCAATTCCCAGCGCTCGAACAAATTGCCTTACAAGGAGGTGCGCGAGCTGGAAGCGCTGCCCGCGCAGATCGCCGCGCTCGAAGCCGAGCAAAAGTCAATTGCAGCAAAGCTCGAAGACGGATCGGTGTACACGAAGGATCCGAAAGAAGGCACGCGGCTGAGCGCACGGCATGCGGCTATCGACGAGGAATTGCTGGTCGCGCTCGAACGCTGGGAAGAACTGGAAGCAAAGCGCAAGTAAGCCGGCCTTCGGGGCCGGCGTCTTCTCCATATCGAAAAATTTGTTGGAAACAGTAAAATACGTCGCGTTTTCGGGCGCACGGCCTTGAGGAACGATCGCCGAAGGCGTCGCCGCAGTTACACCGTGGTGACACCTTGTAGTGAAACGCTATAGTCCAAGCGAGAGGCCGTCGCGGTCTCGAGTTAATAACGCGCAATCCGGCGCGGCTGGCTCAGGCGCGGTTGGCCGGGTTGGCCCGCTATGTTCACGCATTCGCCGGTTGTCCGGCGTGGCCGCTCTCTGAATTGCGCTACCGAATTCGAGCCGCGGCCACCCGGACCGCCGGACCCACGTCCAGACATGTCCACGAAAAAACCCAGCGCCGCCGACAGCGGCAAGAACAGCGGATACAGCGAAGCATCGATCAAGGTGCTCAAGGGTCTTGAGCCGGTCAAGCAACGGCCCGGCATGTACACCCGCACCGAAAATCCGCTGCACATCATTCAGGAAGTCATCGACAACGCCTCCGACGAGGCGCTCGGCGGCTACGGCAAGCAGATCACGGTCACGCTGCATGTCGATCATTCGGTGTCTGTCGAAGACGATGGACGCGGCATTCCGTTCGGCATGCATCCGGAAGAAGGCGTGCCGGTCGTCGAGATCGTGTTCACGCGCCTGCACGCGGGCGGCAAGTTCGACAAGGCGGCCGGCGGTGCGTACACCTTCTCGGGCGGCCTGCACGGCGTGGGTGTCTCGGTCACGAACGCGTTGTCTACCCGGCTGGACGTGACCGTCTGGCGCGACGGCAAGGTCGCGGACCTCGGCTTTTCGAATGGCGACGTGGTGAAGGCGCTCGAAACCCGTGCAATGAATCGCGGCGAGAAGAAGTCAGGGACCCGTGTCACTGCCTGGGCCAATCCGAAATATTTCGACTCGCCGAACCTGCCGGTCGGTGAATTGCAGCGGCTCTTGCGCTCGAAGGCGGTGTTGCTGCCAGGCGTGGAAGTCGTACTGATCAACGAAAAAACCGGCGAGCGCCAAACCTGGAAATACGAGGACGGGTTACGCGGTTACCTGCTGGAGGGCATGGGCGGCAGCGACTTGCTTATTCCCTTGTTCGAAGGCGAACGGTTCGCAGGCAATGCAAAGTCGAGTGAGGAAACCTTCGCCGAAGGCGAGGGCGCAACGTGGGTCGTCGCGTGGAGCGAAGAAGGCCCGTTGCTGCGCGAGTCGTACGTCAACCTGATCCCAACGCCGGCTGGCGGTACGCATGAATCGGGTCTGCGTGACGGTTTGTTCCAGGCGGTCAAGAGCTTCGTCGAACTGCATAATCTTCAGCCCAAGGGCGTGAAGCTGCTGGCTGAAGACGTGTTCGCACGGGTGTCGTTCGTGTTGTCGGCGAAGGTGCTGGATCCGCAGTTTCAAGGGCAGATCAAGGAGCGCCTCAATAGTCGCGATGCGGTGAAACTCGTGTCGTCGTTCACGCGGCCCGCGCTCGAACTGTGGTTGAACCAGCACGTGGAGTACGGCAAGAAACTCGCGGAACTGGTGATCCGGCAGGCCCAGGCGCGTACGCGCGCCGGGCAAAAAATCGAGAAGCGCAAGAGCTCGGGCGTGGCAGTACTGCCCGGCAAGCTGACCGATTGCGAATCGACGGATATCTCGCGCAACGAACTCTTCCTGGTCGAGGGCGATTCGGCTGGCGGCTCGGCGAAGATGGGTCGCGACAAGGAGTTCCAGGCCATTCTGCCGTTGCGCGGCAAGGTGCTGAACACGTGGGAAACCGAGCGCGACCGGCTGTTCGCGAACAACGAAGTGCACGACATCGCCGTGGCGATCGGCGTGGACCCGCACGGTCCCGACAGCCTGGACCAGAAAGCGGATCTTTCGAATCTGCGTTACGGCAAGATCTGCATCCTGTCGGACGCGGACGTGGATGGCTCGCACATCCAGGTCCTGCTGCTCACGCTGTTCTTCAAGCACTTCCCGCAACTGATCGAGCAGGGCAATGTATGCATCGCGCGGCCGCCGCTGTTTCGCGTCGATGCCCCCGCGCGCGGCAAGAAGCCGGCGCAAAAGCTCTACGCACTCGACGAAGGTGAGCTCGAGGCGATTCTGGACAAGCTGAGGAAGGACGGCGTGCGCGAGACGCAATGGTCGATCAGCCGTTTCAAGGGGCTGGGCGAGATGAGCGCGGAGCAGTTGTGGGACACCACGATGAACCCGGACACGCGCCGTTTGCTGCCGGTTCAAGTCGGCGATCTCGGGTTTGACGACACGGTCACCCGCATGACGATGCTGATGGGCAAGGGCGAAGCGGCGTCGCGGCGCAGTTGGCTTGAGGAGAAGGGCAACGAAGTCGAAGCTGATATTTGACGCTTTCATGCTTCGGCGGATGTGACGCCCGATCTGACGCTGATGCTGGATGCACACTCTGAACTTCGTCAACGCATAACACTGGAAATCTGATGGACGATCTCTTCGCGGACCAAGAAGCCGCGCCCGAAGGCGAAAAACTGACGCTGGGCGATTACGCCGAGCGCGCGTATCTCGACTATGCGGTGAGCGTGGTCAAAGGCCGGGCACTGCCCGACGTTTCTGATGGCCAGAAGCCTGTGCAGCGCCGCATCCTGTTCGCGATGAACGAGATGGGCTTGGCCAACACCGCCAAGCCGGTGAAGTCGGCTCGCGTGGTGGGTGACGTGCTGGGTAAATACCATCCGCACGGCGACCAGTCGGCCTACGACGCACTCGTGCGTCTCGCACAGGCGTTTTCGATGCGCTATCCGTTGATCGACGGGCAGGGCAACTTCGGCTCGCGCGACGGCGATGGCGCGGCCGCCATGCGTTACACGGAAGCGCGCCTCACCCCGATCGCGAAATTGCTGCTGGATGAAATCGACATGGGTACCGTCGATTTCATGCCGAATTACGACGGTTCATTCCAGGAGCCGAAGCTGTTGCCGGCGCGCCTGCCGTTCGTGCTGCTGAACGGCGCGTCGGGTATTGCCGTGGGGATGGCGACCGAGGTTCCTTCGCACAATCTGCGTGAAGTCGCGGCCGCCGCGGTTGCGATGATCCGCGATCCGAAGATCGATCACGCGCGGCTGGTCGAGCTGATTCCGGGTCCGGATTTTCCGGGCGGCGGCCAGATTATTTCGAGTCAGGCCGAGATTGCGGCGGCTTATGAAACTGGCCGCGGCAGCCTGAAGGTGCGGGCGCGCTGGAAGATCGAAGAGATGGCGCGCGGTCAGTGGCAACTGGTCATCACGGAATTGCCGCCGAGCACATCGGGCCAGAGGGTGCTCGAGGAGATCGAGGAGCTGACGAACCCGAAGATCAAGCTCGGCAAGAAGGCGCTGAGTCCGGATCAGTTGCAGACCAAGCAGACGCTGCTCGCCTTGCTCGACACGGTCCGCGACGAATCCGGCCGCGACGCGCCGGTGAGGCTTGTGTTCGAGCCGAAGTCGAGCCGTATCGACCAGACCGAGTTCGTCAATTCGCTGCTCGCGCACACGAGTCTTGAGTCGAACGCATCGATCAACCTGGTGATGATCGGCACGGACGGCCGGCCGCGCCAGAAAAGCATTGGCGAGATCCTGCATGAATGGGTCGGCTTCCGGTTCACGACGGTCACGCGCCGCACGCAGCATCGGTTGGGGAAGGTGAACGACCGGATTCATATTCTTGAAGGGCGGATGATCGTCTTTCTGAATATCGATGAAGTGATCCGTGTCATCCGCGAAGCCGATGATCCGAAGCAGGCGTTGATGGAGAGGTTCAATCTCAGCGAACGTCAGGCCGACGACATTCTTGAAATCCGTTTGCGGCAACTGGCGCGGCTCGAAGCAATCAAGATCGAGCAGGAACTGAAGGAATTGCGCAGCGAAAAGGAAAAGCTCGAAGAGTTGCTCAACAGCGACGCCGCCATGAAGCGGCTCCTGATCAAGGAGATCGAAGCCGACGCCAAGCAATATGGCGACGATCGCCGCACGTTGATCCAACCGGAAAAGCGGGCGACGTTCGAGGTGCGGGTGGTCGACGAGCCGGTGACGGTGGTGGTATCGCAGAAGGGCTGGGTGCGGGCGTTGAAGGGCCATGGTCTCGATCCGGCCAGCTTCCAGTTCAAGGCCGGCGACGGTATTTATGCCGCGTTCCAGGCGCGTACGCCGGACATGCTGATTGCGTGGGGCAGCAACGGGCGCGTGTACTCCGTGCCGGTTGCAATCCTGCCGGGCGGCCGGGGCGACGGTGTTCCGGTCACGTCGTTGATCGAGCTCGAGTCGGGGTCGCATCTGCTGCATTATTTTGCCGCTTCGGTTGAGCAGCCCTTGCTGCTGGCATCGAGTAACGGCTTTGGGTTCATGGCCAAGCTGGGCGACATGGTGAGCCGGGTGAAGGCGGGCAAGTCGTTCATGACCATCGATGAAGGCGCGACACCGCTTACGCCCATGCCGGTGCTGCCAGGCGCCACGAAGGTCGCGTGCTTGTCGAGCAATGGCCGCCTGCTGGTATTTGATGTCGACGAGATGAAGACCTTGTCGGGTGGCGGCCGTGGCGTCATTTTGATGGCGCTCGATCCGAAGGAGACGTTGCGGCAGGCGCTGGCTATCGACGCACGCGGTTTGGTGCTGATCGGCACGGGCCGGGGCGGCAAGGCGCGTGACGAGAAACTCGCCGGTGCGGCCCTGGAAGCACACGTAGGCAAACGAGCCCGCAAGGGTCGTGCGCCCGAGTCCACCATCAAGGTGACGGAGTTGCGGCCGGTGTTCGAAGGCTGACTAACCGACGCGCAATGAACGCCTGCTAACGCGTAATCACGCGTAATCACGCGCCCCGGGTTGGCTCAGCCGGCCCGGGGCGTTTGTTTATCTTGAAAATACTTGAACTGGCTTCGTCTGGCTGAGTCGAACGGCCGAACCTTGTGAAAAAGGCGGCGGGCGAAGTGGCGGATAAGTGCTTGGGTGAATAAGCGCTTGACCCGGCAGTGAGAACCGGTGATTCACCTGCATTTAGGAACGTTAATGAATAAAGCGATTGAAGTGGCGCTGTTCCTGCATTTGTTGGGAGTGGCAGTCTGGATTGGCGGGATGATTTTTGCTCACTTCTGTCTGCGGCCCGCAATAGCGGATTTGTCGCCGCAGTTGAGGTTGCCGTTATGGGAGTCGGTATTCGCTCGGTTTTTTAACTGGGTGGCGGCATCGGTGCTGGTGATATTGTTGACTGGTGGCTTTTTGCTGACGCAATTCGGTGGTACCCATGCGGCGTTGCCGTTACACGCCATGACGGGTCTCGGCATTGTGATGATGCTTATTTTCGGCCATATCCGCTTTGGCGTTTTCCCAAAAATCCGCCGCGCAGTGCAATCGCAAAACTGGCCGGATGGTGCGAGAGCGGTGGGTACGATCAGAAGGCTCGTGCTGGTCAATATCGTGCTGGGTGTGGTGACGGTGGGCGCAGCGGTTTTATCGCGGGGATTCTGATCGGGGAGGGGGCGCGGACTCGTGTTTTAATCGACGGCATTAGATGGCGTTTCCCCCAACGGCAGGGCCGCTACATCGACCATGAGCCCCAGGCCACAGACTCCAAACCGGTCGAGCAGCGCCTGCACACCGTCAGCTGGAACCGCGCGAGAAAAGAGAAAGCCTTGAGCCTCGATCGGCCCAAGCCGAGACAACCACGCAACCTGCTCCTCGGTTTCGGTCCCTTCAACCACAACAGTCAATCCCAACGACCGGGCGAGATTGACGATTGCGGAGACCATGACGCAGACGCTCCGATCATGCGGAATAGCCTGGATAAATGACCGGTCGACCTTGAGCGTATCGACGGCAAACCGGTTCAGATAAGACAGCGACGAATATCCAGTACCGAAATCATCCAGTGCGATCCTGACCCCAAGCCGCTTTAACGCAGAAATCTTTTCCGCGACGATATCCGGAAACTCCATCATCACCGTTTCAGTAATCTCGAGTTCGAGTTTCCCCGCCGCAATACCGCTTTCGCGAATAGCTGCGGCTACTGTTTCGAGCAAATCCCCGCGCCAGAACTGCACCGCCGAGATATTCACCGCGAGTGACAACCCGTCATACCCTTGACGCTGCCAGACGGCCAATTGCCGGCAAGCTGTATGAATCACGAAGTCACCGATAGGCACGATCAGTCCCGTCGATTCCGCAACCGGAATAAACTCGTTGGCCGGAATAAGACCGTGCTGGGGATGATTCCATCGCGCCAGTGCTTCGAAACCGGTGATGCATCGCCGGGTCAGATCGATCTTTGGCTGATAAGCGAGGAACAATTGATCCTGAGCCAGGGCGACCCGTAATTGCTGTTCCCACTTCATCAAATGATCGGCGCGATGCGATAACTGCGGCGAATAGAACTGAAAGCAGTTCTTGCCCGAATCCTTCGCGCTGTACATGGCCAGGTCGGCCTTCTTCAGCAAGTCGATTTCACTTTCGCTCGACACTGAATACAACGCAATGCCAATGCTCGCGTGCAACACGAACGCGCTGCCGCGCACGTCGAAAGGTGTCGCGAACATATGCGAAACCGCTTCTGCGAGTTCAACCGCTTGTCGTTCGACGTCGGCGCCCTTGACCACCACGACGAATTCATCGCCGCCAATACGTGACAGCATGCCGTTGTCGCCGACCGTTTCCGCCAGCCGCGACGCCGTCATCTGCAAGACGATGTCACCGGCGTTATGACCGAGGGTGTCGTTGACGGTCTTGAAGTTGTCGAGATCGATGAAAAGCAGCGCAAGGTGGCCGACGTTCTCCGGCTTGGCAACATCGTGACGCAGCATTTGCAGCGTGGAATAGCGGTTTCGCAGACCGGTCAGCAAATCGTATTCAACCAGATGCGTCATCTCGCGCTCACGCCCGAGCAGCTTGCCGATCAACCCGGTCGCCACCGCGAAAAAGCCAAGCATGGCGAGCGAGATGAAAGTCGCCATCAGCAGATAAACGCGCCGCGTGTGATTGAAGTCGGTGAATTCCTCCGCCTGCGACAGTCCGACAAGCACACCGAGCGGATAACCATCTATGTGCCGATACGAAACGATGCGCGTGACGTTGTCGATCGGATCGACGTAGATGCCGGATGCGTGCTCGGAGGTCGGGTACACGCCGCTTGCTGTGAACCCGCCGCGCGGGTCGCCACTGCCGTCGACTTTTTTCATCGGGCGGCCGTCCGGTTGGGCAGACGCCGTGCCCGCACCCACACCCGTGCTTCGTGCCAGCACCGAGCCGTTGTCCGAAATCACGGCGACCACACCGTCGCGTCCGATTGACGCCACGTTGTAGAAGTCGCTCGTAAAGTAGCTGGGGTCCTCCGACACCACCACGACGCCCGCGAACGAGCCGTCGGGATGATTCAGGCGGCGCGTGATCTGCAGCGTCCATTGCCGGGAGACCCGGCCGAGGACGGGCTTGCTGATGTAGAGCAGGTCGTCGTTGGAAAGCGCGTGAACCCGGAAATGTTCGCGATCGGAGAGATCGACCGGTTTTTGTATGGCGCCCGATGTGGACCCGATCAGCATGCCATGTTCATCGATCAACGACACTTGCACCAGCGTGTCACTCTGCACCACGCCTTTTTCAACCGTGCTTGCGAGGTTGAACTGTCCAGGCGTCTTCTCGAACTCGTATTTGACGAAACGCGTGATCTGGTCGACCTGATGAATGGCTTTGATCGTGTGCTGCTCGAGCGCGGACGAGAGAATGGCGGCTGAGGCCATTGACGCGTGCGTGGCGGCGTCGCGCTCCACCGACAGGCGTGCGAAGATCACCGTCCACAGCAGGACGAGCACGAGCGCGCCCAGCGCCGGAATGGCGAACAATGCGCGGCGCCGTCGCGGAAAATCCGCTTGTTTCATGTCGCGTGGCGCTTTGGGCCGTGATCGATTCATGGGTTTGGTCAGTCCATGGACCCTGTGACGGGTTGCGCCGATAGTGCGTCCGGAACAACACAAATGGGTGTCGGCATTGCTGCAGCGTTCAATGCCGGTGAGGCGGGGCGTTATTTCCGATTCCCGCTGAATCCGGGCCATCGTTCGAGTTGTTTGCAGACCCTCTTTACAGGCTGGAGCCTATGTGCGCGTCAGGCACGCTTTCATTTCGTTTACGATGGTTTTTGGTAATACTGCTTTTAGAACTCCGTCCGGCGCTGACCCGGGTTGACCGGGTAGCCGCTGGTTATCCAGTCTCCCCGCGTGAGGCTGATTCCCATAATGGCGGCTAAGCCAGATAATACCAATGACAACCGGAATAGATATTACTGAAGGCGACTCATTTAAGGAAGCGTGGCGGCGCGGCGAAGTATCGAGGTATACACGGATAGGCTGAAACGCTTATCGGGAGGGGCTTCGGCGGGGGCAATGATCGTTTCGCCAATGTGAATTTAAGCGAACGAAATCCGGTAATTTGTATCCCGATGCCGGGCGGCATCGGGATTAAGAACAAGACTAAAATTCGTTGCAACGATTTATGCGTCTTAAGCGTTTAAAGCAGGGGTTTCAGCTCACTTCGGCAATCAATTCGATTTCGACGCATGCGCCCAGTGGAATCTGCGCCACGCCAAATGCCGAGCGTGCATGTTTGCCGCGCTCTCCGAAAATATCGGCGATCAACTCGGACGCGCCGTTGGTCACCAGATGCTGCTCGGTGAACTCGAACGTGGAGTTGACCAGGCTCATCACCTTCACGATCCGCGTTACCCGGTTCAGGTCGCCGACGTGCGCGTGCAGCGTCGCGATCAGGTCGATGGCAATCGAGCGGGCGGCGGCGCGGCCTTCCTCGGTCGTGAGCGTAGCGCCCAGTTTGCCCACCCACACCTGGCCGTCCTTCTTCGCGATGTGGCCGGACAGATAAACCGTGTTGCCGCTTTGCGCGCTCATCACGTAGGCGGCGGCGGGTGCGCCGGCCGTCGGCAATTCGATGCCGAGTTCCTTCAGTTTGTCGTAGACGTTAAGTTGGGCCATGGGGTATTCCCTAGAGATGGAGAGGATGACGCGAGAGCGCACCAAGGCGGTCGTCCCGCCGTGGCACGCTTGCCATGCAACGAGATCAGAGCAGCGCGCGGATCAGCGCGCCGAGCTTGGCAACACCTTCGTCGATTTTCGCCGGCGGCACGGTCACGAACGACAAGCGCAGGGTGTTGTGTTCCGCTTCATTCGCGAAGAACGGGCCGCCGGGCACGAACGCGACGTGCTGCTCGATTGCCTGCTCGAGCAGCTTCATTGTATCGATGTGCTTATCGCCGTGTTTCGGCAGCTTCACCCACACGAACATGCCGCCTTCCGGACGGTTCCATTCCACGCCCGCCGGCATGTGCTGTTCGAGCGACGCCAGCATGGCCGCGCACTGATCACGATACAGCGCGCGGATTTTCGGGATATGCGTTTCGAGAAAGCCGTCCTTCACGACCTCGTGCACGATGCGTTGCGTGAGGCTTGGCGTATGCAAGTCGGTTGCCTGCTTTGCCTGCACCAGCTTGAAGTGCAACTCTTCGGGCGCAATGATGTAACCCACGCGCATGCCGGGCGACAGGACCTTCGAGAACGAACCCAGATGAACGATGTGATCGGGCGCCATCGACAGCATGGTCGGTAGCGGTGCGCCCGCGTAGTCGAGCGCACCGTACGGATCGTCCTCGATCACCGGGAAGCCGGCGCGTTGCGCAAACGCGGCCAGCGCGGTGCGGCGCTCCAATGGCAGGCGACGGCCCGTCGGATTCTGGAAATTCGGCTGCGCGTACAAGAGGCGCGCACCGGCCGTCAGCGTGGCGTCGAGCGAGGACGGGATCAAGCCGTGTTCGTCGGTTGGGACTTGCACGTAGTTCGGCTCGTACATGGAGAACGACTGCAGCGCGCCGAGATACGTGGGCGTTTCGACCAGTACGCGGCTGGCGGGATCGATCAGCACCTTGCCGAGCAGGTCGAGTGCTTGTTGCGAGCCCGTTGTGATCAGCACTTGCGACGGCCGGATCGACGCGCCGTTGACCGAGTAGCGGTGTGCGACCCATTCGCGCAGCGGCAAGTAACCTTCCGTGGCGCTGTATTGCAGCGCGGCGGCGGGGCTGTCGCGCAGGATGCGGTCGCACGCCACGCGCATTTCCTCGACCGGAAACGTAGCCGGCGACGGCAATCCGCCCGCGAACGAGATAACCTCGGGCCGCTCGGTGACCTTCAGGATTTCGCGAATGGCCGAACTGGTGAGTTTTCTCGCACGTTCGGAAAGCTGCCACGGCTTGGCTTGAAGGTCGGCTTGATTCATGGGGTCCTCGGTTGGTCTCGGTAAGCAGTTCTAGTGCGTATGCGGGTTGAAAAAATGTTGCACGGTGCTTCGAATAGGGTCCTGCGCACTGCAATCCAGCGCAATGAGGGAGCGGCGGGGGACGCTTATTATGGCTTGCCTGGTGCTGCGATGGTCGGGATCGATGGTCAAAACCCAGTACCGGCAAGAAGCACGAATGCCTGCCATCGGATGTTCTAGTGCTCGTCTTCCTGCACTGTTTCGTCTTGCGTCGGCTCGGCCGCGTCCTCAGGCGTGTCCGCGTCATTAGCTGCGATTGCGTCCCCGGTCTTCTTGCTCTTCACGCGCTTGCGGGCCGGCTTGGCTGGCGCGACTTCGGCCTGCTTTGCCGCATCGATCGATTCCGCCGATTCCCCCAGCGTCACGACCGAACCGTCCGCCAGCTCAAATTCCGCGACGAGTACCGGCGTGCCCGCCGTCACCTCGACCTGCATCAGATGCGACACCCCGAGCCACGCCAGTTGCTCGGAGATCAGGTGCGCTCGCGGATGAAACCCCGTCAGCGATTTCAGCGCGATACCCGTTTCCGGCAACGATTCGCTCGGATGCTGCGGTGTGTCCCACTGGATCAGCGACGGCAGGACCCCGTCGCCGGCATCCTGCCACGCTGGGAAAGCGCCATCGGCGGGAATGGTGAGATCCCACGCGTTCCCGCCGCGCGTCATGGGTACCACAGCCGGGATGCGCTCCGGATATTGCGTCTGCCAGCGCGACAGCAGCTTCGGGCGGTTCACCCGCACGACCCAGTGCACGAGCTGCGGACCGGCTTCGAGACGCAAGCGCAGCGCCGGGTTGTCGAGTGCAAAGAGTCGAGGACGCGGTGTTTCCCTGGTTTCAATTGGCTCAGCGTCCGGGTCGATCGCGATCACTTCGAGATACGCGCCGCCCCACAGGTTCAGCAGGCGGTTATGCGTGCGCATCAGCGGATGCGCACCGCCTCCCGCCATCTCGACTCCCAGTTTCGCGGCGATAAAGTCCGCACCTTCTTCCAGCGTGCGGGCGGCGATAACGAGATGATCGAGTTGCAGCGGATGAGCGGTCATAGTGCACAAATAGCGTGAAGGAAAATTGCCCGGACAACGCCGGCTGAGCTCGTCAGCATACCCGTAACGTCCGGCTGTGCCACAGCGCTT
>Ga0302178_10001142_pt1 | contig 22868 bp, 15 predicted proteins | sample I_Palsa_E1_3_FD_198790 | JGI IMG/M metagenome (GOLD analysis project Ga0302178, IMG submission 198790) | Peat permafrost microbial communities from Stordalen Mire near Abisko, Sweden - I_Palsa_E1_3 | ecosystem: Environmental > Terrestrial > Soil > Palsa > Peat permafrost | place: Sweden... | reverse complement strand
TCGAGCCTGCGGTTCAGGTGGCGTTTTTCCATCTTGAATTCGGGGATGCCGTAGCGCAGCAGCCCGCCGATGCGGTCGGCGCGCTCGAAGACCGTCACCTGGTGTCCGGCCCGGGTCAGTTGCTGCGCGGCGGCCAGGCCGGCCGGGCCGGAGCCGACGACCGCCACCGTCTTTCCGGTGTGCTGCTCCGACGGCAGCGGAACCACCCAGCCTTCGTCGAAGGCGTTGTCGATGATCTCTACTTCGATCTGCTTGATCGTCACCGCATCCTGGTTGATTCCGAGCACGCACGACGACTCGCACGGCGCCGGGCAGAGCCGACCGGTGAACTCCGGGAAGTTGTTGGTGGCGTGCAGCCGTTCGATCGCGTCGCGCCACCGATCGGTGCGAACCAGGTCATTCCATTCCGGAATCAGGTTGCCCAACGGACAACCGTTGTGGCAGAACGGAATGCCGCAGTCCATGCATCGAGACGCCTGGTGCTGCAGCGTCGAGTGCGGGAAGTCTTCGTAGACCTCGTCCCAGTCGCGCAGGCGCAGATCCACCGGCCGGCGCTTCGGCGTTTCGCGGTGGGTGTACTTCAGGAAACCCTTTGGATCAGGCACTGGCGGCCGCCATGATCGCTTCTTCGGGATCGGTGCCGTTGCGCTCAGCGTCGGCGATCGCCTCCAGCACCCGCTTGTAGTCGCGCGGCATCACCTTGGCGAAGCGCTGCTGCTCGCCGGCCCAGTCGGCCAGGATCCGCTGGCCGACCGCGGAGTCGGTGGCATCCACGTGGGCCTGAAGCATCCCGTGCAGCCACTCGAGGTCGTCCTCCTCGAGCGCTTCCAGTTCCACCATCTCGGAGTTGAGGTTGGCTTCCAACGCATCCTCGGGGTCGTAGACATAGGCGATACCGCCGGACATGCCGGCCGCGAAGTTGCGGCCGGTGCTGCCCAGAATCGCCACCCTGCCGCCGGTCATGTACTCGCAGCCGTGATCGCCGACGCCTTCGACCACCGCGTGTGCGCCGGAGTTGCGCACGGCGAACCGTTCGCCGACCGCGCCGCGCAGGAATGCCTGGCCGCTGGTGGCGCCGAACAGGATGACGTTGCCGCCGATGATGTTGTCTTCGGCGACGTAGTCGCTCGGTGCGTTGTCAGGCGGCCGCACCACGACCCGCCCGCCGGACAAGCCTTTGCCGACGTAGTCGTTCGCGTCGCCGTACACCCGCAGCGTGATGCCTTGCGGCAGGAAGGCGCCGAAGCTGTTGCCGGCCGAACCGGTGAAGGTGATGTCGATGGTGCCGTCCGGCAACCCTTGGCCGCCATAGGCTTTCGTCACCTCGTGGCCGAGCATGGTGCCGACGGTGCGGTTCACGTTGGCGATCGTGGTGGAGAACCGGACGGGCTTCTGGGAGTCCAGCGCCTCGCGGCTCATCACGATCAGCTGCTGATCCAGTGCCTTGTCCAGGCCATGGTCCTGCTTGGAGCTGTTGTACAGATCCTGGTTCATGAAGGCCGATTCCGGCTCGTGCAGCACCGGCGACAGATCAAGCTTGTGCGCCTTCCAGTGCGCCCGGGCCAGCGTGGTATCCAGCGAGCCGACCTGGCCGACCGCCTCGTTGACGGTGCGGAACCCGAGCTGCGCCATGTATTCGCGGACCTCTTCGGCGATGAACAGGAAGAAGTTCTCCACGAATTCGGGCTTGCCGTTGAACCGCTCGCGCAGCACCGGGTTCTGGGTGGCCACCCCGACGGGGCAGGTGTCCAGATGGCACACCCGCATCATCACGCAGCCCGACACCACCAAAGGTGCGGTGGCGAAACCGAATTCCTCGGCGCCCAGCAGCGCCGCGACCATCACGTCGCGACCGGTCTTGAGCTGGCCGTCGACCTGGACCACGATCCGGTCGCGTAATCCGTTGAGCAGCAACGTCTGCTGCGTTTCGGCCAGCCCCAGCTCCCACGGCGCGCCGGCGTGCTTCATTGACGTCAGCGGGGTGGCGCCGGTACCGCCGTCATGACCGGAGATCAGCACGACGTCGGCGTGCGCCTTGGACACACCGGCGGCGACCGTGCCGACACCGTTCTCCGACACCAGCTTCACGTGGATCCGGGCGGACGGGTTGGCGTTCTTCAAGTCGTGGATCAGCTGCGCCAGGTCCTCGATCGAGTAGATGTCGTGGTGCGGCGGCGGCGAGATCAGGCCCACGCCGGGGGTGGAGTGCCGCACCTCGGCGATCCACGGGTAGACCTTGTTGGCCGGAAGCTGGCCGCCCTCACCGGGTTTAGCGCCCTGGGCCATCTTGATCTGGATGTCGGAGCAGTTGCTCAGGTAATGCGAGGTGACACCGAAGCGGGCCGAGGCTACCTGCTTGATCGCGCTGCGGCGCCAGTCGCCGTTGGCTTCGCGCTCGAAGCGGGCGACGTTCTCGCCGCCTTCGCCGCAGTTCGACCTGCCGCCGAGCCGGTTCATCGCGATGGCCAGCGTCTCGTGTGCCTCGGCGGAGATCGAGCCGTAGCTCATCGCACCGGTCGAGAAGCGCTTGACGATCTCGCTGGCCGGCTCGACCTCGTCGAGCGGGATCGGCGGGCGGACCCCGTCGCGGAATTTCAGCAGCCCGCGCAGCGACGCCATCCGCTCGCTCTGGTCGTCGACCAGCCGGCTGTACTCCTTGAAGATCTGGTACTGCCCGGTGCGGGTGGCGTGCTGCAGCTTGAAGACGGTGTCCGGGTTGAACAGGTGGTATTCGCCTTCACGACGCCACTGGTATTCCCCGCCCACCTCGAGTTCGCGGTGCGCACGTTCGTCGGGCCGGTCCAGGAAGGCCAGCGCGTGCCGGGTCGCGACGTCGGCGGCGATGTCGGCGAGGTTGATTCCGCCGGTGGGACAGGTCAACCCGGTGAAGTATTCGCCGAGGACATCCTCGTCGACGCCGACGGCCTGGAACAGCTGGGCGCCGGTGTAGGAGGCCAGCGTCGAGATGCCCATCTTGGACATCACTTTGAGCACGCCCTTGCCGGCGGCCTTGATGTAGTTCTTCAGTGCGGTCTCGCGGTCGAGGCCCTCGAGGCCGCCGCGGTCCAGCATGACCTCGATGGACTCGAACGCCATGTACGGGTTGACCGCCGCCGCACCGAAGCCGATCAGCGCGGCCATGTGGTGCACCTCGCGGGCGTCGCCAGTCTCGACGACGAGGCCGACCTTGGTGCGGCTGCGTTCGCGGACCAGGTGGTGGTGCACGGCCGAGACGGCCAGCAGCGACGGGATCGGCGCCAGCTTCTCGTCGGACTCCCGGTCGGACAAGATGATGATCCGCGCTCCGTCGGCGATCGCCGCCGAGGTCTGCGCGCGGACGTCGTCCAGCGCGGCCTTGAGCCCGGCGCCGTTCTCGGCGACCGGGTACAGACAGCGAATCACCTTGGACCGCAACCCGTGCTGACGGCCGTTGACCTCGACGTCAGGGTCGAGGTTGATCAGCTTGGCCAGTTCATGGTTGCGCAGAATGGGCTGCGGCAAGATGATCTGGCGACACGAGTCCTCGTTCGGGTTGAGCAGATCGCCCTCCGGGCCGACCGTGCCCGACAGACTGGTCACCACCTCTTCGCGGATGGCGTCCAGCGGCGGGTTGGTCACCTGGGCGAACAACTGCTGGAAGTAGTCGAACAGCATCCGCGGGCGTTGCGAGAGCACCGCGACCGGGGTGTCGGTGCCCATCGAACCGAGCGGCTCGGCGCCGGTACGCGCCATCGGCGCGACCAGCAGGTTCAGCTCTTCGTAGGTGTAACCGAACACTAACTGGCGCAGTACAACCCGGTGGTGCGGCATCCGGACGTAGTCGCCCTGCGGCAGCTCGTCCAGCGGGATCAGACCCTTGTCGAGCCAATCCTGGTAGGGGTGCTCGGCGGCCAGCTCGGCCTTGATCTCCTCGTCGGCGACGATCCGGCCCTGGGTGGTGTCGACCAGGAACATCCGGCCCGGCTGCAGCCGCATCCGGCGCACCACCTTCGCCGGGTCCAGATCCAGCACGCCGGCCTCGGAGGCCATCACGACCAACCCGTCGTCGGTCACCCAGATGCGCGACGGGCGCAGGCCGTTGCGGTCCAGCACGGCGCCCACGATGGTGCCGTCGGTGAACGTCATCGAGGCCGGGCCGTCCCACGGCTCCATCAACGATGCGTGGTACTCGTAAAACGCGCGGCGGGCCGGGTCCATCGACGGGTGCCGCTCCCAGGCCTCCGGGATCATCATCAGCACGGCGTGAGCCAGGCTGCGCCCACCCAAGTGCAACAGCTCGAGCGCTTCGTCGAAGCGGGCGGTGTCGGAGGCTCCCGGCGTGCAGATCGGGAACAGCTTGTCGACGTCGTCGCGGGATCCGAAAACATCGGTGTCGATCAGCGCCTCACGGGCGCGCATCCAGTTCTCGTTACCGGTGACGGTGTTGATCTCGCCGTTGTGTGCGATGCGGCGGAACGGATGCGCCAGCGGCCACGACGGGAAGGTGTTCGTGGAGAACCGCGAGTGCACGATGCCCAACGCACTGGTCAGCCGCTGGTCCTGCAGGTCCAGATAGAACGCCTTGAGCTGCGGCGTGGTCAGCATGCCCTTGTAGACCATGGTCTGGCCGGAAAGGCTTGGGAAGTAGACGGTTTCACGGCCGGGACCGTCCTGGCCCGGGCCCTTGGTGCCGAGCTCGTGCTCGGCACGCTTGCGGATCACGTAGGCGCGGCGGTCCAGCTGCATGCCGTCGGCGCCGGCGACGAACACCTGGCGGAAGGTAGGCATCGCGTCGCGGGACAGCGCGCCCAGCGACGAGTCGTCGGTGGGTACTTCGCGCCAGCCCAATACCTGCAGGCCCTCTGCTTCGACGATCTTCTCGACCGCAGCGCAGGCGGCGGCCGCTTCTTTCGACGACTGCGGCAAGAACGCGATGCCGGTGGCGTAGCTGCCGGCCTCGGGCAGCTCGAAGTCGACCACGTCGCGCAGGAACGCATCGGGAACCTGGATCAGGATGCCAGCACCGTCACCGCTGTGCGGCTCGGCGCCCTGGGCGCCGCGGTGCTCGAGGTTCACCAGCGCGGTGATCGCCTTATCTACGATGTCGCGGCTGCGGCGGCCGTGCATGTCGACGACCATGGCCACCCCGCACGAGTCATGCTCGAATGCGGGGTTGTACAGCCCGACGCGGTTGGGCGCCATTCCCACCTGACCCTTCACCAATACTTTCCGCCGCAGCATTCACGAATCGCTCCGTCGGCGGCCGCGCCCCGGGCTGCGGGCTGGGCCCCTTCGGTCTTGTCGATGTGCTGCTCGCCTGATACGACGATCCGGTTGGGGAGGATCCGTACGGCGCTGAACGGTGGCCCTGTTCCCGGTTTTCGACAAGTCGTAAAACGATATGACAAAACCAGCCTGACATGCCAACTTGGGCCATCTTAACCCGTCGGTGGCCGGTGCTGCCGCGAGGTGATGCCATCCACACCGCTACTGACCCGGTCCAGTTGTACCGCAACGCATTTGGATGCAGCGCCGCCCGTTTCGACGGCTTGGGCGCGGTTTTGGTTATAGCCTGTGTCGTGCCGACAATTTGCTGTGATGGCGGTCTAACGAAGTCGTGAAAACCCGCGCGCCTCACATCCAACACGCACAACGGGTGACGCAGGTCACCAAAAGGCGTGGCAGGGCGGCTCTACGGGCCCGTCGAAGGCCTGACACCGCGGATCCGGGCCCACCGAACCGGGCATCGGAGGACCCCGTGCAAAAGTTGCCCGATATTTTTTTCGAAGACGGCCCGGTCCGACGCCTCTGACCTGTGGGATCGGCAATCGTGGCGCTGGGCCGGCCGCGGCGGCTCTACGATGAAATCCATGAGCTTGGCCGCCCACCGCTTGGGCTTCTGACGTGTCGCGTTCGACGAGCTCATGAACGAGCCTGACGACTTCCTGCGCGACCGGCTGCGGCCCGCACCGCAGAGCGGGCCGCCCGGACCGGCGCCACGCCCGCAGACCGGCGAGCCCCTCCCGCCCCCGCCGCAGCCGCCCGCTCCCCCACGTCCGGCCGAGCGGCCGCCGTGGAGCGACCGCGACTTCGCGCCGCAGCGGGCCGCTCCCCCACGCCCGGCCCCGTCCGAGCGGCCGTCGTGGAGCGACCTCGACTTCGCACCACCGGGTGAGCCGGAACACCGCCCGCCCGGCCCCAGATACGGCTGGCGCCGCGTCGTCTACCAGGCCACCTTCGGTCTGGTGAACCTCGGCCCGTCGGCCGGTGAAAAGCAGGACGCCGCCCACGAAGCCACCATCGGGTCGACACTGCGGGGCAACTACAAAGTCGGGGTACTGGGCAAGGGTGGCGTCGGCAAGACCACCGTCGCCGCCAGCGTGGGCTCGATCTTCGCCGAGCTTCGCCGCCAGGACCGCGTCGTGGCGATCGACGCCGACACCGCGTTCGGCCGGCTCGGCAGCAGAATCGACCCGCGGACCAACGGCTCGTACTGGGAGATCGCCGCCGACAAAGACCTTCGGTCCTTCGCCGATGTGAGCACCCGCGTCGGCAGCAATTCAGCGGGCCTGTACGTGCTGGCCGGGGAGCCGACGGCCGGGCCGCGGCGGGTGCTCGATCCCGCGCTGTACCGCGAGGCCACCTCGCGGCTCGACCGCCATTTCACGATCGCGATCATCGACTGCGGCTCGACGATGGACGCGCCGGTGACCCAGGAGGCGCTGAGCGACCTGGACGCGCTGATCGTGGTGTCATCGCCGTGGGCGGATGGCGCCGGGGCCGCGGCGCAGACGATGGAATGGCTGACGGCGCACGGCCGCAGCGGCCTGCTGAACCGCACCGTCGTGGTGCTCAACGACTCCGACGGTCATTCGGACAAGCGCCACCGATCGGTACTGGCGCACCAGTTTGTCGAGCGCGGCCAGAAGGTGGTGCAGGTGCCCTTCGACCCGCACCTGCGGCCCGGCGGCGTCATCGACGTCAAAAGCGAGCTGGCTCGTACGACGCGGAGCAGATTCCTGGAGATCTCGGCGACGATCGCCGGGTTCTTCGCAGCGCGGCCGGAAAGCCCGCGGGGACCGCGCTAGGCACGCGCTGACGGGTCCGCCGTGGCCTCGATCTTGGTCACCAGATGATCGCCGATCGTCAGCACGATGACGGCGAACAGCCGTCGCTCGGCGAACGCCAGTAACACGGGCTGGCCGGCCGGACCGCTGACCACCGTCGCGCCGGGCCCCAGGTAGCGCAGCAGGTTGACGGCGACGTCGTGCGGTCCGTGGTTGACCTGCGGTGGCGGAGCGGGATCGGCAAGTACGGTGCCGACTCCCCACACCGTCGGGTCGAGCACCGCGGCCAGTGCCTGCAGATCGCCGTTGGCGCACGCGGTGATGAACTGTTCGGTGACGAGCTGATGTTCGGTCGTCGACACTTCGCCTGGCTTCGGTTGTGCGAGAGCGAATTTCGTCCGCGCGCGTCGTGCGAGCTGCCGGCAGGTGCCCACCGGGCGGCCGACCGTCTCGGCGATGGCGTCGAAGGGAACGCCGAACACGTCGTGCAACACGAACGAGACCCGCTCGCCGGGGCTCAGTCGGCGCAGCACCTCCCATAGCGCCGTACGAACCTCGTCGTCCAGGGTCACCCGATCGGCCGGATCGAGGCGACCGGATTGGTTGACGGCAGCCACCTCTGAACCGATGTCTTCGGGCCGCTCGTGACGTGAGCGCGCCGAACGCACCTGATCGAGGCAGAGCCGGCCCGCAACCACGGTCAACCAGGCGCGGACGTCGTCGATCGCGGTGATATCGGCGCGCGACAGCCGCAGAAACGCCTCCTGCGCAACGTCTTCGGCCTCGCCCACGTCACCCAGCATCTGGTACGCCAGGTTGACCAGGTACGGGCGATGCTGCCGCCAGGCCTGGGTGACCTGGTCGTCGGACTGCGGTCGGCTCATGTGTTCACGACGATCTGGGTGGGCGAAAAGTTACAAGGTGCTTTACAACGGGCTGGGAGTAACTTTCCCATCTCCCGGTCCGTCCTTGAAGAAAAGAACGCTCACCAGGAGGCCACCATGACCATTGTTGTAACCGGAGCGACCGGCAATGTCGGCCGCCCGCTCGTTTCGCTGCTCGCCGCCGCAGGTGCGCGGGTACGGGCTGCCACCCGCACGCCCGGGGGCGTTGGGTTTCCCGACGGCGTCGAGGCGGTGAGTTCAACCATCGATGCCCTGTCCGGAGCGTCGACCGTGTTCCTCAATTCGCGGGCCCTCGGCGATCACCTCGCCGACGTCGTCGCCGTCGCGCGGCATAGCGGGGTGAGGAAGCTGGTGGCGCTGTCGGCGATCAACGTCGATGACGACTTCTCGCGGCAGCCGTCGCGAGTGCGCGGCGACCGCAACAGGGAAGTCGAGCAGTTGGCCGTCGACTCCGGTCTGGACTGGGTGAGTCTGCGCCCCGCGGTCTTTGCGACCAACTTCGCCGGCATGTGGTCCGCACAGATTCAAGCCGGCGACGTCGTCGGTGGGCCCTATGCCCAGGCGTCCAGCGCTCCGATCGTCGAGGCCGATATCGCCGCGGTGGCCGCGCATGCGCTGTTGACCGATGAGCTTGTCGGCCAGCGGATCCCGCTGACCGGGCCGCAGGCGTTCACCAACGCGGAGCTGGTCGACGTCATCGGTAGGGTGCTCGGTCGTCCGCTGCGGTACCTCGAAGCCCCGCCTGACGCGGTGCGACAGCGCTTCATCGCCATCGGCCTGGGCGCCGAGTTCGCCGACGCGTACACCTCGATGCTGGCCGATGCCGTCGACAAGCCGGCGCTGGTCACTCGCGAAATCGAAAAGATCACCGGCCAGCCGGCGACCCCGTTCGCCCGGTGGGTTTCCGATCACCGCCACCTGTTCACGAAATAGCAAGGGAGCCGAGTCATGTCTGATCCACGTCCACCGCGTTACCTCAAGCCGATGAACAAGCTGATGATCGCGGTGCAGAAACTCGGCGTGCCGACCGGGCCCGCCATGGTGCTGACGGTGCCCGGCCGCAAGTCCGGTAAGCGGCGCAGCACACCGATGACGCCGTTCCACCTCGACGGCGGTCTCTATGTCGTGGCGGGCTATCCCGGTGCGGATTGGGCCGCCAACGCCCGGGCGGCCGGCACCGGCACGCTCAGCAGGGGCCGCCGGTCGCGGCGGGTCAGGATCGTGGAACTGACGGTCGAGCAGGCCCGCCCGGTGTTGCGGGCCTTTCCAGTCGAGGTTCCCGTCGGCGTCACGTTCGCCAAAAGCTCCGGAATGGTCGTCGACGGGACCTCAGACGAATTCGAGGCATTAGCGGGCCGCATCGCGGTTTTCCGGTTCGACCCAGTCACCCCTGGTTAGCGAAGTCGCTCAAAGCTGAAGGGGCACATGCTTTTCCGCGCATGCGTCGGTGACCGCGGCGACGATGTCTTGGGTGCGCAGCGTCTCCAGGTCTTCGACCGTCACTGAGCCTCTCTCGGTGCGATTCTGGGCGGCCACCCGGGAGTCCCGTAGCCGCTCGGCGCGCTCCACCACATTGCGGGCGAAACGTCCGTTCTGCATGACGTCGATGCCGTGCTGGCCGTCCGGCGCCAGGTAGGCCCGCAATGTCTTGCAGGCCATGTTCAGCGCTTCGCGGGCCGCGGGTTCGATCACGGTCGCGCGCGGTTCGCCGTAACGCACCGCGATCTCCACCAGCTCGTCGGGTGCATACGACGCGAACCGCAGCTTGCGGTTGAACCGGCCCGCCAAACCCGGGTTGACGGTGAGGAACTCGTCGACTTCCTTCTCGTATCCGGCGCCGATGAAACAGAAGTCGAAGCGGTGCACCTCCAGTGCGACCAGCAGCTGGTTGACCGCCTCCATACCGATCATGTCCGGCCGCCCGTCGTGGTGGCGCTCCACCAACGAGTAGAACTCGTCCATAAATAGGACGCGGCCCAGCGAACGGGCAATCAGCTCATTGGTTTTCGGGCCCGAGGCACCGATGTGCTCGCCGCAGAAGTCGGCTCGTTTGACTTCGATGATCTCCGGATGACGCACGATGCCGAGCCCGGCGTAAATCTTGCCCAGCGCCTCGGCCGTGGTGGTCTTACCAGTACCGGGCGGGCCCACCAGCACCATATGGTTTGTCTGGTTCGTCACCGGTAATCCGGCCGCCAACCGCAGCGCCCGGACTTCGATCTGATCCTCGATCTCGGCGACCGCCTGTTTGACCTCGCTCAGCCCGACCTGGTTGTTGAGCAGGGCCCGGCCTTCGGCCAACAGCTCTTCGCGCCGCCCCTCGTTCTCTTCTTCACGACGCGCCGACGCGGACCGCTCGGTGGTGACGTCCCACCTGTTGCTGCGGGTGTTGATGGTTTCCTCGTCGGTGACCACCAGTTGCAGTTGCTGATCGGCCAGCGCGTCCTTGGCCGATTCGATCAACGCCCCGTTGATGGTTGCCTTCGACAGCCAGATCTGTGCCTTGTCCTCTTCGTCGAGCTGGCGATGTGCCATCCCGCGTACATAGGCGAGATCTGCCGCAATCAAGGGGAATTCGTTCGGGTCGATCGCCGTCACCGCAGTGTCGGTCAGCTGATGGCGCCGGGCCTCTACCGAACCGCCGGCCCGCAGATCAACCCGATCCGCCCAGTCCAGCGCGACACGCGCCTGCCCGAGATGGGCCGCGGCGTGCGCGGCCAGCGCGTTGGTGGCCGCGGTGACCGCCGACATGATGATCGCCTGCGGCGGCAGAACGGTTGCCGCCACCGAGATCGCGTCCGGCCAGCGCTGCGTGGCAAACATCAGGTAGGCCCGCACATACTGCTGCCACTGGTGGTTCTCCCAGGTGTCCAGCAGCGCCGAATCCTTCAGCAGCGCTTCGGCTTTTTCGAACTGACCGTCGTCGATGAGGGCGCTCGCCAGCGCCAGGCCCGCATGCGACGACTCGGTCACCGAGATGGCCAGATACGGCCCGGCTTTGATCGACGCCGACAGCCGGACACCGAGCCGGTTGGTCTCGCGGTGCAGCCGCGCGCCGTAGGCGTACAGCTGCTGCAGCGACAAGAGCTCCTCGTCACCGGCGGCGATCCGACCCAGCCAGGCGTCGGCCATCGACGGGTCGATCTCGGTGGCCTCGCGAAATCGCCCAAAGGCGCCGGGCAAGTCGGTGTCGAACGACTCCATGGCCTGATCGAACCGCTTGCGCGCGGCGGCCGTGGTATTGCTGCTAGTCAAGCGCCGCTCCTCTCCCCCTCGCCGCTACGCGGCTGGGTGGTACACCCACATCGCCGCGCTCTGCATCGTCGCCGGCGCGTAGTCATCGTCTATTCCACCGATTCGAGCTCGGATGTCCTCAGGTTCGTCGGCTCCGACGAGATATAGCGATTCTCGGCGCGGAACAACTCGATCTCCACCGTATGCAGTTGTCCGGCCGCCGTCACATCGACGGTCGCCGGGCCGATCTGGGTGATGAGCACATCGGCCGATCCCCGATACGGCGTTCCCGGCTCGCCGATGGAGATCAGGGTGTTCGGCCGTGGCGCAGGAGTGATCGTCCCGTCGACCACGCTGACTGTGGTGCCGGCCATCGGCCTGACTTGGCTGCCCACCGCGATGTCGGGCATCCGCACGCTGTCCCAGCGCTGGTGGTCACGGGTGTGCACGGTGATCCGCTCGCCGGCGCCGGCCAGCCGCACCACGATTCGCTTGGCCAACGCGTCCTGCGCGGCGATGTGCACGCGGCTGAATTCGCCCGGATCGTCGAGCGGCAGCATTAACCGGTTACCGGCGTCGACCTTGCCCAGCAGCACACCCGACGGCCCGATCGGGATGACCAGCGGTGCCGCCAGCACACCGCGACGCAGTCCGTGCAATGCCGGCATCGGCCCGCAGAGGTTGGCCGCGATAGCGCGGGCCTGCTCGCCCGGCAACGTCTTGAGCATGACGCTCGCTGGCGCCGTCGGCGGCTGCGCGGTGCGCACCGTCACCGTCGCCGTTATACTGCCGTCGCCGAATACCGTGATGTTCTGGATGACTCCGTCGGCCCGCAGCGCCCAGGCGTGCTCCAGATTCTCGGCGGTGATGTCGTTTGGCCGGTACCAGTACGACGTCAGCCAGCCGCCTTCACCGCGCGCGGTACGCCAGCGCTGGTGATGCGCGTTCAACGCCGTGGACCCAAGTCGGCGCTCCAACTCGACGATGTCGATGGCCGTCGCGACCTTCGCGCGAATACCGTGCTGGCGCAGTGCGGCGGTGATCCGCTGGGCCGCGGCCAACGTCGCGGTGCCGACCGAGGTACGCCATTGCAGCGCGCCGGCATTGGGGATCGACACGATCCGCACGATCAGCCAGGTCTCTCGCTGCCCGGCATACGGCGGCGTGCCGATCAGCGTGTCGTAGACCCGCGGGTAGTCGCCGCTGCTGCGCCGCCGGGCGCCGACACTGACCACGCTGAGCGAATCGATCGACAATCCGAGGCTCTGATGCAGCAGCGGCAGCAGTTCGGCGATGTCGACGGTGTTGTCGGTGTAGGTCGCCGTCGAACCGGTGAACAGCGTCGGCCGATGCGCCTTGCCGAGCAGCTGCACGGCCACCACCGCAACGCCGTCCTGATAGCGGACACCACCACCGGCACGATCGTTGGCGACCGTGATCGGTTCGCTCAACGTGATCGCCCGGCCTCGCTGCCGCCACAGCGTCAACCACGACCACGCTGGCTGACGCCACCAGCGGATCACGCCGGCCGCCACCCCGATCGCCAAACCCACTGCGGCGCCGGGGTATCCGCCAACTGCCCAGCCGATGAGGCCGGTAGTGAGAACGCCGACGATGATCGCCAGCCGGGTCGAGGCCGTCATCGCTCTCGCCGAGCCCGCGCTACCAGTGACGCGATTAGTACCGCGGCGATCACCAGACCGGCGAACACCAGTGCCGCGTTGCGGGCGCGGTGATCCGGTGGCGGCGGTGGCGCGGCGGGCACGATCACCCGGCTCTGGGCGCCGACCGCGAGGCGGTCCCCGGGCGGCACGTTGAAGGTCAACGCCGCGACCGGATCCACCACTCCGTAGCCGACTTGGTTGTCCACGCCGCGCGGCGGGTTGTGCGCCGTCTGCAGAATCCGGTTGATGATCTGGTGCGCGGTCAGCGCCGGATACTTGGCCCGCACCAGCGCGGCCACCCCGCTGACGTAGGCGGCCGAAAAGCTGGTACCCCAGAACGGCATGTTCTTTTCACCCGCCCGGATCGGCGGGTAGGCATTCACCGGTCCACCGGTCTGCGGGGACAGCCCCATGATCCCCACGCCGGGTGCCGCGGCGGCAACCCACGGCCCGGACAGGCTCTTGTTGACCGGAGCGCCGGTGTTGTCGACGGCGCCGACGGACAGCACGTAGTCGGAGAACCACGACGGCGACGACACGGTCTTGACCTGATGCCAGTCGCGCGGGTCGCCGGCGTCCAGCGGGTCGAAGCCGGGATTCTGGGCGCATTCGTCTTCGCCCTCGTTACCGGCCGCCGCGACGATCACTGCGTCCTTTACGGTCGCGGCGTACCAGACCGCCGCGCCAATTGCGCTCTGGTCCAACGGGTCTGCCGAAGAGACGCACGCCGTGACGCTGATGTTGATCACCTTGGCGCCCATGTTGGCCGCGTGCACGATCGCGCTGGCCAGCGTGGCGATGGTGCCGGCCTTCTTGCGAGCCTCGGTGTCGCCGCCGCTCGGCCTTTCCAGTTCGTAGGCCCGTGAGGACTGACGGATGGAGATGATCCTCGCGTGCGGTGCCACCCCGGCCACCCCGTCCGGCGCCCCTGCTGGCAGCGGCGGAACCTCAGGGTCGTCTGGCGCACCGCCGGGAACCGGGTCGCCGGGCCCGTTGGACGGCTCGTCCGGCGGGGGCGGTGGCGGCGGTGGCGGAGCGGGTTTGGTTTCGGTGATCGTCACCGGCGACGGCGGCGGCGGCGGTGCGATCGGCGGCGGCGGTCCACCGGGAGGTGGTGGTGCCCCCACCGCCGGCGGCGGGCCCACCGGTGGCAGGAACGCGGGCGCGACCGGCATCGGGGCGGGCATGGGCGTGCCTTGCGGGGCGGCCGCGATCAGCGACGCCACCACGGTGCCGTGCGAGTCGCAGTCCATCAGCCCGTCGCCGCCCATGATGTAGTCGCCGCCCGGAACCACCGGCAGTCGCGGGGTCGGGTTGACGCCGGTGTCGATGACCGCGACGGGTACACCGTTACCCGTCGAGTACTGCCACGCCTTGCTGACGTTGAGCAGGGTGAAACCCGGCGCGGTGACGGCCACATTCGGTTCGGCAACGGTAATGGTCCGCGCGCAGATGTTGCTCTGCCGCATCGGCGCTTCCGGCCCGGGCTTGCCATCCGGCGGAACCCGGCCGGGATCGACGACGGGTGGTGGAATCGCTTGTGCTGCAGGCAGAGTCGACGGCAGAGCGACCAGCAGGCCGACGAGGGCGAGGGCGGAGATCCGCAACGGCGCCAACGGACGCATCATCGCATGCGCACCCAGTTGAACAACCCACCAATCCACGCGGCCAGCGGCAACGCGGCGATGATCGCCGCGATCTCCAGCCATTCGGCGATCATCCGCACCAATGGGGTGAACCTGGTGATCGGCACCAGCATGGCGGCCACCAAACCCGCGGCGCCGAAACCGGCCAGCAGCAGCGCGCCCCACAGCACCGCGTCGGACGCCGCCGCCGGCGCGTGCCAGACGTATTTGATGACGCCGACGCACGTCGCCGCGGCAGCCCCGGCCACCAGCGCAATGGCCTGCCGCTTGTCGGCGAACGCCCGGCCCCGGCTGATGAAGATGAGGACGAACAGCCCCGCCAGCACCACTGCGTAACCGCTGCGGTGATGGCCCGGCATCAGCGTGGCCCACACCGCGGCCGGCAGCGCCAGACTCGCGCCCACGCAGATTCCGGTCAGCACGTTGTTGGCGCGGACGGCGGCCGCCGCGATCTGCGCCCCGCGCGGCGTGGTGTCGGGGCTCATCTCCTCCTCGACGGCCTCGTCCACCGGTGACACCGCGTCGACCGGTAGACCGGCGCTGCGCCGGAAGAGGTCCCGCCCCGTGACTGAACCGAAGTACGGCGGCCGGATCCTTGCCGACCACAGCGCGACCGTGGGCGACAGGGTCAGCAGGAACAGCAGGATGACCAGCGTGCACATACCCAGCCACTGGGCGGGAACCGGCCGCCACATCCGTGCGGCGGCGATGACTCCGCCGAGCCCGCACAGGGTCACGACGGTGGCGGCCACGTTGAGGTAACGCCCGGTCAACACGGCGACTCCGCAGGTGAGCATCGCCGCCGCGAGCCCCGTGATGAACAAGTGCGCTGCCCCGACGGCGCCGGGAGCGCCCGCGCCCAGGCTCACCGCAAGTAGCGGTACCGAAATCCAGGCAAACCCGCCGATCAAGTCGGCCCGATGCGGCCACCACCGCGCCGCCGCGGCGGCGCCACCGATGGTGAGCAGACCGAGCACACCCGTGACGCTGCTGGGCACCATCGAATCGACGGCGATGCGGTTACGCACAGCCATGGCCAGCACCGCCGCCGAGATCATCGCCAGAATGGCCAGCGAGGTGTGCGCCGCGGTGGCGGCGGTGACGGGTTCGAACAGTTTCTTGCCCACACGGGCCAGGCCGGTGGACAACGACTCGTATTGTGGCTCAAAAGAGTCGCCCTGGACCGCGGGCACCAGCACCAGCGTGGCGCCGTCTTCGACGCCGAGTTCGTCCAGAGTTTTGGTGACGTCGAGCCGCACGCCGTTGGCTTTGTGCAATTCGTAGCCGACCCCGGATTCGAGTCCGGTTAGGCCTCGTCGTTTGAGTTCATCGTTGAGCAACTCGACGATGTTGTCGATGAAAACCTCGACCGGCACCGACGCCGGGTACACCTGCGAGACAAGGTGTTCGCCACATACCACCGCAACTGCGCAACGCGCCGGGAATGCGACCTTTGCCATTAGCGCGGCCTGTCGGCGTCCGGAACGTATTTGTCCGCCAACGCCGCAGTGATCTCAAATAGCCGAAGCCGTGTTTTCTTTTGCAATTCGTGGCGGGTATCGATAATGCCGCCTTTAGCCAAATGCGGATCGAATGGCATGAATTCGACAGTCGCACCCGATTGCCCGAATCGTTCGGTGAGATAAGCGCGCGCATCGGCATCGTATTTATTGCGACTGTCATTCAGAATCACCATGCTGCGTGACACCAATTCGTGGTAACCCATCGACCGCAACAGGTCGATGGCACGGGTCACCGGCAGGGAGGTGTCGGCGGTCAGACCGGACACGAAGACCAACGTGTCGCAGGCGTCGAAGACGGCCTTCATTACCGGGTGCTCGAGGTCGTCGGAGGTGTCGACGACGATCACGTTGTGCGTGCGGCGCAGCCGCGACAGCACCCCGGCGAACATCGACGGGACCAGCGGCCGCGGTTGGTCCGACGCGCGGTTCCCGGCCAGCACATCGAGCCCTAAGCTGTTCTGCCCCAAGTGCTCCCGAATGTCGGCATAGCCCTGCACATCGGTGTCGTTCAACACGGCTGAGTAGTCGCCCGGCGGGGACTCGTCGATTCGACCGGCCAGTGTCCCGAAACCGGGCGCTGCGTCGATGGCCACTACGTTCTCCGGCCGGCATTCGCGGAACACCGCACCGATGCAGGCTGTCAGCGTGGTCTTGCCGACGCCGCCCTTGCCCGAGACCACCCCGACGACGTACTGCTTGCGGATGTGGCGGCGGATCCGTCCCTGCAATTCTCGGTAATGCCGCTCGGCCGGTGATTCGCCGAGATTAATGGTTTGAAAAGATGCGGAATATAGGAACTTGCGCCAGCCCGAACCCGGCGGAATTTTGCGCGGCGTAACCATATCGGAGATGCGCAGTGTTTCCGACACCGAGTCGGGATGCTGAGGCCGCGAACCCGCCGGCGGTCTTGGCGTTTGCCGGCCTTGCTCCGGTGAATTTGGTGCCGGGTTCCACGGATTTGTCACGATGCCGATGCTAACACGCGTGCGGAACCGCCCACTTACACAACCTTTCGATACGAAAACCATTCATCATTGGCGGGAAGTCGCCGCATCATCCGGTTGACCGCTGCGGTGATGTTGCTGGTTGTGCCTGGCGCCAAGATCATCCACTTTTTGCCGCCGGACGGTTCGTGCTCGGCAACGATCCGCCCCTCAGGCGTGTCGATGATGGTGACCGCGTGCGGTTCGACGTACGCCCGCGTCGGTCCGGCGAGCGCCAAGCCGGATTGCACCGCGACGATCCCGGCCTGGGCCGATCGTTCGGCATCTGCGGCCATCTTCAGGATCTGAAGTTGATCGGGGTCCAAGCGTTGACTCGCCAGAAAGGCGTCCAGGGCCTGCCGGCTGGTTGCCTTTTCCTTCATGGCATCGACGTCGAGCGTCACCGGCCGCAACGGCGCCGGCTCATGTATGCCGCAGAGTCGCTCGATCTGGGCACGGATCACGGCGTTGGCCGCGCCTTCGGCGGTCGACGTCCCAGCCCCACCGATGCGGATCAGCTCTTCGGAGCGCTCCATGATCACCCACCACTCAGCGAAGCGCCCCAGCAACGCCCCGGTGAGCGCGGTCCCGTTGTCCGGGGTGCGAACGTTGATCAGCAACGCGATATCGCGTCGCGAAAGAACGGTCAGCCATTCGACGACATTGCCGTCGACCTTGCCCGCCTCGTCGATAACGCCGGCGCGCCGCAGATCTGCGGCGACCTTATGGGCCAGCGCCGCCTCGCGTGTCTCGACGCTCGGTCGGATCGACCGCAACCCCAGTTCCGGGGCAAGTGTTTCGATTCCGGTGAGTATCTGCAATACCCACAAGCCATCGACGGTGGTGGTTAACACGAATCGTCGCTTTGAAAGCCGCTGGGGCGCAAGCTTTCGCGTGCGCCCCAGCCTGGCTTCCTAAGTCACCCCGCAGCGAGCGAGGCGTCCAATGCCAACGCGTCGGAGGTGATCGAGTTCAACACCTGGCCGTGCTGACCCACTACCTCGGCCAAGTGCTGCAGCGGCTGCTCGATTTGCAGCATCGCTTCTTGGTACGACGAGTGGTACTGACCGCCCATGTGGCTGGCCAGCAGGGCGTTGACGTTCGTCAGATCTGCTTTGCACTGCTCCAGTGACGCCGAGGCCGACTGAAGGGTGCCGGTTGCGTGCTCGATCGCCCCGGCTTGGTAAGTGATTGTGTTCGGGTCCGACATATCTGTCTTCCTATCCCGTTATGGCTGTTGGTTGTCGACGGTTGATCAGGACGGCGTGATCGCCTGAAGTTGACTGCTCGCGTCGTGGTCGTGCTGGGCGAACTGCGCGACCGAGATACCCAGCTTGTGGGACAGCTCGGTGCAGCCGTGAATGATCCGCGTGAGGTCGGTGTTGATCTCGACCGCCTTCTGCTGCGAAACGATTGCGGCGGTACCGCTGTGTGCGCCGGCCGCGACGATTTCCTCGACTGCCGACAGACCTTGGTTGGCGGCGATGGTTGCGTGCTCCATGAGGTCTTCGATCTTCGACTTGACCTGGAGGGCGACGTCTTGCGGAATCCGGGGGAATGCTCCTGATGGGTCAGCCATCTACTTCTTCTCCTTTATGCCAGCGCCCCGGGCAGGGGCATTATTGAGAGTCTAAGTGCTTTCCGGTACCTGTCACTTCACCATTATCAGCGTCATCCAAATATCAAATTTCCCCTCTTGTCCCAATTGCACCAATGGCTTCATTGTCCCGCGCGGCGCTCTATAGGTCCGTCCGTTGCGGATCCTGGTGATAGGAATTCACCACGATCCGTGCATGTGTGACATCGTCCTTTTTGTCGCCGGATGGGCTTTCGCCACGGCCCAGCATCCCGGCCGGCGACATCGGCATTGCCGAACCACCGACGCCGCGAGCCGTCGGGCTTTTCAGGTCCGCCGCGTTCAGCACACCCGCCCGTCCGGTCGGCCGGCCCCCGCTCTCCGGCTCGAACGTGCTCGCCGGCGAGGTGAAGCTGGTCAGGCTTGCGGCGCTGGAACTCAGCCCACCGACGCCCGCACCGCCGGCGCCCATACCGCCGGCCGCGGCTCCCCCGGCCCCGCCAAGTGGTGCACCCATCGCCTCCAGCCCCGCGGCTTCCGCGGGCGCATTCGCCCCGGTGAACATGCCCATCATGCTTTGGAGCGGGCCGAGGCCACTCTGAGCCATCTGCATCGGCGCTTGCGTCATCTGAGTCAGGGGCTGCATCGCACCGGACAGCAGCTGGGGGCCCTGCCCGAGCATCGATGTCATCTGGTCGGCGGCCCCAGAAGGCGCCGATCCGGCACTCGCGAGCTGTCCGCCGGCGGTGGTCGATGCCTGGGCGGCGTCCTGGCCCGCGGTGCTCCCGACCTGTCCGGCCAGAGTGGCGGCCGAGCCCAGGCCCGCCGGCGCCACGTCACCGGCGACCGCCGGCGGCGGAACGGCGGCCGCAGCCGCGATCGAGCCCAACGTGCTGGCATATAACAGGCCGACGCTGGAATTCTGCGGCCAGTAATCCCCGAAATACTGAATGTCCTGCGACACGATTCCCGGGGTGTTCTGGCCGAAGAAGTTGGTAGCGTTCAAGGTGCCCCACAGATCCCGATTCGCCTGGCACGCCACCGATGGAATCACCGAAGGTGAGGCCATCGTGTACGCGTCCACTGCGGCTTGCGCGAGCATCACGTGTTTGGCGCAGTGTGCTGCCAGCGGCTCCAGCCCGCCTGAGTTGAGCGCGGTTCCCTTGGCTACGTTCTCCGTACCGGCAAGGCCTGTCCACGACGCGCTGGTGGTCGCGATGTTGGTTGCGGACACCGCCATTCCCATTTGGTGACTAGCCGCTTCGGTGGCCATCACCGCCGCGTAGGCGACGATCGATTCCGGGCCGGGACCACCCTCAAAAATCAGCGCGACGATCTCGGGCGGCGCAGCGACCCATCGTGGGTCGAGTGGCATGCCGCGCCTAGAACGAGAACTTGGCTGCGCTGATCAGCTCTTGAAGCACATAGCTGATCGACGACATGCTCTGCCCGGTCGCATACGACGCCCGCTGCCCGAAGTGTGACCCGGCCACGCCGAGGTAGGTGCCCCCGGCACCGGCCATTGCGGACGCGAACGCCACGTCATCGGCGGACCCAGCCATCGGCACTACGCCGGTCAAAGCCGCAGAACCAGCCGCCGTGGTAGCCGCCATCTCGCCGGTGACCACCGACTCCGTCAACGAGGACAGGTTCACGGCCTCCGGTGAAACATCGAACATCGACATGTTGTCTCCCGTGTTCTGATCCGCAGAACTCCCCTGCGGGATTTCCAGAGTCTAAGGGCTTTTCTCTTTCTACGTATACGCGAACTGTGCAAGGCCATTGAAATGGCTATTCACCCGATTCGGGTGTCCCCACCAGCACTCCCTCGATATCGCCCTCGGTCGTGACCAATAGGCCACGCCCGGGCGGCAACTGATGAGCGCTGATCCGCGCGAATACCTTCACATTTGCCGGATCGTTGTCCATGAACAAGGTCGGCGACCGAGATCCTGTCATTTTCTGCAGGAACGGATTCATCACGACTTGACCGGCCCAGTTGCCAGGCAACCGCGCAGCTATCACGTGCAAACCGACTTGCCGACTGCGCTCGATCAGTGGCAACAGCGGCGCAGTCGCTGCCGGTTTCACCACCTGATTGTGCGGCCTGAGCTCGTGTTCGTCGTCGATCAGGACGAACTGGCGCGGGCCGTCCCACGCCTTAAGGTTCAGCAACTCCTCCTGCGTCAGACCCGACGGTGGGAGGCGATCCCGCAGTTCGGCGGTCAACTCGGCGATCACCGCATCGATGTCGTCCGCCGTGTAGGCATAGGCGCGCACGTGTGGACCCCGGATCTTTCCGATCAGCGTGGTTTTGGGGTCGATCACGGTGATCTGGGCCTGCTCGGGAGTGAAGCGCTGCGTGATCGCCTGGCCGATCGCCGCCAGCGTCGTCGTCTTGCCACAGAGTTGGCGGCCCATCACGAGCATGTTGGGCAATGTCCGGAGCGACAGCGCCACCGGTTGCAACCCGCTCTCCCCGATGGCGAACGGAATGTTCAGGGCGTCGGCCCCCTCCGGGGTGCGGTCGTACGCCTCAATGATCTGCGTCAACGCCACCCGCTCGGGCAGCCGCGACAGCCGTTCCACCCGGTCCGCACCGGTGACTTGAGCGATGACCTCACCGATACCACGGGCGGTCACTCGCTCACTCTCGGTTCCGGTGATCTCCGGTACCCCGATCAGCAATTCGTGGCCGTCCCGCGTCAGGCCGAAACCCGGCCGGTCCAGCGTGTTGCGCGCGGCTTTGCGCCGATCCATCGAACTACCCATCTGCGACTCGTCGGGGTTGCTCAGCCGAAGCTGGATGCGCGCGTTCGACACATTCAGCAGGCCCTGCTTCTGGCCGACGAACCAACCGTTGGCGCTCGTCATGACGTGTACGCCGTACGAAAGTCCTTGCCGGGCAATCGCGATCGCGCGATCCCCCGTCGCGAAGTCTTTCTCGTAGAGGTCGCCGTAGTTGTCGATGATGAGAAATACGTCGCCGAATTTGTCTTCCGGATCGGTTCCGCCGCCGCCGGCTGCGCCGAAGCGTCGTTCCCGGAATTCGGAGATGTCGAGCTGATAGTGCTTGAACGACGCCTCTCGGGCGCGAATCAATCCCTCGATCGTCGCGATTGTTCGCGACACCCCTTCGGTGTCGTTGAGGCTCACCACACCGGCCACATGCGGCAACTCTTCCATCGGATACAGCGACGCCCCGATGCAGAAGAACGTCACCCGCTCTGGGCGGTACATCAGCGCAGCCGACGTCATCAACGTCATCAACGTGGTGCTTTTGCCGCGCTGGGCCGTGGCAACCACCATCACGTTGTCCATCTCCACGTCGATGGAGTGCACTAGCTGGGTGTGGTCCTCGGGAACGTCGACGATCCCGATCGGCAGGGTCAGGCCCGGGTTCTGCCCGTAGTCGACGTGCCAGGGTTTTCCCCGCCAGTAACTGACCAGCGCATCGACCGGTTCGCTGATTTCCAGTGGGGGAAGCCAGATTTGGTGGGGCAGTCGGGCCTGGGTCGACACCAGGGAATCGCGGATGACGTCGAGCAGCTTCTTCTTCCTGAAGCCGTCGGTGTGGAACAGGAACTCGTCGGGCTCGTCGGGCTCGTCGGCGACGGCGAGAGCCGCGGTGTCGTCGGCACTGAGCGGCTGGTACTCCCAGGTGAGTGGCCGGGGCTTAGAGAAGCTGACGTCGATGGTCCGGTTGACGTTCGTGACCTTCTTGGGCAACACGAACGGCGCTGACAGGTAGAAGCAGCGGAACGGCTCCAGGTCACGCGGGCCGACTTTCATCAGCGCGTAACCGTTTTCCTTCGACGGCAGGTGCAACGCGGCGTCGCTGCCGATGACGTCGCGCGAATCCTCGGCCGTCTCCGCGCGCAGCGCGACCCGGAAGGCAATGTTGCTCTTGGCTTTACTCAGCGAAGAGAGGTCGAGTCGCTGACCGCCGAGGGTGAAGAAGACGTTGCAGCCACGACCTTCCTGACCGATGTGAATAACCAGCTGGATCCACTCTTGGTGGTGGTGGAACAGCTCGAGATACTCGTCAATGATGACCAGCAGAATGGGGACCGGCTCGAGATCCCTTCCGGCCAGCCGCATTTCCTCGTACTCGTTGGCATCACGCGCGCCGGCCTCTTTGAAAAGCCGGTAGCGCCGGTGGATCTCGCCGTCGATCGCTTTGCGCATCCGTTCGGCCAAGTGCCGATCGTCCTTGCCGAGGTTGGACAGCGACCCCGCGACGTGCGGTAGGCCCGCCAAGTCCTGGGCGGCGGACTCGAACTTCATGTCC
>Ga0302178_10001141_pt1 | contig 22875 bp, 17 predicted proteins | sample I_Palsa_E1_3_FD_198790 | JGI IMG/M metagenome (GOLD analysis project Ga0302178, IMG submission 198790) | Peat permafrost microbial communities from Stordalen Mire near Abisko, Sweden - I_Palsa_E1_3 | ecosystem: Environmental > Terrestrial > Soil > Palsa > Peat permafrost | place: Sweden... | reverse complement strand
TAGCGACCCCGGCTCGATCTTGCTGCCCCCTTTGGCGAGCGCCGCCTGGCTCAGCGGTCCGGCGAAAGCCAGTGCGAGCGTGACCACGACCCCGATGCATAGCCTCACCCTGCTCAAGATCGGTGAAGCATACGCTAGCGACCGGCGTTAGCGAACGCCAGCCGGCTCGGGCCGGCGCGCGCGGTCCGAGGCATCGGCCGGCTGAATCTCTCCGTGGCGGTAGATGCCGCCGCGCATCAGCGACGCGACGGCGGCGATCGCGCACGCGGCGATCGCGAACGCGAAGGCCGCGTGCAGCCCCGAGCGGAACGGGCCCGAAATCAGCCTCGGGAAGAACGTCCGTCCCGTCAGTACGGCTCTGTTGTGCGCCGACAGCGTTGCGAGCACGTGCGCGCCCGTCAGGTGTTGGATCGGGTTGTAGCCGAGGAAGGCGGCGAACAGGACCGATACCGGCGGCGTACGGCCGACCGCTTGGGCCGTGTTGCCCGCGACGCCGTGGGCCTCGAGCCCGGCGGCCAGGGTGTGCGGCAGCGTGCTCGCCAGGCCGAGGATCATCAGCGAGAAGAAGATGCCGACCGACAGCACCTGCGCGGAGTTCTGGAAGGTCTGGTTCATGCCGCTGCCGGCGCCGCGGTCCTCTGGCGGCAGGCTGTTCATCACGGCCGCGCGGTTGGGGGAGGCGAACATGCCCATCGCGATCCCCATCAGCAGCAGCACGAGCCCGAACACGGGAAAGGAGAAGTTGGTCGGCAGCAACCACAGCAGCATGAAACTGATCGCCGAGCCGACCATGCCGCCGGTCGCGAAGCCGCGCGCACCGAAGCGGTCCGACAGGTAGCCGAACGTCGGGCCGGCGAGCAGCATCCCCACCGATAGCGGCACCATGTACAGCCCGGCGCGCAGCGGCGTCTGGGTGAAGTTGACGCCGTGCTGGGGCAGCCAGATCCCCTGCAGCCAGATGATCAGCATGAACATCAGCCCGCCGCGGGCGATGGCTGACAGGAAGGTCGCAAGCGTCCCGAACACGAACGCGCGAATTCGGAGCAGCGACAGCTTGAACATCGGGTCCGGCGCGCGGCGTTCGGCCAATGCGAAGACGATCAGCGACACGACGCCTCCGGACAGGAGCGCGAGCACGCGCGGGCTGCCCCAGCCGGTGGGGCTCGAGCCGTACGGTCGGATCCCGTAGGTGATCGAAACCATGATCAGCACCAGCCCGAGCGCGAACGTGACGTTTCCCAGCCAGTCGATCTGCGCGCGGTGGGGGGTGCTCAGTTCGCGCAGCTTGAGGTATGCCCAGACTGTGCCGAACAGCCCGACCGGCACCGAGATCAGGAACACCAGGCGCCAGTCGATCGGGGCAAGCAGACCGCCGAGCACGAGCCCGACGAACATCCCGCTGACGCCGACGATGTTGTTGATCCCCAGCGCCATCCCGCGCTGATTGGCGGGGAACGCGTCAGCCAGGATCGGTGCCGAGTTGGCCATCAGGAAGGCGCCGCCGACCCCCTGCACGAGGCGGAACAGGATCAGGTAGAGCGCGCCCGCGCTGCCGGTCAGCCAGTCGATCGTCAGCGCCAGCGAGGCGGCCGTGTAGACAACGAACCCGAGGTTGTAGATCCGGACCCGTCCGAACATGTCGCCGAGACGGCCGAGGCTGACGATCAGGACGCTCGACACGATCAGGTAGCCGAGCACCATCCACAGCAGGTAGAAGGAGTTGCCCGGGGCAAGCGGGTCGAGCTTGATGCCGCGGAAGATGTCCGGCATCGCGATGATCGTGATCGACGCGTCGAGCGTCGCCAGGAGGACGGCGAGGGTCGTGTTCGAGAGCGCGATCCATTTGTAGTTGTCCGAGCTCGCCGCGCGCACCGGTGACAAAGGATACACAGGCTACCTGTACATTTCAGGCATCGACAGTGCCCCGCTCCCCAGCGAGTTGCGCATCGTGCTCGGACGCCTCATGAGGCGGCTGCGGATCGAGCACGGCTTCCCGCTCACCCAGGCAGCAGTGCTCGGACGGCTCGACCGCGACGGCAGCCAGTCGATCAGCGACCTCGCGGGAGCCGAACGGGTCCGCCCCCAGTCGATGAGCCAGACGCTCGCCGAGCTCGAGTCCTGCGGACTGATCGCCCGCCGGCCCGACGAGCGCGACGGGCGCCGCACGATGATCGAGCTGACCGAGCGGGGCCTCGCCGCGCTGCGCGAGGACCGCGCACGGCGGGATGGCTGGCTGGCCGGCGCGATTGCGGCGTCGCTGACCGACGAGGAGCGGCGGGTGCTCGAGCAGGCCGTCCCGCTGCTGGCGCGGCTCAGCGAGCTCTGACCACTGACGCTCAGTCGATCCGCCGAGCGCCGGGCGCGGTTATGGTCAGCGAGGCAGTCCTGCCAGCTGGTCCGTCGCGGTTCCCGCCGGCGGTACTGTGAGCAGGGCGGCGCTCGCGGCCGGGACCGTAACCGCGTACGCCCCGTTCGTCGGCGAGACGCGTTCCGGCTGGGGTGTGCGGGCCAGTTCGCCGGTCGTCGTCGGCGACGCGAAGGCGGCGCCGCCGAGCGTCACGCCTGCGGTGGCCGCCACGCTCGGCGCCCGTAGCAGCTCGACCTGCGCGGTCGCGACGGCGGACGGTGCCCGGACCATCGCGTTCACGGCCTGAGCCGGGTCGTCGTTGATCAGCACGACGTTGGTGTCGCCCGCGGGCGTCCGCGTCGCCCACACCCGGAGCTGCCGGTTCTCCCGGGCCACGACTCTGAGCAGCCGGGCTCCCGGAGGCGCCGCCTGCGCGAACGCCAGCATCCCGTAGTACTCGGGATTGACGGTCCCAGACCACCGTCCGTGCGCGTTGGCGAAGCTGAACAGGCTGTACGCGGCGCCCTGGAAGGTGTGGACGTTGACGCCGTCGGCGCCATCGCGGACCAGTGCGAACAGCGTGTCGAGCACCCACAGCGCGGAGGCGAACGTGTTGCTGACGCCGAGCTGCCCCGCGCACGCGACCGAGTTCAACTCGTCGACGCGGAACTTGCGCCCGGCGGCGTGTGCGGTGGCGGCGAACGGCTCGATCACCGCGGCGAGATTGTCCGTCGAGGCGGTGCTCAGCAGGTTCGAGATCGTCGGGTACGTGCTCATCCCCGGGCTCGTGAAGCAGCGATTGAGCGGATACAGGTGGTAGGTGACGATCTGCATCGCCGGGAACATGTCCAGCAGCCAGCCCAGCGCGGGCATCCATTCCGTCTGGCCGAGCGCCGGCCCGGCGAGCGACAGCGGTGGCAGCACCGAGGCCGAGCGCTCGAGCTCCTGCGCGTAGTCGTAGAAGCCGTAGCTCGGCGGGCGTCCGAGGACCTGGCGACCGCCGCCGGCTGTGTACCACGTCAGCGCCGCGTACAGGTCGGGCTCGTTGCCGATCTCGAACGCCGCGATGTGGTCGGCGCCGAACGCGTTCAGCATCGCCTGCGCCTCGGTGCCGGCGATCCGCGGGCGATCGATCTCGAGGTTGATGCCGAGGATCAGCTGCGCGTTGAGGGTCGAGGTGAGCGCGGCGACGCGCGACATCCATTGCGGCGTAAGCCACCAGAACAGCGATGGCGACCCCGGCAGCCCGGGCTCGGGCACCCACGCGTGATCGGTGCTGTCGCCACCGATTCGCAGGACGGGCTGCTGGGATGGCGCGAGGTTGCGCACCAGCTGGTCGAAGACCGTGTTCTGGTCGGTCGGTGGCCCGGCGATCGCGGCGATCGACTGATACTCGATCGAGAGCCCGAGGAAGCCATTCGGGATCGGCGCGACAGGATCGGGACCGCCGATCGCGACCGATGCGCTGATCGCCGGGGGCGGCGGCGCCTGCGCGGCGGCGACCGCCGGCACGATCGCCGCGAGCGCCGCGAGCGCAGCCGCCGCCAGCGCCCCAACCCCCGGCGCCACCACGGCCACGCTGCGATGCCTCAACTCCTCTCCGCTCGCGCCAGCACGTCAGCGGCCGGCAGCCAGCCCGGCGGGTGGCCGTCGCGCACCGTCTCGGTGGCGAGCTCCTGCAAGAGCCGGTTGAGCGGGGCCGGCATCCCGTGCAGGCGGGCCCGCAGGACGATCTCGCCGTTGAGGAAGTCGGTCTCGACGCTGCCCGCGCCACGGGCGACGCTCTGCCAGGTGGAGCCGCCGCCCCGCGGCCGTCCGGCGATCTCGCCGACGCCCCAGCGCTCCCAGCGCCCTCGCACGTCGGAGACGTCGCCGGCCTCGCACTCGAGTCCCGCCGCGTGCAGCACCGCTCGTCCTTCCTCCTGCAGCCGCCGGGCGAGCTCCTCGGTGTCGTCGCCGGCGCCGCATACGGCCTGCACCGCGTTCCCGAGATTGTTGACCAGCTTGGCATTCTTGAAGCGCATGATGTCCGCGCGCGGCGTCGAGTCGAAGCGCGAGGACGCGAGTGCTGCAGACACCTGCTCGCACAGCGCTCCGGTGCCGGACGGGAAGCTGCCGACGTCGATCGATCCGGCCAGGTTGCCGCCGTACGCGAGCACGACGCCCGGCTCGAGGTGCGCGGCCGGGACCATCACGACGGCGCCGAGCACCTCGTTGAACAGCCGCAAGGCCATCCGTTCGTTGTCGATCCCGTTCTGCAGGCAGGCGACCGGCACACGGATGCCCGCCGAGAGGGCCGCATCGCGGACGGCGCACAACGCGCCCCACGTGTCCTGGCTCTTGGTGCACAGCAGCACGACGTCGCCCGCCCGGATGCCCGCCTGCGCGGGGGTCGGCGCGACCGGGATCTCCAGGGTCAATCGCTCGCGCGGGGTTTCGAGACGCAGCCCGCGTGCCGCGATCGCGTCGCCGTGGGCGCCGCGGGCGATCAGCATCACGTCGTGGCCGGATTCGTGGAGCCGCGCGCCGACGACGCCACCGATCGCACCCGCGCCGAGAATCACGAACCGCACGGGTTCGCTCATGTTTCAGCCGCTGCGGCCGACGCCACCGGCTGGGCCTCCGGCTTCGGCATCGGCACGCCGGCGGCGGCGTACGCATCTGGTGCGTCGAGCGTCTCGGCCGCGAGCAGGGCCTTGGCGAGCGACTCGAGCTGGTCGCGGTGCTCGGACAGCAGGTGGATGACCTCGGTGTGCGCCTCGTCGACGATCCGGCGCACCTCCTCGTCGAGCTCGTACTCGGTCTGTGGCGAGACCTCGGACGCGCCGGGCAGCAGGTAGCCGCCCGCACCCTCGCTCGGCAGCAGCGTCACCGGCCCGAGCTTGTCGCTCATCCCCCAGCGGCCGACCATTCCGCGCGCGATCTGGGTCAGCTGCTGGAGGTCCGACTCGGCGCCGGTCGTGATCTTGCCGTAGACGACCTCCTCGGCGCCACGGCCACCGAGCGCGACCATGATCTTCGCCTCGAGATCGTCGCTCGAGTAGCTCACACGGTCGGTGTCGGGCGTCGACAGAGTCACGCCGAGCGCCTGGCCGCGCGGGATGATCGAGATCTTGCGGACCGGGTCGGCGCCAGGCGTGAGCATCCCCACCAGCGCGTGCCCGGACTCGTGGTAGGCGGTGCGCTCGCGATCCGCCGGGAGCAGCATGATCCCGCGCGCCGCGCCGAGCATGATCTTCTCGAGCGAGTCGGTGAAGTCGGCCATCTGCACCGTGTGGTGGTTGCGACGGGCGGCGAGCAGCGCCGCCTCGTTGCAGAGGTTGGCGAGGTCGGCGCCGACCATCCCGGGTGTCGAGGCGCCGAGCGCCTCGAGGTCGACGTCGTGTGCCAGCGGCATCGAGCGCGAGTGCACCTGGAGGATCTTGACGCGCCCGGCCTTGTCGGGCGGCTGCACGGCGACCCGACGGTCGAAGCGGCCGGCGCGCAGCAGCGCGGGGTCGAGGATCTCGGCGCGGTTGGTCGCGCCGATCACGACGACGGCGTCGTTGGACGAGAAGCCGTCCAGCTCGGTGAGGATCTGGTCGAGCGTCTGCTCGCGCTCGTCGTTGGCGCCGGTGATCCCCGCCGAGCCCTGGCGTGAGCGCCCGATCGCGTCGAGCTCGTCGATGAAGATGATCGACGGCGCCGCCTCCTTGGCCTTCGCGAACAGGTCGCGGACGCGGGCGGCGCCGACGCCGACGATCGCCTCGATGAACTCGGAGGCGGCGATCGAGAAGAACGCGGCGTGTGCCTCGCCCGCGACGGCGCGGGCAAGCAGCGTCTTGCCCGTCCCCGGTGGGCCGTACAGGAGCACGCCGTGAGGCATCCGGCCGCCGAGCCGCTGGTAGCGCTCGGGGTTCTTGAGGAAGTCAACGATCTCGGTCAGCTCCTGCTTGGCCTCGTCGATCCCGGCGACGTCGTCGAACGTCACACGGATCTCGGCCGGGTCGACGCGCCGCGCCTGCGAGCGGCCGAAGTTCCCGAGCCCGCCCAGGCCGCCGCCGCCACTTGCCGCCGATCGGCGCATCAACCAGTAGAACAGCCCGACCAACAGCAGCGTCGGGCCGAACCCGAGGATCAGGTCAGCGAGGAGCGAGGTGCCGCTCGTCGGCGATTTGGCGTTGACCTGGACGCCCTTGAGCTCCGCCGCGAGCTGGCCTCCTGGCCAGAAGCTGGGGATCTGGGTCGAGAACAGCGTGGTCGGCGTCGCCGTCTTCGAGGTCGACGGGTACCGCAGCTTCTCCGTGAACGTCCCGTCGATCGTGTCGCCCTTGGTCGTGATCGACTTGACGTGACCGACGTTCAACTCGTTGAGGAAGAACGGGCTGAACGGCACCGTCACCCGCGGCTGCGTGGCCGGCTGGAAGAACAGGACCGACAACCAGTTGAGCGCGAGCAGGGCGACGAAGAAGATCCAGAAGCCGCGCCAGCGGTGCGGCGGCGCCGGCTTATGCTCGTCCGGCGTGCCGCGGCCGTCGGGAGCCGGCGCGACCCGCCAGCCCTGCTTGTCCTGGATCGGCAGCCGGTGGCGGCGCTGCCGCCCGTCGCCCCCGGATGGAGACTGGCCCGTGGCGGGGTCCGACTGAGCGGTAACGGGGCTCCGGTCGTCCATGCGCTAATCATGACGCTTGGGGCGCGCGTTCGGCCGAACCGAAGATGATTTGGTACCCTAACGGTATGGCAGACGAAGTATCGATCCGGCCGGGCAGGGTTGTCGCGCGGCTCGCGCGCCAGGTTGAAGTGGCGGTGGCGAGTCTCGACCTCACCCTCTCTCAGTACCGCGTGCTCGGGATCCTCGCCGACGGTCGCGAGGCGGCGTCGGTGCTGGCCGAGAAGCTCGCCGTCAGCCGTGCCAGCGTCACCGGCGTGGTCGATGGCCTCGTTGCTCGCGGGCTGGTGACGCGCGACCACGACGCCTCCGACCGCCGGCGGATCGGCGTCGAGGTGACCGGCGAAGGCAGGCGGCTGCTGGCGATCGCCGACGAGGAGGTCGACCAGCGCCTGCGGGCGATCGTGGCTCGCCTCGAGGACGACGCCGCCGCGATCGCCGTGGAGGGCCTGCAGGCGTGGCAAAGCGCACTCGATGCACGCGTGTCGGCCCGCGCGAGCGCGGCGCTATCCGAGTGCCTCGCTGAAACCAGGATCGCGGAACGATCGGCCGGCGTGGAGGTCGCGCGGTGAGCGCCGTCACGACGGCCGCGCCGCCCGCTTCGGACGAGCGCCTCGCCCAGTTCGTCCCGACCGGAATCGCATCCCGCTACAAGCCGCCGCGTGCGTGGATCGATCCCGACCAGAGCAAGTCGTGGCTCGGCCGTGCGCGGCCGATCGTGCTCTCCCACAAGCGCACGCTGCTGACCGCCCTGAGCCTGTCGTTTGCCGCGCTGCTGCTCCAGGTCCAGATCCCGAACCTGCTCAACGACGCGGTCACCAACTCGCTGCAGGACCACACGGTCCCGCTGTCGCACTACACGTGGCTCGTGCTCGGGCTCGCGATCGGCGCCGGCGTGTCGGCCTACGTGTCTCGCCTGTTCCTGATGCGGACCGCCTACGCGATGGAGTTCGACCTGCGCAACATGCTCTACGAGCACCTGACGCGGATGGAGTTCGGGTTCTACGACCGGGTCCAGTCCGGACAGCTGATCTCGCGCGCCAACTCAGACATCCGCTCGGTGCAGATGTACCTGACGTTTGGCCCGTCGATCCTCGTGCAATGCGCGATCGCGGTGGTCGCGTTCGTCTACATGCTGACGATCAACGTCCCGCTCGCGTTCGTGGCGATGTCGACGACCCCGTTCGTGTTCCTGCTGAGCGTGCGGATGCGCCGCTCGATGTTCCCCGTGTCGTGGCTGATCCAGGCGCGGCTGGCAGAGGTCGCGACGATCGTCGATGAGAACATCAACGGCGTCCGGGTCGTCAAGTCGTTCGTCGCCGAGCCGCGTGAGCTGAAGACGCTCGCGCAGGCAGCCGACCGGCTCAAGTGGTCCTACATCAAGGACGCCGACCTGCGTGCTCGGTTCGCCCCAGCGGTGCAGAACCTGCCCCAGGTCGGGCTCGCCCTGATCCTGCTGGTCGGCGGCCTGCTCGTGATCCACGGGCACCTGCGCGTCGGGGCGATCCTCGCCTTCAGCGCCTACATCGTGATGCTCCAGGCCCCGTTCCAGATGCTCGGGATGCTCGTGATGCTCGGCCAGCGCGCCTCCGCCTCGGCCAAGCGGATCTACGAGGTGCTCGACGAGCACCCGGCGATCGTCGACGCGCCGGACGCGCTCGACCTGGTGCACTGCGACGGTGACGTCGAGTTCGACACGGTCGACTTCGCCTACGCGGACGGGCCGCTCGTCCTCAACGGGCTCTCGCTGCACCTGCGGCCGGGCGAGACGGTCGCGATGGTCGGGCGCACGGCGAGCGGCAAGACGACGGTCTCGCGGTTGCTGCCGCGCTTCTACGACGTCCAGCGCGGCTCCGTGCGGGTCGACGGCCACGACGTCCGGAAGCTGTCGATCGCCTCGCTGCGGGCCCAGATCGGGGTCGTCCTCGACGAGCCGTTCCTGTTCTCGATCTCGATCCGCGACAACATCGCCTACGGCCGACCCGACGCCTCCCTCGAGGAGGTGCAGGCGGCGGCGCGCGCGGCCGGCGCCGAGGAGTTCATCGTCGAGCTGCCCGAGGGCTACGACACGGTCGTCGGCGAGCGCGGCTACACGCTGTCCGGCGGTCAGCGGCAGCGCGTCGCGATCGCCCGGACGCTGCTGGTCAACCCGCCGATCTTGATCCTCGACGACGCGACCAGCGCCGTTGACGTGCAGGTGGAGCAGGTGATCCACGAGGGCCTGCGGGTACTGATGGAGGGACGGACGACGCTGATCGTCGCCCACCGCCTGTCGACGATCGGCCTCGCCGACCGAGTTGTCCTGGTCGACGACGGGCGGGTTGTCGCCGACGGCACCCACACCGAGCTGATGGAGACCTCGGCGCTGTACGTCGAGGTGCTCGCGCAGGTTGAGCAGGAGGAGCGCGACGTGCCGGACGGAGGCGAGCGATGAGCTTCGGCGGTGGCGGCATGATGGGGGGCGGTGGCATGTTCGGGCCGCCCGGCGGCTCGCGCAGCGCCGCGGCCCCAGGCGGCGGGCTGCCGTTCGCGGGGATCCCGTCGGAGCTCCAGAAGGGCGTTGACAAACTGCTCGCCGAGGAGCCGGATCACGGCGAGCCGGCCGCGCGCTTCAGCTACCGCTCGACCGACGACAGCGGCAAGCGCCTGACCCTGCGGGCACTGATCTTCCGCCACTGGCACCTGGGCGCGCTCGCGATCCTGCTGGTGACGATCGTCAGCGTCGCCAATCAGGTGGGCCCGCTGTTGATCGAGTACGGGATCAACCACGGGATGCGTCAGATCAGCCACGGGATGCTGCATCACGACGTTCGCGTGATCGTCGCCGTGAGCGTGATCTTCCTGGCGGCGGTCGCGATCACCGCCGCCGCCCAGCGCTCTCAGGCACGGGTCACCGGGCGCCTCGCGGCGCGGGTGATGAACGACCTGCGGGTGCGTGTCTTCACCCAGCTGCAGCGCCTCGGCCTCGACTTCTACACCGACGAGAAGGCCGGGGTGATCTTGACCCGGATGACGAGCGACATCGAGAACCTGCAGCAGCTGCTGCAGGACGGCCTCGCGCAGCTGCTCGTCCAGGGGCTGACGATGATCGTGATCACGATCATCCTGTTCACGCTGAACGTCAAGCTGACGCTGATCACGCTCGCGCTCGTGATCCCGCTGCTGACGGCTGCCTCGGTCTGGTTCCGCTCGGCCTCCGAGCGGGGCTACCGGCGCGTCCGCGACGGGATCGCAAATGTGCTCGGCGACCTGTCGGAGAGCCTGCACGGGATGCGGACGATCGCCGCATACAACCGCCAGCGCTACAACGTCGTCCAGCACCGCAACGTCGTCGGCGACTACCGCGCGGCCAACAACTACACCGCCCAGATCAACGCGATCTACGGCCCGGGCACCCAGATGCTGGGATACCTCGGCCAGGCGGCGCTGCTTGCGATCGGCGGCCACATGGTTCTCGAGCACGAGCTGTCGCTCGGTGCGCTCGTCGCCTTCTTCCTATATCTGAACCGCTTCTTCGCACCGATTCAGCTGCTCGTCCAGCAGTACAACACCTTCCAGCAGGGCCAGGCGTCGGTTTTCAAGCTGCGCACGCTGTTCGCGGTCGACCCCTCCACGCCCGAGGCCGTCGACGCCGACGTGCTGCCTCCGCTGGATGGGGAGATCACGTTCGACCACGTGACGTTCGGCTATGACCCCGAGCTGCCCGTTGTCCGCGACATCGACCTGCGGATCCGGGCCGGCGAGACCGTTGCGTTCGTCGGCCAGACGGGCGCGGGCAAGTCGACCCTCGCCAAGCTGATCACCCGCTTCTACGACCCCACCGCAGGGCGGGTCCTGATCGACGGCCACGACCTGCGCGATGTGACGATCGACTCCCTACGCCGGCAGCTCGGCGTCGTCCCCCAGGAGCCGTTCCTGTTCGCTGGAACGCTGCGTTACAACATCGCCTTCGCCTGCCCGGACGCAAGCGACGACGAGGTCTGGGAAGCGGTGCGAGCAGTGGGCCTGAGCGACGTCGTCGAGCGGATGCCCAACGGGCTCGACACCGTCGTGCACGAGCGCGGCCAGTCGCTCTCCAGCGGCGAGCGCCAGCTGATCGCCCTGGCCCGGGCGTTCATGGCCAAGCCGCGGGTGCTCGTCCTGGACGAGGCCACCTCAAACCTCGACCTCCTGTCCGAGACCAAGATCGAGGCCGCCCTCGACGTCCTGCTGGCGCAGCGCACAGCCGTGCTGATCGCCCACCGGCTGACGACCGCGATGAAGGCTGACCGGATCGTCGTGATCGACAGCGGCCGCGTGATCGAGGACGGCTCGCACGAGCAGCTCATCGCCCGCGGCGGTCGCTACGCCGAGATGTACGAGACGTGGATCAGCCACGCGGAGCTCGCAGTCTGACAACACGGGATACGGCGAAAAACTTGCGCGGCAGGCGTAGCCTGGTGTCGTGCGCAGGCTCGCCGTAGTTGCAGCCCTGGTGCTAGCCGCCGGCTCCCCGCTGGTTGCGGTGGCGGCGGCAGGGGGGCAGCAGGCGCCGGTGCGGCATGCGGGGAGGATCAGCGAGCTCGCGTTCAACGCCACCGCGCACGCATACCCGTTCGGGATCGCGGTCGGCTCCGACGGGTCGTTGTGGTTCGCCGACCAGGGCTGCCTTGGACACGGGTACTGCCTGATCCTCCGGGTCGACTCGCTCGGCCACTTCAGCCAGTTCAGCCGGGGATTGCGCCAAGGCGCGATCCCCTACTACATGGCGGTCGACCCCGACGGCGACCTGTGGTTCACCGATGAGGGCGCGCGTCCGGCGATCGGGCGAATCACCCCGTCGGGCAAGATCACCGAGTTCTCCCGCGGCCTGCTGCCGGGAAGCCTGCCGTTCGAGCTCGCGCTCGGCAAGGGCGGCGTGATGTGGTTCACCGCGGAGGGGCAGGTGCCCGGAATCGGGCGGATCACGCCGAGTGGGCAGATCACCGAGTTCACCAAGGGCCTGCTCCCCGGCGCGATCCCGTTCGGGCTCGCGCCGAACCGCGACGGCTCGGTCTGGTTCACCGACCACGGCTGCGATCTGCACGGGACCTGTGCGATCGGTCATCTCAGCGCGCGTGGCCAGATCAGCGAGACGATCCGTGGCCTGATCCGCGGCACGCAGCCGCTCGGCATGGCCGGGCTACCTGTTGGGACCACGTGGTTCGCCGATGGCGCCGGCGCGATCGGGAGGATCAGCCCGAGCGGCAAGATCACGGAATACAGGCGCGGGCTGTGGCCGAACAGCGCCCCGGTCGCGATCGCCGCCGGCCCGGACGGCAACCTGTGGTTCACCGACGAGGGGTGGACCCCTGCGATCGGGCGGATCACCAGCGGCGGGCGGATCACCGAGTACGGGCGCGGGCTGATGCTTGGAGCGCTGCCGGCGGCGCTCACTGCCGGGCCGGACGGCGACGTCTGGTTCACCGACGAGGCCGGCCCCGGCGGAATCGGGTACGTGACCACCGGCAAGGGGGCGGCCCTGCAGGCCGCCCCGATCGTCACCGCGCCGGCTCGACCCGGCGGACCGCTGCGCTGCTTGGCACCGAGCACCACTCACTGGGGGCAGGTCAAGCCGTCGCTGCACCTGTTCGGCTTCGACGGCTACCAGTGGCTGCGCGATGGGATCCCGATCCGCGGGGCGAGGAGTCAGTCGCTCCCGGCCGCACCCGGCAAGCGGGTCGCCTGCCGGGTCACGGTCACGTTCGGGGAGCCGTTCCTCGTGACCGCGACCGCTACCAGCTGAGACCCACATACTCTCCCGGGGTGGACGAGCACTTCGACGTCCTGATCGTCGGCGCCGGCCTGTCCGGGATCGGCGCCGCCTGCCATCTGCAGCGGCGGCTGCCTGGCGCCACCTACGCGATCCTCGAGGCGCGCGAGGCGATCGGCGGCACCTGGGATCTGTTCCGCTACCCGGGGGTGCGGTCGGACTCGGACATGTTCACGCTCGGCTACTCGTTCCGGCCGTGGACGGCGCCTCGCGCGATTGCGGCCGGCGCCGAGATCCGCGACTACATCCGCGCGACCGCGCGCGAGCACGACGTCGAGCGACGAATCCGCTTCGGGCACCGGGTCCTGCGCGCGGCCTGGGACTCGCGGACGGCACGCTGGACTGTCGAGTGCAACCGCGGTTGCGGCGAGCGGGCCGTGCTCAGCTGCCGCTTCCTGCACTTCTGCAGCGGCTACTACAGCTACGAGGCCGGCTACACACCGAGCTTCCCGGGGGTCGAGCGGTTCGCCGGACCGATCGTGCACCCGCAGCAGTGGCCGGCGGACCTCGACTGGTCCGGCAAGCAGGTGATCGTGATCGGCAGCGGCGCGACCGCGATCACGCTCGCCCCGGCACTGGCCGAGCGGGCTGCACATGTCGTGATGCTGCAGCGCTCGCCGAGCTACGTGGTCTCGCTCCCGCGCGAGTCGGCGTTGGCGCGGGCACTGTTCAACCGGGTGCCCCCGCTGGTCGCCTCGCAACTGCTGCGCCTGGAGAGCATTGCGACGACGGCCCTGACCTTTCAGCTGAGCCGCCGCCGGCCGGCGCTCGCCAAGCGGCTGCTGTTGGCGGCCCTCGCGCGCGAACTGCCGCCCGGCTACGACGTCGAGCGCCATTTCACTCCGCGCTACAACCCGTGGGACCAGCGGCTGTGCGTCGTCGCCGACGGTGATCTGTTTGCGGCGATCCGTGCCGGGACGGCATCTGTCGCGACCGGCCGGATCGAGTCGTTCACGCCGGCCGGGATCCGGCTCGACTCGGGCGAGGAGCTCGAGGCTGACTTGATCGTCACCGCCACCGGCTTGGCGCTCGAGCTGCTCGGCGGCGCGGAGGTCGTGGTCGATGGGGTCACGGTCGACCCCGGTTCTCGGGTGGCCTACAAGGGGGCGATGCTGAGCGGCGTACCCAATGCGGCGCTGTCGTTCGGCTACACGAACGCGTCGTGGACGCTCAAGTGTGACCTGATCTGCGAGTTCGCGTGCCGGCTGCTGGCCTACCTCGACCGCCACGGCTACGACTACGCGGCGCCGCTCGCGCCGGACGCCGGGCAGCGACTCGAGCCGCTGCTCGAGTTCACCTCCGGCTACGTGACGCGCGCGGCCGACGGTCTGCCGCGGCAGGGCGAGCGGGCGCCGTGGCGGCTGCACCAGAACTGGTTCGCCGACCGGCGGCTGCTCCTCAGAGGCGAGCTTCAGGACGAGGGAATCCGGTTCGGGCGCGCCGGTGAGCAGGTCGATTGGCGGTCGCCGGTCGCCGCTATCTTCAGGCCCGTGCGGCTGCCACAGCAGATACGCAGCCGCGTGCCCGACGCGGTTCGCAACAACACGGCGCTGCGCGCGCTCGCGCTGGCCGCGGGCCTGATCCCGCCGCGGCCGATGCACTCGGCGCCCGAGGGCGAGCTGCTGCGCCGGCTCGCGCGCGAGACGGACGCTCGCAGGGTGGTCGAGATCGGGGTGTACGAGGGCTCGTCCGCGGTCGTGCTGTGCGCCGCGCTCGCGGCCGGCGCGGAGCTTCACCTGATCGATCCTTTCATCGACGAGCAGGGGACGTCACTGAACTTCGGCTGGCGGGCCAACCCGACGGCGACGCGGCTGGCGGTGCGGCGGGCGGCCCGGAGCGGCGGTCCATCGGTGCACTGGCACGTCGCCCGCAGCCAGGAGGTGGGGCGGCGCTGGCGCTCGGGCGAGATCGACGTGCTGTTCATCGACGGCGACCACAGCTACGAGGCATGCAGGGAGGACTGGCAGGTGTGGCACCCCCACATCCGGGTCGGCGGCGTGATCGCCTTCCACGACGCGCGCGGGCCGCGCGGCAGCGCCGGGCCGACGCGCGTCGTCGCCGAGCTGTTCCGCGAGCGCCCGGCTTGGGAGTGGGGGATCGTCGAGGAGGTCGACCGGATGGTCGTCGTCCGGCGCGCCGCCTGACGGTTCACGCAGGCGTTTCTACTGCCTGGTGCGCCAGCCCTCGGCATACTCGAGCCGTGCCGTCTCGGCATACGGCACCGGGCTGACGACCGCGCGCACGTGCAACTGCTTGTGCGGCTCGACCGTGAGCTTGCGGGTGCCGCCGTCGGGCTCGCCCCACACGACCTCGACGACGCTGCCGATGTCGACATCGGGGTCGACCGTCGCGAGCGACAGCGCGCGCTTCTCGTTGGCGCTGTAGCCGGAGAACATCGAGCACCCGACGAGCTCGCCGGAGTCGTCCAGGACGGCGTCGAAGTTCGAGGAGCCGTAGTTCGCCAGCGGCACGTCGAAGTACTGGTAGGGGCGGTCGGCGCCGAGGTCGACCAGCGAGCTCCAGATCCTCGACACGTCGTCGCTGTCCCAGGCGAGCGTCACCTTGCGGCGCTGGGTCTCGGGCTCGATCTGCTCCAGCGCGTCACGGCCGATGAAGTCATGGTCGAACTTGACGAACCCGCCGTAGCCGAGCTCCCACGGATTCAGGTAGTAGTCCTCGACGACGTCCGAGACGAAGCTGCCAGCCAGCGAGTTGGTCGCCTCGTAGCTCCCGGCACCGAGCCACTCTCGGTACTGGCGCAGCGACTCGCCGGTGTAGATCGCAGGCAGCGGCGACGGGATCCAGCCCGACTCGAGCGTGTTCGACGCGTACGCGCGGGCGCCGACCGGCTCGATGCCGAACTCCTGGCCGGCCTCGAGGATCGCTTCGCGCACCTTGTCGTAGGTCTCGTACGGACCCCACAGCTCTAGCCCGGGAGCGCCGGCCATCCCGTGGCGCAGCGTCCGGACCTGCATCCCGGCGACGTTCATCGTCGCCATCCGGAAGAACCTGAGCTGCTCGACGGGGCCGCCGTTGACCTTCTCGATCACCTGCCACGCGTTCGGGCCCTGGATCTGGAATCGCCAGAACTCGCGGCGGACGGGCTTGCCGTACGGGCGTGAGGGCGAGCGGTCGTCCTTGACGATCTCGAGGTTGTAGCCGCCGGTCTCTCCCTGGAACTGCAGCCAGTTGGCGGCCGGCGCGCGGCCGACGAACACGAACTCCTCGTCATCGAGGTGGAACAGGATGCCGTCGCCGATCACGTGGCCCGCCGGCGTCGTCGGGACGTACTGCTTGGCCATGTTCACGGGGAAGTTGGCGACGCTGTTGATCGCCGTGTCGGAGATCAGCTTGATCGCGTCGGGACCGGTGATGAACAGGTTGACCATGTGGTGGGACTGGTCGAACAGCACCGCGGTCTCCCGCCACGCCCGCTGCTCCCGGCGCCAGTTGCTGAATTCGTCCGGAACGACCGGGTAGATGTAGGCGCCGATCTGCGAGTTGCGCAGCAACTCGACGATGTTGCCCGACTGGTCCAGCAACTCCTGCAGATTTGATGCGGTCAATGCTCCCTCTCCTTGTGTGCGCGTCGCATGCTCCGCGTGTGGGCGGGACTTTACTCCTGCATGCAAGTCCGTGCCAGGGACGGCGTCTATCGGGCAATGCCGCGGTCAGTATGGCTCCAGTGGCGCTGTCCTGCATGCAGGAAAACCGCGCTCCTGGGCTAGCGGACACCTGATAATGCGGTACCCGTATGGATCATCAACGCCTCGCGCAATCGACCGATCCAGCGATCGCTGCCGGCCCCGTCCTGCTGCTCAGCGTCGACTACGAGGACTGGCATCAGCTCGTCCGGCGCCGCTACGGGGATCCGGGCTGGTCCGAGCCCGGGCCGGCCCTCGCCCGGCAGACGCAGACGATCCTGGAGCTGTTCGACGAGCTCGGCGTGCGCTGCACGTTCTTCATCCTCGGAGTGACCGCGCGGGCCCATCCGGACCTCGTGCGGCGGATCGCGGCGGCCGGTCACGAGATCGGCTCTCACGGCGACGCGCACGCGCCCGTGTGGCGGCAGACCGCGACCGAGTTCGCGGATGACCTGCGGCGGGCGACCGCGACGATCGAGCAACTGACCGGTCAGCGTCCGCGCGGTTACCGGGCGCCCGCGTTCTCGATCACGAGCGCCGCCGGCTGGGCCTACGACGTGATCGCGGCCGAGGGATTCGAGTACGACGCCAGTCAGAGTCCTGCACCGAGCCTGCGTTCCGCCACCGGGTCCGCGTCACGTGGCCCGTACGAGCGCGGGGCCGGCGTTCTGTGGGAGTTCCCCGTCGCCGCCTCGCGGTGGCGATCGGTGTGCATGCCACTCGGCGGCGCGTCGTACTGGAGCGTCGCTCCGACACGGGTCGTGCTGGCGGGGTTGCGGCGTGTGCCTCCGTTGAGCGGCCTCTACCTGCACCCGCAGGAGTTCGACCCCGAACCGCTCGATCCGTTGCTCGGCCGTGCGAACGGCGCCGCGGGCCGCGCCCGGATCCGGGCGCGTACGTGGCAGCGCAACGCGGCGCGCAGCCGCGCCGTGCCGGTGCTCCGCGCGATCGCCAAGCGCCACGATCTGATCTCGTATGGTGAGGCCCATGCCCGACTCGTCCAGAACCGCGCAGCAGGTGCGCGACCGCTTCCGTTCCAAGGCACACCAGTTCGATGACCTCTACGAGGACGAGCGTCCGCTCGTCCGGCTGCTGCGCCCGGGCCTGTTCCGGCGCCGCGAGCTCGCATTCGACACGGTCAGCGCACTGTCGATGCCGAGCGTGCTCGACGTCGGCTGCGGCTCGGGACGGATCGGCGAGTTCGTACTCGAGGCGGGTGCGGAGCGCTATCTCGGCATCGACTTCGCCGAACCGATGGTCGAGCTTGCCCGGGCACGGCTCGCCCGGTTTGGAGATCGGGTCGAGCTCGTCGCCGCGGACTTCCTCGAGACCCGGTCTGCCGAGCAGTTCGACGTGATCCTCGCGCTGGGGTTCTTCGACTACCTGGCGGAGCCCGATCGGTTCGTCTCGCGCATGGCCGAGCTGTGCGCCCCGGGCGGCTGTGTCGTCGCCTCCTTTCCGGCCTGGTCCTGGCTCAAAGGACCGATCCGCAAGGTCCGCTACGAGTGGATCGGCCGGTGCCCGATCTTCGACTACACCGCCGACGGGATCACGCGGTTGTTCACGGCCCACGGGTTCGACCGGCTCGAGCTCCTCGCCCCCAGCGCCCACGGCTACCTCCTCCGGGCCTGGACGTAGAGGCGCCGGCGCCGACTGATCTCCACGGACGGACGGACGGGCGACCGAGAGATTACTGCGGCTGCTCGGGTATGAAGCGGCCCTGGGTGATCAGCTGCTCGTGCGGGCCGGTGATCGTGAAGTTCGCGTGCTGCACGAGCGAGACCGCGTAGGCAGCCCAGTACTGGGACGTCGGTGGGGCCCCGGCGCCGCACGCGCCGCCCGAGTTCCCCGGGACCGCGGTCCAGAAGAACGCGTCCGCGTACATGTAGCCGGTGCTCGTCGAGAACGGGCCGAGACCGCGCCCCGCTGGGTTGCAGAGGACCTCGTCTCCGTCCTTGACGAGGTTCGGCGGGGCGAGCGGGCCCCGGCCGTTCTCGCCGGTGTTGATCACGAAGTGGACGCCACCGAGCGCCCGCGCGATCCGCTGACCGTATGCGAGCTCCTTCGTCGTCCAGTCGAAGTGGGTGGGATTCAGGACGAAGCCCTGGGCGTCCTGGACGCCCGCCTCGCGCAGGAAACTCGCGTCCTCTGTCCAGGAGTTCGCGTCGGCGGCGCCGCCGTCGACGTAGACCACCAGGTGCGGATCCTGCTCGAGGATCTCGATCGCCGGCGCCAGCTCGTCGTGGAAGCGGATGTGCTTCTCGCCAGCGCTCAGGCAGGGGGCGGTGATGATCGAGTCGAGCTCGAAGAACAGCACCACGTGGAAGTTGCCGATCCCCTGCGCCAGCCCGCGAACCCACCTGAGGTAGCGGCTGGCGAACGCGAGGTTGGCGGTTGAGCCGCAGGCGCCGTGGACGAGCGAGTAGGTCGTTAGCTGAACGGCCGTTCCGGGCTCGCGGTGCTCGGCGTTCTCCAGATAGTGGGCAACCACGCCGGCGGGGTCCGCGGGCGTGTTCCAGAACCAGAACCGGTAACCCGTCGGCGCGCTGGCAAGCACCGACAGCGCTTTCGCCCACGCAGGGTTGGAGTGCCGGTAGGCGGTCTCGGCGGCACCGGCTGAGCCGGTCGGACCCGGCGTGTAAAACTGCACGCCCTGGAGCGGATCGTCACCCTGCGCGCTCGCCGTCGTGCCGACCGTCGGGACGCCGAGCGGATCCCCCGGGAGCCGCGTCTGCAACGGGTCGTCGCGCTCGATCGTGACGACCGCGGTGGTGGGAGTCCCGAGCTGCTGCGGCGAGGAGCCGAATATGTAAGCGAGTGCGTGCACCGGTGGTGCGCTCATGCCGCGGTCGATGATCTGGACCTTGAATGTGAACGTCGTCTGCCCCGGCTGGAACGTGGCGAGCGCGTTCGGCACCGCCCAGAAGTCGAGCCCCGACACGGCATCCTGCTGCTTGACCCCGTAGCGGACGTACTCGGTCCCGGTCGAATCGGTCCGCGTGATCGTGATCATCAGGTACCCCATGTGCTCCTGGGCGACGTAGGAGGGATCACTCAGTTGCACGGTGCCCGACGCATCGGCGGCCACGCTCGCGGCGGGCAGCAGGATCCCAACGAGCGCTGTCACGAACACCAGCGCGAAGGCGCGGATCATCAGCGGACGGGCTGCGGCGGCGGGGCGCCGGCGGAGATTTTCGACGTATCGCATCGGCGCTCTCGGGTCGGGGGAGGACAAAGCTTGACTAGCCGATATCGGCTAGGCCTCCTATCGGCAGCTCGCGCTGTAATCGAGATCAGGGTCCTCAGGACTCGACCGTTTGGCAGGGGAATGCGGCAGAGCTTGCCACCAGCGCCATCGGGAGCGGCCTCAGGCGAGCGCTTGGCGGAGGTCGGCAACGAGATCGGCCGGGTCCTCGACGCCGCAGCTCAGTCTGATCAGGTCCGGGGGAACGGCGGCGGCAGAGCCCTCGACGGACTGGTGCGTCATCGCCTGCGGCAGTTCGATCAGCGACTCGACGCCGCCGAGCGACTCGGCGAGTGTGAACAGGCGGGTCGCAGTCGCGATCTGCGCCGCACGCGGATGGCGGAAGCTGACCATTCCGCTGAACCCTGGCCAGCGGACCTCAGCGACTTCGGGGTCTCCTCTCAGCAGCTCGACCACGGCGGCTGCGCTGCGCGCGTGGGCATCCATCCGCAGGTGTAGCGTCCGCAGGCCTCGGTGGACGAGGAAGCAGTCGAACGGCCCGGGCACCGCGCCGACCGCGTTCTGGACGAACCGAAGCTGCTCGTAGAAGCGATCGTCGCGAGTGACGACAACGCCTCCGACGACGTCGCTGTGCCCGCCGAGGTACTTCGTCGTCGAGTGCACGACGAAGTCGGCGCCGAGCTCGAGCGGCCGCTGATTGGCGGGCGTCGCGAACGTGTTGTCGACCGCGACGAGGGCGCCCCGCCGCCGCGCGATCACCGCCTCGATGTCGACGACATCGAGGCGCGGGTTGGTCGGGCTCTCGACCCACACCAGCCGGGTGTCGTCGCGCATGGCGCGCTCGAGGGCGGCCATGTCGGTCTGGTCGACGAGGTCGTACGTCAACCCCCACCGCGTCAGGATCTTGTCGACCAGACGGTAGGTGCCGCCGTACAGATCGGCCGGGAGCACGACGTGCGAGCCGGCGCCGCAGACGACCGTGATCAGCGCGTGAGCGGCGGCGAGGCCGGAGGCGAAGGTCACGCCACGGCCTCCCTCGAGCTCGCCGAGGGCGCGCTCGAGCGCCATCCGCGTCGGATTCGCGGTACGGGCGTAGTCGTACTCGCCAACGAACTCGCCCGGTCGGCGCTGTGCGTAGGTGGAGGTCTGGTGGATCGGCGGGATCACTGACCCGTAGCTCGGATCCGGGTCCAGGCCCGCGTGCACGGCCCGTGTGCCAAAGCCGTCGCCGCCGAGCGGCTGCGGGCTCACGAGACGAGCGCTTCGAGCAGATCGGTGCGGGTGACGAGGCCCTCGGCGCGGCCGTCGCGCGTGACGAGCAGCGCCTGCTGGTCGCCCACCAGCAGCTCGACGGCGTCCCGCACGGGATCCTCGAGCGAGACCATCGGGAACGGCGGCTCCATCACCTCCGAGATCGCCGCATCGAGCAGCGCGGAGTCGTGGGCAGCGTGGCGCAGCAGGCCGCGCTCGCCGACCGCGCCAACCACGCGCAACGGGTCATCGGCGCTGACCACGGGGAGTTGCGAGACGCGGTGCTCGTGCAGGAGTGCGACCGCATCGCGGACGCGGAACTCGGGCTGGACGGTCACGAGCGGCGGGACCTCGCCGGCGGCGCGCTTGCGGGCGAGCACGTCCCCGACCGTCAAGTTCGCGTCGGGCGCAAGGAACCCGTACTGACGCATCCAGCTGTCCGAGAAGATCTTCGAGAGGTAGGAGCGGCCGCTGTCGGGCAGCACGACCACGATCATCGCCTTGGGATCGTCGAGCTCTGCGGCGACCGTCAGCGCCGCGTGTACCGCCAGGCCGCCGGATCCGCCGGCGAGGATCGCCTCCTGCTCGGCGAGCCGTCGCGTCGTCAGGAACGCGTCGCGGTCGGAAACCGTGACCCACCGGTCGACCGCCGATCTGTCGAAGGTGCCCGGCCAGAAGTCCTCGCCCACGCCCTCGACCAGGTAGGGCCGGATCGCCTCGGCCCCGCCGCTGTAGATCGAGCCTTCCGGATCGGCGCCGATCACGACCAGCTCGGGATTGTGCTCGCGCAGGTAACGCGCGGTGCCGGTGATCGTGCCGCCGGTGCCGACGCCCACCACCAGGTGGGTGACCCCGCCGCCGGTCTGCTCCCAGATCTCGGGTCCGGTCGACTCGTAATGAGCCTGCGGATTGGCCTGGTTGAAGTACTGGTTGGGCTGGAAGGCGCCGGGGATGTCCGCGGTCAGGCGGTCGGCGACCCGGTAATACGATTGCGGCGACTCAGGGGGTACGTCGGTCGGCGCGACGATCACCTCGGCGCCGTACGCGCGCAGCAGGTCGATCTTCTCCTTCGACATCTTGTCCGGCATCACCGCGATCACGCGGTAGCCCTTCAGGCGCGCCGCGATCGCCAGCCCGGTCCCGGTGTTGCCCGACGTCGGCTCGACGATCGTGCCCCCGGGCTGGAGCTTGCCGTCACGCTCGGCCGCCTCGATCAGCGCCACCGCCACCCGGTCCTTGATCGACCCGCCGGGGTTGAACGCCTCGAGCTTGGCGAGCAGCTGGGGCTTCAGTCCGGCGCCGATCCGGGACAGGCGCACCAGCGGCGTGTCGCCGATGGTGTCGAGGATCGAGTCGTCGATCGCGGTCTTGAGAGCAGTCTGAACGATGCAATCATTCTGAATGATCACGCGGTCATACGTCAAGTTGCCGAAGATCCTTCTGCACTATGCTGATATGACTCGTATTTCTGCGTAGACGTCCCGCAGGAGGTGCCCCATTCCGAATCATCCGCAGACCGCCGTCGACGCCACCGACCAGGCGATCCTCGAGCTTGTCGCCCAGGACGCCAGGATCACGAACCAGCGCCTGGCCGAAACGGTCGGGATCGCCCCATCGACAGCGCTCGCCCGCCTACGCGCACTGCGCGAGCGCGGCGTGATCCGTGGGTTCCACGCCGAGGTCGATCTCGCGGCGCTCGGCCGCCCGCTGCAGGCACTGATCGCGGTCAGGCTGACCGCCCACACGCGAGAGCAGATCGACGGTTTCACCTCGGCGGTGGGCGGGTTGCCCGGCGTCCTGATGGTGTTCCACGTGACCGGCGTGACCGACTATCTCGTCTGGGTGGCGGCGCGGGACGCCCAGGACCTTCGGGAGTTCGTCGTCGAGCATCTGGCCACGCACCCGGCCGTCTCGCACGCGGAGACCTCGCTGATCTACGAGCATCGCCGCGGCCCGGGGATCTGGGGTACCGCCGACCCCGCCTGAGGT
>Ga0302178_10001138_pt1 | contig 22915 bp, 20 predicted proteins | sample I_Palsa_E1_3_FD_198790 | JGI IMG/M metagenome (GOLD analysis project Ga0302178, IMG submission 198790) | Peat permafrost microbial communities from Stordalen Mire near Abisko, Sweden - I_Palsa_E1_3 | ecosystem: Environmental > Terrestrial > Soil > Palsa > Peat permafrost | place: Sweden... | reverse complement strand
CGGGTCGCGTGCTCGGCCGGCGCCAGGCTGACCGCGGTCAGCGGGTCGGCATCGGCCAGCGGCGGTAGCCTGCGCTGGTTGTCGTCGAGCTCGGCGTCCGGGTCGTCCGAGCCCTCCACGTACGCCTTCAGGAACCCGTAGAAGCCGATCACCTTGCCGGACGCGCCGAAGTCGGCCTGCTCGCCGGCGCTGGAGCGGCCGGTCACCCGCACCGACACCGACTCGCCGGTGGCGTCCTTCATCTGCGAGGCGACGGTGCGCTTCCAGACCAGCTCGTACAGCCGGAACTCGTCGCCGGCCAGGCCTGCCGCGGCCGGCGTCCGGAAGCTGTCGCCAGCCGGCCGGATCGCCTCGTGTGCCTCCTGCGCGCTCTTCACCTTGCTGGTGTAAAGGCGCGGGGCGTCCGGGACGTACTCGGCCCCGTACAGCTCGCGGGCCTGCGCCCTGGCGGCCGTGATCGCGGTCTGCGACAGCGTGATCGAGTCGGTCCGCATGTAGGTGATGTGGCCGTTCTCGTACAGCCGCTGGGCGATCTGCATCGCGTACTTGGCGGAGAAACCCAGCTTGCGGGATGCCTCCTGCTGGAGTGTCGTGGTGCGGAACGGCGCGTACGGCGACCTGCGGTACGGCTTGCGCTCGACCGAGCCGACGGTGAAGTCCGCGCCGTCCAGGCGGTCGGCCAGCGCCGCCGCCTGCTCCCCGTCCAGGTGCAGCAGGTCGGCGGACTTCAGCTCCCCGGTGGACCCGAAGTCCCTGCCCTGCGCCACCCGCTTGCCGTCGACCGCGACCAGCGAGGCGGCGAATTCGGACCTGTCCGCACCCCTGGCCGGGGCAAACTCGGCTTCCAGGTCCCAGTACCTCGCGCCGCTGAACGCGATCCGCTCGCGCTCCCTGTCCACCACCAGCCGGAGCGCCACCGATTGCACCCGGCCGGCGGACAGCTGCGGCATGACCTTCTTCCACAGCACCGGGGAGACCTCGTAGCCGTACAGCCGGTCGAGCACGCGCCGGGTCTGGTACGCCTCCACCAGGCCGTCGTTCATCTCCTGCGGGTTCGCGACGGCCTGGGCGATGGCCTCGGGGGTGATCTCGTGGAAGACCATCCGCCTGGCCGGGACCTTGGGCTTCAGCTCCTCCAGCAGGTGCCAGGCGATGGCCTCGCCCTCGCGGTCCTCGTCAGTGGCGAGCAGCAGTTCGTCGGCATTCTTCAGGGCGGCCTTCAGCTTCGCGACCTGCTGCCGCTTGTCGGCGTTGACTACGTACAGCGGCTCGAAGTCGGCGTCCACGTTCACGCCGAGCCGGGCCCAGGCCTCGCCGCGGTACTTGGCCGGTATCTCGGCTGCCTTGTCCGGCATATCGCGGATGTGCCCGATGCTGGACTCGACCACATAGCCCTTGCCGAGGTACCCGGCGATGGTCCGTGCCTTCGCCGGTGACTCGACGATCACGAGCCGACGCAGGCCATCGCCGTTGGAACCGCCGGCCTTGGCGCCTTTCGCGGTCGATCCTGTTCTTGCTGCCACGCTCGTCATCCTCACATCCCCGCCAGACGCCCTGGAGGCTACCGCAGGCGATCAGCACGCGGGGCCCGTACAAGGGGCCCGCACTCTGCTGCCGCTTGGTTCAACTCACCGCGGCGGCTCCCGTGTTCCCCGCGGCAAGGCTGCCACCTTTTTTCGCGGACCCGGTGGAACCGCCCGCCGGGCCGCGCACAATAAGGTGATGTCGGAGTACTCCTACCTTGTGCTCTACCTGCCGCGCGGAACCCCGAGGGACGTTGCGCGGCGAATCCTGACGGATCACGCCGAGTACGGCGACTGGGAACTTGCCCGGCTGCGGCTGAACGCGGACGGCAGCAGGAAGGCTACCCTGCGCCGCCAGGTCATCCGTCCGGTGCTCACCCTCAGGTGAGCCACCCGCCAGCGTCCTGGCCTCGCGCGGAGCGCTAGCAGTGGTCGAGAAATCTGTCCAGCACCCGAACGCCGAAGCGAAGCGCCTCGACCGGAACCCGCTCGTCAACGCCGTGGAACATGCCGGAAAAGTCCAGGTCGGCGGGCAGCCGGAGCGGCGTGAAGCCGAAGCACCTGATGCCGAGCCTGCTGAACGACTTCGCGTCGGTGCCGCCGGAAAGGCAGTACGGCACGATCCTGGCGGCCGGGTCCTCGGCCAGCAGGGCCGCCGACATGGCCGCGCAGAGGTCGCCGTCGAACGTGGTCTCCAGCGCGATGTCGTGATGAATGAACTCCCGGCGGACGCCCGGGCCGAGCAGCCCGTCGACCTCGGCGAAGAACTCCTCCTCATGGCCGGGCAGGAACCGGCCGTCCACGTCGGCGGTGGCGGCCTGGGGGACGACATTGACCTTGTAACCCGCGTTCAGGACCGTAGGGTTGACGGTGTTGGTCAGGGTCGCGCCGACCATCCGGGTGATGGGGCCGAGCTTGGCGAGCACCTCGTCGGCCGCGTTCGGGCTGAAGTCGATGCCCAGCGCCGCCGCGGCTGCCGCCAGGAAGGCGCGGACGGAAGGGGTGAGGCGGACCGGCCACTCGTGCCGCCCGATCCTGGCGACGGTCTCGGCGAGTTCGGTGACCGCGTTGTCGGGCTGCAGCATCGACCCGTGGCCCGCGGTGCCGCGTGCGGTCAGCCGCATCCACGCCATGCCCTTCTCCGCGGTCTGGATCGGGTAGATGCGCTGCCCGCCGATGGTGGCACTGAAGCCGCCGACCTCGCCGATCGCCTCCGTGACGCCCTCGAACAGTTCCGGATGGCTGTCCACCAGCCAGCGCGCGCCCCAGGTGCCGCCGGCCTCCTCGTCGGCGACGAACGCAAGCACCACGTCGCGCGGCGGGCGGCGTCCCTCCCGCAGGCGCTGCCGCACCACCGTCAGGATCATGGCGTCCATGTCCTTCATGTCGACGGCGCCGCGGCCCCAGACGCAGCCCCCGGAGATCTCGCCGGAGAAGGGCGGCACCTGCCAGTCGGCCGCGGTCGCTGGCACCACGTCAAGATGGCCGTGGATGAGCAGGGCCGGCCTGGCCGGATCCGTGCCGCTGATCCGCGTCACCACGCTGGCCCGGCCGGGCCGGGATTCCAGCACCGTGGGCTCCAGGCCGGCGTCGGCAAGCAGCACGGCGACGCGTTCGGCCGCCGCGCGCTCCCCCGGGCCGGAGTGATCGCCGGGATTGGTGGTGTCGATCTTGATCAGGTCGCTGCACAGGGCCGCGACCTCATCCTGCGCTGTCGCCTCGGCGGAGGCTGGAATCTGGCTCACCCGGCCATCGTCGCACCAGGCGCCGGGCGGCGTGGCCGCGGTGGCCGGCCTGGCCGGAGCCGGGCTGCTCGGCGTCGCCGCCGGCGGCCAGATTTGCTATCGTGATGCGGCCAGCCAGCGCATGCGGTTCCGCCGTCGGGCTGGCTACGTCCGGGTGGCGGAATTGGCAGACGCGCTAGCTTGAGGTGCTAGTGCCCCAAAAGGGCATGGGGGTTCAAGTCCCCCCTCGGACACCCAAACCAGGGAATATTGCTGCAAAACAGATACCTGCTCGAGCACGCAGGCGGGACGCGAGTTCGTCCCGTCCGCCCGCTCACGCGAATGGCACGACGGCGCTGATCATCTAAATGCCTGCTCGATCTCGCTGACTTTCAGCGGCCCGCGGCGTTTCTTTGCCGTCGCGGCGCCGCCTTGCGCGGCGCAGGCACGCCGGCGCGGCGGCGGCCATGGCGAGGGTAAGGCCGCTCAGCGCGAGCAATTCCGGGTAGTCGCCGTACCCGCGGAAGCGGAACACGACGTGGTCTGTGCCCGCGGGGACGTAGACGGCGGCGAGCGCCGGCGCCACCATCCGGACAGGTCGCTGCCGGCCGTTCACGGTTGCCGTCCACCCGGGGTCGTAGGAGGCGCTGAGTACCGCGACTCCGGGACGGCGCATCCGCACCGTCGCTGCGGCCTCGCCGTCATCGAGGTCGGCGCGTTCCGCGCTGACCGCGCCGGCGGGGGACTGGCTTCGCGCCGTCGGCAGGCGGCCATCCCCTCCGCCGCCGGACCCGTACCTGACGCCGAGATATGCGCCGTCCGCGGCGAGCCCGGAGTGAAGAAGCCGAACGCTGCGGGCGCCGACGTTCGTCCGGTTCGCCGAGATCTCACCGATGATCTGGCCAGCCTGGACGTAGCCGGCGCCGTCGATCGTCCACAGGCAGTAGGGGCCGGAGCGCATCGCCAGCCGCGCGCGCACCGACCACCACGGCTCGGCTCCAGCGGGAAGGATGAGGTAGCGGATCCCGAACAGCCGGTAGTCGGAGGGATCGTGGTCGTCGAAGAAGTACTCCGGGTCGGTCATCAGCGACGCCGTCCGCAGCGTGTAGCCGGCCTCGTCGACGTCGCGGCTCTCCAGGTACTTGAACACGGGCACCGCCCCGACGGTGAAGTCCTGGCCCCAGTTCGACGGCATCCCGGCGTACGTCCGGCCGCCGCCGTCGCGTTCGATCACCGCGATGAGGCGATCGAGCTCGGCGCCCTCGATGTCGTCCGCGCGGCGCTGGGCCGCGATCGCGGCGCCGTCATGGCGGTCGTAGGCGCCGAGCTGAAGCCACGCGGGCGCGAGTACCGCGATCGCCGCAACGAGCACGGCCGCCGCTGACAGGCCGGCTGGCCAGCGCGGGGCCCGGGCTTCGAGCAGCCGCACGCATCTTGCCGCCAGCCACGCCGCTCCCCGGCCGGCCAGCAGCAGCGCGGCGAGCTGCACGCCCATCATGAATCGGCGGAAGAAGAGGTCGGCGCCGCCCGGGATCACGTCGACCAGCGACCCGAACGTCGTGCGGCCGAACGCGAACAGCAGGCACACCGCGAGCGCGGCCAGCAGGGCGCGGGCGTCGGGGGACGAGGACCAGGCCAGCCACGCCAGTCCGAACCCGAGCGCCGCGAACACGGTCACGACGGGCAGTCGGCCGGAGTCGAGCAGCTGCCCCGACAGCAGCCAGTGCATCACCTCACGCGCGCCGTAGCCGTTGACGAGTCCGCTGCCTTGCAGCGGCTCGTTGACCGCCGCCCACGGGCGCTGCTCCACGAGCGGGACGATCACCCACGCCGACGCGAGCAGCGAACCACCGAGGAGGACCGCGGCCCGCCGCAACCGGGTCACGAGCGGCCTTCCGGCGACGAGCGGCCAGACGAGCAGCACCGACAGCGCGAGGTAGCCGGTCTCGAAGTGCAGCGCGACGGTGAGCGCGGTCAGCAGCACCGCTGCGAGGTAGCCCCGCCCGTCGCGGATCGCTCGCCAGCTCCAGCCCCACGCGAGCGGCAGCGTCCACGACGCCCACAGCTGCGTCCAGACGCCGAACCCCGTCCACACGTAGGCGTGCTGCTCGTAGCCGACCCCCGTGGCGCTCACCAGGAACGGAGCCATCGCGGCCGAAGCCGCCGCCGCCGGCCTGCCCGCCCCGAACGCGCGGGCCGACAGGTAGACGCTGATCGGCCACAGCGACAAAAGCAGGTACAGCGTCCAGCGAAACGCCACGTCAGGCCCGACCAGCAGGCCGAGCGCGCCGGTGAGGATTGCGGGCAGGCTCTGGTAGTGAAGGAACTGCGGCGACCCCGCACCGAGGAACGGGAACCAGCTGGTGAGCGGCAGGTGCCCGGCGCGCAGCTGCACGGTCGCGAACCGCACCATCTGCTCGTGCAGCGAGCTGTCGTTCAGGTACGTGACACCGAGCGTGAGCGCTTGGAGGTTCGCGAGGTTCCATCCGACCGCGGCCGCGACGATCGACCATGGCCACCACGCAGCGGTCCGGCCCCCGCCATCATCCGGGGGCCGGACCGCCGGCCGTGCTATCGCCGACGCCCGCGCCGGTCGGGCCTCGGCGGGCGTCACCAGGTCACCCGGTGCCCGAGTTTCCGGTGTTGCCGGTGTTGCCGGTGCGGGCGTACGGAACGTACAGGGTGCAGGAGTTGAGGTGGAAGGTGCCGACGCCTGTGTTGCCCGGGGTGGTGCCCGGGTTGACGACCTCCGTGCCGTTCGTGCCCACCACAACCTCCACCGTTGGCTGGTTCGGTACACCCGGCACCGGCGCACAGGTGACCGGGCCGCTGACGGCTGCCGGACCGGACCCCATGTCAATCCCGATCTTCTCATTGAACCCCATGGCGGCGAGCTTCTGGCCTGCCTGGACGAGCGCCCAGCTCTGGGGATCTTTGAGCGTCACCAGTATCGAGCCATCGCTGGTCTTCGCGACGGTAACGGCGGCGGACGCCGGCGTGCCCGATGTAGAGGTCAGGACGAGCGCAAGCGCCGCGCCGACGCCCGCCAGCGCGAGCGTGCTGCCCGCGAGAATGCGCGGGCGGCGGGCTCGGCCCGGCTCGGGCCGGCCGGCCTGCGCGAGGGCCGCGCCGTGCTCTTGAACGAGATCACTCCATAGATTACTTGTGAACTTACTCATTGCCTTGGTGCTCCTTCCTCAGCCGGGACCTCGCCCGGGACAACCGCTTTCGGAATGCGACACGGGAGACGCCGAGGGCCACCGCCGCCGCCTGCGGGGTGAGCCCTTCCAGGTCGACGAGCTCGATCGCCGCCCGCTCGACCGCGGGCAGCCGCGCGCATCGCCGCATCAGCGCGGCTCCCTCGCGCTCGGCATCGATCCGCCCGGCGAGCTCCTCGATCTCGTCCTCGTCAAGCGGCCGGCGGCCGCCGAGACGTGCGACCGCGTCCCGGCCGCCCGCCGACTGCTCGCAGTAGCGGGCGAACACGCGGGCGGCGATGCCGAACAGCCACGCCCGGTCCGATCCCCGGCGAGGCTCGAACCCGGCGAAGCCCTCCACCGCCCGGACGAACGTCTCGGAGGTGAGATCGGCGACCGTCTGCGGATCGCGGCACCGGCGCGCGAAGTAGCCCATGATGACGTCGACGTTGCGCAGGTACACCTGCTCGAATTCCTCCAGCGGCAAGCCCGGCGGCCGCGCCCTCGCCGCGACCGGTCGCTTCCGCATCGTCCTCGCCAGCGCTCCTGCCTCAGTGCTCATGTCCCCTAGTTGCGATTCTCGCCTCCGGCTGTGACATCGCCCGTCCGGGTCGCGCCGCCCGACACCCCAAGCTTGGCGGCTGATCCGCCGCGGGTCGCCTCAGCTAGTGGGGGTGGGTGCTCGTGCCGTCGACGGCACGAGCACCGGATCGTGCGGCTCGGCTCGGCCGGGGCTTCCCGACTGGCGTGAGGTATACGTACAGGATTTTGGGCCAGCGTTCCCGGAGTGCGTGGACACAGCGCAAGATCGTCTGTTCTACGGCCGGTACGTCCAGGTCGTCGGCGAAGGTGACATCGCCGTCGACGATCAGGCTCGACGGGCCGATCACGATGGCGAACAGGTCCGGGACATCGACCACCCCTGCCTGTGCGGCGATGATCCGGGACATTTCGCTCAGCATGGCGGGCTGGACGCCGCGCCCGGAGAGAAGGTCCCGGTTGATTCCCAGCAAGAGCACTGAGGCGATGAGGAGCAGCAGGCCGATGAGCGCGCTCGCCACCGCATCCGGTGCCGGGTTTCCTGTCACCTCATTCAGGACCAGCCCGGCCGCGGCCGTGACGCCGCCGATCACGGCGCAGCCCTGGCCGACCACGACCGTGGTCGGGGCGGGATCCGTGCTCCGGCGCAGGTAGCTTCGCAGCGAGATACCGCGTCCGGTCGCCTGTTCGCGCAGCGGCCGCAGTGCGATCTCCAGGGTGAACGCATCCAGCGCGATCGTCGTTGCTAGCACCAGGTAGGCGATCGGGTAGGAGTGGACGGCTGACGGATGCACCGCGGCGCGGACTGCTTCTTCGAGCCCGAGTACGCCACCTCCGAGGAAGATGCCGAGCGCCGCGAACAATGACCAGAAGAAGCGCTCCCGCCCATACCCGAGCGGATGGGTGTCATCCGGGGGCCGGACGCTCCTGAGCACGCCGATGAGCAAGAACACCAGGACCGCGACGTCGGCAGCACTGGCTGCGGTCTGGGCCCGCAGAGCGACCGAGCCGGTCACCCCCGCCGCAACCGCCAGCCCGAGCGTTTCAGCGCAATTCACAGCGAGCGAAACGACTACGCTCCGGCGCGTAGTCCCGCCGTCATGGTCCACCTCCTCAGACCAGCGAGGGTTGCGCGCGCTCGCGGATGCCTTCATCGGAGCAGTAGCCTGTCCCGTCCTTTTTCAGGCACAGCAGGCCCAGGAGCCGGCCGGAATCGTCAACGACAGCCAGCCGGCGCCGCCCTTCCAGCAACAGGGTCGCGGTCGCGACACCGAGCGGGTCCGCCGGCCGAGCGGTGCGGCCGATGAGTTTGCCGAGCCTGACCGCGAGCGCGGAACTCGATGTGGCCGCAGGAAGATCCGGCCGCTCGATCGTGGTGACCAGCCGCCCGTCTGCGGCGACGATCAGGGCCATGTGGACGTGCTGGTCCTCGAAGAAGGCCCGGATCGCCGCTAGCCCGGATCCAGGGTCATGCGTCTTCGCGCAGGTGACCATGGCATCGGCAACATGCGCGCCGGCCGCGGTCACTGGCCTGCTCCTGCCGAGCGAGCGGGCGTCACCTCGACGACGAGGTGCTTGGTGACGGGCTGCCCGCTTTGCGTGCTGTAGTCTGCGATGCCGCACAGGACGTTCAGCTCGGGCATGTATCCCGCCGCGCAGCCGCGCGGGATCTCATACCGGACCGCGCGGTAGCCGTAGACGCTCCGGCTGCTCCCGTCCCTGCTGACGCTGGTGATGTCGACTAGGTCGAACTCGTCAAGGCCGCGGTCGCGCATGTCGCCGGAGTTCATGAACACGACCGTGCGCAGGCCTTTCAGCCCGCGATAGCGGTCGTCGTTGGAATAGATCGTGGTGTTGAACTGATCGTGCGAGCGGATCGTCGCGAGCATCAGCCGTCCCCCGCCGGGATCGAGATCGCCGGGAAGCGGCCCGAGCCCGAACTCGGCCCGGCCGGAGGGCGTAAGGAACCCGCGTTCACGAGCGGGCTGGCTGATGCGGAAGCCGTGCGATTGACGGACGCGCACGTTGAAATCCTCGAAGCCGTCGAGCACCTGCGCCACCGTGTCGCGGATCCGGTCGTAGTCCTCGGCGTACCACAGCCAGGGCGTGCTGCTGCCGGGCAGCGTGGCCCGGGCCAGGCCGGCCAGGATCGAGCATTCCGACCGCAGGTGCGGCGAGACAGGGTCCTTCATCCCGTAGGAGATGTGCACCATCGACATCGCGTCCTCGACGCTGACGCCCTGCTCCCCGCCGGCCTGGCGGTCCTTGTCGGTCCGCCCCAGGCAGGGCAGGATCAGCGCCTGCCGGCCGTGCACGATGTGGCTGCGGTTGAGCTTGGTCGAGACCTGCACGGTCAGGTCACAGTTGCCGAACGCCTGGAACGTGTAGGGGGTGTCCGGCGCGGCCAGCGCCAGGTTGCCGCCGAGGCTGACGAGCACCTTCACCCGGCCGTCGTGCATCGCCTTGAGCGTCTCGACGACGTCCAGTCCGTGCTCGCGCGGCGGATCGATGTGGCACACCTCCGCGAGCCGGTCGAGGAACTGCTTGTCCGGGCGGTGGTTGATCCCGAACGTGCGGTTGCCCTGCACGTTGCTGTGCCCGCGCACCGGGCACGGCCCGGCTCCCTCCCGCCCGATGTTGCCCCGCAGCAGCAGCACGTTGACGATCTCCCGGACCGCGTCCACGCCGTGCTCATGCTGGGTGACGCCCAGGCACCACGCGATGATCACCCGCCCGGACTTCAGGTACGAATCGGCGAGTTCCCGGATCGTTACCTCGTCCACGCCCGAGCCCCGCACCAGCTCGCTCCACGGCGTCGCCTCGCATAGTGCGCGGTACTGCTCGACGCCGTGGGTAAATTGCTCGAGGAACTCCCCGTCCAGCGCTGCCGGGTCGGTGGCCGCTGCCTCGAACACGGCCTTGGCCACCCCCCGCATCAGCGCCATGTCGCCGCCGATCCGCACCTGCACGTTCATCGTGCCGACCTTGGTGGTGTGGAGGGTCGCCATATCGGCGAACTCGTGCGGCACGATCGTCCGCCGCGACGCGGCCTCGATCAGCGGGTTGATGTGCACCAGCGCGGCGCCCCGCCGGTCGGCCTCGGCCAGCCAGGTCAGCATCCGGGGCGCGTTCGTCGCGGCGTTGTCGCCCATCAGCCAGATCGCGTCCGCCTGCTCCCAGTCATGCAGGTCAACCGTGCCCTTGCCGGTCCCCAGCGCGGCCGTCATGGCCACGCCGCTCGCCTCGTGGCACATGTTCGAGCAGTCAGGCAGGTTGTTGGTCCCGAACTCCCGCACCCACAGCTGATACAGGAACGTCGCCTCGTTGCTCAGCCGCCCGGAGGTGTAGAACGCCGCCTGGTGCGGGTTGTCCAGCCCGCGCAGCGTGCTGCCGGCCAGCTCGAACGCATCGTCCCACGAAACCGGCACATACCGGTCACTCGCGACGTCGTAGCGCACCGGCTCATGTCCGTCCAGATGCCGGGCCAGCGGGCCGATCGCGAACGGCAGGCCGCCCTGGTACAGCGGATGATCCTCCGGGAACGGCGCCCGCTCCGAGGATGGCGCCGCCCACACCGGGGCGTCCATCTTCTCGGCCAGGGCGACCGCCTGATCCCAGCCCGACGCGCGCGCGACGGCCGCGCCGAAGATCAGGACCGGCCGCTTGGCGCCCGCGATTGCGTCGGCCAGCCGTTGCAGCCGGGCCGGGTCCGGGCCGAGGGCCGGAGCGGCCCAGTCATCCAGCGGCAGCGACAGGAACACCGGGCCCGCGGGCGGCTGGATCGCCGTAGCATAGGCGCGCATGACGGCGCCGGGGACGTCCTGCGCCCGGGCCGGCTGATAGGCCCACTTGACCCAGGGCCTGGCCACGACCTCTGGTTCGACGTCGGTGAGCCATGGTTCGACCAGCAGCATCCGGCGATCTTGCTGCCCGGCCGTGACGATCAGCGGCGTGCGGTTCAGGAAGGCGGCCATCAGGTTGCCCATAGCGTTGCCTAGCCCAGTGGCGGTGTGCACGTTCACCAGCGCCGGGGCCCTGCTCGCCTGGGCGAAGCCATCCGCTATCGCGATAACGGACGCTTCCTGCAGAGCGAGCACGAAGCGAAAGTCGTCCGGGAAGTTCGCCAGGAATGTCTCCTCAGTAGATCCCGGATTGCCGAATACTGTGGTGAGCCCAAGGCCGCGAAGCAGCACGAATGTCGCCTCGCGGACATCCAGTACCCGCTCTGAGCCTGTACCGCCAGTCATGCGGTTCACCGCCTAGCCTTCCGTGGTTTGCCGCCGCCGGTCCTCGGTGATTGCGTCCGTAGAGTTTCCGGGCCCGGACACGGCGCGGGCCGGCTCACCGGCACCGGGCAGCCGACGCTGGTGGCTGGCATCGCGGTCATAGGGTGCGGCGGACGCCGGCCTGGTGCTCGATATCGCGCAACTGCATGGCCAGGCTGCCGTGAGTGGCTTGCCGGGCCATGGCGAGCCGCCCGATCGGCAGCACCTCACGGCCGCGGGAGTCCTCCATCAGCAGGGCGAACGCCGTGTACAGCGCCACTGCGGCCAGCAGGAAGCCCAGCACGGCACCGGCCTGCGAGAGCGCGTGACTGCCAGTGAGCTCAGCGATGCCGGCGATCAGGAACCGCGGTACGGCCACCGCCAGCACCGCGGCCAGGGCTCGCTTGGGCAGCGCGCTGGCCAGCATGAACGCGGCGAAGACCGCGAACACGATGAAGAAGAGACCGAGTGCGGCAGCAGCCCCCGGCGGGTCCACGTAGAAGATCAGCGCATCCACCAGCCAGGTGGTGGCGAAGCTCATCATCAGCGTTGCCGCGATGCTGTCCCGGCCGTGGAATGCGAATATGCCGACGATCACCTGCACCACGAACGCGGGGAACACGATCAGCGCGACTGCTCGCCGGTCAACCGCCGGCAGCAGGCCCCACTGTAGCGCGCTGACCAGCACAGAGTCGATCGCCACGGTGAAGAACCCCAGCGGCATCGGTGACCCGATCGGCAGCAGGACGATGCGGGTCATGGCGCCCGGGTCGGGCTCCCGCTTGGCCGGGTCGAACACGGTCAGGGGATCGACGTCGGCCGCTGGCCCCGTCCCTGGCGAGTCACTCATTGCGGGATCCTCTCGTGCTTCCGGGCCCGTGCCCGGCCCTCCCATGACGTCCACGATGGTGCGTGCGGTCGTCAGGGGATCCCGCCGGCGTGGTGGCGGAACAGCAGGTGCTGCGGCTGCGGTGCCCGGGCGAGCGCCGGCCCGTGCGGCACAACTCGGGTGGCCAGCAGGCCGGCCAGGGCGAAGCCAGCGGCGACGAACATCGCCACCTCGGTCCGGTGACCGGTCGTGCCGTGCACGGCGACGAGCGTCGCCGACAAGATCGCCACGCCGAGCGCGGAACCACATTGCCTGGTCGCGGTCAGCAGCGCGCTGGCCGTGCCCTCGGACCGGGCGGCGACAGGCCCGTGGGTGCCGGCCAGGGTGGAGGAGACCTGGCTCAGGCGAGCTGCGATTCCGAGTACGAACTGTGCTGCGAGCAGCGCGGGCAGCGAGCCGGCCAGCACCGCGACGGCGGCCCCGGCCAGGGCCAGCAGCGCGATGGACAGGGCGATGGCCAGCGCGCGCCGTGGCCCAAGGGACGGGACGAGCCTGCTGGCCGGACCGGACAACGCGAACGCCCCGGCCGCCTGCGGGACGAAGCACAGGCCGGTGAGTACCGGGCTGAGTCCTCGCCCCTGCTGCAGGTACAGCGTCACCAGCAGCACCTGCCCGGCGTTGAAGGCGCCCACCGCGATCAGGACCAGGTTGGCCCCGGCGATACCGCGGTCCTTGAACAGCGCCAGGTCCAGCAGCGGTGCCCGGGCCGTCCTCTCCCGCGCGATGAACGCGCCAAGCAGCAGGATCGCGGCCGCGGCCAGCAGCGCCGGCTGGGTGACCCGCAACGTGTCGCCCGCCCGGACGACGGCGAGCACGAGCAGGGCGACGCCGGCGGTCACGCTGATGGCGCCGGGAACGTCCAGCTGCCCTTCGCGCCGGGGCGGGTCTGAGGGCAGCAGGCGCAGCGAGGCGGCCAGCAGCGCGATGCCCACCGGGACGTTGACAAAGAAGACCAGGCGCCAGGTGACCTCGGCCAGCAGACCCCCGAGCACCGCGCCCGACGCGAATCCCGCCGAAACGACCGCGCCGTAGATGCCCAGCGCGCGGCTGCGCTCCTGCTCGCCGGGCCAGCTCGTGACGAGCAGGGAAAGGCCCGCCGGAGCAAGCATCGCCGCCCCGATTCCCTGCACGACGCGTGAGGCGATGAGAAGCCTCGGTTCGACGGCCAGACCTCCGGCCATGCTCGCGACCACGAACACGACCAGGCCGATCCGGAACAGTTTTGCCCGGCCGAACACGTCGGCGAGCCGGCCGCCCAGCAGCAGGAACCCCCCGAACGCGACCGCATAGCCGCTCAGCAGCCACTGAAGCGTCGTCGTGGCGACATGCAAGCCGTCCTGGATCGACGGCAGCGCGACGTTGACGATGGTGAAATCCAGCACCACCATGAACTGCGCCATCGCCAGCACCAGCAGCAGCGCGAACCCCGCACCAGGCATGCCTGCCGGGGCATTGCCCGGGCGCGGGTAATTCACGTCTGCCGCCGACTTCATCGCACCAGTTCCTCCGTTGTAGCTCACGATGCCGCCTGGGCCTGGCGCTGGGCTACCTGGCAGACAGCCATGTCGGCTACCGGCTAGCGGGAAAGACACATCTCCCGGTCGTGCGCGATCGTGGCTACATAGCGCGAACCGCCGCTCGCCGGGGCCGGGAAACAACATCCAGGTGGTGAGATGACGCTGGCCGGCGGGGGCGGCGGCACCAAATCCAGTGCCGACCCGGCCGTGGCCGACCAGTTGCTGGCGAAGATCGACGAGATCAGCAAGATCTTCTGGGCGACCAAGCAGGGCTGACCGCCCGGCCGTGACGTCACTGGAGCACCTGCTTGCTCCTGCGCCGGCGCGGTGATGTCACTGGGCGACTTGTGTGCCGTCGGCGGGTGCGCCCAGGTCAAAGAGCTGGCGCAATGCGTCGAGATAAACGGGGCCATTCGGGCCGGTGCAGAATTCCTTGGCACGTACGGTCGGCTGGTGCAGAACCTTGCGGAGTATGCGGTGGACGGTGGCAGCTGTTTCGGCCCGTTCCTGTTCGCTCAGGCCCGGCAGCCGGTCATGCAGCCGCGTCAATTCGGCGTCGGCGAGCTGCCTGATCTGTGCGTGCATCGCGGCGATGACGGGCGCGGCCGCCGCTTCCCGCTGCCGCTCGGTGTACGCGGCGGCCTCAGCGGCGACGATGGCGCGGACCTGGGGAATCTGGCCGGGTCCCGCCCCGTCCGCCAGGTGCTGGCCGAGCGCAGCGAGGTCCATCAGGGTGACCCCGGCCAGGCGCCGGACGGCGGGGTCCACGTCGGGTGGCATCCCGAGATCCAGCACGAACAGCGGCCGCCCGCCGGCCTGCGCCCGGGCCGCCGCTACCTCCGCGATGGCCAGGACGGGGACGGCGGCCCCGGTGGCCGCGACCAGAATGTCAGCGCCGGCGAGCGCGGCGGCCACGCCGCTGGTCCGAAGAGGCCTGCCGCGCACCGCCGCGGCCACCTCAACGGCTCGCGCCGCGTCGCGGCTGGCCACGGAGAGCCGCTTCACACCGGCCTCGCGGAGGAGCCGGGCGGCGAGCCTGCCCGTGGGCCCGGTCCCGAGGACCACCGCATCACGGCCCGCCAGGCCGCCTAGGTGCGCGTGGGCGAGGTCCAGGCCGGCCCGGGCGAGCGAGATACCTTCGGTATTGATCATGGTCTGGGTGCGGGCCCGCTTGCTGACTCGCAGCGCCGTGTCGATCAGGCTGATGACGGCGGGACCGACCGTGCCCGCTGCGGCGGCCGCCCGGGCGGCGGCCTTGATCTGGGCGACAATCTGGTCTTCACCGACGGCCATCGAATCCAGCCCGCACGCTACCGAGAGCAAATGCTCGGCGGCCGCACCGTCGACGTGGATACGGGCCAGCCGGAGAACGTCGGCCGCCGGGACCCGGCCACGGGCCGCGATCAGGGCCGCCACCGCCCGGGTCACCGGGCTGACGGCCCCATCGACGGCCGCGTAGACCTCCACCCGGTTACAGGTGGACAGCACGGCCACCTCGTCGATGGACGGAAGGGCACGCAACCGGGCCAGCAGGCCGCCCATTTCCGCGGACGGCACGGCGAGTTTCTGGAGGACCTCGGCTGGGGCGAACCGGTGGGACACCCCGACATTCACAATCGTCATCGCAGGTCCGTTCGGTAGGTTGATTCTGCTCTCGGGTGGATGAGGGCCAGGATCTGCCGGTCAGGACTGCCCGGCGCGGCCGCACCGCTCACGCAATTGCCCAGTTACCTCGCGGGCCCGGGCCAGCGCGAGCGGGCTCCCGCGGGTGCCCAGCCGCAGCGGACGCCGCGTCAGGGAGGTCATGCCCCAGCCTGTCTCGCCTGGGCAAGCAATGTCAGCGCAGCCACCGCCCAGGGCCGGTACCAGTTAGCCGGTAATTAAGCTGCCTGCCAGCCGGGAAGACCTGGCCGTGCCAATGCGCGATCGTGATCGACAAGGCGGCGTGCGTCGGGCCTTAACAGTGCATAAGGTGTATGGAGCCTAGGGAGGTCACGATGGCAAGTCACATTAACGGGCCGGAACCGACAAGGGATACGCTGGGCGGGCCCGACCCCGCAGGCCCAGAGGATGAACTGGGTGGACCCGACCCGTCGGCCAGGCGGGACGACCTCGGCGGGCCCGACCCCGCAGGCCCAGAGGATGAACTGGGTGGACCCGACCCGTCGGCCAGGCGGGACGACCTCGGCGGGCCCGACCCCGCAGGCTCCGAAGATGAACTGGCTGCGCCCGGCCAGGCATAGCACTGGCAAGTGCTAAAGGGGGGATCTTGCGGACCAGCCGACCGATGTGACTGATCTTGCTCGATGCGCTGGCAGCTAAGCTCGTTCTGCTGAGCTGCCAGCGCTGTACACCACGACGGTCGCGGACACCTCCCGCTGGCCGCCGTTCACGGCGTGTGGCCGAGGATCCGGCCGATCCCCTGCGCCGACAGCTCAGACTTCGCCAGGAATCCGACCACGGGGCTTTCGGCGATCAGCTCCGCGTAGTCCGCTTCGTCGCGCGTGGAGATCAGGATCACCTTGGCGCTTCCGCCTTGCCCGTCCCGGGCTAGGAGCCGGGCGAGGTCGAAGCCGCTCTCGTCCCCGAGCCCAATGTCGACGAGGATCACATCTGGCTGCAGCACACGGGCTTGCTGGAGCGCCTCGGCCGTGTTCGAGGCCACCCCCACGACCGTCACGCCCTGCCGCTCAAGCAGGGCACTTGCCGTCTCGACGAACGCATCACTGTCGTCAACGATCAGGCACCGTAGCGGCATCCGATCATGCTGACAGCCATCCGCCGCCACCGCATTACGGCTAGCAGGTATTCCCCGCCGCGATGCCACGGTCAGCCCGCGAAGGCAAGTGATCGCAGGTCAGTCGCTGCGATCCCCGACGGCCCGCGTCCAGGAAGTGACGTCAGCGTAGCCAGAATTTCCGCCATCGTCTTGCCTCGTTTCCTACCACCCCGCTTACCGGGGCCCGGCCGAATGCATCCAGCTTCGCGGCCAGGTCCCGTTGCGTCTTCGTGGCCAGCACCCAAGTTAGCTAGCTACCCGCCAGCAAGAATCAGTTCCGGCTAGCCGGTAGCGGAATTGCCCGCCTGCCGGGCAGACAGGGCCGCGCCGATGCGCGATCGCGAGCGTCCAGCACCATGATCCGCCAAGAAGCGATGATGGAGACCACCGGACAGACGATTTAGCTGACGGCGGGCCGCGGATGCCGGCCTGGCGAGTAGCCAATGGTCGACAGATGATCCCAGCTACTGTGCCGCAGCCGCTTCCCTGGCCGATAATCGTGGGATGTCGCCGCCGCCCGAGATAGCCAGCGTAGCGCCGCTGAGCCAGCCTGCACTGCGGGTCGTGCTGGCTGACGACGACGTCCTGCTGCGCGAAGGCCTTTGCAGTCTGCTCGAACGGTCGGGATTCGAGGTTGTCGGCCAAGCCGGGAACAGCCCCGAACTGCTCGCCCTGGCCCGTTCGGCCAAACCGGAGCTGGCGATCATAGACATCCGGATGCCCCCCGGGCAGGCCACCGAGGGCCTGCAGGCAGCGCGGGTGATCCGTGAGGAACTGCCTGGCACGGCCATCATCGTGCTGTCCGCACACGTCGAGGTAGACGAGGCGATGGACCTGCTCGCTGGCGGAGCGCGCACCGGCTACCTGCTGAAGAGCCGGATCACCGACGTGGCGGAGTTCATTGATACGGTCGGGCGGATCGCCGCGGGCGCCTCGGTGGTGGACCCGTCGCTGGTACAGGAACTCGTCAGGGCCCGCCGACGCCGTGATCCGCTCGACGTCCTGTCCCCGCGGGAGCGCGAGGTACTCGCCCTGATGGCCGAAGGCGCGTCCAACGCGGGCATTGCGCGCCGGATCTTCGTCACCGAGGGCACCGTCGAGAAGCACGTCCGTAGCATCCTGACCAAGCTCGACCTGCCCGAGAGCGACACCGAGCACCGCCGCGTGCTGGCGGTCCTCAGGTTCCTCGAAGCGCGATAGCGGCCAGCCACGTCCTTGCCCAGCTCCGGTCTGGTTAGCGGCCACGGGCGGTGATGATCTCCGGCTGCCTCCGGGTCCAGTAATCCACGATCTGCTGCCGGGAAATGGGAAGCGCGTCGTCTGGATCGACATCGTCGAAGTATCCGAGGCCAAGCACGATGTGGTTGAGCGCCTGATCGGGGAACTCGGGCTGGAAACGCTCAAGGAACAGCGCCAGCCCCTCGTCGACCCTGCGGCTGGTGCGCTGCTCGATTGTCATCAAGTCGAAGTAGTCGCGCAGCTCGCCGCGATCGCCGACGACCTTGAGTTTCATCGCCATGAGGTCGCTGATCTGTGCAACCTGAAGTCCGTCGAACTGCTGAGGTGGCTCGAGCAGCTGCTGCGGGCGTACCTCGTCCGCGTGCAGGAACTGCACCCTGGTGGCTGAGAACACGCCGTTCAGCGTGCCGGGGGCGCGTTCGGTAACCGCGAATGGCCCAGCCGCGGACAGCTTCAGGGCCAGCTCGTCGAGGTCCACGCTGCCGTGATGGAAGAAGAAGTCCAGGTCCCGGCTCGTCCGGTGCTCAAGGTGAACAGCTATGGCCGTGCCTCCGCCTAGGTACGCCTCCGGCGGGACGAGTGGCGCGATAGCCCGCCATGTCGCGGCTGTGTCCGGTGGCAAGAAGCCCCGGAGCGGCTCAGCCGGCGGCACGCGCGTGCCTGGCCAGATTATGAGCAAGCGCCCGGTGGGCAGGATCAAGGCCCCGAGTGGATGCTGCGTGCTCCCAGGCACTAGCCGGAAGACTGGCCGCTCCCCAGGCGAGGCCGTCCGGGTCGTCGGTGCGGATCAGCCGCCTGGCAATGTACGGTGCCGATGTCGCGACGTCTAGCTGGACAGGAGCGGTATTCCAGAACAGGTGCCGCAGATGCGGGGGCACCCTTGTGACGCGGCGACTGCCGGTGTGTACGGGCAGCCGTACCTTCGCCACGGCGGGGGCGAGAGCCGCCCACTCCGCCGTTCCGACCCGTACCCGGTAGACCGGCGCCTGGCTGGCTCGCCCCCTGGCCAGCATCATGGGCGACTGGGTGATGATTCCCTGCGCCGAAAGCAGCGCCAGCGCACGCCCCGCGGCGGTCGGACTGACTCCCGCCCGCCGCGCGGTCTCGCGCACCGAGGCAAGCCCGCGCGGCGACCGTGACAGAGCCGCCAGCACCTGGGCCTCGGTTCGTGACAGGCCAGGTACGGGCGGAGTCACGCCCAGCTCGCGGGCTAGTTCGCCGACCTCGCGCTTGGTCAGGTGAAAGACACCCGCGGAATCGCGTCCACCCGACATGCCCAGGCGGTCCACGGCACGCCTCACCCGCGGCGGCGAGGTCCCGAGCAACCGGGCCGCTGCCGCGAGACTATGGGTGTCCATATCGTTATGATACCGCCCGCCGCCCCATGCACTCTGACGTGCGCGGACCTGACGCCACCCGATCGTAGCGACCGGCGTATTCGAGGGCGTGCGCAAGATGGGGCAGGATGCCAGGCCCGTACCGGGGAATCTATTCAGGGACGCCCAGCGGCACTGGATCGAGACCCAGCTCACCCGCAACGGACGCCCGGCCACGAGGGCTGTCCGGCACTGACGGCAACGCGCCGGAATGTGAGAAGATCCTGGCCCGCTACGCGGACGATCCCAGTTCGCCCGCCCGGTGACCAACGCTGCCGCCCAGATCAGCCACCGGCTGGCCGGAGGCCTCGCCGAGCCCCGTGATCCCGACCCGCCCGCTACCGAACCCAGGCTCGCCGCGGCCCGCCCCGCCGAGCGGAAGAAAGAGGTCATCTGATGTCGCTGACCGATGGCGAGGTCGCCAGGATCGCCGCCGATCTGCACCAGGCCCGGCTGACCGGCGTGCCCATCCCGCCCCTGACCGACGAGCGGCCGGACCTGGACGTGACCGACGCCTACCGCATCCAGCAGGACCTAGTCGGCCGGCTGATGGCCGATGGTACCGAGCGGGTGGTCGGCTACAAGCTCGGCATCACCAGCCTGCCCATGCAGCAGCTCCTCGGAGTGGACTCCCCCGACTTCGCGCCGGTGCTGTCCTCGCACGTCAACCCGGACGGCGCGCAGGTCACCGCCGCGGACTACATCTACCCGCGGATCGAGGCCGAGATCGCACTGGTGCTGCGCCAGGACCTGCGCGGACCCGACTGCACCGCACTGGACGTGTCCGCCGCGATCAGCGGCGCGGTGGCCGCGCTGGAACTGGTGGACAGCCGGATCCGGGACTGGAAGATCAAGCTCGCCGACACCGTCGCCGACCTGGCCAGCAGCGGTGCGGTCATCCTCGGCCCCGCCGTCACCCCGGCGGCCGGCCTGGACCTGCGGCTGGCCGGCATGGTGCTGACCCGCAACGGCGAGCTAATCGCCACCGGCGCGGGCGCCGCCGCGCTGGGCAACCCGCTGGAGGCGGTGGCCTGGCTGGTGCGGACCCTGCACCCGCTGGGTGACTACCTGCGGGCCGGCCAGTTCGTGATGACCGGCGCGCTGCACGCCGCGGTGGACGTGACCGCCGGGCAGAACTACCGGGCCGAGTTCGACCGGCTGGGCCCGGTCGGCGCCCGGATCCGCTGACCCGTAGCTCCCTAAGACTGTATACACTTTTATCGAGGCCACCCGGTTCCTGGACGGAAGGACCCCGCCCATGCCCACCCGCTGCGCGATCATCGGCTCCGGCAATATCGGCACCGACCTGATGATGAAGATCCGCCGGTCGGACCAGCTCGACCTGGTCGCGCTGATCGGCATCGACCCGGCCAGCGACGGCCTGGCCCGGGCCCGGGCGCTCAGCGTCGAGGCCACCGCGGACGGGATCGGCTGGATCTCCGCCCACCCGGATCAGGTCGACCTGGTCCTCGACGCAACCAGCGCGTACGTGCACGTGCGGCACGCCGCGGTGCTGGCGGATCTGGGCATCCCGGTGATCGACCTGACCCCGGCCGCCCGCGGCCCCAAGGTGATCCCGGCGGTCAACCTGGCCGAGCACCTCGACGCGCCCAACCTCAACATGGTCACCTGCGGCGGCCAGGCCACCACCCCGATCGTGGCCGCGGTCAGCCGCGCCGCCGACGTCCCGTACGCCGAGATGGTGTCGACCGTGGCCTCGGCGTCGGCCGGGCCGGGCACCCGGCAGAACATCGACGAGTTCACCCGGACCACGGCGCGGGCCCTGGAGGAGATCGGCGGCGCGGCGCACGGCAAGGCCATCATCATCCTCAACCCGGCTGACCCGCCGATCCTGATGCGCAACACGGTGTTCTGCGCGCTGCCCGAGGGCACCGACCATCAGGCGGTGCTCGACTCGGTGCAGCGCATGGTCGCCGACGTCGCTGCCTACGTCCCCGGCTACCGGCTGAAGAACCGCCCGGTCATCGAGGAGGGCCCGTTCGACACCCCGGGCGGCACCGTCCCGCACCGGGTGGTCGTCCTGCTGGAGGTCGAGGGAGCCGGGGACTACCTGCCCCCCTATGCGGGCAACCTGGACATCATGACGGCTGCCGCAGTCCGGGTCGCGGAGGCCAGGGCGCAGCGGCTGGCGGGGGCGGCGGCGTGAGCGCGACGGACTTCCGGCTGACCGACTCCACGCTGCGCGACGGCTCCCACGCCGTCCGGCACCAGTACACCCAGCAGCAGGTCACCGACATCGTGACCGGCCTCGACCAGGCCGGCGTCGCGGTCCTGGAAGTCGCCCACGGTGACGGCCTGGGCGGATCGTCGTTCAACTACGGCTTTTCCGGCACCGATGAGAAGAAGCTGATCTCCGCGGCGGTGTCGGCCGCGAGGACCGCGAAGATCGCCTGCCTGCTGATCCCGGGCATCGGCACGGCCGAGGACCTGCGCGCCATCGCCGACCTGGGTGCCTCGGTGGCCCGCATCGCCACCCACTGCACCGAGGCGGACATTGCCGAGCAGCACATCGGCATGGCCAGGGAACTCGGCCTGGAGGCTGTCGGCTTCCTGATGATGGCTCACATGATCGAGCCGGAGCAGCTGCTCGCGCAGGCCAGGAAGATGCAGGACTGCGGCGCTGACGTGGTCTACTGCGTCGATTCGGCCGGGGCGATGACCACGCCGATGGCGCGCGCCCGGATCGAGGCGCTGGTCGCCGGGCTGGACGTCGCTGTCGGCATCCACGCCCACGAGAACCTGTCGCTGTCCGTGGCCAACTCCCTGGCCGCGCTGGAGGCCGGGGCGCTGCACGTCGACGCGTGCACTGCCGGGGCCGGGGCCGGCGCGGGCAACTGCCCCACCGAGGTGCTGGTGGCCGTGTGCGAGAAGCTCGGCATCGAGACCGGCGTTGACGTGCTGGCCGCGGCCAACGTCGCCGAGGAGACCGTCCGGCCGGCCCTGCAGCGGCCCCAGATGGTCGACCGGGCCTCGCTGATCCTCGGATATGCGGGCGTGTACGGCTCGTTCATGCTGCACTCCGAGCGGGCCGCGGCGCGGTACGGCGTCCCGCAGGCTGAGATCCTGCTGGAGCTTGGCCGCCGCAAGGTGGTCGGCGGCCAGGAAGACATGATCATCGACGTGGCACTGGAGCTAGCCGCGCGAGCCGGCCAGGAGGCCTCGTCATGACCGGTTTTGCCGCCGCGCCCAACGTCCACGATCTCGCCGCCCGCCTGGTGGATGCCGCGGCGAAGCGCGCCGGGATCGCGGCACTGACCACCACGTGCGGCGCGTTCGACGTGGCCACCGCCTACGAGGTGCAGGACGCGGTGGTGGCCGCCCGGGTGCAGGCCGGCGCCGTCGTGGCCGGGGCCAAGCTCGGCCTGACCAGCGCGGCCAAGCAGCGGCAGATGCACGTCGACCAGCCGCTGTACGGCTGGCTGACCGACGACATGGCGCTGGATGTCGGCCAGCCGCTGGAATGCGGCCGGTTCATCCAGCCGCGCTGCGAGCCGGAGATCGCGTTCCTGATATCCAGGGACCTCGCGGGCCCGCAAGTCACCGCGGCGCACGTGCTGGCGGCCACGGCAGCGGTGTACCCCGCGATCGACGTGCTTGACTCGCGGTTCGCCGGCTACTCCTTCACCCTGCCGGACGTCGTGGCGGACAACGCCTCGGCCGCCGGGTTCCTGCTCGGCGGCCAGGCCACCGAGCCCGGCGGCGTGGACTTGCGGCTGACCGGGCTGGTGCTGGAGAAGAACGGCGATCTCGTCGGCACCGCGGCCGGGGCGGCGGTGCTCGGCCACCCGGCGGCGGCGGTGGCGTGGCTGGTCCGTGCCCTGGCCCGCCGGGGCCGCGGGCTGGCG
>Ga0302178_10001134_pt1 | contig 23055 bp, 25 predicted proteins | sample I_Palsa_E1_3_FD_198790 | JGI IMG/M metagenome (GOLD analysis project Ga0302178, IMG submission 198790) | Peat permafrost microbial communities from Stordalen Mire near Abisko, Sweden - I_Palsa_E1_3 | ecosystem: Environmental > Terrestrial > Soil > Palsa > Peat permafrost | place: Sweden... | reverse complement strand
GCTTCGCGTGTTGCGATCGCGTCGGGCAGCACCGTGTCCTCGGGCGCGATGTCGGCGAGACCGGCGGCCTGCGCCCAGCGCGAGAGCGCGTCGCCGTCGGTCAACAACTCGAGTGCGCTCGCCGGAGCGCTGCGAAACATCAGCGTGGCGGCGAAGTCGAGCGCGATGTGGCCGCTGCGAAAGGTGAACGCTTGACTGGTTGGCCCGCTCCCGGCTAGCATGGCATCACTACCTTAGCAAGTGACGAGCGGAGGGACGATGGACGCGCAACTCGCAGAATTGCTCGACGAGCTCGGCGAGCACGGACGGACCCATGACGCCGACAAGGCCGACCGGCTCGAGCGGCTGCGCAACCTTGAGAGCGAGAGCGCGCAGCTGCTCGCGGTGCTCGTGCGGGCGCTGGCGCCGGCACGACTGCTCGAGTTGGGAACCTCGAACGGCTACTCGACGGTCTGGCTCGCCGACGCCGTGCGGTCCTACGGCGGCCAGATCACTAGCGTCGAGATCGAGCCGGAGCGCAGCGCGCAGGCGCGCACGAACCTCGAGCGTGCGGGCCTCGCCGAATTCGTCGAGCTGCGCGTCGAGGACGCCGAGCAGACGCTCGCCGGCTCGGGGGACGGGGAGTGGCCGCTGATCTTCCTCGACGCGGAGCGGCCGTTATATGCCGGCTACTGGCCGGGGCTCGTGCGCGTCCTCGGTGACGGTGGGCTGCTGATCGTCGACAACGTGCTCTCCCATGCCGGCGAGGTGGCGGAGTTTCGCGCGCTGGTGGCGGGCGACGGGCGCTTCAGCGAAGCGCTCGTGCCGATCGGCGCGGGGATGCTGGCGATCGTCAAGGAGCGGCGCGCGTCCGGTTCGTGAAGTGCGCGGCCACGCCGACCGACCACGCCCCCAAAACCCCGCACGCGAGGCCCGCTACCGTTGGGGGAGCCAGCATCCGTGCAGCGCTAGAGGAAGGGTCGTATGACGACGAAGGCCGATTTCACGCCGCAGGAGTGGGAGCTCGTGCTCGAGGGGCCGCCGAGCGCCGGGATGATCGTGATCACGGCGCAGCGCGGCGGGATGCTGCGCGAGACCGTCTCGATGGCGAAGGCGTATGTCGAGGCGCGCCAGCAGCACGGGCAGAGCGAGCTGCTCGACGAGATCGTCGCGGTCAAGCCGAAGCTCGATCACACCAGGTATCACTCGCTCGAGGAGCTGCGCGAGCATTCGCTCGGGCATCTGCGTGACGCGGTCGCGCTGCTGAAGGAGAAGGCGAGCGCGGAGGAGCTCGAGGAGTACAAGCGCTTCGTGATCACGCTCGCGGACCGGGTCGCGCATGCGCACCGCGAGCATGGCGGCGGCGACGGCGTCAGCGACGCCGAGCGCGCGGCGACAGCCGAGATCGCCCAGACCCTCGGCTGAGCGCGGCACAGCCGGAACGCGGCGGTTGCGCGACGTCGAACGGGCGGAACTGTGAGCATGCGGGCGATGAGCTCCGATGGCGCAACACCGCTTGGCCCGCGACGCGATTTCGCGAGCGACGAGGCGCTGCTGACCGCGGTGCTGCACGACGTGGTGCGCGCCAGCGATGGACCCGCCGCCGTGGCGCTGCTCGATGACGCGGTCGCGCTCGGACGGGCCGTTCGCGGTGGTGACGAGCAGGCCGCGGATCGCCTGGCGGAGCTCGTCGCGGGACTCGACCTCGCGCAGGCGGAGGTGCTCGTCAGGGCGCTGACGCGCTGGTTTCAGCTCGTCAACCTGGCCGAGGACAACGAGCGCGTGCGGCGCCTGCGCGCCCGCGATGCGCGCGAGGCGCCGGCGGCGCGGCGAGGGTCGATTCGCGCAGCGATCGCCGAGCTGGCCGAGCGCGGGACGAGCGCCGAGGAGCTCGGGCTGCTGCTGCGTCGCGGCGAGTTGAGGCTCGTGATGACGGCGCACCCGACCGAGGCGCGCCGGCGGACGACGATCGACAAGCTCGCCCGGATCTTCGGCGTGCTGCGCGAGCTCGATGAGGTCGCCCACAGCGACGTCGACCACGCCCGGCTGCGCCTGCTCGCCACCGTGCAGGAGCTGTGGGGCTCCGATGAGCTGCGGGCGATCTCGCTGACCGTGCTGGACGAGGTGCGCGGCGGGCTGATCCATTTCGCGACGACGCTTGCCGAGACGGTGCCGCGCATCTATCGCGACCTCGAGGATGCGCTCGCCGAGTACTACCCCGAGGACAGCTTCGAGGTGCCCCCGCTGCTGACCTTCGGGTCGTGGATCGGCGGCGACCGTGATGGCAATCCGTTCGTGACGCCCGCGACGACCGTGGAGGCGCTCGACCTGATGCGCGAGCAGTGCCTGCGCTTCCTCGAGGGCCGCGTCGAGCTGCTCGCGGGCCGGCTGTCGCTGTCGGAGCGCGTCAGCGGCGCGGCGCCGGAGCTGGAGCCGCTCCTGGCCGCGGGAGCCGTGCAGTTTCCGGAGTTGGCGGCGCAGCTCGCGGCGCTGAACCCCGAGGAGCCCTACCGCCGCGCGCTGACCTTCGTCCGCGAGCGGGTGCGTGCCACGCTGCAACGCGAGGCGGGCGGTTACGGCGAGCCGGCCGAGCTGTTGCGCGATCTGCGACTGGTGCGGTGCGCGCTGGATGACGGCGCGGGGAAGTTCACCGCCGCCGGCGACCTCCACGACGTGATCCGCCAGGTCGAGGTGTTCGGCTTCCACTTCGCCCGCGTCGACATCCGCGAGCACGCACGCATCCACCGGCACGCGCTCGGCGAGATCTACGCGACGCTCGGCATCGAGGAGGACTACGCGGCGCTGACCGAGGAGGAGCAGATCGCGCGGCTGTGCAGCGACATCGCCGATCGTCGACCGCTGATCCCGGCTGACATCGCCGGGTTCTCCGCGAGCACGCGCGAGACGATCGAAACGTTCCGGGTGCTGCGCGATGCGCTCTCGGGGAGCCATCGCGGTGCGGTACAGACCTACATCGTGTCCGGCGCCGCCGGGCCGGCGGACCTGCTCGAGGTACTGCTGCTGATGAAGGAGGCGAGCCTCTCGGGCGCCGGCGGTGAGCGGGCGTGGCTGCGGATCGTGCCGCTGTTCGAAGCCGGCGAGACGCTTGCCGCTGCGGCCGCGACGATGGAGCGACTGCTGAACGAGCCCGTCTACCGCGCCGCGCTGCGTGCCGTCGGCGATGAGCAGGAGGTGATGATCGGCTACTCGGATTCGAACAAGGACGTCGGCTACGTGGCCTCTGCCTGGGCCGCCTATCGCGCGCAGACGCAGCTTGCTTCGGTGATCGGCGAGCACGGCGCGAGCTGGGTGTTCTTCCACGGGCGTGGCGGCGCGATCGGCCGCGGCGGCGGGCCGACCAACGGCGCGATCCGCGCACTGCCGCCGGGCACGGTCAACGCCCGCCTGAAGATCACCGAGCAGGGCGAGGTTCTGACAGCGAAGTACTCGGTCCCCGAGATCGCGCATCGCGAGTTGGAGCTAGCAGCCAGTGCGACGCTCGCCACCGGCGTGCGCGCCGAGGACGGGCGGCACGAGCTGTTCGAGCGCGTCGTGCAGGAGATGGCGGACAGCTCCGAGCGGCTCTACCGCTCGCTGGTCCACGAGGACCCGGACTTCGTCAAGTTCTTCACGGCGGTGACGCCGCTCGCGGAGATTTCGCGCCTGCGGCTCGGTTCGCGACCGGCGCGACGCCAGCAGGACGGCGGGATCGATTCGCTGCGCGCAATCCCCTGGGTCTTCGCCTGGACGCAATCGCGGATCGTGCTGCCGGCGTGGCTCGGGCTGGGCGGCGCACTCGCCGATGCGCGTGAGCGCCACGGCATCGAGCTGCTGCGCGAGATGACCAGCAGCTGGCCGTTCTTCGCGACGCTGCTCGCCAACGCCGAGATGGCGCTGGCGAAGGCCGATCCGACGATCGCCGTGCGCTACACCCAGCTGTGGGATGACGCGGCGCAGCGTGAACGCATCTGGGGTCTGCTGGCGAAGGAGTTCGAGCTCGCCCGCAGCGAGCTCGTAGGGGTGCGCGCCAGCGAGCGGCTGCTCGACGCCGAGCCGGTTCTACAGGCGTCAATCGATCGCCGCAACCCGTTCGTGGACCCGCTCTCGTTCGTCCAGATCGAGCTGCTCGCACGGGTCCGACGCGGAGATGCAAGCGACCCGGACGAGCTTGGGCGCGTGAGCCTGCTGACGATCAACGGCATCGCAAGCGGCCTGCGCAACACGGGCTAGGGCCTGCACCCGGCGGCGTGGCCGGCAGTCGGAGGCGTTCGGCTGTGAGTGCGGCGACGGCCACGTCAGCAGCGGCCGGTCGGTGTGGTCTTCCAACCCGGCAGACGCTACCGTCAAGCGCATGCTCGGGTCCCGCCAGCGCAGCCGACGCGGGAGGCCGCGTTGCTGACGATCGACACCTCGCGCGCGAGGCTGCGACGGCTGTGGTTTGGGATGCGCTCGCGGATGCTCGGAGCGCTCGTGCTGACTGCGCTCGTGACGCTGGCGGCGGCGGCGCTGGCACTGCTGGCGCCGCTGGAGTCGACGCTCAAGAACGACAGTACGCGGATCGGCAAGGAGACTGTCACAGTCGATCGCTCGCGGCTTTCGAACCTCCCCGTGGCCCGCGACGGCGAGCCGGCTGCCGGCGCGCTCGGCGGCCTGCTCGAGCAGTTCGCGCACCAGAACGGAGCGACCTACGTCGTCTGGGACGACCAGCTGAACCGTATCGATGACACGGACAAGGCCGACAAGCTGCCACAGGACAGGATCGCCCCAGCCATCGTGCGCCGGGCGCTCGATCAACGGCGGGGGGTGACAACTCCATACACGCTGCGAAGCGACGTGCTCGTCGTGGCGATCCGCTACCGCGGGCAGCAGTTCGACAGCACGATCAACGACGGCCGCTACTTCGTGCTCGAGATGATCCAGCGGGTCGACGCCGTCACGATCGCCGACAGCGTCGTGCGCACCGCCTTCCTCTACGCCGCCCTGGTCGGTCTCGGCGTCGCGATCATGCTCGGGATCGCGCTGTCGTCACGGCTATTGCGTCGGTTACGCCTGCTGGGCGACGCGAGCCGCTCGCTCGACGAACACGACCTCAGCGCGCTCGGCGCCCGTCCCGACGAGATACCGGATGAGATCGGCGACCTGACGCGCAGCTTCAAATCGATGCACGAGCGGCTGCGCCAGCAGGAGCAGGCCAGACGCGTGTTCGTGGCGACGGCATCGCATGAGCTGCGAACGCCGCTGACCTCGCTGGAGGGGGCACTCGAGCTGCTCGAGGAGGATCTCGAATACGAGTCGGTCGATCTACTCGATGCGCGCCAGCGCGTTGCATCGGCGCGCCGGCAGGCGCGCCGGCTCAGTTCGCTGGCGAAGGATCTGCTCGACCTCAGCCGGATCGACGCGCAACTGGAGCTGCGCAACGAGCCGGTCGAGCTGGCAGAGACAGCGCGCGCCGTGGTCGCCGAGTTCGACCAGCGCGCACGCGAGCGCGAGATCAGCGTCGTGCTCGACGAGATCGGCGGACCGTCGTGGGCGCAGGCCGATCCCGGCAGCGTCGCGCGCGTCGTTCGCATCCTGCTCGACAACGGTCTGCGGTTCGCGCCCCCGCACACGACGATCAGCGTCCGCATCGCCAGCACCGACGATGGACCGCGAATTGAGGTGAGCGACGAAGGCCCGGGCGTTCCCGCGGAGGAGCGCGACCTGATCTTCGAGCGCTTCCAACGCGGTCGCAACAGCGGCGAGGAAAGCGGATTCGGGCTCGGCCTGGCGATCGGCTGCGAGCTTGCCGCGCGGATGGGCGGAACGCTCGAGCTGGTCGAGAGCACGCGCGGCGCGACCTTCCGGTTGAGCCTGCGGCCAGGAACGAGTGAGCTGCCCGACCTCGCGCGATCCGCGCCGGGCCGGCCGTGACGGGGAATGCTCGCCGGCACGCCGAGCTGCGTCCGCCGGCTGCGCCCCGTTGGCGTGACGAGCTGGATCAGCTGCGCGTGGCGGTGAACGTCACGGCGCCGCTGGTGCAGTCGGAGGTGCCGCTGCTTGGCGAGCCGGTGGCCTGCACCGTTCCCGACATCGTGCCATGGGGGCTGACCTTGAGGGCCAGGACGACCGTGGAGAACGCAACCGAGGTGTTGTGGATCTCACCGCTGGTGGGAATCGGCGTCGGGTTGAGGTCGACGTAGGCATTAGCGGAGCTACCGGCGCTGCAGGGCTCGTCGATGTACATCTGCGAGGTGACGCCGCCCGCTGGCGTGAAGACGCAGAAGCGATGCTTGTGGCCGCAGGCACTGCCGGTCTTGACGGCGAACTCGAACGCGTAGCCCTGACTCGTCGTGCCCTTGTAGAGGCCGGTCTTGAACGAACTGCTCGCCAGGCTGATGGCCGGGGAAAGCAGCAGGACTCCAGCGCCGATCAGGCCGCCGAGGACCGCAGATGTGGATCGCAAGGCCGCGCGCACGGGCGCCACGTTACTGCAGCGATTGCGGCCGATGTCGCAGTGCTGCCGGCGGTACGCACCCGCTGCGTATGCGGTGCGCCCCCGGTCGGTCAGCTGGTCGCGCGCATCCGATTGTTGCGCGAGTTGTGCTCCAGCTCGGCCAGGCCGAGCAGCTCCAGGAGCGGCGGGACGTACATGCCGAAGCGTCCGCGCAGTCCCTTCTTCAGGCCGTAGAAGCCGCCAACCGGATTGGACTGCGAACGCGCCCAAGCCTCGACCGTGCCGTCGACGGCCGGCTTCTGCTCATCGGCGCTCCCGAGCGCGACCCAGTCGGCGTGAGTCACGAGCATCGCGTGGAGATCGTCGATGCAGCGCAACTGGTAGGCGAGCACGGTCTTCCCGACGACGCAAACGAGCGCCGGCGGGCTTGCCTCCTCGTCGCGGTACATCTGGTACTCGGCGGCCCCGGGCGGTGTCCGCAGGACCCACGGGTCCGCGCGAGTGCCGCTGCCGCCTGCGGCACTCATCCGCGCGCCCGGTGACCGCTCATCGAGGCAACCGTAGCTCGCTCGCGTCCGGCCGGTCGCGCGCGGCGATCGCAGGCCGGCGCTGGGCAGGCGCCTCGGGCTGTCGGCAGACGCGGTGCACAGCTCAGGGCAGCGGCCGGCGATAGCGGATGTCCTCGACGCTGAAGCCCGCAACCATCGCCGGGCGACGGGCTCCGTCGGGAGACCAGCCGTCGATGCGGTAGAAGCGCTCGGCACGCTCATTGCCGAGCAGGACCCAGAGGCAGGCCTCACGGAAGCCCTGTCGGGCGAGGCGCGCTCGTGCCTCGTGGATCAGCGCCCGCCCGACGCCGACGCCGTGACGCTCGGGATCGACGTAGAGCGCGAGCAGCTCGCCCGCGCTGTCGGTGTCCTCACCGCCGGACGGCCCGATCGTGGCGAAGCCGCAGATCACATCGCGCTCCTGCGCCAGGATGGTGGCCGGCTTCAGCGGGTCCGGGTCGGCAAACGTGTAGCGCTGAGCCCAGACCTCGGGTTGCAGCGCGTCGAGGTAGTCGTCGAACAGCAGCCCGCGGTAGGCGACCTGCCAGGAGCGGACGTGGAGCTCAGCCACCGCGATCGCATCGTCAGGCTGGGCCAACCGCAGGAGCACAGTCCAAGTATCACCGCTTACTGCGCCGGGCGACAGGCGCGGCGCGCGCGTGCTGCGAGGTGCGTGGCGCGGCGGCAATGCGATCCGGCGCACGCGCCCGGTCGCTCAGCCTCCCTCGACGGGCGGCTCGCTCTGGCTCGGATTCGCGCCGCCCGCCAGCTGCGGCGCGATCGCGTCGAGCCGGTCCAGAATCGCCTTCAGGCCGCCCTGCGTGTGGATGTCGAGCCGGTCAAGGATCGCTTCCGCGTCCTTGTACGTGTTCGCCGAGCGGGCATCCGCAGAGAGACTCTGCACGTTCTGCCCAACCATGATCACCGAGAGCAGGACCAACTGGAGGAACGTCTGGGCGATCCAGGCGATGATCCCCTCGCCGCCGGGCTTGAGCGCCGGAGCGAGTCCGAGCAACGCGATCCCGGCGAACAGGTAGGCGCACCACATCGTGCCAACGAGCCTTGTGATCAGAACCGCGAACTTCGCGTTGAAACCGTCTACCTCACCCATCGCCTCCTTGAGTGCACGCGGGCTGGGATGTAGCGCCCGCGCGAGATGATGAGAGGTCCTGACAGGCCCGTGTCGTTCTTCCATCGATCCTCCTCCGCGCCGGTGATCTCGAGTCGTCGATTTGGTCCGGCGAGTGTAGGAGGCGGGTCGGCGACTCCGCGGGTCAGCAGACCGCCCCGTGCTTCGGAGCCAGGTTCCGATGGCGGCCGGTTCAGAGCTCGCCGTCGTAGTAGTCGAGCTCCTCGCCCCGACGAACCCGCACCTTGTCGTTCGGATCACTCGAGTCGGTCCAGACCGAGATCTTGTTCGAGTCGGGATACACGCAGTAGCCGATCGGATCGTTGGTCGAGAACATGACGATCCGGACCATCGTGGTGCCGTTGTTCGTCGTCTTGTGCGCGCCGCCCGGCCCGGGCGAGAACGCCGTGATGTCGCCCGGGTTGAGCAGATCGTCGCCCTCTGGGTGACGAAGCGTCAGCTGACCTTCCAGGACGAGTAGCCATTCCTCTTCCGATTCGTAGTGGTAGGGGCACACGGACGCGCCTGGCGGCAGCTCATAGACCGTGGCTCCCAGGCGGGCCGCACGGATGCTCGCGCCGAAGCGGTTCGCGCCGGCGGCATAACGCTCAGGATCGGCATCGTCGTAGGTCACCGGGGCATCGAAGACATTGAATTTGCGCATGCGCCCATTCCAGCACTTTGAAGCGCCGCGAGCTGTTCCCGGGTCGAGCCCTGTCGAACCCGCGAGACAGGGATCGCCAACCGGGCTCCGGAGCTACCGCGCCGCCTAGTGCCTTACGACCGGCAGCGCTCCAGCGACGTTTACGCTCAGCGTGCCGCGACGACGACCGCGGCTCCGCCGCGGCGCGGATCGCCGCCGCCGGAAAAGGATCCATCCAGCTCGCGGGCCGCTGCCTGCGCACCGCCGAAGAAGAGGTTGCGCTCGCGAAACCGTCTGAGGGTGCGTCCGGCCTGCTCGAGCGCCGTCGTGTCAATGCCGGGTTCGGTGTAGACGACGCCGTCCTCGAAATGCACGCGCGGGGCGTCGATCGCCTGTTGGGCGAGCATGCCCTCGTCGATGCAGCGGATGATCGTCTGGAGAATCGCGGAGCGGATCCGGTTGGAGCCGGCGCTACCCACCGCCAGCTCGGGTATCCCGTCGCCGAGCACAACCGTCGGGGCCATCATGCTCGGCAGCCGCCGCCCGGGAGGATGACGGTGGAAGCCCAGCGGGTTGAGGTCCTGCTCGCCGAGCATGTTGTTGAGATGGATACCGGTGCCGGGGACGATCACACCCGAAGCGGAGCCGGCCGAGGACGTCACCGAACAGGCCCAGCCCTCGGCGTCGAGCACCGCGATGTGCGTCGTCGAGCCAAGCGGTCCGGCGCCGCGGCGCATGAACGCATGCGCGAGCTGCGGATCGTCGAGCCCGACCAGGAACTCCGGCGTGCGCTCGTTCTGAGTCCGCTCCATCACCTCGACGATCTGTGACAGCAGGGGTGGCGAGGGACTCTCGTCGAGCAGCGCCAAGGCAAGGGCAATGAGGATCCCGCCCGCCGCCGGCGGCGGATTCGTCAACACCTCCCGCTCGCGATAGGGCACACGGAGTGGCTCGCGGTCGATGACCTCGTAAGCCTGCAGGTCGGCGGCGCTCACCAGGCCGCCCCGGTCTGCGAGCCAGTCGACGATCGCGGCTGCGACGTCGCCCTCGTAGAACGGTCGTGCGCCCTCGGCTCCAAGCCGCTCGAGCGCGTCCGCGAGCTCCGGCTGGCGCAGGCGATCCCCGGCGCGCAGCAGGCGCCCACCCGGCGCGAACAGCGCTGCCGCCTCGGCGGTTGAGTTGACCGTTGCGTCGAGGATCTCGACGATGTAGGCCTGCTGCGAGTTGAGCTCGACGCCGTCACGGGCCAGCCCTGCCGCGGGGGCGACGAGCTGCTCGAGTGGAACTCGTCCGAACCGGCGTGCCGCCTCACACACACCGGCCGGCATCCCGAACGTTCCGACCGACGGCGCACCGATATAGAACGTCTGAACCGCGTCGCCGAACGAGACGCGAACAGGGAGCAGCGAGCCCGCGCGAGCTGGCTCGCTACCTCGTCCGGGCGCCTCGACGAAGAAGTCGAGCAAGGTCGGTGCCTGCCCCGGCGCCACAACGAGCATGTAGCCGCCGGCACCGAGACCGGTCAGCAGCGGCTCGCAGACGAATGACGCGAACATCGAGGCGAGCGCCGCGTCCACTGCATTGCCGCCAGCACGCAGAACATCGGCCCCCGCGCGAGCGCTGACCGCGTGCCCAGCGGCCACCACGCCCAGCTGTCGTGCCACCGGGCTCACGAGAGCGAAGATCATCGCACCGACAACAGCTCGCAGCGAGCGAAACGCGATCGTGATCAGCGCTCAGCGTCGAGCGACGCGGAGCGCGGAACGACTAGGTTGGTTCACCCCACTGGCCATCACCATGGTCGCGCGAGCGTTCGTCGCTGGTTACCGCCGAGCCGCCAGGCACGAAGCCCGCCTGCGTCAGCATCCGCCGCAGGTCGACGAGGGCCTGGGCATCGACGTCCTTACCGTGAGGGGCCGGCAGGAACTCAGTTTCGGGTCCGACCGTGACCTTGAACTTGCCGTTGTGCTCCTGCGTCACGGTGCCGACCGCCTCCAGCAGCGACAGCACTCGGCGCCACTCGACATTGCTGCTCGCCGGATGACTGAAGATCTGCTCGAGCGTGTCCCGATGATGATTGTTGAGATGAGGATCGCTCACGGTGCCCATCCTAGACCCCGTGCCGTATGGAGGCGACCACGGTCTGGCAACTGACCGCGCCTGCTCGCCTTGAGTGAGTCGCCGCACCGCCCGCGCGCAGTCGCCCCGCGGATGGTGCCAGGCGTGAGTGTGGCGTTCCCGGGTCAGACGTACGCCGCGAGTCGTCGGGTACGCTCAGGCGATGAGTGAGAACGTGCGCGTCGAGCGCGGGTGGATCTACGTCGATGGCACGCGCCAGGACGATGGCACGATCAAACTCGGGACCGGCGGCGAGCTGCGCTTCAGCCCGTTCGATGCGGCGTCAGACCGCGACGACACGCGGATCAGCTGGGGCAACATCCTCACGGCGTCGGTGCAGCGGCTCGCGTTCTGGCGCCGCTAGGGCGACGATCGGCCGCTGAAGACCCGCCGCCGGAGGCGGCAGGTCGCGCTAGGTTGCGGTTGTGGCCTACCGCGTGATCGCTCCGGACGCATTCGACTGGATCACGCGTCCGCACGAATTCGACGAGCCGGCGCGCCACCTGGCAGAGCTCAGCGAGCAGGCCGGCTTCGCTCACACGCGCGCGAATGTCTGGCGCTACGAGCCGGGCGCCAAGGGGCGCCGCCACAGGCACCCCTTTCAGGAGGAGACTTTCGTCGTCCTGTCGGGCACGCTCTCGATGTACCTCGGAGAACCACCGGAACGCCGCGATGTCCCCGCCGGCGGCTTGATTCATGTCCAGCCGGGGACGCCGTTACAGGCGGTGAATCACGGCAGCGCCGATCTCCTCGTCTACGCGTATGGCACCCCACCCGAGAGCGAGACCGCGGAACTTCTCCCGTCCGCCGTGTAACGACGAGATTGTCAGCCGGTCTGTGCGGTCGGTCGGGATAAGATCCGTCGTGCGAGCAGCGAGGTTCCTTGAGGATCGTGACGGGCTGAGGCATGAGCAGCAGAACTGATCGTGAGGCCGATACCAGGGCTCGGCTCCAGCAGCACTGGGAGGCCTCCGAACGCGGGGATATCGAAGCCGAGCACGCGATCTATGCCGCGGATGCGATCCTGGACTACCCACAGTCCGGCGAGCGCTTCCGAGGCCGGTCGAGGATCCAGGCGCAGCGTGGCGGGCATCCAGCCGAACGGCACTTCACCGTCCGCCGGATCACGGCCAGCAGCGACCTTTGGGTGAGCGAGTGCGTGATCACCTATGACGGCGCGCCCACGTATTCAGTGAGCATCATGGAGATCACCGACGGTCTCGTAACACACGAAACCCAGTACTTCGCCGACCCCTTCGCCGCGGCTCCCGGGCGCGCCGCGCTAGCTGAGCCGATCCCGGACAGCGCGCAATGAAGCGGAGCAGCGGCTCATGACTCCTCGGCCCCCGATGTGCTGACTCGAGGCCTCGCACGAACCGGACGTGTTGCTGTCGGGCGAGGATCCTGGAGCATCGCGACGGCCTTTTCGATCCGTCGCGCACGCGTCTCGGGTCTCTTCGCCGTCTCGATAGCCCGAACGTGCTCGCGCCGATGACTGTAGGCCAGACGGTCGTATGCGGCACGGGCGACCAGGTTAGCGTCCAGCGCCTGGACGAAGTCCGGTGGCTCGACCACAACACGGGGCTCCGAGTCGAGTTCCAGCTCGATCTCGACCTCATCTCCGACCACGGCGCCCGCGGCCCTGCGGTTGGCGTTGCTCAGCCCGAGCAGATGGCGGCCGCGCATGATCGCCACCCTGCTCTTCCAGGCATGCCCATTGATCGTGATCGTCACCGGCGGCCGCGCGCCGCCGCCCAACGCCTCCACGACCTCGCGGGGAACCTCCAATCCCCGCATCGGCTCCGGCGGCTCGACGATGGCGCGAAATCTCATGACGCTCTCGGCGCCATCATGCCACTGATGGCGCTGGGCCCGGCGGTCACTCGGCCGCATCCGTGGCTCCTCCGTTTGCGGGAACGATGAAAAGCTCGAGCGAGCGTTGGTAGGCTCTGCGCACGGCGCGACCGCGAGTTCATATCGCGGTCGCGAACCGCCTCGAAGCGCTCGCCTCGGCTACTGATACGGACTTCCAGGTGGGAGGGATCGGATGACTGATAGCCCTGCGGTCGTAGCTGGTCGCCCGACGCTCAGCGACGATTTGCTTGCGCGCCGCCCGGTCTGGGGCCCGTTCATCGGGGGCGCATTCATCGACGTTCTGAAGCCGGATACCTTCGATGTGTTGGAGGCTGCGACGGGGCGGCCGCTGGCCAGCGTCGTCAGCGCATCGGAGGAGATCGTCGCGCGCGCCGTGTCCGACTCTCGCCGGGCTTACGAAGATACGTGGCGTCTGCTCTCGCCCAAGGAGAGAGGCGCGCTGATGCGCCAGGTGGCGGCGCGAATACGGCAGCACGCGGACGAGCTCGGCGAGCTCTGTGCGCGCGAGGTCGGCAAGCCGCTGCGGGACGCCCTGAGGGTTGACGTCGTCTCGTGCCACTCGAGCTTCGACTATTACGCGGGCATCACCGAATCCGTACCGGGCGAGATCATTGACCAGGGACCGATCGAGGCGCGCGTTGTCTACGAGCCGTACGGGGTCGTCGCCGCGATCCTGCCGTTCAACTGGCCGCCGATCCACTTCTCAAAGAAATGCGCGCCGGCGATCGCCGTCGGCAACACCGTCGTGATCAAGCCCGGCGAGCAGGCGCCGCTCACCGTGCTGCGGCTTGTCGAGATCGCCAACGAGGTCCTTCCACCCGGCGTCATCAACGCCGTCAGCGGCCTCGCTGCCGGTGCCGCGTTGGCCTCCCACCCAAGAGTGGAGCGGATCTCGTTCACCGGCGCGACCGCCACCGGGCGCAAGGTCATGGAGAGCGCGGCGAAGAACCTCACCTACGCGACGCTCGAATTGGGAGGCAAGAACGCGCTGATCGTGCTCGATGACGCCGACCCCGAAGCGGCGGTTGTCGTCGCGATCGAAAGCATGTTCTACAACCAGGGCGAAGCGTGCACGTCGACGCCGCGGGTGCTGGTGCACTCATCCCTTTACGACGACTTCAGCGCACGCTTCGTCGCCGCGGTAAAGGAGTTGGTGGTCGGTGACCCGCTGCACCCGGATACGGACATCGGTCCGCTGGTTGACGCGCGCCAGCAGCAACGGGTCCAGCATTACGTGTCGCTCGGCGTGAAGGAGGGGGCACGGCTGCTGTACGAGGGAGCGCTGCCCGAGAGTCCCGAATCCGACGCGGGCTTCTTTGTTGCGCCGACTGTATTTGGCGACGTGGCCTCCGAGATGGCGATCGCCCAGGACGAGATCTTTGGCCCCGTGGTCTGCCTGATGCGCTTCGACAGCGACGATCAGGCTGTGGCGATTGCGAACGACACCGCCTACGGCCTGACCGCGGCAATCTGCACGCGCGACGAACATCGTGCTGGTCAGCTCGCGGCACGACTGGAGGTCGGCATGGTCTTCGTCAACAACTACACGCGCCGCAACTTCATCGGCTCTCCGTTTGGCGGTGTCAAAGGCAGCGGCTACGGCCGCGAGTACGCCCCCGAGACCCTGCACGAGTTCGTCCGTGCGAAGAATGTCCGCTACCCGTCTGGCCGCGGCGTCATCCCGACCTGGCCGCCGCGGTAGCCAGTCTGGCAACGGCGGCCGCAGCCACATGGTCATTTAGCCGAGGAGATAGTCAGCGGGGAGATGACTGCTCGGGTGCTGCTTGATCGCTCACGACACGCTGGAATCAGCGCCGCAGCTCAAGAGTTACCTTCGTTTTCGCTCTGGCTGATGTCTTCGCTGAGGGTGACCTGGCACTTTTTGTTGAAGTCGAATTCCCCGCCTGAGCTATCCCCCGTGATGCCCTGTGTGTCCGCCGGAACGAACTGAATGGAAAGCATGGCGTTCTTGACCGGTTGGCCGTCCAGCGTGGCTGTGACCGGGGCGTCTTCAAATCTCTTGTGTCCTGGAAGGGCTTTGTCGGTTACCACCCTGCCGAATGCATAGAAAGGCCGAGTGCCGGAAAGCTTGTACAGCTTGAGTCCGAGCGCGCCCGACACCGAGACCGAGCCGGTCGGGCAGCCCGCATTGGATTCAGAGCTGGTCGTCACGACGAACGTCATCCCCGTGATTCCCCCGGCCGTGATCGTGAAGCTGCCAAACGCCACGTTGCTCTGGACAAAGTCCGCGGTGCCGTAGGGCTCCCACGCGCCCGCAGCCGGCCTTTCCAAGCTGTCGGCGAGCGCCAGGGAAGGGATGGCCGTCAGCGCAATGACCCCAGCGATCCCGATTCCGCGCACCCGCCCCATCTCGGGAATCGTATCCCGAGAGGCCGCTTCTCGGCGAACATGCCACCCGCGATCCTACGTATGCGTACGTAGAAACGACGCGCCTCGCCGCGCTGCAAAACCGAGCCTCGGTAGCGTGATTCGTCTAGCGGGGGACCCCGGAATCGAACCTGGCGTTGCGGTTTTGGAGACGACTGGCAGCTGAGCCGCATCGAGGCGCTCGCCCTGGCGACTGATGCGGACTTCCGCAGGTCAGTCCGGTAGATACGCCGCGGCCAGCGCAAACCTCGCTCGTACTGAGGTTGGCGCGACGCCATGATCGGCCCGGTGGGGTGAGTGGTGGCGGGGATCCGTCACCACTCGGTGAGGGGCACGCGGCAGTTGACGCCGGGACAACTCTCGCTGGTAGTCGGCGCGGACTAGCGTCGTTACGGCGTCATACGCCTTGTCGGGGCCACGCACACGCCACTGCTCCCGAACGAGGTCGTCCGATAGCACCAGGGCGGAGACTTCGTAGTGGTCACGGCCACAGAGATGAGTGGTTCGCGAGCCGCCACTGCGGAGATCGAGTTCGATGAACGGCTGACGGCTAGGGAAGTAGAGCATCACGGCCGTGCTGGGTAGGCGGACGTATTCGAGGCTGCGATGGGCGGGCCCCGTGTGGCCTCGGAAGCGCAACTCGCCAGCCTCGCCGTAGTGCGCCTCTACGACTAGTGGAGAGCCTGGGTCTGGTGTCGCCGGCTCGAGCACGGCTCGACCCTCAAATGATCCAGCGAGCCCGGATCGGTGGTCTTTGATCGAGCGCGTGATAGTCCATGTCCCGAGCAGAAAGCCGAACGTGTCCTCGATCTCCATGAGGGCGATTCTCCCTGATGACCCCCACGACCGAGATCGCAAGAGCGCAGCGAGGCGTCTTTGCTAGGGTCGCCGGCTAGCTGCGCCGCTGGTCAACGCTCAGCAACACGATCGCCTTCGAGGAGGTTGCCGCCCAGATGTCGAACAGCGTCGCTTTGCCGAGGCGTAGGGCAGTCGTGCTCGCCGACCTGCTGCCTGGGGCGCTCGCGCGCGATGTCTTGTTGGTGGGCGGTGCCGCCGGATTCGTCGGGTTGCTCGCACAGATCACGATCAAGCTCTCCTTCACCCCCGTCCCGATCACGGGCCAAACGCTCGGCGTTCTGCTCGCTGGCACCGCGCTTGGCTGGAAGCGAGGGACCGCCGCCATGCTGCTGTACGCAGTAGCCGGACTAGCCGGCGTGCCGTGGTTCGCGGGCCACCAAAGCGGCTACGTCGGCGCCTCGTTCGGATATATCGTTGGCTTCGTCCTCTGCGCAGCTCTGTGTGGCTTTCTCGCGGAGCACAGGGCCGATCGCTCGATTCTGAAGTCCGTGCCCGCGATGTTCGCTGGCGAGGGGGTGATGTACAGCGTCGGCGTGGCCTGGCTCGCCGTCGACCTACATGTTGGAGCTAGTAAGGCGATCGCTCTAGGCCTGACCCCGTTCCTGGCCGGCGACGCCATCAAAGCTGCGATTGCAGCGCTCGCCCTGCCCGGAGCATGGAGACTCGCCGGCCGGGGCTAACGCGCGAGCACAGGTTGCTGGCAGAGAACGTCGACTCTGTCGATCTGGCAGGAGGTGCAGGGGGCGTTGCGCGCGATCACTGCACTGGCAAGGTCAGCGCTCGTACCGTAGACGACTCCGGAGCGTGTGGCGCGCGTTGCTCGCCAACCGATTCGCCGATGACTTGGGCGACGCGACCACTACCTGGACTACTGAATGGAGGAGCGGCCGGCGAATCGATCCGAGTACCGGACGCATCTACCACGTCGACTTCGACCCGCCTGAACGCGGCGGCATCAAACTGATCCAGCGCGACGATGACCGGAAGGAGACCATCCGCAAGCGCCTCGCCGTGTATCGCCAGCAGACCAGGCCACTGATCGCCTACTACGACGGGCTCGGTCTGCTGCGCCGCTTCGACGGGACGCCCAGCCCGACCGAGGTGCACGCGCATGTCCTCGCCGCAATCTCGATGCTGCAGCGCGAAGAACAGCGTTGAATGCAGCTGGGTCGCAAGCCGGCGAGGGCAAGACTTGGACAGCGATACGCCGATCAGGACGCGGCTTCGGGCCGTAGTCTCGACTGCCTCAGGGCCCCCCGCGCGCGGCTACTCCGCTGGACTGACGACCCAGATCAGGCGGTCTTGAGCGGTTTCAGGCGGAGTTTTGGCGCTTCGCCAAAGTCCAGCAAACTCAGCGTGTTTGCTGGGTAATCGCCTTCGCGCGTGGAGCGGGGGACCCAGGAATCGAACCTGGCGTTGCGGTTTTGGAGACCACCGTGTTACCGATACACCAGTCCCCCACGCGCGCCATCGCGCGGCGCCGCGGACTGCGCAGTGTAGTGGCCGCCGCTCGGCCGCAAAGGCCTGCGGGCCTAGTGTGCGGAGGCTGGCGCGAGCGTTGCGGCCAGACCGAGGCGGTGCAGCGCGCGGGTTGCGCTCGCGCGCGCCGTGGCGATGACCTGTTCGGCGCGATCACGCGCCATCGGGTTCGCTCCCATCGCCACGAGATCGTCGAACTCGGGCTCGAGCACGACCAACTCGGTGCCGCTGCGGCTGAGCGTCGCTGCCTCGGCGAGCAGTACGGCTGCAGCCCGCCGGCGGCGCGCCGCAGCTATCCGGTCGAGCATCGTGCTGCCGGCGGTCGAGGCACGCGAGGACATCGGGCTGAGGCAGATCACCAGATCGAGGTCCTCGTCGGCGATCAGGTCGAGGTTCGAGTGCGAGTGGATTCCGCCGTCGATGTAGCTGCGTTCGCCGATCCGCACGGGCTGGAAGAACGCGGGGATCGCGCAGGACGCCGCCACGGCCTCGCCCACGCTGGAGCTGGGTGCACGACGTGAGCCGAACGTGACGCGCTGGCCGCTGGCGTAGTCGCACGCGACGACACGCAGTGCCGGCGAGGTCGGCCAGCTGGCGCCGACGACCCGTTCGACCAGCCGGTGAATCGGATCGGTCTTGATGACCCCGCGCGGCAGCAGACCCATCACCAGGGCGCCGACGCTGCGATCGCGCTGGCGGCGCAGCATTGCCGCGGCCATTCGCGCGGAGCCGAAACCGAGTGGGGGCGGCCACAGCGACAGCGAGTAGGGACCGGCCGCGCCACCGACGAGCTGGGAGGCTGTACCGGAGGCGAACTGGCCCATCTCAGCGGGCGACACGCCGGCCGCGCCGAGCGCGCCGACCAGAGCGCCCGCCGAGGTGCCCAGGACGCGGGTCGCGCTGTCGGCGCGAAAGCCCGCCTCCTCCTCGAGTGCCTGCAGCGCACCGACCATCCACGATGCCCCAACGACACCTCCCCCGCCCAAGACGAGCCCGACCCGCATCGCCACCACCTAGCTGATTGCGACGGACCGCCCGCCGCGTCGACCTGGCCACAGCCTAACGGGCAGCCGCCACGAGCTCAAAGCGTGCATCGTCATATACAACCAGCCCGCCGTGCGGCAGCCACTTCCGCTCGCGGCCCGGACCGGCCAGCAACGCCGCCTTGGCGCGCCATTCAGCCTCGACACCGCTTGGCGCGATCGCGGTGACCTGCACGATGCCGGTATAGGCGGGCAGACCGCTCGCGGGGTCGAGCAGATGGTGAGCGGGCCTCCCCGCAGCGTCGAGCCAGCTGCGCCTGCCGATGCCGCTCGTCGCGACCGCGCCGCCGCTGAGCGCAAAGGCATGGAGCATCGAACCGTCGAACGGGCTCGGGACCTGGACCGGTCGCTCGACGCCGCCGCTGCCACCCAGCCGCACGTCGCCGGCGCAGTCGAGCGCAAAGCTCGCGTGACCATCGAGGAGCCCGGCGAGGATATCTCCGAACAGCCCCTTGGCGAGGCCGCCGCTGTCGAAGCTCAGACCCGGCGGGCGCGTGACTGTGCCCGCGTCGCGGTCGAGCACGACCTCTCGCCAGCGCCCGCCGACACTCGGCCCGCCGGCGGCACGGGGCGGCGCCAGCGCGAGCGCCTGCGAAAGCGGCAGCGATGGCGCGTCGAAGTGCTCGGAGTAACCGGCCGCCTCGATCTCGCGTGTCAACGTCGCGTCAACCAATCCGCCACTCTCTCGTGCCGCCAGCAACACAGCCTCGATCAGGCGCGCCATCACCTGACTCACCGGCACCGTCTCGCGGTCGTCGGCGTTGAGCCGGGACAGCTCGCTGTCGGGCTCGAAGCGCGAGAACTGTGTGTGCCAATCCTCCAGGCGCCGCCTCACGCTCGCTGCAGCGGCCGTGGGTGGGCCAGCTGGGCCGGCGCCCATGACGATCACCGTGACGGTGCCGCCGAAACACGGGAACGTCTCGATCGCCTCGACTTCAGTCACTGTCACGACATCATCGCGACTGCGCGGCCGGCGCTCGGCAGGCCCGGGCTACTCGCCGACGAGGAAACCCGAGAATGAGCACGCCGGACCCGAGGGTCCCTGCATCCACACGCCCTGCGCGCCCAGGCCCTGGAGTGAGACCGAGCCGTCGACGCTCTCCGCGGCCCAGCTGCCACCGTCGGCACCTTCGAAGTCCTCGGAGTTCGTCGCGGTCACGCCGCTCGCGTAGGTGTCGTCGACCTCGACGGCACCGTCGGACACGTCAATCGGCACCGTCTCACCGTTGTCGCCGGACTCAACCGCCGCGCCATCCTGGCTCGTCTGGATGTAGGTGCCGGCCTCGGTGTTGCCGCTGCCGTCAGAGAAGCATTCGCCGGTGACCGTGAACGGTCCGTCGGTCGCGAGCGTGACGATCGTCGGTGACGTCGGACTGGCGCCCGCGGTCGCAGCGGTCGTCCGCCAGCGCACCAGCCCGGTGCCGGTGGTCGTGCCCGTGACACCCGAGCCGCCGCTCGAGCCGGTCGCGCCGGTCGTTCCAAGCTTGACCGCCGGGCGACGCAATGCCGTCACCACGCTCGGCTTGATCTGCTTGGTCGACGTGATCAGGTAGCGCTTGGCGGCGTACGCGCTGCCGCCGCCGATCGCCAGAACCAGCGCGAGCGTGGCCACGACGTTGGCGTAGCTGAGGACGCGACGCGGCTTACGTGAAGGGGGACGCTGGTGCTCGCTGTGCAGCATGGTGGTCTATCGACGGTCCTGCTCCGTCTGCGGAGGCGAGCCCCCGATTCGACGCATCTACTAGCCGAATGACCGATCATCGAGCCGTTGGCCAAATACCCAGCCACACGGGCAATAGGTGTCGTGTCACGCGTTCTTGGCCGGCGGCGAGCCGGAGCGTCCGCAATCCTCGATGCCGAGCGCCCTGGCCTCGCTGCGGGTGCTTCGGTCCAGCTTCACACTCTCAACGAGCAGCCCGCTCAACTTCGATTCGTCACGACGCTCGAGGTCGGCGACCATCGAATCTGCAAGCGCGACGTCGGCGCGCGCGTCAGCGAGCGTGGTTGCGAAGGCTGACCGCTTGCCGCTCGGCGGCTTGAGCACAGCGAGCTCTGCGACCTCGCGCCTGACGATCGGCACCTCCGCGCTGACAGCGCTGGCGTAGCTCGCAACGGTGCTCTTCGGAGGCGGGAGCGAGGCAATCCGCCTGTTCGCCTTCGTGCAGATCGCGTTGGCCTGGGCAGCGAAGCTCGGAGCCGCGCCCCCACAACCGGCGAGCCCGACGCTGACCACCGCTGCCGCAGCGGCCAGTGCAATGCGAGGCCACATCAGCTGAGCGCCACGTCAGCCGGCTGCGACGATGCGAATGCTCGCGGCCATCAGGGCAATGCAGGCAGTTGTGCGCAAGAGCGTGTTGGTCCGGCCGAAGGCTGGCGGCAGACGCCTGCGCGCCGGCACCCGACTCGCGCTGATCCTAGCCGCGCACGGCGAGCGGCGCGGCCTCAGCTCGCGGGCGCCAGCCCGCGCACTCCCCAGACCTCGCCCGGGGCGAGGCCGGCGAGCTCGCGACCGCAGGCGCGGATCACGACCGGCGAGGACGTCACGTGCTGCGTGCCGGCGTGGACGTCGCGGAACAACTGCTGGATCTTGCCGGCGCGGAGCGAGGTCGTACCGCCGGCGAGGTAGACGAAGGATGCGATCTCCTGGAGCGAGCGCGTCGCGTTCGTCAGCGCGAGGCGCATCAACGTCTGCTGGCGCACGCTCGGCGGGACGCCGGTCTCGAGCGTGTCCTGGATGCCCCGCCAGGTCTCGAAGATCAACGCGCGCGCTGCCCCGAGCTTGGCCTCCGCGACGCCGTAGCCCTCGAGGAAGCTGTCGCTCTCGGACTGCGCGCCGGCCCGGCCGGCCTTGGCCCGCGCAAGCCCGGCGAGCTCATCCAGCAGGCGCCGGCCGACGCCGCAGGCCCACCCCGAGTGGCAGATCATCGCGATCCCGGGTATTGCGAGCCGGTAGAGCGAGCCGCCGCGCGGAGAGCTGGCCTGGGCGATCGGATGCGTATAGCCCGCGGGCACGAATACGTCCTCGATCACGTAGTCGAGGCTGCCGGTCGCGCGCAGCCCGAGGACATCCCAGTTGTCGATCAGCGTCCCCTGATCGACCGGCAGCACGAAGATCCGCTGCTCGCCCGTCCCCTCGACCTGACCGCCGGTGTGGATGTGGCTGGCGTGGCGGATCGCCGACGCGAAGGCCCACTCGCCGCTGAGGCGAAACCCGCCGTCGACCGGAACCGCCGTGCCGCTGCGAAGCCCCTGCCCGGCGATCACCGGCACCCGCTCACCAGCAAACAGATCGCCAACCGCGTCGTCGCTGAGGTAGGCGCCGGCGACACCGGTCGCGATCGCCGCGGCCATCAGCACCCAGCAGGCCGACGGATCGCCGTAGGCGACCTGCTCGAGCACCTCGAGCGAGCGGATCGGATCGAGCTCGGCGCCGCCGAGCGAGCGGGGCGTCCACATCGCGAATAGCCCGTCGCGATGGAAGGCCTCGACGACGTCCTCGGTCAGCGAGCCCTGCGCCTCGGCCGCCGCGGCGCGCTCGCCAAGCAGCGGCACGAGCGCCGCCGCACGGAGCGGCAACTCGGAAGCATTCAGCGGCGCTGCGGTCTCAGTGCTCACGGCGCCCTCCCCGGCTAGCCGGCACGCGGTCTCCTCCTCACCGTCAGCTTCGACGATATCAGCCATATTGATTGGTGCGGTCGAGTGGAGCTGCGTGCCATGGGGCAGCGGATCGCCCGCCCTACGCGGCGTGCCGGGTAGCACCGGCTGTGCTTACATGGCACGCGTTGACCGGAGCCCCGGAGAGCGCGCCAGCCGCCGCCGCACGCCAGACCAGCGCAGCCCCGCCGGCGCCGGCTGCCGGCGCGCCGGCGCGCCGGCGCCTGCCGAGCTGGTGGCCGCTCGCCGCGTTGACGATCCTCGCCGCCGCGCTGCGCTTCTCGACGCTCGACCTGCAGAGCCTCTGGTACGACGAGGCGTTCACGCCGGTGCACGTGCTGCACCCGAGCCTGATCGCGACGCTCAACGGGGTCGGCAAGACGGAGAACGCACCACCGCTCTGGTACATCGTCGTCTGGGCGTCGTCGCGGATCTTCGGGCTCGGGGCGGTCGCGCTGCGCCTCCCCTCCGCGCTCGCCGGCGTCGCGACGGTGCCGGTCGCGTGGCAGATCGGTAGCGAGCTGGCGGGCGAGCGTGCGGCCAGGCGCCGCGCGGCGATCGTCTGCGCCGCGCTCGTCGCGGTCAATCCGCTGTTCGTCTGGTACTCGCAGGAGGCGCGAGCCTACGGGCTCTACGTGTTCTGCTCGGCACTGGCGCTGCTGTGCTTCCTGCGCGCCGAGCGCGCGCCGACGCCGCGCCGGCTTGCCGCGTTTGCGCTGACCACGTCGCTCGCGCTCGCGACCTTCTACTTCGAGGCGTTCCTGGCGATCCCGATGGTGCTCTGGCTGCTGCGCGACCGCAGCCGCTGGCGCGCGACGCTGCCGGCGGTCGCGGTGCCGACGCTGGTCGGGCTCGCGCTCGCACCGCTCGCGCTGACGCAGGGCGGTCGCGGCACCCAGTGGATCTCG
>Ga0302178_10001132_pt1 | contig 23059 bp, 16 predicted proteins | sample I_Palsa_E1_3_FD_198790 | JGI IMG/M metagenome (GOLD analysis project Ga0302178, IMG submission 198790) | Peat permafrost microbial communities from Stordalen Mire near Abisko, Sweden - I_Palsa_E1_3 | ecosystem: Environmental > Terrestrial > Soil > Palsa > Peat permafrost | place: Sweden... | reverse complement strand
ATCCCATCAGGCAACGTCGCGTTCAGCCGCTCGCGCACCTGCGCCGCGGCTTGGCGGGAAGTCAGCGCCAAGCTCAGGTACTCGGCCTCGCTCGCCACCCCGGTCGGAGCTCCGCCCGCATAGGAGATCCTCGGGTGTGGCGTGAACCCGGCAGAGTAGGCAATCGGCAGCCCGGCCCGGCGCACTCCCCGCTCGAAGACACGCGCCAAGTCGCGGTGGCTGGCAAACCGCATCTTTCCGCGCTTAGCATACCGGACCACCAGATGCTGCACCGCAGGCCTCTGGGCTGCCGGCTGCGCCACGCTACCTCCCGCTCACCACGGGAAGCAGGCGCCTCCCGTCGAGCCGCTCCCCGGTCGGACCCACCTGGATCTCGGTACCCATAGCCGAGCAGACCCCACATTCATAACACGGAGTCCAACGGCAATCTTCCACCTCAGCCGCTCCCTCGGGGGCGATGGAGTCCTGCCAGTCCTGCCAGAGCCAGTCGCGGTCAAGGCCCGCGTCCAGGTGATCCCAGGGGAGCACCTCACTGTAATCACGTTCGCGCGTAGTGTACCATGCGACGTCGACCGGCTCGGTGGCCAGCGCAGACTCGGCGCTGCGGGTCCACCGCTCGAACGAGAAGTGCTCGCTCCACCCGTCGAACCGCGCGCCGTCCCGCCACGCGGCCAGGATCACGCGGCCCACCCGGCGGTCACCCCGCGACAGCAGCCCTTCGATGATGCCTGGCTGCCCGTCGTGGTACCGGTATCCGATCGACTTGCCGCAGGAGCGATCGGCCCGCAGCGCGCCACCGAGCGCGCGCAGCCGCGCGTCCACCACCTCGGGCGCGCACTGGGCGGCCCACTGGAACGGCGTGTGCGGCTTGGGCACGAAGGCGCCGATCGACACCGTGCACCGGATGTCGCGCCGCCCGGTCGCCTCCCGGCCCGCGGCGATGACCCGGTGGGCCAGCTGGGCGATGGCCAGCACGTCGGCATCGGTCTCGGTCGGCAGCCCGCACATGAAGTACAGCTTCACCTGCCGCCATCCGCTCGCGTAGGCGGTGGTGACGGTGCGCAGCAGGTCTTCCTCGTTGACCATCTTGTTGATCACCTTGCGCATCCGCTCCGACCCGCCCTCGGGGGCGAAGGTCAGCCCGGAGCGGCGGCCGTTCCGGCTCAGCTCGTTGGCCAGGGTCACATTGAACGCGTCCACCCGGGTCGACGGGAGCGACAGCCCGACGTTGGTGCCCTGGTAGCAGTCGGCCAGGTCGACGGCGATCTCGTTGATCTCGCTGTGGTCCGCGCTGGACAGCGACAGCAGCCCGACCTCGTCGAACCCGCTGGCCGCTATGCCGCCGGCCACCATCGAGCCGATCGTGGTGATGGACCGCTCCCGGACCGGCCGGGTGATCATCCCGGCCTGGCAGAACCGGCAGCCGCGGGTGCAGCCGCGGAAGATCTCCACGCTGTACCGCTCGTGCACGGTCTCCGCGACCGGGACGATGGGCCGGCGCGGATACGGCCACGCGTCCAGGTCCATCACCGTGTGCTTCGAAACTGTGGGCGGAACATCTTGACGGTTCGGCGACACATTCGATATTCTGCCGTCAGGGAGATACGATACGTCGTAGAAGCGGGGCACGTAGGCGATCGTCGCGAGCCTGGTCAGCAGGCCGTCGCGACCGCCGGGCTGCCCGGCATGCTTCCAGCCGCGAATCAGGTCGGTGATCGCGAGCACCGCCTGTTCGCCGTCGCCGAGGACCACCGCGTCCAGGAAGTCGGCGACGGGTTCGGGGTTGAACGCCGCGTGGCCCCCGGCGATGACCAGAGGGTGAGCCAGGGTCCGTTCGGCAGAAAAAAGAGGAATCCCCGCCAGGTCGAGCACGGTGAGGAGGTTCGTATAGGCCATCTCGGTCGCGAAGCTGACGCCGAGCGCGTCGAAGGCGCTGACCGGCCGGTGCGCGTCCACCGTGAACTGGGGCACGGCGTGTTCGCGCATGAGCGCCTCGAGGTCGGGCCACACGGTGTAGGTCCGCTCGGCCAGCACGCCCTCGCGCTCGTTCAGGACCTCGTAGAGGATCTGGACGCCCTGGTTGGGCAGCCCGACCTCGTAGGCGTCCGGATAGCACAGCGCCCACCGGACGTCGGCGGTGTCCCAGTCCTTGGTGACCGAGCCCACCTCGCCGCCGATGTACTGGATCGGCTTGCGCACGCGCGGCAGCAATGGCTCCAGCGCTGGGTACACCGATTTAATGGGCATCTAAGTAGAGTATCTGAACGGGACGTGGTGATATCGCCGCGTAGCGCATCGCCCGCCGTGGCCGCCCCAACTAGAGGCGGAATGCGAGAGAGCTCCGCATTCGACCGGGGCGGTTATCCAGTTCAGCGGGCACGGATACAAGGGCAACATCGCCGCGCTGTCCCATTTCTCCGGTGCCGGGGTGAGCGTGGCGGGACTCGGGACCAAGAACGTGAGCACGGTCGAGCTCTCGCCGAAGTGAGGCCGGGCTTGCGGCAAACCGGCCTTGGCTGGCCGGACGGGCGTTTAGGGTGGGCACCTGTGACGTGTGGACCGACTGAAGGAAACCGATGAACAAGTACCGCTCTGCCGCGCTGGCCTTGGCCGCCTGCGCGGCCAGCCTGTCCGTGGCAGCGTGCTCGGCCGGAACCCCGTCGGCCAGCTCCACCGGGACCCCGTCGGCCGGCTCGTCCAGCACGAGCACTGCCACGCCGAGCCAGATCGTGGTCCGCTCCGCCCCGCCGTCGACAGGTGCGCCCATCCCGGGCCGCTCGCTAGCGACCAAGATGTCGCTCGGGACCTTCCCGGTCCCGGCCGCGGCGAAGGTCGCCGAGAACATTTCGGGCCTCGTGGTCTTCGGCTCGATCACGCCGGCGGACGTGGCACGCTTCTATGCCACGGCGCTGCCCCAGGCCGGTTATACGGTCACGACCAACTCGATGCTCCAGAAGGGCGGCGACACCGGGGCGTACATCGTGTTCACCGGTCACGGTTACAAGGGCACCGTCGATTCGCTGAACCAGTTCCCGGGCACCAGCGTGCAAGGAGTCGGCGACACGAACGTGACTACGATCATCTTCGCGCCGACGAAGTAGGCCGCGCGGCGGGAGGCTCGGGCGGAGCGCTGGTCAGCCGGAAATCTGCTCCGGTGGAGTGCTGCTCAGTCGAACACGCTGCGGTGGCGGCGGACGGACTGGAGCATGCCGATAGCGATCATGTCGGCGAAGACCGCCGAGCCGCCGTAGGAGACGAACGGCAGCGGCAGGCCGGTGATCGGCATGATGCCGATCGTCATGCCGATGTTCACGAACGACTGGAACGCGAACCAGATCGCCACGCCGGAGGCGATCAGCACGCCGAACAGGTCGTCGGTCCGGGCGGCGATGCGCAGCGCGCGGACGATCACGATGAAGAGCAGGACGACGATGGTGATGGTGCCGACGAAGCCGAGTTCCTCGCCGGCCACGGTGAAGATGAAGTCGGTCTGCTGGGACGGCACGTAGTTGCCCGCCACGATCTGGCCGTGGAACAGGCCGGTGCCGAACATCCCGCCCGATCCGACCGCGATCTTGGCCTGGGCCGCGTTGTAGCCCGCGCCGGCCAGGTCGGCCGACGGGTGCAGGAACGAGGTGAACCTGGTCAGCTGGTAGGACTTCAGCAAGTGCGCGCCGCCGGCCAGCGCGACGGCCGCGCCCACGATCGCGAGCAGGGCGCCGATGATGCGCAGCCGGGTCCCGGACAGCACGATCATGGTGGCGGTCACCGCGACCAGCACCAGGGCCACGCCCAGCGCGGGCTCGATCACCACCAGGGCCATCAGCGGCGCCGCGGCGGCCAGGGCCAGGAGCACCGAGCGCAGGCCGGGCCTCGCGCCCCGGGCGTGGCTGAACACCGAGGCGATGACCAGGACGAGCGCGACCTTGGCGAACTCCGACGGCTCGATCTGGAAGCCGCCGGGCAGGTTGATCCAGGCGCGCGCGCCGTTGATGTCCGAGCCGATATGCGGGACCAGCACGGCCACCAGGGCGAGCAGGGTCAGGCCGTAGGCCACCGGCGTCCAGGACCGCAGCCGGCGGCTGTCGGCGAAGCTCACGGCGAACATCAAGAGCAGCCCGATCACCGACCACAGCAGCTGCTTCTTCATGTAGGTGCGCGGGTCTTCGCCCGCCGCGAGCAGGGAGGGCTGGGTTGCCGACCACACCAGCACGACGCCGATCGCGCTCAGCCCGCACACCACGACGACTAGCACCCAGTCCATCTGGCGCAGCACCGAGTTGCGGGCGAAGGCCCGGGCCAGCAGGGACCGCGGGCGCCCGGCGAACGCGCCGGCCCGCGGCGCGCTGTAGCCGCGGACGGTGTAACTCGGGCTGGACCGGCCCAGCATCATGGCTCCCTGGTGTAGCCGGCCGGCGCGTCGATCGCGCCGGTGGCGGTGATCCGCGGTGGCGAGGACGGCAGCTGGCCGCTGGGCACCGCGGCCTTGTGCCCCTCGAGGCCGTAGATGCCGTCCCAGATCTGGCGGACCGCGGGGGCGGCCACGTCGGCGCCGTACCCGGAGTCGGGGACCATGACGACGACCACGTACTTCGGGTCGTTGCACGGCGCGAACGAGGCGAATACCGAGGTCGCGTTCTTGCCGAAGAGCTGGGCGGTACCGGTCTTGCCCGCCACGCAGACCTGGTTGAGCGGGAACCCGCTGAAGGCGCTGGCCGCGGTGCCCTGGGTCACCACCCCGGCTAGCGCGTCGCGGATGTAGGCCAGCGTGTTGCCGGACACCGGCAGGTGGCGGATGACCGGCGGGTTGATCTTCTGGACCACCTGCCCGGTGGTCGGGGAGAGGAGCGCCTCGCCGATCCGCGGGCTGTACAGGGTCCCGCCGTTGGCCAGCGCCGCGTAGGCGTTGGCCAGCTGGAGCGGGGTGACGGTCACGTAGCCCTGGCCGATCGCCGCGATCGCGGCCTGCCCGGGTTCCCACTGCCAGCCGTTCTGGCAGTCCTGGTATTCGATCTGCTGGACGTACGAACCGTTCTGGCGGCCGTACTTGCACCAGTCCTGGCCCGTGCGCGCGTTGTCCTTCCAGAGGTAGTACAGCCACTGCCGGGTGGGGATGGTGCCGGTCGACTCGGCGGGCAGGTCGATCCCGGTGTTCTGGCCGAAGCCCCAGGCCAGCTCCATCTTCTGCATCTTCTGGATCGGGGCCCTCGGCCCGGTGCTGTTGTTGGCGTTCGGGTCGTCGGTGAGGTACATGTCGTCGCCGAGCTGGTAGTACACCGTGTCACAGGACTGGATGAGCGCCTCGGCGAAGCTCATGTCGCCCAGGCTGGGCTCGCCGTCGTTCTTGAGCGTCACGCCGTTGATATTGACCGAGGCCGGGCAGTTGTACAGGCCGTCCAGCGGGTACCCGTCGGCCACGGCGGCGGCGGTGGAGGTGACCTTGAACGTCGATCCCGGTGCGTACTGACCCTGGGTGGCCCAGTTGAGGATCGGCTCGCCGTCCTGGGTACCGAACAGCTCGTTGAACTCTGTCTGGGTGATGCCGCCGGTCCAGATGCTCGGGTTGTAGTCCGGGTAGCTGGCCATGGCCACGACCCGGCCGGTGGTGGTCATTACGATCGCCGCGCCCTGGTTGGCGGCGTTCCCTTCGGCTCGTGACCGGGTGATCGCGCCGTTCAGGGCATTCTGGGCGTCGGCCTGGATCTGCGCATTGATGCTGGTCACCAGGTCATCGCCGGTGACGGGCGGGGTCTGGCTGACGGTGCCGGTGACGTCGCCGGCGGCATTGACCGACACCACCTGGGTCCCGGCCTGGCCGCGGAGCTGGCTGTCGTACTGGGCCTCTAGGCCGGCCTGGCCGACCAGGTCCACGCCGGAGAAGCCGGTCACCGGCAGGTGCCGGCTGGCGATCTCCTGCGGGGTGATCGGCTGCAGGTAGCCGAGCACCTGCGCCGGGTTGGCCCCGTAGGGCTCGGGGTAGTCGATGACCGGCTGCGCCTGCGCGGTGACGCCCGGGAACTGGCTCTGCTCCTCCATGACCTGCAGCGCCACCCGGTCCGAGACGTGCTGGTCGACCGGGATGGGCTGGTACGGGGAGCCGGCCCAGCAGGGCTGCGACACGCCCTTGGTACACAGCCGCGTCTCCTGGCTCAGGTGGGTGTACGACGTGCCGAGCAGGGGGGCGAGCCGGCGCAGCACGGGCGCGGCGCCGCCGGGCTGCTGGTTCAGGGTCATCATGTCCACCGAGACGACCAGGGCCGTCTGGTTGGTGACCAGCTGGTTGCCCACGTCGTCGAGGATCTGGCCGCGGACCGCGGGCACGATCACGTCCCGGGTCTGGTTCTGCTCGGCCAGCTTGGTGAACGAGGTGTTGTTCATCACCTGCAGGTAGTAGAGCCGGCCGCCGAGCGAGATCAGCATCGCGGCGGCGAGCACGTAGAGCACCACGAGACGGCGGCGCGACGACACGTTCACCGGTAACCTCCTGTCCGCCATCTCTTCTTCGCCCGCGGACGCGGCATGTGCAGCCGGGCGGGGCCGGCCCCCAGCCGTGGCCCCCGTCCGCCGGCCCAGCCGCGGCCCGTCCCGCCGCGCAGGGACGAGCGCCGCCGCAGCCAGCCGCGGCCGGGCGAGTTGCCCCGAAGCGACGAGCTACCCCGAAGCGACGAGCTGCCCCGGAACGCGGTCTGGCTGGAGCGCAGGCGCGGCTGGCGCCGGACCGTCCGGCGCAGCGCGCCGGTCAGCCGGGCCAGCGGACCCGGCCGCGAGAGGCGGCGCACGTATCCGGTGGCCGAGCCGCCCATGGCCGAGCCGCCCATGGCGGAGCCACCCATGGCCGAGCCGCCCGTGGCGGAGCGGAGCCGGCCGGCCGTTCGGCGGGAGGTGAGGGAGCGGCCGAATGCGGAGGTACGGCCGAGGGAGGGCGAGCCGCCCAGTCCGGACGAGCGGCCTCGCCGCGACGAGCCGCCCAGGCCGGATGAGCCGCCCAGTCCGGACGAGCGGCCCAGGAAGGGCGAACGGCCTAGGAAGGGCGAACGGCCGATCGAGGCTGGCCTGCGGGATGGAACCGACGGGTGCATCGCCGAGGGCGAGTGGCTGAACACCGAGCCGCCGAGCAGGGACCGGCCGAACCGCGAGGGGTTCAGGCCGGAGCGGGCCAGGTTGGAGTTCAGGGCCATAGCGCCGCCGAGCATGCCCTCACCGCGGCGGGTGCCGAACTTGACCTTGGCCGCGCCGCTACCGAGCGCGCCGGCCATCGTGCCGCTGCCGGGCCCCCGACCTCGGCGCGAGCCGCCGCTGGCGAAGGCGGCGCCCAGGCTGCTGACGCCGTGCGGACCACCGTGGCCCAGCTTCAGGCGCGGCTCGCGGCGGGCCGGGGCCGGGCCGCGCAAGCCGCCCGCCAGGCCCTCGCCCCTGCCGCGCTCTGACAGCCGCAGCCGCGGCGTATTGCCCCCGTTGACCTGCCTGATCGCGCCCTGGCCGGCACTCGCCGGGCTCCGGGCCGCGGGCATGGCCCAGGCGGCCCGGCTGCGCTCCCCGCGGGACGCTCCGGCCAGGCGCAGCGCCGCGGCGGCCGCGTACAGCACGAAGGGGCACAACACCACGTCGTAGCCGGCGGCCACCGGCAGCACGTGCCTGATGGCGGCCCAGGTCACCCGCGGATCGCTGAGCATGGCGCCGAGCAGGGAGGCCAGCGCCTCCCCGAGGACGGCGCCAACCGCGGTCACCACGATCTCGAACAGCGCGGTGTGCCCCTGTTCCGGCCCCCCTTCGCCGTCGGGGACGTCGGCGGCCAGGCCGCACGCGTAGCCGATCAGGCAGAACACCAGCGCGTTCTGGCCGACGAAGTGGCTGCCCGGCGGGGCGACGTCCAGCGCCAGGCCGCCCCAGAACCCGATCAGCGCGCCGACCATCGGGCCGCCCGCCAGGGCCAGCGCCGCCACCGCGAGCAGCACCACGTCGGGTCCGGCCGCGCCGGGGAAGGCGATCCGGTTGACGATGGTGAGCTGGACGATGACCGCGATCCCGACGACCGCGAAGGAGATCAGCCCGCGTACCATCAGCCTCCGCCGCCCGTCGGCGACGGGGTGGACGAGGGTGACGCTCCCCCGGCCGGCGACGGGGTGGACGAGGGTGACGCTCCCCCGGCCGGCGACGGCAGGGTGCCCGGGGCCAGGGAGGCCGAGGAGGACGGGCTGGGGGTGACGGTGATCGTGACCGTCGGCGCGGGACGCGGCAGGATCGAGACCCTCGGGTTGTGCTTGGGCACCTGGACCACGATGCCGACCACGCCGAGGGTGGTGAAGTCGACGAACGGCCGGACCAGCGCCGTCTGGGTGAGCGCTCCGGGGCTGGCGTGGACCGAGATCACCGTGCCCACAGGCACACCGGGAACCTCCGGCTGGTCACCCACCGAGGCGTAGGTGTCGACCTGCTGCCCGGGCTCCAGCACGGCGTTCGCGTCGAACAGGGTGAGGCGCAAGGTGGCCGACCCGGACATGGACTTGCCCGTCCCGGCGACGGCGCCGATCTCGCCGCTGCCTTCCAGCTGCACGCCGATCAGCGAGGACGCGTCGTCGGCCAGCAGGACGGTCGAGGTGTCCTCGCTCACCTGGGTCACGGTGCCGACGTAGCCGGAACCGTTGAGCACGGTCTCGTCCGGCTTGATCCCGTCGCTGCGGCCGACATCCAGCGTCACCGTGTCGGCGTAGTCGCCGCCGGCCGCGATCACGGTCGCGGCCATGATCCGGTAGCCGCCCGCGTCGAGCTGCAGCAGCTGCTCCAGCTGCTGCCGAGCGGTCTTGCTCAGCTGAGCCGAGCTGAGCTGGGCGCGCAGCGCGGCGTTCTCCTGCTGCAGGTTCGCGATCGTGCTCTGCGCGGAGGGCCCGCCGGTAACCGAGTCGAACAGGCTGGCGACCGGGTTGGTCACGTCGTGGGTGACCCGCTCGATGGGCCCGAAGATGTTCGCGCCGACGTTGCGGGCCGGAGATTGGCCGCCATCGCGGAAATCGAGCGTGATCAGGGCGATCGCGATGATCAGGAGCACGCCAAGAACCAGGCGTGTACGCCGGCTGTCGTGCACTGCGGCTCCTCGTCAGTGTTCGCCGGGCCTGGCCCGCGCGGCCGATGCGACGGGTTCTCGGGCCGCGTCAGGGATCAGCGCCTGTGGTCGGGCACCAGCACCTGACGCAGCGTCTCGAAGTCCTCGACACACTTGCCCGTGCCGAGCACCACGGAGTCCAGCGGATTGTCCGCGACCTGCACGGGCATTCCGGTTTCCTCCCGGATTCGTGACTCTAGTCCGCGCAGGAGGGCGCCGCCGCCGGTCAGGGCGATACCCCGGTCCATGACGTCGCCCGCCAGCTCGGGCGGGCACTTATCCAGCGTGGTCTTGACCGCGTCGATGATCAGGTTAAGCGGTTCCTCGATGGCCCGGCGTACCTCCGCCGCGGAGATCACCACGGTCTTGGGCAGGCCGCTGACCAGATCCCGGCCCCGGATCTCGGCGTGCGGCTCGTCCTCGGAGGGGAACGCGGAGCCCAGCGCCATCTTGAGTTCCTCGGCGGTCCGCTCGCCGAGCATCAGCGAGTATTCCTTCTTCCCGAAGGTGATGATGGCCTGGTCCATCTCGTCGCCGCCGATCCTGATCGACTGGGAGGTGACGATGCCGCCCAGCGAGATCACCGCGACTTCGGTGGTGCCGCCGCCGATGTCGACCACCATGTTGCCGGTCGGCTCGTTGATCGGCAGGCCCGCGCCGATCGCCGCGGCCATCGGCTCTTCGATGATGTAGACCCGCCGGGCACCGGCCTGATGGCCGGCCTCCTTGACCGCGCTCTGCTCCACGCCGGTGATCCCGCTCGGCACGGCCACCACGAGCCTGGGCTTGGCCAGATGGGTCCGCCGGTGCACCTTCTGGATGAAGTACCGCAGCATCCGCTCGGTGACGTCGAAGTCGGCGATGACCCCGTCCTTGAGCGGGCGCACCGCCACGATGTTGCCCGGAGTGCGGCCGATCATGCGTTTAGCCTCGGCGCCCACGGCGACGATCTGGCCGTTGTTCGTATTGAGTGCGACCACCGACGGTTCGTTCAGCACGATGCCGCGGCCACGTACGTAGACCAGGGTGTTAGCAGTGCCGAGATCGACCGCCATATCACGGCCGAGAAACGTCAGCGCGTTACTCATCAGGACGGCAACCTTCCGGTCCGGACTGGATCTGGAACTGTCAGTGTGGGCCTCGCGGTCCACGCCATGCAGCGGCCTGAGGGGTTCTTACTTGCACAACGGCGACGCCGGCCCACCGGGTTCCGGGAAGCTGATCTTCCCGGTCATGAGCGAGCCCGCCGCCGGATGCCGATGATTCGCCACTGTTCTTCAGCTTACCCGCGATCGGGCGTGCCACCCCTCCGCCGGACCGGCGGCGCGCCGGAGTTCGCGGTCGAAAAAGGCCCTCGCGGCCCCGGCACCACGGCCGTGACCAGGGCAATCGCGGCAATCGCGGCGGCGACCACCGCGGCGAACCGGGATCGCGAGGCGCCGGGGAGCGGCCTTGGCCAAGCCGTCCGGCCAGGGACCGCTAGGCGCCGGAGGCGCGGGACGGCGGCGGGGTCTGCAGGCGGCGGGCGAGCCAGATGCCGGTGACCCACAGTGCGGCGAAGATCACACCGAGAACGTACATGGCCGGCACGACGACGCCCGCGGCGATGACCAGGGCCTGCAGCGCGGTGCCGGCCCACAGCGCCCAGCGCATGCCCGGGCGGCCGACCAGGCCGCTGAGCACCAGGGCGCACACGGCCAGGCCGCCGCCGACGCCGCCCGCCACGCCGTGGCTCAGGTGCTCCAGCACGATGGCGGGCGCGATGGCCAGCCCGATGACGACGGCTTCCATGATCAGGACCGTGCCGCACAGCTGCCGCAGTTGCTTCATGACAGCTCCGCGGCGGTGAACGTGTGACGCGAGGGCTGACTCGCCGGCGGCTCGGCAGGCAGCTCGCCGCCCGCCGGGGCGAGCAGCCGGCGGGCGTCGCCCGCGGTGATGACCGATCCGGTGACGAGTACTCCGCTGCTGCCGGGCCCGGTCTCGGCCACGGCCTCATCGGCGAGCCCGACCGCGATCTCGATCGCTTCGTCGAGCCGCTCGGCGGACTGGACCCGGTCCTCACCGAAGATCTCCGCGGCCAGCTCCGCAGTCGAGGATGGATCCAGGGAACGGTCGGATGAATTGCGGGTCACCACGATCTCGCTGAGCAGCGGCTCCAGCTCGGCCAGCATGCCCGGCACGTCCTTGTCGCCGCTAGCGGCGAACACGCCGGACAGGCGGGCGAAGCTGAACGACTCACCGATAGCGGCCACGGTCGCGGCCATCCCGGCCGGGTTGTGGGCGGCGTCGATGATGATCGTGGGGCTGCGCCTGACGACCTCCAGCCGCCCGGGCGAGGTGACCTTCGCGAACGACTCCCGGACCAGGTCCGCGTCGAGCGCTCCGGCCTCGTCCGTGACCCCGGCGAACGCCTCGACCGCGGCCAGCGCGCAGGCTGCGTTGCCCGCCTGGTGCAGGCCGAACAGCGGCAGGTACACGTCCTCGTAGGTGCCGCGCAGGCCGCGGAGTACCAGCAGCTGGCCGCCGAGCGCCTGCTCGCGGCTCAGCACGCCGAACTCGACGCCTTCCCGCGCCACCGTCGCGCCCACCTCGACCGCGTACCGGAGCAGCACCTCGGCGGCGCCGAGCGGCTGCTGCGCGAGCACCGCGACCGCGCCCGGCTTGATGATGCCGGCCTTCTCGGCCGCGATCTCCTCGACCGTGTTGCCGAGCAGCCGGGTGTGGTCGATGGAAATCGGGGTGACGACCGCGACCACGCCGTCCGCGACGTTAGTGCAGTCGAGCCGGCCGCCCACGCCGACCTCGAGGACCATCACGTCGACCGGGGTGTCGGCGAAGACGGCGAAGGCCATCCCGGTCAGGACCTCGAAGAAGGACATCGCCGCCGGATGCCGCTCGTCGACCAGCTTGACGTACGGGATCACCTCGTCGTAGGCGGCCACGAACCGCTCCGGGCTGATCGGCGCGCCGTCGATGACGATCCGCTCCCTGATCGAGACCAGGTGCGGGCTGGTGAACCGGCCGGTGCGCAGGCCGCGGCCGCGCAGCAGCGCGTCGGTCATCCGGGCGGTGGACGTCTTGCCGTTGGTGCCGGTGATGTGGATGACCGGGCAGGCCCGCTGCGGATCACCCAGCAGCCCGACGAGCTCGGTCATCCGGTCCAAGGCAAGATCCACGGAATGTTCGGGGCGACGGGAGAAGATCTCTCGCTCGACCTCACGCATCCGGGTCTCGATATCCATCTTGCTAGCCTACGAGCGCGGCCAAGCGCTGTTCGAGGCGGGCGACGTCGGAGCGGGCGACCGCGAGGCGCGCGCGGGTCTTGTCCACGACGGCGGCGGGCGCCTTGGCCGTGAAGTCGGCGTTATCCAGCTTCCGCTCGGCCTGCTCGGCCTCGCTGCGGGCCGCGGCGAGATCCTTCTCCAGCCGGCGGCGCTCGGCGGCCACGTCCACGGTGCCGGTCACGTCCAGTTCGACCGTGATGTCCTCGGCGGCCAGCGACGCCGAGGCGGCGAAGCCGTCCGCCGGCGGGGTCAGCCGCAGCAGGGACCGGATCCGCTCCTCGTGTCCGGCCAGCGAAGTGGCCTCGATGCCCACCAGCCGGGCGGCCACCCGCTGCCCGGGCCGCAGGCCCTGATCCGAGCGGAACCGCCGGACCTCGGTCACCAGCCGCATCAACGAGGAGATCTCCGCCTCGGCGGCCCCGTCCGCGTAGGAGAACGCCGGCCAGTCCGCCACCACAACCGACTCCTCGCCCGTGAGAGCGGTCCAGAGCTCATCGGTCACGAACGGCATGACCGGGTGCAGCAGGCGGAGCAGCTGATCCAGGACGAACCCGAGCACCTGCTGGGTGGTCTGGATCAGCGCCTGGTCGCCGGAAGCCAGCGGCACCTTGGCCAGCTCCAGGTACCAGTCGCAGACCTCGTCCCAGGCGAAGTGGTACAGCACGTCGCAGATCTTGCCGAACTCGAACTTTTCGAACAGCTCGTCCACCTCGGCGATCACGGCCGAGAGCCGGGACAAGATCCACCGGTCCGGCACGGAATACGCGGCCGGGGTCAGGGCGGCGGCGGGGACGTGCGCACCGTTGAGCAGGGCAAAACGGACGGCGTTCCACAGCTTGTTGCAGAAGTTACGCGAGCCGGCCGCCCACTCCTCGCTGATGGCGATGTCGCTGCCCGGGTTGGCCCCGCGGGCCAGGGTGAACCGGGTCGCATCGGCCCCGAACCGGTCCATCCAGTCCAGCGGATCGACGGTGTTCCCCCGCGACTTGGACATCTTCTTGCCGAACTGGTCGCGGACCAGACCGTGCAGGACCACGGTGCGGAACGGCACCGCGTCGGCCGGAGGCTGGTCGCGCATGGCGTACAGACCGAACATCATCATCCGCGCGACCCAGAAGAACAGGATGTCGTAGCCGGTCACCAGGACGCTGGTCGGGTAGAACGTGCGCAGGTCCGGCGTGTCGTCCGGCCAGCCCAGCGTCGAGAACGGCCACAGGGCCGAGGAGAACCAGGTGTCGAGCACGTCAGGATCCTGGACCCAGCCCTCGGGGGCTTGCTCGTTCGGGCCGGCGCAAAACAACTGGCCGTTCGGTCCATAAAAGACTGGAATACGGTGGCCCCACCAAAGCTGACGGGAGATGCACCAGTCGTGCATGTCGTCGACCCAGCCGAAGTAGCGCGCGTTCATCTCCGGCGGGTGCAGGCGGACGCGGCCGTCGCGGACCGCGTCGCCGGCCGCCTTGGCCAGCGGGGCGACGCGGACGAACCACTGCAGGGACTGGCGCGGCTCGACCGTGGTGCCGCAGCGGCTGCAGTGGCCGACCGCGTGCAGGTACGGTCGGATCTCGGCTACGATCCGGCCCTGCTCGCGCAGGGCGCGGACCACGGCGGGCCGTGCCTCCAACCGGTCCAGGCCCTGGAACGGGCCGTGCGCGGTGATCACGCCGTGCTCGTCCATGATGGTCAGGCTGGGCAGGTCGTGCCGGCGGCCGATCTCGAAGTCGTTCGGGTCGTGGGCCGGGGTCACCTTGACCGCGCCGGTGCCGAACGCCGGATCGACGTGGTCGTCGGCGATCACGGGGATGCGGCGGCCGGTGAGCGGCAGGTCGACGGTCTGGCCGATCAAGCTGGTGTAGCGCGGGTCGTCGGGGTGCACGGCGACCGCCGTGTCGCCGAGCATTGTTTCGGGGCGGGTGGTGGCGACGACGATGGACGCGTTCCCGTCCCCGTAACGGATGGAGGTGAGCTCGCCCTCGTCGTCGAGGTGGTCGACCTCGATGTCGGACAGTGCGGTCAGGCAGCGGGGGCACCAGTTGATGATGCGCTCGGCCCGGTAGATCAGGCCGTCGTCGTAGAGCTGCTTGAAGATCGTCTGCACGGCGCGGGACAGGCCCGCGTCCATGGTGAACCGCTCCCGTGACCAGTCGACGCTGTCGCCCAGGCGGCGCATCTGACCCAGGATCTTGCCGCCCGATTCGGCCTTCCACTGCCAGACCCGCTCGACGAACGCCTCGCGGCCGAGGTCGTGCCTGCTGAGACCCTCCTTGGCTAGTTCCCGCTCGACCACGTTCTGGGTGGCGATGCCCGCGTGGTCCATGCCGGGCAGCCACAGCGTGTTGTAACCCTGCATGCGGCGCCGCCTGATCAGCGCGTCCATCAACGTGTGGTCAAGGGCGTGGCCGATGTGCAGGGAACCGGTGACGTTCGGTGGCGGGATGACGATGCAGTACGCGGGCGCGGCGGAGTACGCGTCCGCGGTGAAGTAGCCTGCCTTCTCCCAGCGTTCGTAACGCGGGCCCTCCACCTCGGCGGGGGCGTACTGGGAGGGCAGTTCGATGGGATCTGGTCGGCTCACGACAGGTGAGTCTACGACCCCGCGAAGTGCTTTGCGGCCGGGCTAGGAGCCTTGTCAGCTGGCGGCCTGGACCTCCACGGCGTTCCTGACCGTCAGGGCGATGGACGAGGCGCCGAGGTACTTCACCGCGCTGGTGCCGATGACGAACTCCACCTGGCCGAACGTGCTGGTGGTGGCCCACACGCACTCGCTGGTATCGGAGCCGTCCACGACGCTGTAGCCGCACATCATCTCTCCGCCGTGCGGCCCCGCGGGCACCATGCGGGTGTCGATGAGCTGGGCCCGCTCGGCCGCGATGATCGCGGCCGGTTTGAAGGTGCCGTCGTAGCCGGTGAAGTTGACGGCCTTGAAGCCGCTGGCCCCCGGGGTCGTGATCGAGCTGAGATCGTACACGGCGATCACATCTTTGCCCGGTGTTCCTGCTCCCTTGGCCTTGATCTGCGCGGCGACGGAGCTAACTACGCTCTTAATGTCGCCCGCGAAGATCCTGGTCGCGGCCGAGTTATACGCGTACGGGCCGGCCTTCGCCGGGGCGGTGAACTCGTACGTGGCGGCCGGCGCGGCGGCCGGGGCGCTGGTGGTGGCCGTCGAGCCGCCGGTGGCCCCGCTGTTCGCGCCGGCCTTGGTCAGGTGGACGACCAGCAGCACGATGACGACCACGCCGACGACCGAGGAGAGCAGGTAGAGGACCATCCGGATCCCGCCCAGCCGCTGCGGCGGGCGCTGGGCCGACCGGGACGGGCCGGAGCGCGAGCCCCGGCCGGGCGGGGTGAGGTCGTCGGTGCCGTAGGGCGGTCCGGCTGGTTGTTCGTAGCCTGGCTGCTCGTAGCCTGGCTGTTCGTATGCTGGCTGTTCGTATCCCGGCTGGGGGTGTGCGTCCGGGCCGTATCCGCCGGTGCCGTAGGCGTCCGGGCGGTAGCCTTCCTGGCGGTAGCCTTCCTGGCCGTAACCGCTCTGTCCGTAGCCCGGCTGGCCGTAGGCCGGCTGGCTGTAAGCGTCCGGCGGGTAGGTGGCCTGGGTACCGTTCTGGCCGTAGGCCGGCTGGCCGTAAGCGTCCGGCGGATAAGTGGCCTGGGTACCGTTCTGGCTGTACTGATCCGGAGAGTACGAACCCTGGCCGTAGCCGTCCTGCTGGTAGCCGGTGCCGCGGGGGCTGATCGGCTGGCCGAGGGCGTTCAGGCCGTAACCGGCCTGGTCGTAACCAGCCTGGTCGTAACCGGCCTGGTCGTAACCGGCCTGGCCGGTCCGCTGGCCGGTCCCCTGGTCGGGGTAGCCGGTCCGCTGGTCCGTGTAGCCGGAGCCGTGGTCGGTGTAGCCGGAGCCGTGGTCGGTGTAGCCGGAGCCGTGGTCGGCGTAGCCGGTCTGGGAGTAGCCAGGCCGATCGAAGCCTGGCTGGGGGTGGGCCTCGGGCTGGAAACCCTGGGTCCCCAGGCCGGAGTACGGATGATCGGGCTCGCCGAAGGCGCGCGAACCGCCGGTGTCGAAACCGGGCTGGCCATAATCTTGCTGGCCGTGTTCTTGCTGGCCGTGTTCTTGCTGGCCGTAGTCTTGCTGGCCGTAACCGCCATGCCCGTAGCCCGGCTGGTCGTAGTCCCGTTGCTCATTGCCGCGCTGGTCGAAGCCGCGCTGGTCAGGACCGGGCTGGTCATAGCCCGGCTGGCCATAGGCTAGCTGGCCATAGCCGCCTGGCGCGTACTCCTGGCCGGTCGTCTGCTGGCTGCCGAAACCCGGCTGGTCATCAACGTCCGGCCAGGCCGCCCGGCCTCCGCCGGCCGAGGCGGTCGCGGGGTAGACCGCGCTGTTGGGCTGGTCGTAGCCGGGCGATGCCTGCGGCCCGGAGCCGTTGTGCGGCCCAGAACTGATCGCGCGCCGGGGCACGGGGGGGCCAGCCTGCGGCGCGGGGGCGGTCTGCGGTGCGGTGCCGAGCGGGGTCCGCGGGCCGGTGTCGAGCGGGTGCCGCGACTCGGTACGGTAGCCCGACTCGTCTCCCGGGGTCTGACCGTAGCGCACGACCGCCGCCGGAGTGGTTCCGGCCTCGTAGCCCGGTTGCGGTCCGTAGCCGGGCTGCGCCCCGTAGCCCCGGTCTTGGCCGTACCCGGCCGGCTGGCCGTAGCCGGAGTCCTGGCCGTAAGCGGAGTCCTGGCCGTACCTAGGCTGCTGGGCGTACCCAGGCTGCTGGCCATAGCCGGAGTCCTGGCTATGGCCAGATCCCTGCCCGTAGCTTGGCCGCTGCCCGTAACCGGACCCCTGGTCGTAGCCGGAGGACTGGTCGTAGTTTTGCGCTTGGTCGTAGCCGGAAGACTCGTCGTAGTCTTGCGCCTGGTCGTAGCCGGGCAGGCCTCTTCGCCCGGCCCGAAGGGTGCCCTCATGGCCGCGGATGGTCCGGTGGCCGCCGGTCGGCTGGCTTTGCTGATAGCCCTGATCGTCCGATCCGGAGCCTTCGGGTTCGGGACCGGAGTCCCAGCTCCCCGTTGGGGAGTCCCAACCACTCATCTGTGCTCAATTCCCCGTCGCTGTGGAAGACGGCTGCTGGTCAGCGCCCGAGATCCTGGCGTGGCGGGAACCGCGCCAGACCAACGCAATATGTGGAGGCTACACAGGAATCGCGCTGATCATGGGCAATACCCCCAAAATCGACAAGCGACAGTACACGTCGGCTCGGGTTAGATCCGCAGGTTAACCGGCTCATGCCGAACAGATGTACGACTGCCACGCCGAGGCTTCCGCGACCGCCCCGGGCCGGGATTCAGGCGGACTTCTCGCGCGGAGTACGCCGGCTGACGTCCCTGGGCACGATGGTCGGGTTGACGTTCTCGAGCACGGCTTCGCGCGTGATCACGACCCGCTCCACGTCCTTGCGGCTCGGCACCTCGTACATGACCGAGAGCAGAACCTCTTCCATGATGGCACGCAGGCCACGGGCGCCGGTGCCGCGCAGATTCGCCTGGTCGGCGATGGCTTCTAGCGAGTCGGGGGTGAACTCCAGGTCCACGCCGTCCAGCTCGAACAGGCGCCGGTACTGCTTCACCAGTGCGTTGCGTGGCTCGGTGAGGATCTGGATGAGCGCGTCCCGGTCCAGGTTGTGCACGCTGGTGATGACCGGGAGGCGGCCGACGAACTCCGGGATCATGCCGAACTTCAGCAGGTCTTCCGGCATCACGTCGGCGAACTGGTCGGTCGTCGCCTGAGCGTTCCGGACCCGGAGCTTGGCGTTGAACCCCATCCCGTTGTGGCCGGACCGCTGCTCGATGATCTTCTCCAGCCCAGCGAACGCCCCGCCGCAGATGAACAAGACGTTAGTCGTGTCGATCTGGATGAACTCCTGGTGCGGGTGCTTGCGGCCGCCCTGCGGGGGCACCGAGGCGGTGGTCCCCTCCAGTATCTTCAGCAGGGCCTGCTGGACGCCCTCCCCGGACACGTCACGGGTGATGGACGGGTTCTCGCTCTTGCGCGCGATCTTGTCGATCTCGTCGATGTAGATGATGCCGGTTTCGGCCTTCTTGACGTCGTAGTCCGCCGCCTGGATCAGCTTAAGCAGGATGTTCTCGACGTCTTCGCCGACGTAGCCGGCCTCGGTCAGGGCGGTCGCGTCCGCGATGGCGAACGGCACGTTGAGCAGCCGGGCCAGGGTCTGGGCGAGCAGCGTCTTGCCCGAGCCGGTCGGGCCCAGCAGCAAGATGTTGGACTTGGCTAGCTCGACGCCCTCGTCACCAGGCCTATCGTCGCCGGACTGGACCCGCTTGTAGTGGTTGTACACGGCGACCGAGAGAGCCTTCTTGGCCTTGTCCTGGCCGATCACATATGCGTCGAGGAACTCGTAGATCTCCCGCGGCTTGGGCAGGCTGTCCCACTTGAACTCGGTGGGCTCGGCGAGCTCTTCCTCGATGATCTCGTTGCAGAGGTCGATGCACTCGTCGCATATGTACACGCCTGGGCCGGCGATGAGCTTCTTGACCTGCTTTTGACTCTTTCCGCAGAACGAGCACTTCAGCAGGTCCCCACCGTCACCGATGCGTGCCACCCAGATACTCCTTTACATGGGGCCGCCGTGACGGCCGGCTTGAGAGGGCCGACCGCCTCCGGCGGGCATGTCCCGCGAGGCCGTCACGTGTTGCATATCGACGGTACCGCTTCCTGGGTTCGATGGACACCATCAAACCCCGTCGGCGGCCCGAGAGGAAGAGCTGATTCCTCCCGGTAAAGACGACACTACCTCGACCGCGCGCTCACTACCGCGTTTGATCATGGTCAGGACCTCATCGAGGATGCCATATTGCTTGGCGTCCTCGGCGGTGAGGAACTTGTCGCGCTCGATGTCGTGGCGGACCGTCTCCTCATCCTTGCCGGTGTGCCGGGCCAGGATGACCTCCATCGCGCTCCGCATGCGCAGGATCTCGCGAGCCTGGATCTCCATGTCGGTCGACTGGCCGTAGCCGCCCTCGGTGGCCGGCTGGTGGATGAGGATCCGAGAGTTGGGCAGGGCCATCCGCTTGCCCTTGGTCCCGGCCGCGAGGATCACCGCGGCCGCGGAGGCGGCCTGGCCGATGCAGCACGTGGTGATGTCCGGCTGGATGAACTGCATGGTGTCGTAGATCGCCATCATCGAGGTCATCGACCCGCCGGGCGAGTTGATGTACATGGTGATGTCGCGGTCGGGGTCGATGGCCTCCAGCGTCAGCAACTGGGCCATGACGTCGTTGGCGGAGGCGTCGTCGATCTGGACGCCGAGGAAGATGATCCGCTCCTCGAAGAGCTTGTTGTACGGGTTCATCTCCTTGATCCCGTACGACGTGCGCTCCACGAAGGACGGCAGCACGTACCTGGACTGCGGGGTGAGCACGCTCGGCTCCTTTGGCTGGGTCATGACAGAACGCCTACGGTGGGCACCTCGACGGCGCTGCGGATCACCTGGTCGACGAAGCCGTAGTCCTTGGCCTCCTCGGCGGTGAACCAGCGGTCGCGGTCGGCGTCCTTCTCTATTTGCTCGATCGGCTGGCCGGTGTGGTAGGCGGTGCGCTCGAACAGCGTGCGCTTGACGTAGAGCATCTGCTCGGCCTGGATCCTGATATCGGACGCGGTACCGCCGATCCCGCCAGACGGCTGGTGCATCAGGATCTGCGCGTGCGGCAGCGCGTACCGCTTGCCGTGGGTGCCCGCCGTGAGCAGGAACTGTCCCATCGATGCGGCCATGCCCATCGCGTAGGTCGCGATGTCGTTCGGTACGTACTGCATGATGTCGTAGATGGCCATGCCCGCGTAGACCGAGCCGCCCGGGGAGTTGATGTAGATGCTGATGTCGCGCCTGGCGTCTTCGGAGGAGAGCAGCACGATCTCGCCGCAGATGCGGTTGGCCATGTCGTCGTCCACCTGCTGCCCGAGGAAGATAATGCGGTGCCGCAGCAGTCGCTGGAACAACGGGTCCCCGAACGGTTGGGCCGGTGGTTCCGCCGCGGCCACGATCGATGGCGGCGTGGGGGTCCACAGGGGCTGAGTCACACTATTCACCTGCTCCAGTCACATCTGGTGTCGTTGTCAGGACCATAACGCCGGCGCGGAACCTGATCGTCCCGCGCAGCGCGGTGTTCGCTACCGGCGCACGGAGCGCGCCGAGGGCAGGCACGACCATGATCGCGAAGACCTACTACTCCATAGAGTAGTAAAGCCTTCACGATCATGAATCGGCTCAATGCGCGGCGCGGGGTTGGTCCGGCGGCGGGTTACGCCTCGGCGTCGTCCTCGGCGTCGTCAGCGTCGTCCTGGGCCTCGTCCTCGTCCTCGTCGGCGAGGGCGGCGGCGCCCTGGACGGGGGCGTTGAGGGCGGCCTTGACGTCGACCTCGTGGCCCGCGGTGTCGGTCACCTTGACTCGCTCGGCGATCAGGTTCATCGCCTTGCCGCGCAGTACCTCGGCGGCCGCGAAGGACAGCCGGCCGTCGTCGGCGAGCTGCTTGGCCAGGCGTTCCGGCGGGACGCCCATCTGCTCCGCCTGCCGGGTGACGTAGGCGGACAGCTCAGCCTGGTCCACGCCGAGCTCCTCCTGCCGGGCCAGCTGATCGAGCGCGAGGCTGACCGTGACCGCGCGGCGGGCCCGCTGCTCGAGGTCGGCGTCGAACTGCTCCTGGGTCTGGTTCGACATCTCCAGGTAGCCATCCAGGGTGGCACCGGCCCGCTCGAGCTGCTGGACGAGTGAATCCCGGTTCTGCGTGACCTCCTCGGCCACCACGCTCTCGGGCAGCGGGATTTCGACCTTGTCGATCAGCGACTCGAGGGCACGGTCACGCGCCTGGACGACCTGCTGGGTGGACTTCATCCGCTCCAGCTGGGCCCGGGTGTCGGCACGAAGCTCGCCGAGTGTGTCGAACTCGCTGGCCAGCTGCGCGAAGTCGTCGTCGAGGCCCGGGACTTCCTTGACCTTGACGCTGTGCACGGTCACCGTCACGTCGGCATCACGGCCGGCGAACTCACCGCCGGCCAGCTCAGTGCTGAACGTCTTGGACTCCCCGGCCGACATGCCGACCAGAGCGTCGTCCAGCCCGTCCAGCAGCGACTCGCTGCCGACCTGGTAGGACAGGCCGCTCGCCTGCGCGTCCTCGACCGGCTCGCCGTCCACGGAGGCGGACAGGTCGATCGAAACATAATCGTCGGTCTCCACCGGCCGCTGCACGCCCTTCAGCGAAGCGAACCGCTCCTGCAGGGAGCCGAGGTACTCAGCCACCTCGTCGGGGGTGACCCGGGTGTCGTCGACCGTGACGGCCAGGCTGGCCAGGTCGGGCAGCTCGAACTTGGGCCGGATGTCGACCTCGACGGTAAAGCTCAATGCCTTGCCGTCGTCGAGGCTGGTGATCTCCACCTCGGGCTGACCGAGGGCGTAGATGTCCCCCTCGGCGACCGCCTTAGCGTACAGCTCGGGCAGCGCGTCGTTCACGGCCTGACTGAGCACGACGTCCCGGCCGACCCGCCGGTCGATCACCGGCGGCGGAACGCGGCCCGGGCGGAAGCCCGGGATGCGGACCTGACGGCCGACCTCGCGGTAGGCCTTGTCGAGGCTGGGCTTCAGCTCATCGAACGGCACCTCGACGCTGAGCCGGACACGAGTCGGGCTCAGCTCTTCGACGTCAGTCTTCACGTCCGCGTCACTCCGGGATTGGTGATGGTAACTCAGCGATGGATCGCTGAGAAGTCTAAGCCGCCAGTCTAGGGGCTAGCGAACACGAACCACGCGCACTGGCGGCGGCTCGTTCTCCCGCCGGCGGTCATCGCCGATCAGCAGGTTCAGCACCCAGCTCACCAGCCCGACCACGATGGCACCCCAAAAGGCCGGCCAGAACCCGGTCACATGGAACGGCAGGGTCAGGTCACCGGCGACGACGCTGGTCAGCCACAGCAGCAGGCCGTTGACGACGAGCGCGGCCAGGCCGAGCGTGAGCACGTAGAAGGCGCAGCCGACGACCTTGATCAGCGGCTTGAGCGTGGCGTTGATGAGGCCGAAGATCAGCGCCACGGCGAGCAGCGTGCCGACCCTGGACCAGCCGCTCCCGGCGAGCAGCTCGATTCCGGAAACCGCCCAGGTCGCGACGCCCAGCGCCGCGGCCGAGACCAGCACCCGAAGCAAGAATCTCATAGTCCAGATATTACTCGAAATTGGGTGGTACGGGGAGCGGCGTTGGCGAGGTGCGGGGGGCGGCGTTGGCGAGGTGCGGGGGCGGCGTTGGCGAGGTGCGGGGGCCGGGGATGGTGTCTGCGAGTACGGGGAGGGCTGATTGCGACGTGCGGGGAGGTTCCCGAGTTCGGCGCTCCTTTGCCTGGGGTGCGTGTGCCACAAGCCCCCTTCTACCAGGGCTTGTGTGCCACGAGCCCCAAGGCCCCGGCTCACGCTACAGGGTGCGTGCGCCTCCGGCCTCGTCTAGGGGATCGGGGTGCCGAAGGGTCGTATGTGTTGCCGCGGCCGCGGTGCCCGCGCATGCCGTCGTCTCGCAGGCCCCGGTAGTGAGTCAGCGTCCCATTACCGCGGAGGATCCGGCTTATGCGGAGGATCCGGGCAGCTCCAGCTGCCAAAATGCTCCGCATAAGCTATATCCTCCGCGTTAATTTCTAGTGCT
>Ga0302178_10001130_pt1 | contig 23092 bp, 20 predicted proteins | sample I_Palsa_E1_3_FD_198790 | JGI IMG/M metagenome (GOLD analysis project Ga0302178, IMG submission 198790) | Peat permafrost microbial communities from Stordalen Mire near Abisko, Sweden - I_Palsa_E1_3 | ecosystem: Environmental > Terrestrial > Soil > Palsa > Peat permafrost | place: Sweden... | reverse complement strand
TCCATTGGGAAGATCGTGACGTCTTGGTTGAGCAATTTCCAAAAGTGACGGTGTCCAACCGCCTGTACGAAGTTGATCGAGACCGTTTTACGTGCAGCGGCGGTATAGCGCCGCTCGACATGATGATTCACTTGCTTGGGCTAGCACCCGGAAGTTCCGATCTGTCTGCGCGCGTGCTTGAACTACTCGTTGCCGACCGGCGCAGCCACGAACAGCGCCAACGCACGTCGTTGCGCCAGTACGTCGGTGCTGAACACGCAAAACTGGAAGAAGCCCTCCAGCTCATGGAAAGTAATGTGGAGGAACCATTGACTCTCGCCGAGGTAGCCTCCTTTATACGTGTGTCGCAACGACAACTCGAGCGTTGGTTCCAAGAGCGAGTTCATAAAACGCCTGCCCAGGTCTACCTGCAAATTCGTCTTCTGCGGGCTCGTCAGCTTCTGTTTCGTACTTCACGACCCTTGGAAGAGATCTGCACCCGCACAGGGTTCACTTCGATCACCCATTTCGCCACCCGCTATAAAGCGCAGTTTCAGGTCTCACCCATCGCAGATCGCAAGCGTTACCAAAGCGCCCTTTGATGTAAGCACTACACCCACGTCCCACTGAAAGGACTATCTGCCCTCGAACCCCATTCGACATTAAAAGTTGTATGAGCAACGCCAAAACCACGCGAGCTGCGCTCAGCAGGTGTATACCCTGAATGTCGAAAATGGAGATGATTACGTCGAATCTTGAAATTCGTTCATTCGCCAAACTCCTATTATTTGCTCCACGAACTCACCTCGTCACCAAGGAGCAAGCGCATGGAACTGAAAAATCTGATTCGAATCGAGAATGGCGAAAAAGTGAAGCACACGTTCTCGGACGCCGAGTACGCTGGCAGGCAAAGTAAGCTTCGTGAGTTAATGGGGCGCGAGAACATCGACGCGGTGTTGTTCACGTCGTATCACAACATCAACTACTACGCCGACTTCCTGTATTGCTCGTTCGGGCGCAAGTACGGACTCGTGGTGACACAGAAGAAGGTCGTGTCGATCTCGGCGAACATCGACGGTGGCCAGCCGTGGCGTCGGACGGTGGGCGACTACAACGTGGTCTATACCGACTGGCAGCGGGACAATTATTTCCGTGCAGTGCAGGGCGAGATCGATAACAAGGGGCGCGTGGGCATCGAGTTCGACCACGTGCCGGTGGACGTGCTGGCCAAGCTGAAAGCGGCGCTGCCCGATGTGGAGTTTGTCGACATTGGCGCGCAGACCATGCGCATGCGCATGATCAAGTCGGCCGAAGAAATCGCGGTGATCACCCACGGCGCGAACGTTTGTGATGTTGGGGGCGCCGCGCTTGCTGCCGCCGTGCATGAAGGCGTGCCGGAACACGAAGTGGCGCTCGCGTCGACTCAGGCAATGGTGCGCGAGATCGCCCGCCGGTTTCCCGATTCGGAGTTGATGGATACGTGGACGTGGTTCCAGTCCGGCATCAATACAGACGGCGCTCACAATCCGGTCACAACACGCAAGGTACAAAAGGGCGACATCCTGAGCCTGAACTGCTTCTCGATGATCGCGGGGTATTACACGGCGCTGGAGCGCACGATGTTCTTTGACCACTGCTCGGACGAACACCTGCGGCTCTGGAAGGTCAACGTCGAGGTGCACGAAGCGGGTCTCAAGTTGATCAAACCGGGCGCACGTTGCAGCGACATCGCCCACGAACTGAACAAGATTTACGACGAATACGGCCTGCTGCAATACCGCACGTTTGGGTACGGTCATTCGTTTGGGGTGCTGTCGCATTACTACGGCCGCGAAGCGGGGCTTGAACTGCGTGAAGACATCGACACCATTCTGGAACCGAACATGGTGATCTCGATGGAGCCGATGATCATGTTGCCCGAAGGCATGCCCGGTGCAGGCGGCTATCGCGAGCATGACATCCTGGTGATCGGTGAGAAAGACGCGACCAACATCACCGGTTTCCCGTACGGCCCTGAGAAGAACATCATCAAGGCTTAATTATCTCGAATAAACCCTGCGGCGAAAGCCGCAGGACGAAGCAGCTCAAGTAGCTCATGTAGATTAAGCAGGAGGCATTTAATGTTTTCAGTACAACAAACTATAGCCGGGTTCGATCCAGACCTGGCCAACGCGATGACGCTTGAGCGCCAGCGCCAGGAAGCTCATATCGAGCTGATCGCCTCAGAAAATTACGCAAGCCCGCGCGTGCTCGAAGCACAAGGTTCCGTGCTGACCAACAAGTATGCCGAGGGCTATCCCGGCAAGCGATATTACGGTGGCTGTGAGCACGTTGACGTGGTGGAGTCGCTGGCGATCGAGCGCGCCAAGCAGCTCTTTAAGGCCGACTATGCAAACGTGCAGCCGCACAGTGGCTCGCAGGCGAACGCCGCGGTCTATCTGGCGCTGCTCACGCCCGGCGATACGATCCTCGGCATGAGTCTCGCGCACGGTGGCCACCTCACGCACGGCGCGAAGGTGTCGTTCTCGGGCAAGCTCTACAACGCGGTTCAGTACGGGGTCGATACAAAGACCGGGCTGATCGACTATGACGAGGTCGAGCGGCTTGCGGTTGAACACAAGCCGAAGATGATTGTCGCGGGTTTTTCGGCCTATTCGCGTGTGCTTGATTTCGAACGTTTTCGGATAATCGCGGATCGCGTCGGCGCCTATCTGTTCGTCGACATGGCGCACGTCGCCGGACTCGTTGCGGCAGGGCTCTACCCGAACCCCGTACCGTTTGCCGACATCGTTACGACGACCACGCACAAGACTTTGCGCGGCCCGCGCGGCGGTCTGATTTTAGCCAAAGCCAACGCAGAGATCGAAAAAAAGCTCAACTCGATGGTCTTTCCGGGTACCCAGGGTGGCCCGCTGATGCACGTGATTGCGGCAAAGGCGGTTGCATTCAAGGAAGCACTCGGACCGGACTTCGTCGAGTACCAGAAACAGACTATCGCGAACGCGCGAGCGATGGTCGCAGTATTCATCGAACGCGGCTACGACGTTGTGTCCGGCGGCACGGACGACCACCTGTTTCTTGTCGACTTGGTCGCAAAGGGTATGACGGGCAAGGACGCGGACGCGGCTTTAGGCCGTGCCCACATCACGGTCAACAAGAACGCGGTGCCAAACGATCCGCAATCTCCGTTCGTAACAAGCGGCATCCGGATTGGAACGCCTGCCATCACAACGCGTGGTTTCACTGAGTCCGACGCTGTGCTGACGGCTGCGCTCATGTGTGATGTGCTCGACAACTTAGGGGACCCGCAAGTTGAGGAGCGTGTCCGCGAACAAGTCGCGGCATTGTGCGCGCGCTTGCCTGTATACGTTGGACTCTAAGAGAAAAGCCATGAACGTCAGTACCTTCGATCTCTTCAAAATCGGCATTGGGCCGTCGAGCTCCCACACGGTGGGGCCGATGATCGCGGCTTGCCGGTTCGCCACACGCATGCTCAAAGCGCAGACGCTGAGCAAGGTTCGTGCGATCCGGACAGACTTGTATGGCTCACTGGGTGCGACCGGTAAGGGTCACGGCACTGACAAGGCTGTATTGCTCGGGCTTGAGGGAAATCTGCCGGATACGATTGATCCCGACTACGTCGATAACCGGCTTGCGCACATTCGTGCGACGAAGTCGATCGATGTCGCCGGGGTCCATCGGATTGCTTTCGAGGAAAAATCGCAGATTGTGTTCCTGCGTCGCGAGGTGCTGCCGTTTCATTCCAATGGCATGCGATTCACCGCCTTTGATGAAGGCGGAAAAGTGCTCGATGAGCAGGCCTATTACTCCGTCGGAGGCGGCTTTGTTGTCGACGATGCAGGAGAACGGCTCAACGGTCAGGAAGGCGTGGCGCAGGTTCCTTATCCGTTCAAGACGGGCCTCGACCTGTTGCGCATGTGCGGGGAGGGCGGTTTGTCAATCGCAGAACTTATGGTCGCCAATGAAACCACCTGGCGCGCCCCCGAGGCCGTACGGCAAGGGTTGTTGAAGATCAGGGACGTGATGTCGGCGGCAATCGCACGCGGTTGCGCGATGGAAGGGCACTTGCCCGGACCGATGAAGGTCAGGCGTCGAGCGGCGGAGCTGTTTCAACAGTTGAAAGCCCAGTCTGAAGAGAGTTTGCGTGACCCGCTGTCGATGATCGACTGGATCAACCTCTATGCGATGGCGGTGAACGAGGAGAACGCGGCTGGCGGGCGCATTGTGACGGCACCCACCAACGGCGCTGCGGGGATTATCCCGGCCGTGCTGCAGTACTACATGAAGTTCGTCCCCGGCGCGAACGATGACGGCGTCGTCACGTTTCTGTTGACCGCATCGGCGATTGGCCTCCTGTACAAGGAGAACGCTTCAATCTCGGGCGCCGAGGTCGGATGCCAGGGCGAGGTAGGTGTTGCCTGCTCAATGGCTGCCGCAGCGCTTGCGGCCGTGATGGGTGGCTCGCCCGAGCAGGTTGAAAACGCCGCCGAGATTGGCATGGAGCATAACCTCGGCATGACCTGCGATCCGGTTGGGGGCCTCGTGCAGATTCCCTGCATCGAGCGCAACGCGATGGGCGCGGTGAAGGCGGTCAATGCCGCACGCATGGCCATGCGAGGAAACGGCAAGCACTACGTGTCGCTCGACAAGGTCATCAAGACCATGCGTGAGACGGGCGCCGATATGAAAACCAAGTACAAGGAAACGTCTCGCGGGGGCCTTGCGGTCAACGTGATCGAGTGTTGAAGGAGAAAATCATGAGTCGGTATTCGATATTCAGTCTGGTGCGCAATGCGTTGTCGTATCACGAGAACTGGGAGCGGGCGTGGAAGAGCCCGGAGCCCAAGAAGGAGTATGACGTGGTCATCGTCGGGGGAGGGGGGCATGGTCTGGCGACGGCTTACTACTTGGCGAAAGAACTCGGCGTGCGCAACATCGCGGTGCTGGAAAAGGGCTGGATTGGCGGGGGCAACACCGCTCGAAATACCACCATTGTTCGTTCGAACTATCTGTGGGACGAGTCTGCTGCGCTTTACGAGAAGGCGCTGAAACTGTGGGAAGGTCTCTCGCAGGACATCAACTACAACGTGATGTTCAGCCAGCGCGGTGTGATGAATCTCGCGCATACGCTGCAGGACGTGCGTGACACGGAGCGCCGCGTCAATGCGAATCGGTTAAATGGCGTCGACGCTGAATTTCTGACACCGGCGCAGATCAAGGAGATCGTACCGGTGATCAACCTTCATAGCCGCTATCCCGTGCTGGGCGCATCGTTTCAGCGGCGCGCCGGCGTCGCACGACATGATGCGGTGGCCTGGGGCTATGCGCGCGGCGCGGACCACCATGGCGTAGACATCATCCAGAACTGTGCCGTGACGGGCATCCGTCGTGACAATGGCGCCGTCACTGGGGTCGAAACCGTCAAAGGGTTTATCAGAGCGAAGAAGGTGGCGGTGGTTGCCGCCGGCAATACAAGTGTTCTCGCCGAAATGGCCGGTATCCGTTTGCCGCTCGAGAGTCACCCGTTGCAGGCGCTGGTGTCGGAGCCGATCAAGCCGATTGTCAACACGGTGATCATGTCCAACGCCGTGCACGCCTACATCAGCCAGTCCGACAAGGGCGACCTGGTGATCGGCGCGGGCATAGATCAATACACGGGTTACGGTCAGCGCGGCAGTTTCCATACCATCGAAGCCACGTTGCAGGCGATCGTCGAGATGTTTCCGGTGTTTAGCCGAGTGCGTATGAACCGGCAGTGGGGTGGCATCGTCGACGTATCCCCGGACGCGTGCCCGATCGTCAGTAAGACGGACATCAAAGGTTTGTACTTCAACTGCGGCTGGGGTACAGGGGGCTTCAAGGCGACGCCAGGGTCGGGCTGGGCATTTGCCCACACGATCGCCAACGACGCGCCGCATGCGCTAAACGCGCCGTTCTCGCTCGACCGGTTCTACACCGGTCATCTGATTGACGAACACGGCGCCGCAGCCGTCGCGCACTAAGCGCACTACGACTAAGCAGGAGACGTTTATGTTGCTCATCCAATGCCCTTGGTGTGGTCCGCGCGCCGAATCGGAGTTTTCATACGGTGGCGAAGCCGACATCGTGCGACCGCTTGATACAGAGCATCTCTCCGACAAAGAGTGGGGCGATTACCTGTTCATGCGCAAGAACACACGCGGCATGCACCGCGAACAATGGAACCATGCACAGGGCTGCCGGCGCTGGTTTAACGCCGAGCGCGACACAGTGACCTACGCGTTCCGGTCGACCAGCAAGATCGGCAGTTTGAACGAAGGAGAATGAACATGAGCCAGAAGAACCGTTTGCAGTCGGGCGGCCGAGTCAATCGTGCGATCCCGCTGACCTTTACGTTCAACGGCCGCACGTATCAGGGTTTTCAAGGCGACACGCTCGCCTCGGCACTGCTCGCGAACGACGTGCACTTTGTCGCACGCAGCTTCAAGTATCACCGGCCCCGCGGCATTGTCACCGCTGGGGTCGAAGAACCGAACGCGCTGGTGCAACTCGAGCGTGGTGCTCATACGATTCCCAATGCCAGGGCGACCGAGATCGAACTCTATCAGGGACTTACCGCGACGAGCGTGAACGCCGAGCCGAGCCTCGAGCATGACCGCATGGCGATCAACCAGAAGTTTTCGCGTTTTATGCCGGCCGGGTTTTATTACAAAACGTTCATGTGGCCGCGCAGCTTTTGGCCCAAATACGAAGAACGTATTCGGCACGCCGCGGGCCTGGGCAAGGCACCCGAAGTCCTTGACCCCAGCCGCTACGACAAGCGCTTTGCGCATTGCGACGTTCTAGTGGTGGGCGCAGGTCCGTCCGGCCTCGCTGCGGCGCGAACGGCCGGGTCAAGCGGCGCGCGCGTCATTCTCGTCGACGACCAGCCTGAATTGGGCGGAAGTCTGCTGTCGACCGGCGAAGCCATCGACGGCCGGCCGGCCAGCGCGTGGGTGCAGGCCATCGAACGCGAGCTCGAGAACATGCCCGAGGTGACCGTCCTGACGCGTAGTACTGCGTTCGGCTATCAGGATCACAACCTGGTCACGGTAACGCAGCGTTTGACCGACCACCTGCCGGTATCGACGCGTGGCGGCACACGCGAGCGCTTGTGGAAGATTCGAGCGAAGCAGGTGATTCTTGCGACGGGTGCGCATGAAAGACCGCTGATATTTGGCAACAATGATCTGCCCGGAATTATGCTGGCGTCCGCGATCACGACATACATCAAGCGGTATGGTGTGGTGCCAGGACGGCGAGCCGTGATTTTCACTAACAATGACGAAGGGTATCGCCCCGCGCTGGATCTTAAGGCGTGCGGTGCTGATGTCACGGTGGTGGATGCACGCAGCGCGAGCACCGGTGAATTGCCGCGACATGCAGTGCGCAATGGCGTCGCGATTGTCAATAACGGCGTAATCGTTGAGGCGAAGGGGAAGGAGCGGGTCAAGAGCGTGTCCGTTTCGCAATATGCCAATGGGCATGTGGGCGCGCATATGGCTACGCTGGGTTGCGACCTGGTGGGCATGTCCGGAGGCTGGAATCCGGTGCTGCATCTGTTTGCCCAGTCGGGTGGCAAAGCCGCATGGAAAGACGATAAGGCGTGTTTTGTGCCGGGCTCGAGCGTTCAGGCCGAATGCAGCGTTGGTGCGGCGCGTGGCGCCTTTCAGTTGCCCGAAGCGCTCGCTGACGGCGTCGCTGCGGGGCGGCAATCGGTTGAGGCATGCGGTTTTGCACAGTGCAGCGTACCGCAATGGCAGGCGAAATCGTCGGGTGAGACGCCGCTCTTGCCGCTTTGGTTGGTAGCAAATCTCGGCGAGGCGTCGCGGGGTCCGAAGCGGTTCGTCGACTTTCAGAACGACGTGTCGGCCGCCGACATCCTGCTCGCCGCGCGCGAAGGCTATCACTCGGTCGAGCACGTCAAGCGCTATACCGCGATGGGCTTCGGCACCGACCAGGGCAAGCTCGGCAACATTAACGGCATGGCGATTCTCGCCAGCGCGCTGGGCAAAACGATTCCTGAAACAGGAACCACCACGTTCCGGCCGAACTATACCCCGGTCACCTTTGGGACAATCGCAGGGCGCGAATTGGGCGATTTTCTGGATCCGATCCGCAAGACCTGCATCCACCCCTGGCATGAAGCACACGGCGCCGCGTTCGAGGACGTGGGTAACTGGAAGCGCCCCTGGTATTACCCGAGGAACGGCGAGGACCTGCACGCGACGGTCGCGCGCGAATGCCTCGCGGTGCGCAACAGTGTGGGCATTCTGGACGCGTCGACACTCGGCAAGATCGATATCCAGGGCCCGGACGCCGCCACACTGCTTAACTGGATGTACACAAACCCGTGGAGCAAGCTGGAGGTGGGCAAGTGCCGCTACGGCCTGATGCTTGATGAAAACGGCATGGTATTCGATGACGGCGTGACCGTCCGGCTCGCCGAACAGCACTACATGATGACCACCACCACGGGCGGTGCCGCAAGGGTGCTGAACTGGATGGAGCGGTGGCTTCAAACGGAGTGGCCGGACTTGAATGTGCATTTGAATTCGGTCACCGATCACTGGGCGACGTTCGCCGTGGTCGGGCCCAACAGCCGCAGAGTGCTCCAAAAGGTGTGTGCGGACATCGATTTCGCAAACGCGGCGTTCCCGTTCATGACCTATCGCAACGGCACGGTGGCCGGAGCAGCCGCGCGTGTCATGCGTATCAGCTTCTCCGGTGAACTGGCGTACGAAGTCAACGTGCCGGCGAATTTCGGACGCGGCGTATGGGAAGAACTGATGAGCGCCGGTCGCGAATTCGACATCACGCCCTACGGCACGGAAACGATGCACGTGCTGCGCGCGGAGAAGGGCTACATCATCGTCGGCCAGGATACGGACGGTTCAATCACCCCTTTCGATCTCGGTATGGGCGGGATGGTTGCGAAAAAAGACTTCCTCGGCAAGCGGTCGCTGACGCGCTCGGACACACAGCGCGAAGGACGCAAGCAACTCGTTGGGCTGAAGAGCGTCGACCCGCACATTGTCTTGGCCGAAGGTGCGCAGATTGTGACGACGTCGTCAGCGCCGGGCATCGCGCCGATGTTGGGCCACGTTACGTCAAGCTACATGAGTCCAATCTTGCGACGCTCGATTGCTCTTGCCGTGGTGAAGGGCGGCCTCGAAAAAATGGGCCAACGTGTCTTTGTATCGATGTCAGCCACGCAGTGCGTCGAAGCCGAGGTTTGCAGTCCTATGTTCTACGATCCGGAAGGAGTACGGCAACATGTTCAATGATCTGATTCAGGAGTCGCCGCTGGTCGGCATCGAGTCGAGCATCGCGTCCTCCTCGAGCGGCATGTCCGGGCGCTTTCAGCTCACCGAGCGACCATTCATGACGCTTCTTACATTACGTGGCGATGGCGCTATGTTCCACGCGGCGGTTGAGCGTTTGTTGGGCGTCGCGTTGCCGACGGCGTCGGGCGAACGCGCGGTAGCAGGCGAACGTGTGGCGATCTGGATGGGGCCGGACGAGTGGCTGATCCAGTCGACCCAGGATATGGCCGCCGATCTGGAGCGAGGATTTCGTGAAGCACTCGGCAGTCAACACTACGCAGTTGTCGACGTCAGCAGTGGCTATACCGTGATCGACATCGAAGGGGCGAATGTGCGCGCCGTGCTGGCAAGTGGTTGCCCGCTTGATCTCCATCCGCGAGCGTTCGTTGAGGGGCAGTGCGCGCAAACGCACTTTTTCAAGGCGGGTATCACGCTATGCCGCAATGGCGATGACCGGTTTCAGGTCATCGTGCGGCGCAGCTTTGCCGAATACGGCTGCCTCATGTTGCTCGATGCGGCGCAACCCTATCTTGTATAGCACGCGTGTTCGTTGCTGCGCTCGCATACAGAGGAGATGAATTGATGAACCCGACCGAAGCGGTACCGAGCATCGAATGGGACGTCATGATCGATCAGTTGCGAGCGCAGACGCGAGTTGGAATCTACGGTCATGAACGCGTGTCGCAACCGGTGGTAATCGATGCGGTGCTGCATTGTCGAAGCCTGGCGCTGCCGGAGCATATCGAAGATTGCCTGGATTATGACGCATTCTGCAGGATGCTCTGCGCTTACCTCGACGAACAGCCACACACGGATCTGGTGGAGCGACTTGCGGCCGATCTGCTGGCGTTGGGCTTCGACCGATTTCCCATGCTGGAAGACGCGGTGCTCACGCTTTACAAACCGCATGCGGTGCGCTTCGCTGAGCGGGTGGGCGTACGCCTGCGCTGGAGTCGTCATGACTATCTGCGCTGGCGTGCCCACTTGGCTGGGCTTCCCAGCGCAGAAGCCGGGCACGCCTGACACATCCAACCCACGGAGTCGCAATGACTGAAGCAATTACGATAAGCGCGAAGCGAAGCCCCCAATTCGCGCTGACCGTTACCTGTCCAAGTGCACCCGGGCAGGTGGCCGCGATGGTTCGCTTTCTCGATGAGCACGGATGCTATATCGACGAATTTAACGTGTTCGACGATGACTCAAACGCGCGTTTTTTTGTGCGATGTATTTTCCACGCAACTTCTTCGCACGAGTTGCAAGTCGGTGCGTTGCGGGCAGAGTTCTTGGCGGTCGCCCAGCGTTTCGACATGATTTGGGCGCTCCACGACATGTCGGTCAGACCGAAGGTACTGATCATGGTGTCGAAGCTTGATCATTGCCTCGCCGACTTGCTGTTCCGATGGCGCATGGATGAGTTGAAGATGGACATCGTCGGTATTGCGTCGAATCATCCCGACCTGCAGCCGCTCGCGCTTACAAATGGCCTCACGTTTCACCACTTGCCGCTGACCGCCGATACTAAGCCGCAGCAGGAAGCGCAAGTGTTGGCGCTGATCGAACGCACCGGTGCCGAACTGGTTGTGCTCGCGCGCTACATGCAGGTGCTCTCACCCGAACTCAGCGAGTGGCTCGCGGGGCGCGCCATCAATATTCACCACTCGTTTCTGCCTGGATTCAAAGGCGCAAAGCCGTATCACCAAGCCCATGCCCGGGGCGTGAAGCTGATTGGCGCAACAGCGCACTTCGTGACCAATGATCTCGACGAAGGTCCGATCATCGAACAGGTCGTGGAACGGGTCAATCACGCGTACGACCCCGAGCGGCTGCTTGCAACGGGACGCGATGTTGAATGCGTCGCGCTTGCGCGCGCGGTCAAGCTCTTTGTCGAACGTCGCATTTTTATCAACGGTAACCGAACCGTCGTACTTCAGTAGTTCAGTAGGTAGAGGCCGGTGAAGTGGTCCCAAGAGCCGCAGCCGAAAACGCAGCAATCTCACGATTCATGATTGGAGACACCAAATGAGTACCAAGAAAGCGGTTTCAGGCCGGTCAGCGGCTGCCGGCGTCATCTCGCAAGGCATACCGTTCCCGCCGGGGAATGGCCAGGCGACTGCGGCGCCAGACGGGCGCCTGCTTAAGCGCGCGGCGATGGCGAGCTTCATCGGGAACTTCGTCGAGTGGTTCGACTACGCGTCCTATGGCTATTTGGCGACTATCATCGCCGTAGTATTTTTCCCGAAGACCGATGCCGCAACGGGCCTGCTCGCCGCCTATGCCATCTTTGCAATTTCGTTTATCGTGCGGCCGATCGGAGGCATCGTTTGGGGCCACTTTGGCGACAAGATCGGTCGTCGGACCACACTCTCGCTATCCATCTTGATCATGTCAGGGTCGACGTTCGTGATTGCGTTCTTGCCGACCTACGCCCAAGTCGGCATCCTCGCGCCCATTCTTCTATTGGTCGTTCGACTCGTCCAGGGATTCTCCGCCTCCGGTGAATATGCGGGAGCATCCGCATTTCTCGCTGAATACGCGCCGGAGGGCAAGCGGGGCATCTATACGAGTATCGTTCCCGCCAGCACAGCTGCGGGTCTTTTGTTCGGGTCGATTTTTGTAGCCGTACTACACGCGGTCTTGACTACTGATCAGATTCAGTCCTTTGGCTGGCGCCTGCCGTTTCTGCTTGCCGCGCCGTTCGGGCTGATCGGGCGTTACATTCGAGTACGTCTGGAAGATACGCCGAAGTTCAAGGCACTCGAAGCGTCGCACCACGTCGCGCGTGCGCCCGTCACGGAACTGCTGACCGTCCATCGCGGCAAGATGTTGATCGCGTTTGGCGTCACGTGTCTGAACGCGGTGGCGTTTTATCTGGTGCTGAGCTACATGCCCACCTATCTGTCGACCGAGATGGGCATGGGCGAAACGGAATCATTCATCGCGGCGACCATTTCGCTCACCGCCTATATTGGTTTCATCTTCATCATGGGGGCTCTTTCGGATCGTTTCGGTCGCAAAACAATGCTGATCGGTGCTTCGGTCCTGTTTGTCATACTGACAGTACCGCTGTTCAAGGGGCTCGTCGGTGCTAGCTTCATGACAATCGTGATGATCCAGATTGCGTTCGGTGCACTCCTGACGATGAACGACGGCACGCTGCCATGCTTTCTGTCGGAGATTTTTCCGACGCGCGTGCGCTATAGCGGCTTCGCGTTCTGTTTCAATGCGGCAAACGCGTTGTTTGGTGGCACGGCACCCTTCGTTGCGACCTGGTTAATCCATACGACGGGTAGCAAGCTCGCCCCAGCGTGGTACATGGTCGGCGCAGCTGTTGTCGCATTAGTTGCGATGCTTGCTAGCCGAGAAACATCACGAGCGCCGCTTGCAGACGACTAGCTATTTCTATTCGAATGCGTGGACTCGTGTCGGAATGGCGCGGCGCCCCTATCATCAGCGTTCATCACCGGCCAGACCCTGTCTTTTCGGCATTGCGCCTAGCGAAGGTGGGAAGATGCCAGTGAAAACGGAGCGAGAAGAGACGCAAGCCCACGCATACAAACGTGGCAGCCCATGGGGTCCACGGTTGTGACAGGCCAAATTCCTCGCAGGCGACCAGGATTGCCGCGCCCAGCAGTGCCGCGGACGCGTAAATCTCCCTTTGCAGGATGACTGGTACCCGTGCAAGTAGCACATCGCGTAATGTTCCGCCGCCTACGGCGGTCGTCACCCCCAGCAATATCGCGACTTCGGCATTGTGACCGTAAGCCAGCGCCTTTTGGGCACCCGATACCGCAAACAGCCCGAGGCCGATAGCGTCAAAGAAAAGCACCGGCTGTCGCATCCGTCTCACTTGTGGGTACGCGACGATCGTCATCAATGCAGCGACCATGGCGGCAACCAGATAGCGCCAGTTGGACAGCCCCGCTGGCGGCACCGCCCCAATGCACACATCACGCACGATGCCTCCACCGCATGCGACAACGAACGCCATTACAACAACCCCAAACAGGTCAAGATTGCGCTGTTTCGCCGCCACGGCCCCACTGATGGCAAACACGAACGTGCCGATCAGATCGAGTAGCAGAAACAAGGCATGTCCGTTCACGTAGAAATTTTCTCTTCGCAGAGCCACTCCGCTGCGGCGCACAACATGGCCTGCAAGCCCGTTTTCAACGTGGGATTTAAGGTCGGTGCGTATTTCGGAGAATGATTGCTGGGCAGCAGATTGAGCTGCTTGTCTGCCTTCGCCTTCGCATAAACCTGCGGATCCGTGCCACCGACAATCCAGAATACGTACGGCACCTCCCAGCGACGGCCAAATACGCTGAAGTCCTCGCTTGCCGCGGCAGGACGGGTTTCATGCGCGCGTTCGCCGAACTGTGCCTCGAACGCATGCGCAATGCGCGCGGTGGCTTGCGCGTCGTTCTCGGTCAACGGATAAGTGCTTAGCATGGTGAACTCAGGTTCCTGCGGCGCATTGGAGGCTGTGCATTCGGCGCAGCAGATACGCCGGATGGCGGACAGCATGTACTCACGCACGTCTTCGTCATAGGTTCGAATGTTCAGCTTGAGCGTCGCATCATCAGGGATGATGTTTTCTTTCGTGCCCGCTTGCAGCGCTCCGATTGTCAGCACGGCACTGTCGCTCGGCGCGATTTCGCGCGAAACAATAGTTTGAAGGCGCATCGTCGTCGCTGCCGCCATGATCACCGGGTCGATCGATGTTTGCGGTTGCGAACCATGCGAGCCGCGCCCGAATAGCTTCACCTTGATGCTGTCGCCTGCCGAGAGAATCGTGCCACTGCGGTATCCCACAGTGCCAGCCTCTCCCACCATCACATGTTGTCCGAGAATAATGTCGGGCTTTGGAAACCGCTTCCCCATGCCGTCGTCCATCATGCTTTGCGCGCCGCGACCAACTTCCTCGCCTGGCTGAAATACAGCCAGGACTGTTCCTTTCCACAATTCCCGGTGCTCGGCCAGCAGGCGTGCAGCACCCATCAGCCACGTCACGTGCAGATCGTGCCCACAGGCATGGGCGACGCCCACCTCGACGCCATCTTCATCCTTGGCGGTGGCGATGCTCGCATAGGGCAGACCGGTCGCCTCCTTCATCGGAAGGGCATCCATGTCCGCGCGCAGCATGACCGTCGGGCCTTCACCGTTGCGCAGCACGTCCACCACACCTGTCACGCCGACGGCGCGCGTTACCTCGAATCCCTGCGCAGCCAGGTAGTCGGCTGCAATGCGCGCGGTACGCACCTCGTGCATCGACAGTTCCGGGTTTTGATGCAGATCCTTGTAGATCGCTTCGAGTTCCGGGAGCAGTTCGTCAACGCGAACGGTCAACGCAGTCATGAACGAATTCATATGTCCACCTTCAATGGTTACAAAGCTTGCATTGCCATAGGAACACCATGGCGGGGACGCGATTTTTCGCGCCAAAGCTGAAAGATGCGGAGTGCCTGCCGCCAGTAGACGCGGACGGCTACAATTAATAAGTCTACTTCCACCTTCTTCGAGGTGACAATCGCGACGGGTGAGATCACCTATCGAGTCTAGGCTGCCGGGGTGCCGGACGCTTGAGAATTCCCTTTGGGTATTGTCCGCATGATGGCGATCATCGCCACCACGACCATCAGCACGTTGAACAGCAATGCGATGGCGGCCGCATAGCGCACGGCAAGATTGTTGGTTCGCCCAAGGGCGATCTCAGCCATCGGAGAAAGACCCTCCATGTGGCTTAGCGACGTAAAATCGCCGCCGAGATAGCCACGCCAAAGGCCGCACCCAGCGACGAAGCCATTCTGTAGATGCATGAGGCCGATCCTGCCTTGTCGTTGGGGACGTTGGACAGAGTAGCATCGGTCGACGGCTCGCTGAAAAGTCGTTCGACTCGCCAACTTGAAGCCGCGATCCGCGATTAAATTGATAGCTATGACGAAAATCTTCGACCGTTTATGTGGGAGAAATCAGCCGACGAAATCTTGGCTATCGCGCAGTTTGAAAAAGTCGAGGCGTAAACGCTATGAACATCAACACTGACGCAACCGATAAGGTTGTATTAGCACTCCTCCACTCAACTTGACCTTGCACGATCGTAATCGGGCATGGAAGGACGTCGACAGGGCTATGTTGAATCGACCCTACAAAGGAGGCCTAATCAGTGACCCAACCACCAAAACGAGGTCAGTGATCGTGACTGAGACGAGGGCTTACGAGAGTCCGAACGGCTCTTTAACCTGCATTTCGATGCCGGCGGCGCTCGCGAGGAACAGCGGCCGCCACGCCGGCCGCCAGGAGGCGTGATTCGTGATGAGCAATATCCGGAGCTTAGCGCCTCACCGGCAACACCATCCCGCGGCACTCCCCAAATCCGATGCGTGCAGCGCCGGCCGTTTCGCACCAGCCGCGCATGATGATGAGGTCGCCGTCTTCGAGGAAAGTCCGCTGTTCGCCGTCGGGCAGGCTCAGCGGCTGTTTTCCGCCAGCGGTGAGTTCAATAAGGGCGCCGGCCTGATCCAGAGAGTGGCCGGAGAGAGTGCCGGTGCCGAAAAGGTCTCCGGGCTGCAGGTTGCAACCGTTCACTGTGTGATGCGCAACCATCTGCGCGATCGTCCAATAGGCATGCCGGTAACTCGTGAGGCTGAGCCGTGCGCCTGGCCTGCCGGCCGCGCGCATCGCTTCCGTTTCGAGACAAACTTCGAGTTGCACGTCGATCGCGCCAACTTCGCGCTGTTGTGCCGAATCCAGATAGGGCAGAGGCTGGGGATCGCTTTCCGGCCTTGTGAAGGGGACACGGTACGGCGCAAGCGCTTCCAGCGTGACGACCCAGGGTGAGATGGTCGTTGCGAAGTTTTTCGAGAGGAATGGTCCAAGTGGCTGGTATTCCCAAGCCTGGATATCACGGGCTGACCAGTCGTTGAGCAGGCATAGGCCGAAGACGTGCGATTCAGCCTCGGTGATCGGGACCTGCGTTCCTGACTCGTTGCCTGTGCCGATAAAGATTCCAAGTTCCAGTTCATAGTCCAGGCGCTTGCTAGGACCAAACTTTGGTTGCGTTGCCCCCGGAGGGAAGGTCTGGCCAATAGGACGTGAGAACGCGTGGCCGGAAACGCCAATGGAGGACGCACGGCCGTGATAGCCGATTGGTACCCATTTGTAGTTTGGCATCAGGGGACTGTCCGGGCGAAACAGCTTGCCGATATTGGTCGCGTGATGCACCGACGTGTAGAAATCTGTGTAGTCACCGATGCGCGCCGGAACGGTGTACTCAGCCTCCGCTTGTGATACCAGCTTGTCCGAAAGAATCGTTGCCTCTGGCGCACCTGTGCGCAATGCCCGAGAAAGGGCGAGCCGCAGTGCGGACCAGATTGCGGGTCCCATGGCCATCAGCCGGTTCAGGCTTGCGTCGCCGCACGCAGCTGCGGCGAAGGCCGCCTCACCCGAGAAAACGCCGCTTCCTGCGGCTGCCCCGAGATCGACGATCTGGTCGCCAATGGCTACGCCAACGCGGAATGCCTCGTCGCAACCCTTGCGGCGAAACACGGCGAAGGGAAGATTTTGAATCGGGAAATCACTTCCCGGCTCGTTTGCTTGCGCGACCCAGCTCGTAAGAGTCGGGTCGTGCGATTGATTGAGCATTGACATGCGGTATCTCCATTGTGCGAATTCAGAGCTGCGCCGGATTGAAATGCTTTTTCAAGCCTTGCCAGCATTGGTAGTACTCACTTTGCAATTGGGACGATTCGAGCGCGTAGCGCGTCGGTCGGATGACGGCAGGCGTTTCGAACATGAACGCCATGGTGTTCGTGACGTGGTCGGGCCGAGTCGTGTCAGCTGCGCTCGCCTTGGCGAATGTATCGGCGTCCGGGCCATGCCCGCTCATGCAATTGTGAAGCGACGCGCCACCAGGCGCGAAGCCTTCAGCCTTCGCGTCGTACGCACCATGAATCAGGCCCATGAATTCGCTGGCGAAGTTGCGGTGGAACCACGGCGGGCGGAAAGTGTTTTCCATCGACAGCCAGCGCGGCGGGAAGATGACGAAGTCGATTGCGTCGACGCCAGGTGTGTCGGTGGGGGCCTGGAGCACCAAAAAAATCGACGGATCGGGATGATCGTAGCTGATCGAGCCGATCGTGTTGAAGCGGCGCAGGTCGTATTTGTACGGCGCATAGTTGCCGTGCCACGCGACCACGTCGAGCGGGGAATGGTCAATCTGGGCGTGCCAGAGATTGCCTTCGAATTTCGCGACCAGTTCGAACTCGCCTTCACGGTCTTCGTAGGAAGCGACCGGCGTGAGGAAGTCGCGCGAATTAGCCAGGCCGTTGGATCCGATCACGCCGAGGTCCGGCAGCTTGAACAGTGCGCCATAGTTCTCGCAAACATAGCCGCGCGCCTCGCCATCTGGCAATTCCACGCGAAAGCGCACGCCGCGCGGGATGACGACGATCTCCTGCGGCTCCACCTCGAGCAAACCCATTTCAGTCGCCAGGCGCAGCCGTCCCTGCTGCGGCACGATGAGCAGCTCGCCGTCGGCATTGTAGAAGAAACGGTCGGTCATGGAGCAGTTGGCGGCATACAGGTGGATTCCGCATCCGCTCCCTACGTCGGGGCCACCGTTGCCCGCCATGGTCACCAGGCTCGACACGAAATCCGTTGGTCCATCGGGCATCGGCAAGGGGTCCCAGCGCAGCTGATTCGGCGGTGTTGGTACTTCGTCGAAGCGGCTCAGCAGGCGAGCGTTCTCGATACGCTCGAACGGCAAGTGCATGGCGGCCGGACGGATCCGGTACAACCACGAACGACGGTTGGTATGGCGCGGCGCAGTGAATGCCGTGCCCGAGAGTTGCTCGGCGTAAAGCCCATAAGGCGCGCGTTGCGGAGAGTTGCACCCCACGGGAAGCGCACCGGGCAGGGCCTCGGTGGCAAATTCATTGGCGAAGCCGGTTTGATAGTTAAGTGTCATTGTTTCGATCTCCTGCAAAAAACATTGGCCCCCTTAGAAAAGGGTGGCGATGCCGGCCGCGCTTGCATGCGTGGCCGGCGACCCGGCACTTATTCAGACATCCCCTCGCTCGCATCGTCGATTAGGTTCAGCGCGACGGCCGGGTCGTCGATCGTATCGATCGCGAGCATCGCGAAACGCGCGAGAAACAATGAAGTGTTGGCCTCGCCTACTTGGGTCATGGTCTTGCACAGTCGGGTGTAGACGTTATCGAGGTCGCTGTCGGTCATGGCGTTCTCCTTTATCGGGTTGGTCGTGATCACGAGTTAAGGGCGTGGTGGATGGCTGTCGCAATATCTGCGGCTGCTGCCGAGTGCCAGCGGCCCAGCACATGACCGTCCGGGCGAACGAGATACACGGTGCCGGGTCTGGCGCCATACATGGCAAACAGCCGACCCGTATGGTCCCAGTTGTGATCGCTTTTCGTCTCAGGGTGCAGATGCGAAGTCACAGGGATTAGTTTGAAAGGTAGCTTCTCGCCTTGAAGTGTTGCTTCGAGCGCAAAGAATTCCGTAGGTATCCTACCGTCTTCGCTAAAATGCAAGGCTGTGAAGCAGGGGGTGACCAGGTCTGTCAGGTGAGCTTCCCTCGCGTTGCCGCCCTCGACGATCGTCAAGGGACACTCGGGAAGTACTGCGCCCGGCACAGGACCTGTCGTAAATGCGCCCGGCTCTATCTCCGCAGCATTCAGCGGTGACGCGGTATAGGTGATTGCCGAGGTCTGCCGCGGGTTGATCAAGGAACGCACGCGTTCATGCTTGATCGCCAAACTCAAAACAGCTTTGCGCATCAACTCGAAGGCGAACGACGGCGGCGCCATAAATTCGGTACTCTTGGTGCCGTAACTGAGATTTTCGTGGGCGGCAAAGACGCGCTCGGCTGAGTAGCTGTCGAGAAGTCCCTCGGAGGCGAGGCCGCGGACCACGAAGGCCAGTTTCCACGCCAGATTGTCCGCGTCGTCGATTCCTGAGTTTGCGCCGCGTACGCCAAAAATCGGGACTAGGTGGGCTGCATCGCCGCCGAACAGCACGCGGTCATGACGATAGCTTTCAAGGGTCAGGGCATTGGCCTTGTAGATCGTGATCCAGATCGGGGCCCAGTCACCACGCTCGCCCATCATGTTTAACAAGCTCTGCACCCGCGGGAATACGTTTTCCGGCTTCACCGCCTGCTCGGCGTCTTCGCCGTCACGCAATTGATAGTCGATGCGCCAGACATTGTCAGGCTGCTTGTGGACCAACACAGTGGAACCCGGGTTGGACGACGGGTCGAAGTAGGCCAGGCGCTCGGTCGGCCGGTCGCTCTCAAGCTCGATATCGACGATCACATAGCGGCCCTCGTAGCTCGTGCCCTTGAGCTGCAGCCCTAGCGCCTCGCGAATCGTGCTGCGCCCGCCATCACAGGCGACGACCCAGTCCGTGTTGAGCGAATAGTCGCCTTCGGGAGTTGCAAGGTTAAGGGTGGCGCCGTCCACGCGCGATTCGATGGCGGTCACCCGTGTCTGCCAGCGGATATCGATCAGGTCGGATTTCCGTTGCGCGGCGTCCAGCAGAAACTGCTCGATGTGATATTGCGCAAGGTTCACCATCGGCGGCAGTTTCTGGTTGTCGTCCTGCGGCATTTTGAAGTGCAGCACTTCGGTGTCGCGGTAGAAGCTTCGCCCACCGGCCCATGGCAGCCCGGTCTTCAGAAACCCGTCCGCCGCACCCAGGCGCTCGATGATTTCCAGACTCCGGCGCGAGATACAGATGGCCCGGCTCCCAGAGCAAACGGAGTCGTCGGCTTCGATCAATACGGAGGGAACGCCATGGTTGGCCAGTCCGAGGGCCACCGTCAGACCGACTGGACCTCCGCCAACGATCGTAACTGCATGTCGCTTTGTTTCAATGCCGTTGTCCAGCTTCGGCACCTTGGCAGCGTATTTTTTTGCAGTAAAAGGGTAAGGTTTAAATTCCATCGTTTGCTCCTTAACGAATTCTTGAACGAAGTGCGGCTGGGATCGTGGTTGGCCCGTCCCTCGTCGCTAGACACTTCGCCATAGTTTGAGTCGAACAGCCGGCGCAGCGAGCACCGTCTAGCTCACGCTGCTTGCCGGTTCAGTGCGGCGCTAGCGCGTCGGCTCGATCGGCAGTACAGCCACTACGACGGCGCCAATCACGAGCAGTGCAGCCGCATACAGCAACCCGGCCGAGAAACTATGCGTCAGGTCTTTCAGCCATCCCACCACCAGTGGATTCAAGGCCGAGCCGATATTGCCTGTAGCATTGATCACTGCGATGCCGATCGCACGGGCTCGGAAGCTCAGCGCGTGATCGGGGGTCGTCCAAAAGATGGACATGGCGGTGTACGATCCTGCCGACGCCAGGCAAATACCCAGCATTTGAACCACGGGCTTTGCCGAGTAAGCCGTGCAAAGCCAGCCAGCAGCGGAGAAGAGCATGGGCAGCAACAGGTGCCACTTGCGTTCCTGCTTACGATCAGAACGCCTTCCCCACCAGATCATCGCGACGATCGTGCAGATTTGCGGGATCGCAGCCATTAGACCGACGGTGCGGTTGCTCGCGTCGGTATTGAAGCTCTTCACGATCAGCGGTGTCCAGACGGCGACCATGGCGAGCGTGTTGACGAGACAGAAATAGGCGAGCGCAAACTTGATAACGGTCGGCGAGACGAGTTCGCTGAGAAGGCTTCTTTCTTCCGTTGCCGACGTGCGCGGCACGGGATCGACCCGGTGCTCCGCGGCGAGCGTGAGCGACAGCGTGCGCTTTTCATCTGCGCTGAGCCAGGTCGCCTTTGCCGGGCCGTCGTGAAGATAAGCGAACACGACGAGTCCTAGGATTGCCGAGGGCAAGCCTTCAAGAAAAAACAGCCATTGCCAACCTTTGAGTCCGAGAGTCCCGTCCAGTGCCAGAATGTATCCCGACAGCGCGGAGCCGACGGCGGCCGTCACCGGCATTGCGATCATGAACAAGGCATTGGCTCTCGCGCGATATGCGCTCGGAAACCAGTAGGTCATGTAAAGCAAAATGCCTGGCAGAAAACCGGCCTCCGTCACGCCGACCAAAATGCGCAATAGATATAACGTGCCCGGGCTGGACGCAAACATGGTTGCCGTGGATGCCAGACCCCATGCGATCATGATGGTTCCGATCCATTTCCGCGCACCGATGCGCGCCAAAACGATGTTGCTCGGAATGCCGAACGCGATGTAGGCGATATAGAACAACGTTGTGGCCAGACCGAACTGGACTCCGGAAAGGCCGAGGTCCTTCATCATGGTTAGTCCGGCAAATCCAATATTGATTCGATCCAGGAACGAGACGAAGAACAGGACGAAGAGAAACCAAAGCAAGTGTCGAGAAACCTTGGCAATGACATGCTGCTCTTGCAGTGAAGCGCCCGGTCCAGCACCGTTCGCCGGACCGCCAGGCAGTGGGCCGCGGTCGGCCGATGGGGTGGTTTCCATGTAGGTCGTCTCCAGAATCAGGTCTATGTCGAGCGCCACAGCGCTCAATGCAATCGCATCAGGTTCGTCAGGGCGGCGAGGTATGGCGATGACTGGAGTATGGGGTGCCACTAGCTCGCGCTGTCCCCAAAATGGGTACGACTTGAAGGGCGAGATGGGATGGGGGGGAAACCCTTAACGTCACGTGACCAAATGGACAGTCGACGTCGGATTGACGGGACAGTGCAGGATCAGTTTCTGCCGGGAGCCAGGCACAAGGCGAACAACTGACGTTGGCTCGAAATGCCGAGGCGGCGGTAAGCGCGCTTCTGGTAGGTCACGACGCTGGAGGCCTTGACGCCCATCAGTTCGCCGATTTCTTGCGCCGTGCGGCCCTCCAACACGCCGCAGAGCACATCGAGTTCTCGCTTGGATAAGTCCGGGCAGATCCCACGGACCCGCGCCAACATGAGCTGCGGAATGCCGGTCTGAATTTGGCCACAAAGCGCGTAATGATGCTTGGCGGCATTAGCGATCAGCGGGGCGAAGGCTTCGATCAGCGCGATTTCGCTCGGGTGAAAATTTCCCCGCCTACGATCCCGATAGAGATTGACTGAGAGCCAGATTTTCTGCGACGGTTGCAGCAAAAGGGAAAGTCGGCCCGACACGTCGGGCTGGTGATAGCACGCGGCCCGATAGCCCTCATGCAAGATGTCTTCGCTGCCTTGCTGGTGTAGCAAGACGGATGAGCCGAGCTTCTGGGGACTGACCGCCGAGATAATCGTTTGGTTGCCGTCCAGGGCGTAGAAGCGCTTGGCGTACGTATCTGCCACGTCACGCAAATATCGGCCGCCGCGGTGATCCGCCACGGAGATCGTCCTGGGGCGATTGCCGAACTCGTATGCAAATACGGTGCACTGTGAGATTCCCGCGGCATCCCCTAACAACTTCAAGACTTCCGCGGCGAACGCATTGGAATCTTCACACCCGATGGATGAGACTAGGCTTGTCGCTCCGGACAGGTCTAGGTGGCCCGTCGGACTTGCGCGATCGAGACGCCATGAGCGCATGATTGGCTTCCGAAACCGTGAATTACCCGCCCGCTGAGCGACCGGTGTCCGATCATGTCGCAGATAGAAACCCATATGCGAGGGCGGCGACGACGCACCAACACGCATGACGACAAGTGATTATCACAGGCTGGGGGACATTTTGTTAGCCGAGGAATATGCTCGTTTCGGGCTCCGCCGGCGCCTCACAGTCAAATGTTGCGGATGCATTTTACTCGCGATCAGCAAG
>Ga0302178_10001129_pt1 | contig 23097 bp, 22 predicted proteins | sample I_Palsa_E1_3_FD_198790 | JGI IMG/M metagenome (GOLD analysis project Ga0302178, IMG submission 198790) | Peat permafrost microbial communities from Stordalen Mire near Abisko, Sweden - I_Palsa_E1_3 | ecosystem: Environmental > Terrestrial > Soil > Palsa > Peat permafrost | place: Sweden... | reverse complement strand
TCAAGGCGCAATGGCCCAACTGCTTCGTGTTCGTGGGTGGACACAGCGCGTCGTTCACGGCTGCCGATATGCTCAATCACGCCGACGGCGCGATCGACTGCGTGCTGAAAGGCGAAGGCGAGGCGAAAGTCGTCGAACTCCTCGACGCCGTCGCACGCCACGCCGATCTACTGGCGATACCGGGCGTCGTGACCCGCAGCGGCGAAGGACCGCTGCCAGGCTTCGCTGAAAACCTCGATCAGGTTCGCCCCGCGCGCGATCTGCTGCGACATCGGCGCAAATACTTCATCGGCGTGCTGGATCCGTGTGCGTCGATCGAATTCGCGCGCGGCTGCCCGTGGGATTGCACGTTCTGCAGTGCCTGGACATTCTATGGACGCAGCTATCGCTCACGCAGCCCCGAAGTCATCGCCGACGAACTGGCGTCGATTCGCGAGCCAGGCATCTTTATTGTCGACGATGTCGCATTCGTGCATGCGGATCACGGCATGGCGATCGGCCGCGAAATCGAGCGCCGCGGCATCCGCAAAAAGTACTACCTCGAGACACGTGGCGATGTGCTGTTGCGCAACAAGGAGGTCTTCGAGTACTGGCGCAAGCTGGGCCTGCAGTACATGTTTATCGGCATGGAAGCGATCGATGCGGAAGGGCTCAAGGCGTTTCGAAAGCGCGTCAATCTCGACAAAAATTTCGAGGCGCTCGCGTTCGCGCGCTCGCTCGGCATCACAGTCGCGATCAATCTGATCGCCGACCCCGACTGGGACCACGAACGCTTCGAAGCGATCAGGCAATGGTGTCTGGAGATTCCCGAGATCGTCAACATCAGCGTGAACACGCCTTATCCGGGGACCGAAATCTGGCTGCGCGAGCATCGCAAGTTGACCAGCCTCGACTACCGGCTCTATGACATTCAGCACGCCGTACTGCCGACGAAGCTGCCTTTGCCCGAGTTCTACCGCGAACTGGTGCGCACGCAGCAGGTACTCAACCGCAAGCACCTTGGCTGGAGCGCACTGCGTGGCGCGACGAGCGAAGCAGTCCATCTGCTGATGCGCGGACAAACGAACTTTGTGCGGATGTTGTGGCGCTTCAACTCAGTGTTCAATCCGAACTTGCAACTGAATGATCACGCGCGCCAGGTCCGGTATTCCATGACGCCGCCTGCCGTATCGGCCGAGCATGTCAATGTCAAGGTGCTGTATGTGCACGGGCCGACGGGGCGCAAGGGCCGCAAGCTCGACGATGCAACGGAGAACTTCGTCGACGAAACCCGCATGGGTGCGGGCTGATGTTGCAATCTTGCCTGGACTCGCAACATGACGGGACGGCCCTACCCCTGTCCCGTGCCGAAGGACCTTGGGTCTGCTGCACGACGCCTTAGATCCGTTGTAGTTTCCCCTTTGTTATTTGGCCGCCAGCCGGGTGGCTTGACTACGTAGCCATATATTTCGCGTATGGAACGCGCGGACGAGAGATCGCGCCACAACGCGCGCCATTGCTCGAATTCGATCGTGAACAGGTTATAGCCCGTCGTCGGATGGACCAGACCGAAACGACAAGGCACGTCGCGCCTTTCTGCAATATAGGTGCCAAATAGCCGGTCGAATACGATCAGGACCCCGCCATAATTTCCATCAAGGTATTCGAGGTTGGACCCGTGATGCACGCGGTGGGCAGAAGGCGTGTTGAGCATCCATTCAAGCGGCCCGAGACGGGGGATCCAGGTGACGTGCAGCCAGAACTGGTAGAGCAGATTGAGCGTATACAGCAGCATCAAGATCCGAGGCGGCATGCCAAACAACGGCGCGAGCACGAAAAACAGCATCAAGCCTGCCAGACGACCGGTCCAACCGAGACGGTACGCGGCGCAAAGATTGAGTTGATTGGGTGAATGGTGAACGGCGTGGCTGCACCAGAACCAACGCGTCCGATGCGCCGCACGGTGGTACCAGTAATAGCAGAACTCCTGACCAATGAAGCAAACCAGCCAGCCACTCCAATGGTTCATCGGCAAAGTCCAGAGTCTGTGTCGCCAGAACCAGTTCATTGCATCGCTCCAGAACACGAGTGGCAGCAACCAGCGCAACGGATACTCACGAACGAGAAAATCGGCCACCGACACACTGGCGGCCTTCCAGTCGTAGCCATGCCAGCCGCGTCGCACGGCAAACACCAGAGCCTCGGCCAATGAGGAAACGAGGACCACGATATTTGCGTAGTTGAGCAGATTGAGCAACATAGCCATGGCCGCACCATCCATAGGGTGATATCGACCCGGGACGAGCTGGGTCTGCCGTGGGGCGAATCTGGTGGTCGCCGCTAGCGCCGCGGGCGCTGCATCAGCGTTTCCCGGTGCTGCCGGCTGCAGGACACCTCGGCGCCGCTGCGCAGCACGACAGTGGCATCACCCTTCCCACGCGGTAGCACAGAGAGCACGGCGGCCAGTGCCACCGCGGCGCCGCGGTGCGTACGGACAAAAGCGGGGTCGAGGTCTTTGAGCAAGGCGGCCAGCGTGCGTCTTATCAGCAGGCTCCGTCCGGGAAGATGGATGTTGACGTAGTTGTCGGCAGCCTCCAGCCATTCAATATCCGCACAGCGCACAATATGCGTTTTCCCGCGATCAGAGACCATCAGATGCGCGGGCATGCCGACGCTCGGGCGTGACACATCGCGGGCGGCGCCTCGCAGCCGCTGCACGGTGCGCGCGAGGCGCTCCGGCTCGACAGGTTTCAGCAAATAGTCGGCTGCCTGGGCGTCAAATGCCCGCACCGCATACTGGTCGAACGCGGTCACGAATACCAGCGCCGGCGCATCGTCCGGCAGCGACGCCGCCACGTCGAAGCCGTCCACCTCGGGCATCTGTACATCAAGGAAGATGACGTCCGGCCGCAGTTGCGCAGCCAGCATCAGCGCGGCCGCACCGTCGGACGCTTCGCCGATCACCTCAACGTCGGGAAATGCCAGAAGCATGCGCCGCAGTTTGCTGCGGGCGAGTGACTCGTCGTCGACAATCAGTGCGCGCACGGCAGGCTCACCTCAACGATCAGGCCACCGCCCGATCGCAATCGCAATGCGAGGCTCGCCTGCGTGCCGTACAACGAGTGCAGACGCCGCTCGAGGTTGGCAAGACCCACGCCGCGTTTATCAGGAAGACGCTGCAAATCTCCATCATCCTCAACCTCGATCTGCAGCCGGCTTACGCTGTGCGTGATGCGTATTACGATGTGCGTCAACGCGCTGCGTCGTTCGACGACATGACGGAAGCAGTTTTCCAGCAGCGGTTGAAGTCCAAGCGTAGGGAAGCGGCAATTCTGTGCAGTGGCATCGATTTCCCATGAAATCCGGACACGGTCGGCGAAACGCTGGACCATGATGTCCGCGTAGGCGCGCAGCAACGTCAGCTCATCGGCCAGTGACTGTTCCGGGCGTTGGCTCACGTCGGTGGCTGCGCGCAACAATGTCGAGATACGGGTGAGCAGGATGTCAGCCGTGTCGGGGTCCGTGTGGATCAGCGATGAAACCGTATTCAGCGCGTTGAACAGGAAGTGCGGTTGCAGTTGCTGTGTGAGCTGTGCGAGTTGTGCCTGGCGCGCGAGGCTCGCCTGTTTTTCGACGGTCAATCGCTCGTCAATCCATGCCCCGTAGGACCGAATACCGAAAGAGATCCCGCTGAACAACGCATAGAACATAACGAAGTTGGTCGCTTCGTAGGCCATCACTTCGACCCACGGCCCATGCGGGTACCTTGCACCCGCCAGTGCGTAGATACCGAATCGCAACGCATACATTGCAGTGACATAAGCGACCAGCAGCAGCGGCATCGACGCCCAGGAGCGAAGAAACCATTTCAGCGGCTGGTTGAGAAGACGATTGAACCGGTTTACGCGCTTTATCTGAACCACAACCAGCACCGTGGCCGCAAGCGCTGCGGAGCCGTTGTCGACGAGCGGCCGCCAGAACTGCAGTCTGCCTGTCCACAGGGATTCCTCAATCCCAACAGCCAGCATGAGCAGCCAGAACGCGGCCCAAGGCCACACCAGGCGCTGCCACAGGATGACCGGTCTGGGTTCGCCGAGGAGGTGGCTAGTGTTCATGTACCTGACTCATTCCCGTTAGTTCTCCGCGTGGGTTGAACGTCCATGCGTCACGTTTCGGCCCTGCCTGAAAGCGGCGCTCTCCCCTCCCAACTCCGGCGAGTGCTGATTATGGTAGTCGCAAAAGCTCGTGTGGGATTCGGAAGTGTGAATTGCCCGGTTTCCATGGCAGACTCCAATTGGCTGACAGCGGACCTTGGTCCTCGAAACCGACGCATGGATCAAGATCGCATCCCCGCTGTTTCCGACGGCCGCACGGGGATGGCGGACACGCCCGAAGTGACCGCGCGCAGGGTCCTCGACGGAGGCGAGCGAATCGGGCGGTTGCACCGTCCGCAATTTTTTTCGACGCTGCATGTCCGCCAGCATGTCGCCCGCGCGTCATTGTGATGGCGGCCCAAATGTAATTGACCCGCCTCAACCCCATGACGGAGGCTCAAATGCACTACCTGTTGATGATCTATTCGGAAGAAAATAGCTGGGACCAACTGACCGACAGCGAGCGGCAGCAAGGCGTCGCCGCGTATCAGGCATACACCGAGTCGTTGAAAAAGGCGGAGGTGCTGGCGGGCGCCAACCGGCTGCAGCACACGAACACAGCCACCACGGTGCGGCTCGTCGACGGCAAGCCGCAAGTGCTGGACGGACCGTATTCCGATTCGAAGGAACAACTTGCCGGCTACTACCTGATCGACGCGCCCAATCTCGACGCGGCGATCGCGTGGGCGGCGCGTTGTCCCGGCGCGGCGCACGGCATCATGGAAGTGCGCCCGGTCTGGACTGCCCCCTACGACGCGCCATCTGCTGCATGAATCCGTCCGGCGGCGAACGTGATGCTGGCGGTGCCGCGCGTTCGATTGCCGAGGCGGTCGCTCGCCGCAGCTACGGCAAGCTCGTCGCGCTGCTGGCGATGCGCACGCGCGACGTCGCCGCGGCCGAGGACGCGCTGGCCGACGCGTTTGCAGCCGCGCTCGGGGAGTGGCCGGAGCGCGGCTGCCCAGCGAATCCCGAAGCGTGGCTGATGACGGTTGCGCGCCGCCGGGCGATCGACGGCGCGCGCCATCGGCGTGTCGGCGACGAAGTGGCGAACCAGCTCACGATCCTCGCCGACGAGATCGACGAGCGTGAAGCAGGCGCGTTACCCGACCGGCGGCTTGCGCTGCTGTTCGCGTGCACGCACCCTGCACTGGAAGCCGCAATTCGCACGCCGCTGATGCTGCAGGTGGTTCTGGGCCTCGAAGCGAAGACTATTGCGTCCGCATTCCTGATGTCGCCCGCCGCGATGAGCAAGCGCCTCGTGCGGGCGAAGACCAAAATCCGCGAAGCAGGCATTCCATTCAGCGTGCCCGAGCGCGAGGAGTTGCCCGACCGGCTCGCTGCGGTGCTGGAAGCGGTCTATGCGGCGTATGCCGAAGGGTGGACCGACCCAGTCGGCGGCGACACCGTGCGGCGCGATCTCGCCGGCGAAGCACTGTTTCTTGCACAACTGCTCGTCGAGCTGCTGCCCGAGGAGCCAGAGACGCTTGGTCTGCTCGCGCTTATGCTGTATGCACAGGCGCGGCGCGATGCGCGACGCGATGCGGCCGGCGACTACGTGCCACTGTCGGCTCAGGATCCGCAGACATGGAACACGCCTATGATCGACGCGGCTAACGCATTGCTGCGGCGCGCAAGCGCATGCAACGCAATCGGACGCTTCCAGCTCGAGGCCGCGCTGCAGTCGGCGCACGTGTACCGCTGCCGGACGCATTGCCCGAACTGGGACGAGGTCGTGCAGCTCTACGATGCGCTGTTCGCGATTGCAGCATCTCCGGTGGTCGCCGTGAACCGCGCGCTCGCGCTAGCGGAACGGGACGGCCCGCAGGCGGCGCTCGACGCGCTCGCGCCCTATGCGGACGATCCGCGGCTGTCCGACTACCAGCCATATTGGGCCGCCCGCGCCAATCTGCTCGCGCGTGCTGGCGCGACGGCCGAAGCTCTTGGCGCGTACGATCTCGCGATCGGCCTCGAGCGCGATCCGGCCGTGCGCCGGTTTCTGCAGCGCAAGCGCATGGAGCTGTCAGCGGCGAGCAGCTAGAGAGGCGCCTTGCGTTTGCCACGCGAGGTTGTCCGCCGCGCGCTAACGGCCGCTACTGCAGTTATTCCAACGCTAGTCAACGGACAAACTATCCGAAAACCCGAGTCCATGCCGCCCGAAGGCGACGCGCGCGGTTTTCGAAGAGATATGAGGCAACCAGCGTGAGGAGACCTGAAATAGCACCCGTCACGATGTGCTCGACATAAGGGATGCCATAGTGGCTCGCGTGCGAATAGGCGTCGCCTACCGTCGTCAGGAAGCCGACGACAAGGGCATTGCCGTATCGATGCGCGTAGAGTTTCTGCGCAGGCGTGAAGGTCAAGAGTACGGCCAGGAGTCCGGTGAGCAAACCGGTGTGGAATGCAATCGTCCAGTGGGCAAGGCTCATGACATTGCCCCAGCTCCCCGGCATGCAGGTCATGCACGCGCTGGTCGGCTGCCAGAAACGCTGGATAAACAGCGTGGCCCGGCGTTTCCACTCGGTTGACATGATGTGTTCCGATCAATGCCGTTGTCACGGCCGACGCCACCATACGCTTCGTTGGAGCGGCTTCCAGGCCCTTTAGCCAGGTTGCCGTCCTCGTCATCCATGCGTCAAATCTGCACGCCGTTGAGGCCGGTCAAGCACGAGTGCATGGCCGAATACTACACCGCGATGGGACGGCCGCCGTTTGACCAGGACCGGAATTCGGCCCTTGCGTTTATCGCTGCGGCGCCATTGATGTCGCACATCGAAAGATGCGCTTCCTCGCGAAGCACGGCTTATACGGAATCGAATATCGTGTTTCCAGATAAGGATATTCGAAAAAATCAGAAAGAGATTCCTCCCGCAAAATCCTCGAAAAAACGCAGAAAAATCGGGTTTAAATCGCCTCAAAGCCAATGCTGGCGGCGCTTTGTCGTCCCGTCGAGCGTACTACAAGGCCGTTGTCGCGTGCGCACGACAGGTCGCACACACATTCTTCAAATCACCTTACAGTCACGTTCGTTTCGCCGACGCATATTGCATTTCTGCTGGTTGTACGTAAGGCGGAGACAATGACTGGGCGATTCGCAACTGTCCGCAAACTGGAGAATGGATTGAACAAGAAAATACTGACCACCGCCGTCCTGGCCGGCTTTGCCGGTGTCGCCCACGCACAAAGCAGCGTCACGCTGTATGGGTTGATCGACGCAGGTGTCACGTATGCGAACCACGCTAACGCTCAGGCGAAAGATCTCGTCCAGTACGCCGACGGTGTCGCCCAAGGCAGCCGTTGGGGTCTGCGCGGCTCGGAAGATCTCGGTGGCGGTCTGAAGGCCATCTTCACGTTGGAAAACGGCTTTAACTCGGGCACCGGCGCGTTGGGTCAAGGTGGCGCGTTGTTTGGCCGTCAGGCCTACGTCGGTCTGGCGCAGAACGGCGTTGGCTCGCTCACATTGGGCCGTCAATACTCGTTCTCGACCGACTACCTGGGCGGCTCCTATACCAACGGCGGCCAGACCGTCGCGGGTAACTACGGCTTCCACATCAACGATGTCGACCAGCTCACCTCGAGCCGTATCAACAACTCGATCAAGTTCAGCAGCGCGAACTTCGCAGGCCTGACGTTCGGCGGGATGTACGGCTTCTCGAACCAGGCTGGCGCGTTTGCCGGCGCACCGGGTACCACCGGCTCGTCGTCGGCGTACAGCTTCGGGCTGAACTATGCAACCGGCCCGTTCAGCATCGGCGCAGCGTACACGGACATCCGCTTCCCGGGCTCGGCAACACCGGCGTTCTCAACGACGCTGGCCAATGCGTCGGCTCTGACGGGCACGAGCGTAGCGAAAGACCTGGCTACGGCTGGCGTCGGCGCCCGGTACTCGATCGGCCCGGCGACCCTGTGGGCATTGTGGACGCACACGGACATCGAGCAGATCACCGGCCACATGACGACGTTCAATGCGTATGAAGCAGGCGGCAAGTACGCCATCACCCCGGCACTGTCGGGCGCGCTGGGCTACACGTACATGCAGGCGAAGGACCAGACCAACGGTCACTGGAACCAGATCGACGCGAGCGTCGACTACGCACTGAGCAAGCGCACGGACGTGTACCTGCTGGGTGTCTACCAGGACGCTTCGGGAAAGACGGCGAAGAACGCTGACCTGCAAGCGCAGATCGGCTCAAGCGCGAGCAGCTACCTGCCGGCTGCAGGCGCAGACACGCAACTCGCAGTTCGCGTCGGCATTCGTCACAAGTTCTAACCGGGAGGTACGCCGTAGTACGGGCCGTTTGCGGTGGTATTCCCGACGGCTCAGACGGCGTTCTCACCGACATCGCGGCACGCGTACCGAAGCACTTCAAGGCGAGGGTCTACGTCACGGGTGGCGCGCGCGGACGTCGATCCGCTTTTCACGCGCCCGCAAGTGTCTGAGCTTGTGCATTTCTATTTGCGTGACGCTGATCCCAAACATCCCCACGCTGAGCCCCTCCATGCACCGTTGACCGGTTTGCCTCCCGTTCGCGTTCAAGTGAGAGACGATGAAGTGCTACTGGATGACTCGCGTGAATATGCCGCGTCTGAAGTACCTGACCGGGTGGCGCATTGCCATAGCCTGCGCCGCACTGACGGAAGGAAAACGCCTCACGTCGCACTCAGCGCAATCAGAGCGGTGTAGGTGCAACGCTAGACCAGTCAGGTAAGGCATCAAGATCCGGCCGCATCGTCACGCTTTCCTGTTCGTTGGGATCCGTTCGGGCGATCACCGCGAGGCAAGGTTCATCCGCGCTCGGGTTGTACGGAACATGCGGCACCCCTGCGGGGATGTAGAAGAAATCCCCGGCCCGAACCACCACATGGTGCTCCAGTCGTTCGCCATACCAGCACCCCGAGATGCCTCTCAGCTGATAGATGGCCGTCTCATGTTCCGCATGGAGATGCGCTTTGGCACGGGCACCCGGCGGAATCGTTGCAAGCTGAAGATGCATATACTTCGATCCCACACTTTCAGCTGAGATACCGACAGCATAGGTCAGCCCTTGCTTCCCTTCGAACTGTGGGCCGGCTTGCACCAGTTGGCAGGTGGGGGTATCAGGCTTGTGTGCGCTAATGTTCATCGCTTCTCCAAACAGTGAGAGCCGATCTCGGCGAAATGGCGAGCATGCGATCAGAATACACCTGCGAACTGTCCGGGAACGGTCAGCCTTTATGGGTCATGTACCGTGCTGTATCTTGCCGGTTACACGCGCGAATTCGTCGACGATATCCGTACCACTCATTTCGCGCCCAGTCGTGATGGCGCTCCTCCCACTCACGACGCTCCCAATAACGATGTCCGTCATAGTACCTGTCACCGTGCCAGCCCGGTGTCACGACAACAACACCCTGAGGTTGGGCATACAACGGTTGCGACTCGACGTATGCCGGTGCTGGCGCGGGTATTCCGATACCAACGCCAATCGTTGCGAAAACACTTCCAGGGGGTACTGCGGTTCCTGGCCGCACTGAGTCCGATGGCGACCGACTTTGGTCGAACCCAGGCCGCCATTTGAGCTGACGCCACAAGGACGGCCAGATAGGTCGCACCTTCGCGTCGATGCTGCGCTGTCGCCTCCTGCATCGCGTGCGGATGCCTTTGCGCCCGCACGCGCTTCTGCCAGTGGATCAACGCCTGGCAGCGTGCCAGCGGAAGCGCTCGTCGGTTTCCTCAGGCAATCCATCCGCCATCGACCGTCAGGCTTTCACCGGTGGTGTAGCCTGCTTCGGGGCTCGCCAGGTACGCCACGGCCGCCGCGATTTCTTCGGGCTTGCCGAAGCGACCCACGCTGGCGAGCTTGGTCATCGTCGCGTGGTCTTCCGTCCCTGGCTGGGGAGCCAGTTCAGTGTCGATCGGGCCGGGCTGCACCGCATTGACGGTTACACCAAACTTCCCGAGTTCGCGCGAAAGACCGCGTGTGAATCCCCGAATGGCAAATTTCGACGCGATATAAAGCGTTACGCCAGGCAGCGGCGCTGCTTCGCCGAAAGCGGAGCCCACATTGATGATACGCCCCCAGCCCGTCGTGATCATGCGCTTTGCCGCGTCCTTCGCCAGTTCGATCGGGGCCCGTACATTGAGATTGAAGTGCGTGTCGTACGACGTCTCCGACGACTCGAGGAACGGCCCGTATTCGACGGTGCCCGCGTTGTTGACGAGAATGTCGAGCCGGCCTTCGAACTTGCCGCCGAAGACGCCATTCAACGTACCGATCAGCGCCGCCACCCCCTCGGGCTTCGACAGATTGGCGCCGACTGCTTCGGCTTCACCGCCGGCATCGCGGATGGCCTTGACCACCGCCTCCGCGCGTACCGCACTCGACGCGTAGTGGACGACGACGGATGCACCGTCCCGCGCGAGACGGCTGGCGATGGCGGCGCCGATGCCGCGAGAAGAGCCGGTCACAAGTGCGAGTTTGCCTTTTAAAGCCTGCGTCATGATTACCTCGATGGTGAGTTTTGAACGGTCCGCTCACATGCCCATATGCAGGAAGCGGACTGCTGCATGTGCGCCAATGCGTTCATGCACTGGTCGATGCGTATCGTCCACTCGCGTCGGGATGCGCGGTAGTATTCGGCGAGGAATAGGTCCTATTCCCGGCACAGTGCCCTGCCCGCGCGTCAATCGTTGCAACATCGGCGAATTCCGTATCAGCGATACCTATACCGATCATGTGATGATCGAGCGCACGGTCTCCCGCATTTCGCGCGATCACGCGCGCGGCATCGGTTTCACGCTCTTCCTGGACGGTGACGCTCATTTGACATCGACGCTCGCCAGGAACCGTGAGTACCGCCTGTGTCGGGGCAGCATACTTGCCACCGATCTTGAACAACCCGTACGCGTGCAGCGGCAAGCTTGCCGGTCTGGTTGAACTGATCGTAGCCGCGTCCGTTGAAATCCCACACCCTCTCAGGCTTCCAACGCGCGATGTATGCGTAGCGGCAGCAAAGTTGCCGCCCCGAAAGCCAACAGATGAAGACCGGCGAGCATCACAAACACCATCAGGAATTGCTGTGGCTGAGCGTTCGTATGGTCGCGCATTGTCAACGAGATGACCACGGCGAGAAGCGTGGTCGCAATCGGACCACCCACCCTTTGGGCAATATTCAACGCGGTGTTCGCCACGGCAAGCCTTGCTCTCGGAATCGACGCATACGCTGCCGATATCGACGGTATGGCGATCGTCCCTTGCCCCACTCCGGCCAGAAACAGGCTGATCGCAGTCCATGTCGCCGAGAACTGATGCTCAGGCATCCAGAGGAACGTGAGCGTGCTCAGAAAAGCCAGCAACGCCCCTCCTGCTGAGACCGCGCGGCAGCCATATCTTTCAGTCAGAAGTCCCAGAAGCGGAAACGAACACATCATGCCGACACCCGTCGCCGCGACGAACCAACCCGCCTGCGCGGCGGACAAGCCACAGCCGGCGATGAGGTACAACGGCACGACAAGTTGCCGGCCGAACAAAATGCCGTTAGCGAAAAATTGTGTCACCGCAGCGACAGAGAAGGTCCGTTCCGCAAAGACCCGTACGTCGATCAGTGCCGAACTGCCCTTGCGTAATGCGTGCCGCAAGAATCCCGCAAGACACACGGCGCCAGCGAGCAGAACCCATTGTCCCTCTGCTCGCGACGCATTTTGAAGCCCGTATAGGGACGCGACGAGGCCCGGTGAAATCAGCGCAAAGCCGAGAAAATCGAACGGGCGCTTCTGTAAAGAAGCGGCATCACGCGAAAGCAGCCACGCAGCCAATCCAACACCGAGAATGCCGACCGGCACGTTGACATAAAACAGCCAGGACCACGTACCGTGCGCAAGGATCGTCCCGGCCAATACCGGGCCGAGGACAGGGCCGAGCAGAATGGGCAGAGCGGCATAGCCCATCACACGTGCCATGTTTTTTCCCGCGACGCGCGCAATCATCATCTGGGTCATGGGTGCCAGCACGCCGCCCACCAGACCCTGAAATACGCGGGCAACGATCAGTTCGCCCATGGTACGGGACGCGCCGCATAGAATCGACGCCAATGTGAACGTCGAGAAGCAGACGATGTAGAGCCGCTTCGCGCCCATGCGGTCCACGAGCCAGCCGTTGAGCGGCAGCATTAGCGCCATGGCCAGCAGGTAGCCACTCACGATCCACTGTGCGGTCGCAATCGACGAGCCTAGCGTGTGACTGATGGTCGACAGCGAGACGTTGACCACGGTCGAATCGACCTGAGTCATAAACGGCCCGATCACGGCGACGATGGCCACCTTCCAGACAGACGGACGGATCCCGTCAGACGCGTTGGCGCCCTTGCCGATATCGCTCATTGCTCGCTCATTTCTCGGCCAGCCCTTTGATGATTCCAGCAGCCTTGAACAGCGTGTCGCGCTCCTCCCCGTCGAGTTCGGCGATGGCCTGCGAAAGCCACATCTGCTTCGCCTCGCGATTCTTGTTGCGCAACTGAACGCCCTTTTGTGTCAACGCGATCAACATCTGACGACCGTCGGTAGCGTGCGGCGTGCGCTTGACGATGCCCATTTCCTCAAGCGAGGTGATGGTGGTCCCCATCGACTGCGGCTTCATCCTTTCGGCGCGCGCCAGCGCTGCGGTCGTGGCGGGGCCGTCGTTAGCGAGCCGTGACATGACGACCGCCTCCGTCATTGACAGTTCTCCCGCATAGGATTCATTGCGGGTACGTCGAATGAGGAGTCCTATCGCTTGCATGAGATCGAGGACGGATTGCTCGAAGGTGCTGGTGGGCATGATCGTTCAGACGAGGGTGGGCTAAGTGGATTGAGCGTGGAGCAATGATGAAGGTAGACAGGCAAACTTGCAAGGTAACCTTTTAATATTGACTATCTGGTTCGAGTCCCGATACCTGGCAGCATGACCGTCCGCGATCATCCGGCCGCGCTTCAGATCCTGGCGCCACCACATCAAGGGTCTTTTTTTGCTCACCCTTCGCCACTTTTCTACATCGCCAATGTTTACATTTTATTTTCATTTGCATTACACTTAACCATTCTTACTTCCACGTACGCGCACTTGTCAGTTGTTCTCGGCCTGCCACCTTCCCTTGGGTGCGCAGGTCTTTTTTTGCCCGCTCGGCGGGCTTCCAGTTGTCGCCGGACGCGTTGACCGATATTGGCGCGGCGTTCTACAAGGTCCACATCGACGGCGTGATCGGGACTGCAGATCCAAACGCGGTGCTCCAGGCGAACGATCCGACAACCGTGGTGCGCAATCCAGATGGCACGATTCGCTACATCGTGCAGCCGTTCGTCAACCTCGGCTCGCTGGACGCCGACGGCTTCGACATGAACTTCCGCAAGGCGCTTCGCACGACTTACGGTACGTTCACGCTGACGGGAGACTGGGCCTACGTGCGGCATTTCAAGCTTCGCAGCCCTGGCTCCGCGCCGCAGGACTTCGCCGGCAACACCCTGGCGTATCTGCAACCGTTGGGCGCCAGCACGCCGCGCTGGAAGGGCAATACGACGCTGGCCTCGGATTTCCACAACCTAACCACCTCGTTGACCTGGCAATACGCAGGTCCTTACACGAACGCGGTGGCGGCGGAGTTCGGCGATGGCGGATCGGGTTCCGTCGCGTCGTACAGCCAGTTCAACCTGATGGCGAGCTATCGCGGCATCAAGCACTGGACGATCTACGGCGGCGTCTCGAACCTGTTTGACAAGAAGCCGCCGTTTGACGTCGAGTGGCAGGCCACGCCGGACATCACCGGTTACGACCAGTCGCTGTACACGGACCTCGGGCGCTTCTTCCAGATTGGCGCGACGTACCGATTTTGATGACGTAAATGAAGTGTTTGTGACTGAATCGTGAGCTGTAGCGCACGCCGTTTCCTGGTCGATATACCGCAGGAAGCGGCGTAGCGCCGGAAAGACCGGCAAAGTACGCTGGTCAGCTACAACGTGGCCGTGACCCCGCCGTCGACATACAGGATATGGCCATTCACAAAGTTCGAAGCGGCGCTCGCCAGAAACACGGCGGCGCCGACGAGATCTTCGACGTCGCCCCATCGACGCGACGGTGTGCGACCGATTAGCCAGCGGCTGAAAGCCTCGTCCTTGACGAGAGCCTCGGTCAACTCCGTTTTGAAATACCCCGGACCAAGACCGTTGACCTGGATGCCGTGCTGCCCCCAGTCGATAGCCATGCCCTTCGTCAGCATCTTGACCGCGCCCTTGCTTGCCGTGTAAGCGGCGATATTCGGTCGACCCAGTTCGCTCTGAACCGAGCAGATGTTGATAATCTTGCCCCGCTTGCGCTCGATCATATGGCGTGCAACCGCCTGCCCGACTAGGAACACGCTGTCGACGTTCGTCTTCATGAGCTCTTCCCACTGCGTATGGGAAAACTGCTCGAGCGGCGCACGGCGCTGCATGCCAGCGTTGTTGACCAGAATATCGATCGCTCCGATCTCACGTTCGATGCGCTCGATCGCCGCCTCTACGTCTATTGCGGACGTCACATCAAAGCGAGCCGCGTGCGCGACCGCGCCCTCGGCGTTCAACCGGCCAACCGCTTCCGTCAGCGGCGCTTCGCGGCGGGCATTCAGAATAACCTCGGCGCCTGCCGCGGCAAGCCCTTTTGCGAGCGCGTAGCCAATCCCGGCACTTGAACCCGTGACCAAAGCACGACGTCCTGATAGATCAAACATCTGCAAAATACTTTCCAATTCGGATCCTTATGGTTTTATCTGCCGCAATACAAAACACTTATGGGCACCCGCTCCCCGCCACGGGTGCCCTAATCGCCTGCCCTCGTCTAATCGAGTCCGCCCTGGCAGAGATATTTGATGGAAAGATAGTCGTCCAGACCGTACTTCGATCCCTCGCGGCCATAGCCCGATTCTTTCACACCGCCAAAGGGTGCGGCTTCGCTAGAGACTGCGCCTTCGTTGATGCCGACGATACCCGCTTCCAGTTTCCGGGCGACGCGGTCGATGCGGCGCGCGTCCTGGCTGTAGAAGTACGCGGCGAGGCCGAATGGCGTGTCGTTAGACGCGCGGATGGCTTCCGCTTCATCGTCGAACCGGAACAGAGGCGCGACCGGGCCAAACGTTTCCTCGCAGCTTAGTTGCATCTCGCTGGTGGCATCGGCGAGGACGGTCGGCGCGTAGTAGTTGTCCCCGAGCGCCGTGAGCCGCTTTCCGCCTGCCAGCACGCGCGCGCCTTTCGACACCGCATCGTCGACGTGACGCTCAATCTTGTCGACGGCGCGGGCGTTGATCATCGGGCCAATCTGCGCGTCAGGATCAGTGGCAGGCGCAACCTTCAGCGCCGCGACCCGTCTGGCGAGCATGTCGCCGAACTTCTCATACACCGACGACTGCACGTACACGCGATTCGGGCACACACAGGTCTGCCCGCCATTGCGGAATTTCGACGCGAGCAGACCGCTGACGGCGGCGTCGAGATCCGCGTCGTCGAACACGATGAAAGGTGCGTTGCCACCCAACTCGAGCGAGAGCTTCTTGAGCGTATCCGCCGATTCACGCGCGAGGTATTTGCCGACCGGCGTCGAGCCGGTGAACGTGATCTTGCGCACGCGGCCGTCGTGCAGCCATGCAGCCACGGCCGGCACCGCATTCTCGCGCGATGCGGCGATCAGGTTAAGCACGCCGGGCGGCACACCCGCTTCGTGCGCGAGCATCACGAGCGCCAGCGCCGTGAGCGGCGTGTCCTCGGCGGGCTTACCGACGACCGTACACCCCGCGGCAAGCGCCGGCGCGATCTTGCGCGCAATCATCGCGAGTGGGAAATTCCACGGTGTGATGGCCGCGACGACGCCGACCGGGTCCTTCACCGCGCTCATACGCTTGCCGCGCTGCTGCTGCGGAATCAGGTCGCCATAGATACGCGTGGCCTCATCCGCGAACCACGCGACGTACGATGCGCCATACAGCACTTCGCCACGCCCTTCCGCGAACGGCTTGCCCTGTTCCAGTGAGATCAGGCGCCCGAGCACGTCGGCGTTATCGAGCATCAGCGCGTGCCAGCGGTGCAGCACGGCGGAGCGCTCCTTCGGCAGTGCGTCGCGCCATGCGGGGAAGGCGCGGGCGGCGGCATCGGTTGCGGCGCGGGCGTCAGCCTCGCTGCCGTCGGCAATGGTGGCGATCACCTCTCCCGTCGCCGGGTTTGTCACGTCGAAACGTTTGCCGCTTGCAGAGGCCACCCACTGACCGTCGATAAAGTGCTCGGTGCGGATCAGGTCGCTCAATTCGAATTTCGTTGCCATTGAAACCTCCTGGTTCAGGCAAGCCGATCAGCGATCGCCTTGCCGACTTCCGTGGTATTCGCCCGGCCACCGAGATCGCCGGTGCGCGGGCCTTCCTTCAGCACCGCTTCAATCGCGGCAAGCATAGCGTCGTGCGCCTCGCGCTCAACGCCCTGGCCATTACCGAGGAAGTCGAGCATCATCGCGGCCGACCAGACCATCGCGATCGGATTGGCGATGTTCTTGCCGAAGATGTCGGGTGCCGAACCGTGAACCGGTTCGAACAACGAAGGAAACTTGCGCTCGGGATTCATGTTGGCCGAGGGCGCGAGACCGATCGTGCCGGTGCAGGCGGGCCCGAGATCGGACAGGATGTCGCCGAACAGATTAGTGGCCACGACCACATCGAAGCGGTCCGGATTCAGCACAAAACGCGCACAGAGAATGTCGATATGCTGCTTGTCCCACGCCACATCCGGGTACTGCGCCGCGATACCGGCTGCGCATTTGTCCCACCACGGCATGCTGATGGCGATGCCGTTGCTCTTTGTCGCAACCGTGATCTTCTTGCGCTCGCGCCGCTGCGCGAGGTCGAACGCGAACTTCAGGACGCGCTCGCTGCCGTGCCGCGTGAACACGGACTCCTGCAGGACGAATTCGCGTTCCGTGCCTTCGAACATCACGCCGCCCACCGACGAGTACTCGCCTTCGGTATTCTCGCGCACGATCCAGAAATCGATGTCACCCGCCTTGCGGCCTGCGAGCGGTGACGGCACACCGGCAAAGAGACGTGCGGGGCGCAAGTTGATGTACTGATCGAACTCGCGCCGGAACTTCAGCAGCGAACCCCACAGCGAAATATGGTCAGGCACGATGTCCGGCCAGCCGACTGCCCCGAATAGGATCGCATCCATGGGTTGCAGTTGCGCTTTCCAGTCGTCCGGCATCATCTGGCCGTGCTTCGCGTAGTAGTCGCAGCTTGCCCACTCGATGTGCTTGAATTCCAGCGCGATGCCGAATCGCTTGCCGACGGCTTCCAGCGCGCGCAGCCCCTCAGGCATCACTTCCTTGCCGATGCCATCTCCGGGGATGACGGCGATGCGGTACGGCTTATTCATCTGACTCTCCTCTACAGATAATGAATTGTTCATTGGGCAGCGCGGCAAACTGCGTGGTGGATATCGCCCTCCAGGCAGGGGAAGCCCGCAGACGCATTCTCGCTCCAACCCGAGTTTCTCGCTCGCAACCGCACCACACGGCCGCCACGGTTGCCACAGGCGTCACCGGCGAGCCAACCCCGCGGGCGACGAGCAAATGGTCGACGTCGGGTTCAGCCTGGATGAGCGGGAAAGTACGTGACGCGATGCAGCATAAATGGCCTCATCGGCCCGAACCGTCGTCGGTTTCCCGGCTTCTGAACGACCGCCCGAGCGTGCTGCATACGTCGATCGCCATGGAGCGCAATTGCGGCTCGGAGACGTGGCCAGTCAGCGCGCATCCCATCCCCTGACTCCCCCAGTAGAACGTGATGCGATTGCCGTCACGAAACAGCCAGAACGGCGTCGTGTCCTTTTGAACCGATGCGATGTAAATCGTGAGCCGGGCGCCGCTCGTGTTTTCATACATGAATTGCGCGGCCGGGCCGGATTCGCCGGGCAACAGGCGGCCACCGATCAGCGAATAGCCGTATTCCCGAAGAGAAGGCACCGACAACCGCCGATCGAGGCGGTGTGAGAGCCAATTCACCAGTTGATCCTGCTGTTCGGCCGCGACCTCCACGGGGTGGCGTTGCTCGGGTGTGTACACCGCGAAAGCGATGTCGGCGCGCTCCGCGAAAACAGGTCGATCGACCGCGAAATTCCCCGACACCCAACCGGCTGACGAACCGAGCGCCACGCCAACCGCCACGCAGGAGGCTGCCAGGCCCGCCTGCCGCCAGCGCGGCGTGCGGCGGCGCACGACGATACAACGCGTATCGTCCCGCGGGTTTCCGAACAGTGCCACGAGTGCAGCCCTTTGCGCGCAATAATCGGCCACCCGCTCGGCCGCTGCGGCGTCGGTCGTCACCCGGATGAGCATAGCTGTGCGCTCCGTGGCGGACAGTTCATTGTCGGTAAACGCCGATAGTGGCCGCAAACCTGGGCCGCTCAAGCCTCGCCTCCTTTGATCACTATCGTCATTCATGGCTCGTTTGAGACTACCCGACTGATGCCTCGTGATGAAGAGTCCGAAATATCCAGCGTCAACGCCAGCAATAAACGTACGGCGGCCTCGCTCTATTCCATCAAGATTTGCACGAAAGATGGAATAGACAGTCCCGTCGAATCGTTTAGACACCATGTCCGAACCAACGGCAGACTTCGATGAACATTCGGCAGCAGCACTTAATTAAACCTGTCGGCGCAATGCTGCTGATGGTATCCGTCGCGTTCGTCGCTGGCTGCGGAGGCGGCGGTGGCGGCGGCAGTAGCGCAAGCAGCACGTCGATGGTCTCGATTGCAGGTACGGCGGCAACCGGCAAGGCGCTTGCAAACGCGACGGTCAGCATCGACTGCGCGCGGGGCGCGATGTCGGTCGCAGCCGATGCGAACGGCAACTACCACGCAACACTCGACGCAGTGACCCCATGCATGATCGCCGCCACCTCGGGCGGGACGACGCTGCACTCCGTGGCGTTCGCTGGCGGCGCCTACAACGTGACGCCAGAGACGGATCTGTTGCTGTCGTATCTGGCGGCGCAACTCGGCACGAATGAAAGCGGGCTCATCGCCGGCTTCGCGCTGAACACGCAATTTCAGCAGGTGCTGGCGAATCAGACCGACGTTCTGACTGCGCAGGCCGCGGTCGTGCAAAGTCTGCAGCAAACGTACGGTGTCACGCTTTCCACCCCCAATTTCCTGACTACCTCATTCGTTGTCGGTCAACCTGGGGAGGACAGTGATCTCGAAGCGCTCCTCGGTCTTGGCGCAATCGACGCCAACGGCGAACCGGACGCCGCCGCAGTCACCCTGATGGCCACGGCGGGTGCCGCCCATCCGATTGCGACACCGCCAAATAACAGCACAAGCGGGACCGGTGGGACCGGGGTAGGCGGCACGGGAAACGCTGGCGGCATGATGTAAGACGGCAAGAAGTGCGGACCCGCGCTTGGGTCAGAGCAGTTCCATGGTGAAGTCACCCGCAGTATGGCTGCGACTGGAAGCGGGAGAACGCGCACGGAAAAGCGTGGTGAATTCTTCCGCGGGAAGAGGTCGTGAGAAAAGATAGCCCTGTCCAGTTTGGCAGGACCACTCCCGAAGTAGCGTTGCCTGCTCACGTGTTTCAATCCCCTCGGCCGTGACGGACAGTCCGAGAGACTGCGCCATGGAGATGATTGCGCGCACGATCGCGTCGTCCTCGGCACTCGTGCCAATGCCCTGCACGAAGGACCGGTCGATCTTCAAAACATCCAGCGGCAGCCTGCGAAGATAACTGAGCGACGAGTAGCCCGTACCAAAGTCATCGATGGCGATTGTGACGCCAAAGTCTTTCAGCTTCCGGAGCGTCGCGATACTTCTTTCCGTATCCCGCATGATCAGGCCCTCCGTGACCTCCAGCTTCAGTGAGGCAGGTCCGATGCGAGCATTAGAGAGCGCCGCAGCCACGTCGGCAACAAGCTGGGGATCATCGAATTGTCCAGGGGAGAGATTGACGCTGATCTGCAATGGCGGCTCAGCAGGAAACTCCTGCTGCCAGCGGGCGACTTGCAGGCAAGCTTCTTCCAGGACGTATCGTCCGAGCGGAATGATCAGGCCGCTTTCTTCTGCAATCGCAATGAACTCGGACGGCGGCAACAACCCCCGCGTGGGATGCTGCCACCTCACGAGCGCTTCCATTTCGCGGAACCCTTGGGCCTGAAGCTGCATGATCGGCTGGAAGTGCACGCGCAGTTCGTGATGCTCGATCGCGAAGCGCAGGTCTGTCTCAATCTCCAGCTTCTTGACTGCCTCAGCGTGCATGTTTTCTTCGAAAACCACATAGCGGCCCTTCCCGCCATTTTTGGCCCGGTACATTGCCACGTCGGCATCCCGCAACAGCGTGTCAGCATCGCCGCGGCCGTGGCCGGCGTGCGCGAATGCCAGCCCGACGCTCGCGCCGACAATGTATTGTTTGTTGTCGATTTCGAACGGTTGACTGAACTGCGCAAGGATATTGTCCGCGACCAGGGTCCCTTCGCTCGTCGCTTCACTCCCTAGGTATTCCAGCAGGACGACGAACTCGTCGCCGCCCAGTCGCGCGACCGTATCGGACGGACGAACGCATCCTTCGAGACGCTTGGCCGCAGCGATCAGCAGCCGGTCTCCCGCATGATGTCCAAGGCTGTCGTTGACGCGCTTGAAGTTATCCAGATCGATGAAAACGACCCCGATCATCGCATTACGTCTTCGCGCGCGAGCTTCGGCCTGGCTAATACGATCAAGCAGCAGTGCACGGTTCGGTAGCGAGGTCAGCGTGTCGTAGAACGCCCTCCGCGCGAGTTGCTCCTCGAAGTTCTTTCTTTCCGTGGTGTCGCTCGCGGTCGCCACGATTGCGCCGACCGCCGGCTCATCAAGCAGATTCGTCAAGGTAAGCTGAATATAGCGCCAGGCATCGCCCTCGCCTCGAGTACGAATCTCGATCGATTTCGTGGACCGTGCCGTCGACGACACGGTCTGCAACAACCCCTCGAACGTGGGACGGTCAGTGGGATGGATAGGATCGAGCAAATTGGTGCCGACGAGCTGGCCCATGTTCTTCAACGGATCCGGTCTTCGCGTCGGCGCCTCGTAAGTCACAGTCCCGTTGATGTCGGAAACGAGTATCGCATCCGACGTGTTCGCCACAAGCGCCTGCAGCCTCTGTTCGCTCGTGCGCAGCGCATCCTGGGCCGCCGCGTCTACATTCTTGCGAATCCGCCGCAGCATCTGAAGAAATAGCAGCGTCAGCCCCACCCCGATCGCAAGGACCACGGGGGTCGATACCAGGACGATGCGTTGCACCGCAACAAGCCGGTCGAGTTGCCTCGTCGCATCGTCGCGGTGCTGTGCCGCTGCGGCGAGAACCTTTTCCTCGATATCGTCGAAGAGCGGATCGGCCGAATCCTCGTCGATCTCATTGGCTTTCGCGATGTCATGATCATCGACGGCCTTGAACATCCGTTTTGCGAACGATCGATACTTCGCGTGCTTCTCCAGCAGGCTGAGCAGCATCGTGCTGCTGCCGAGCTCTAGCGCCAGCGCCTTCTTCAGCGAAGCATCCAGTGCTGCGCCGGCTTCCCTGTGCTCGCGCAGCACCTCCGGACGTGGATCCAGGAAGTATTTGCGTTCGGCCGATTCCTCCCATGCGACGCTGTAGCGGGCTTCCTCGAAAGCTTTATTCGCCTCGTTGGCGGCTTGCGCAGCAAAACCTGCGCTCAAGCTTTCATACGCGCCCCAGAAGGCCAGAAGCGGCACGCCCAACAGCACGAGGACAAGCCCGAATACGGCGGTACGTCGCGCGGGAGGGACGTTCGACGAAGTCTGGTCAGGCCGGTCTGCTCCGCCGTTGCTTCGCCACGGGTAACGACGCCTTTGGGTACCTTTCGGTCTGGTCACGATCGCTCCGATGTGGAACGCACGTTTTGTCGGACCACCGCGTGTTAACGGCACGCTTTGACTTTTCTAAAGGGCACCGCTATGCATGGTCAGATTTCACCCCGCGGGCGTTTCCGCTGCGACCATTGCCGACTCGAACTTCAGAAATTCGCCACCGTCGAGGGAGCTGTTGCCCGAGGGGACAAGCAGTTGCTGGAGTGCCTGTATTCCGGAACTTGCCGTACTGCTGCCGAGCTGGGACATAGCGTTCAGCAGTTCTGAATGGGATATGGAACCGTTGTGGTCGGTATCGAGCGAAGCGAAGATCTTATCGGCTTCAGCCTTCGTCCCGCCAAACTGCTCAATGACCTTATCGAAGGACGACTGCGAAATGTTGCCGTCGTATGAGCCGCCGCTCGTAGGCGGCGCGATAAGGCCTTTGTTCGTGTCCTGCGCAATCTGCTGAATCACGGCAGCGGACGGCGTCCCTCCCAGATCGGACATCTTCGCGATACTCATGCTGATGCCGCCCGGGTCGGTCATCGAGACGTTGAGGCCCGTAGCGCCGATCGCTGAACACACCTGCATCGCGTAGTCGTTGATCGACTCGCCAGCCGATTGCGTCGGCAGGGTCACGCCGGAGAGACTAGCCGGCGAGACGGGATTGCCTTCTGCGTCGGCCAACGTGAAGGTAATGCCCGCTGCGGCGAACTGCGCAAGGATCTGAGCGAGAGGGCTGAGTGTCACCTGTGTTGACGACTCGGCCGCCGACGTTCCTGTCGTCGAGTCCGAGCCCGTCGTATTGGCTGCGCTCTTCGTTGTGGATGCTTTGTGCAACGCGGATTGGGTATCTGCTCGGCGCAGACTCGTGCCGTTGTTATTGGCGACAGCGCTAACTGACATGTTCGACTCCATGGGTGGATCGGAATGTCCAGCATCCGGCGTTCGGCAAGATGCCGGACTGGTCTTAGGTTGAATGGCACTTACTTAAGCCCGTGGCGCGTGCCCATATTTTCGGACGCGCTCGCGTGCGGTGTGACGAGGCTCTTTGAGCCATGGGTAAGACTTCGGTCTTCGTTTCCGCATTCGTGGTTCGATGCG
>Ga0302178_10001128_pt1 | contig 23127 bp, 23 predicted proteins | sample I_Palsa_E1_3_FD_198790 | JGI IMG/M metagenome (GOLD analysis project Ga0302178, IMG submission 198790) | Peat permafrost microbial communities from Stordalen Mire near Abisko, Sweden - I_Palsa_E1_3 | ecosystem: Environmental > Terrestrial > Soil > Palsa > Peat permafrost | place: Sweden... | reverse complement strand
CGGCTCAAGGTGTCCGGGAGGTGAACGTTACCATCGATATCGCCAAGATCGGTCATTCTCCTTGACATATCAAGCGTTCCGTATTACTATCACTAACTCATAACTATAGATTGTTAATCACAAGGTAATCATGATCAAGGGTAATTGCCGGACTCATGAGAGCGTACTCCTTAGAATCATGAAGGAAATTAACACCAGAACACTTAAGGCAAGAGGCGCGCACGCTTCCGTCAGGAAGAACGGGAAGCGAAGGGCGCTGCTAGCTGTTGCACTTGCTATCTTCCTCGGCTCAGTCGGAGTGCATTTCCTATTCCGGAGCAATGCTGCCTCGCTGAGCGCTGCCAGCCGGCTCACGGGTGCCGCGGGAAAATGCTGGGATGACCAGGGTAGCCAGCTTCTCCATCACGATAAGATCCGGCTCTATATATGTAACGTCGCGGGCGGGCGGCAGCGAACGGTCGACGCGGCGAGCGCAAAGATCGTAAAGCATCATCGGAAGGCCAGCCCTACGCCTACCCCGACCCCCTCGCAAACTCCAACTCAAACTTCAACTCCAACCCAGACGCCTTCTCCCTCGGCCTCCCCCTCACCCTCGCAATCCTCTTCTCCAACTCCCACGCCGACTCCTTCCCCGCCCTCGGGTGCGGTCATGGGCTTCGATGAGGCAGGAGTATCCGCTGGGATTGGGAACAACTACACCCCAAGCCAGTGGACGGCTATTGCGGATTCTGGCTTCAAGCTATTCATCACTGACCCGATCAGCTGGTCATCTGAGTGTTCTGACGGTAATTGTGATGCTCCGGTCAACACATGCACTATCGACGCGGCCGCAGTAGCTCAGATTCAGGACGCGTACAATGTTGGAATGGATTACGCGGTCTATACGAGGAACGTAAATTGCCTGACCAAGGCCATCACGGGCCTGGACAGTACGCTGCAGGCCCATCTCAGCTTCGCTGTTCTTGACATCGAGACCGGGCCGAGCGTGGCCCTCACTCCCGCATTGGTGAACGGCGTGACCGCGCTAGGCCAGACCCCGGTGATATATAGCTACCAGGGTGCCTGGGAGTCAATAATGAGTAACACTACCGCGTATGACCAGTACGCCCTGCAGGATGGTGAGGTCGCGAACTGGAATCTGCCCTTCCCGGCGCCTTATCCAGCTGGCTTTCCTGAGATCGGCAATATGCCGAACCCGTACGGCGGCTGGTCCGGCACTGCCCCTGAGATTGAGCAGGTGCAGGCAAACGCCGAGGTTGGCAACGTCGACACCGCAGGCGACGGCGTCGACATCGACACCGTGAATGCGTCCTGGCTCAGCAGCCTGCCCCATCAGAATTAGCCACGCCGCGGCAGCCCGAATGTCGCGAACAGGCCCGGATCCAGGAACGACACGACCCGGGCGATTCTGGCGCCCTTGCCCGCGCTCGCGACCGTGAGCACCTGCACGCCGTGCGCATGGTAAGCGCCGTCGTCACCAGGATGGTAGGTGGCGACGGCCGGCTGGCCGTTGGCGCCGGTCAGGACCATCCGCCAGGCGGCTCCCCCGCTGCCCCTGGCCCGGTCCGCGAGGAAGCGGGCGACGGCCTGCCGGCCGGCGAACCAGGTCAGGTACGGCGGCATTTCCAGCTCAGCGTCTTCGAGCAGCAGGCGCATCAGAGCGGTCACGTCGGCGTTCTCCAGAGCGGCAACGTAGTGGTCAAGCAGCGCGCGCTGCTGCGCGTCACTGGGCTCGGTGATCTCGTGCTCTGCCGGTGCCGCCTGGTCGAGGTGGGCGCGCGCGCGCCGCAGCATGCTGTTGACGGCGGCCGTCGTCGTGCCGAGCATCTCGGCCACCTCGGCCGCCCGCCACGCCAGCACGTCACGCAGGATGAGCACCGCGCGCTGCCGCGGGGGCAGGTACTGCAGAGCGGCGATGAACGCGAGCCTGATGGTGTCCCGTGATGCCACGATGACCGCCGGGTCGCCGGGCTGGAGGCCGATAAGCGCGTCGGGCACCGGCTGCAGCCAGGTGATCTCCCGCCGCAGGTCCAGCGCCGCCTCCGGGTCGCTGCCCGGCCCGCCGAGCCCGGAGGGCAGGGGACGGCGGGCGCGGCCCTCCAGCGCGGTCAGGCACGCATTGGTCGCGATCCGGTAAAGCCAGGTGCGCAGCGACCCCCGCCGCACGTCGAACTCGTCGTGGGCGCGCCAGGCGCGCAGGAATGTCTCCTGCAGCAGGTCCTCGGCGTCGTTAATCGAGCCGAGCATCCGGTAGCAGTGCGCCAGCAGCTCGCGCCGGAAGCCATCGGCGAGACGTGCGAATTCCTCGCCGTCCGCGAACGCCGTCGCCGTCATCGCGCTCCCGCTGGTTATCGCGCTCCCGCTCGTTGCCGCGACCTTCGCCCGCGCAGTCCGTCACCTGTATATACCGGCAGCCGGCCGGAAGTCACCGGCCGCCTGCCGACGAGTTTCCGGCACGTGCCCGGTATACAGAGCTGAGCCCCCGAACGCGGGGACCCGGACATCAGTTCAGCGGAGGTCGCCATGAGCAAGTCGGTCATCGTGCGTTACAAGACGCGGGCCGATGCCGCGGAGGAGAACCAGCGGCTGGTAGAGCAGGTGTTCGCCGAGCTCGCGCGCGACGATCCCGGTGGCCTGCGGTACGCCACATTCCGGCTGGCGGATGGCGTGACCTTCGTTCATGTCGCAACGGTCGAGGGCGAGGCTAACCCGCTGCAGAAGGTCAGGGCGTTCGCCGAGTTCCAGCGTGATATCGGCGACCGCTGCATCGAGCCCCCGGATCCGGCCGACGCCACCATCGTCGGCTCCTATCGCTGGCCGGCCGCCTAGCCGCTCTCCGCATGTCCGCCGCGTCGTCGGCCGGCCAGATGGCTGACACTGGGACGATGGAGCAGCCGCTGCCGGAGCGCCTAGCCGCGCCGCTTGCCGCGTTCGAGCGGCATCTCGCCGCGGAGCGAGGGCTGTCGCCGCACACCGTCCGGGCCTACATCGGCGACATCCGGTCCCTGTTCGGGTACGCGGGCCAAATCGGCGTGACCGGGCTGGCCGGGCTGGATATCAGCGTCATCAGGGGGTGGCTCGCCGCCCAGCACGCCGCCGGGCAGGCGCGGGCATCGCTGGCCCGCAGGGCCGCCTCGGCGCGGACGTTCACCGCGTTCGCCCGCTCGCGCGGCTGGCTGGCCGCGGATCCGGGCCCGCTGCTCGGGACGCTGAAGGCGCAGCGCCACCTCCCGCAGGTCCTGGCCGCCGACCAGATTGCCGCCGTCCTCGACGCGGCGGGAGCGGCGGGGGGTGGCCCGGCCGCACGGGGCCCGGCCGCACCGGGCCATGCTGCGCGGGGCCCGGCGGCCGGCGGCGAAGGGGAACCGCTCGGCGGGCCCGCAGCCGGAGATGCCGGAGCTGGTGATGCCGGAGGTGACCGCGAGGCCGGAGCCGGGGGAGCCGCCAGCCAGAACCCGGTGGCGCTGGCCCTGCGCTGGCGCGACGCGGCGATCATGGAGCTGCTCTACGCGTCGGCCCTGCGGGTCAGCGAGCTGTGCGGGATTGACACCGGCGACATCGATGACGAGCGCAGGACGGTACGCGTGCTCGGCAAGGGCAGCAGGGAGCGCACCGTCCCAGTCGGGCTGCCCGCCGCCAGGGCTGTCCGGCACTGGCACCGCCACGGCCGCCCGCTGCTCGTGACCGATCGAAGCGGGCACGCGATGTTCCTGGGCGCGCGCGGCGGCAGGCTGGATCCGCGAACCGCCCGGCGTGTCGTTCATGCCAGGATCGCGGCCGTTCCCGCCGCCCCGGATACCGGTCCGCACGGCCTGCGGCACTCCGCAGCCACGCATCTCCTCGAAGGCGGCGCGGACCTCAGGAGCGTGCAGGAGTTCCTCGGGCACGCGTCGCTGGCGAGCACCCAGATCTACACTCACGTGTCGATCGAGCGGCTGCTGGCCGCCTACCGCCAGGCGCACCCCAGGGCCTGACCCTGGCGGGCGGCTTCGCCGTCCGGAGTGGCCGGCGGGGCAGGGCATGTAGACTACGCACGGCCGTTGCGGTCCGCGCGCCCGTCAGGCACGCGCCGCGCCGGCTAATTCGCGCGTCCGCTCGCCGCCAGGAAACCGGCACCGGCTTCCCGGCGGAACGCGCCTCAACGGTCCGCGGGAGTCTCATCCCGCGGCGAGGTCGTACGGGCGCCAGGAGCAACCGAGACGCGCCTCCGCCCAGCGGCAAGGCGCACGACAGGAAAGGACACCGGCATGGCACCGGTCGTCACCATGCGGCAGCTGCTCGAGAGCGGCGTACATTTCGGTCATCAGACCCGGCGCTGGAACCCGAAGATGAAGCGCTTCATCTTCACCGAGCGCAACGGCATCTACATCATCGATCTCCAGCAATCGCTTGACTTCATCGACCGCGCGTACGAGTTCATCAAGGAGACCGTCGCGCACGGCGGCTCGGTCTTGTACGTGGGAACCAAGAAGCAGGCCCAGGAGGCCATCGCCGAGCAGGCTCGCCGGGTCGGGATGCCGTTCGTGAACCAGCGCTGGCTCGGCGGCATGCTGACGAACTTCACGACGGTCTACAAGCGGCTGCAGCGGCTCAAGGAGCTTGAGGAGATCGACTTCGACGATGTCGCCGGCTCAACGCTGACCAAGAAGGAACTGCTCCAGCTCAGGCGTGAGCACGACAAGCTCGAGCGCTCCCTCGGCGGGATCAGGGACATGGCCAGGGTGCCCAGCGCGCTCTGGGTAGTCGACACCAAGAAGGAGCACATCGCGGTCAGCGAGGCGCGCAAGCTGGGCATCCCGGTGATCGCCATCCTGGACACCAACTGCGACCCCGATGAGGTGCAGTACCCGATCCCGGGTAACGACGACGCGATCCGCAGTGTCGCGCTGCTCACCAGGGTCGTCGCCGACGCGGTCGCCGACGGCCTCATCGCCAGGGCGGGAGCGGCGGCCGGCGAGGAGAAGCCGGACGTGGCGGCCGACGGCGTGCTCGGTGCCGAGGAGCCGCTCCCCGAGTGGGAGCGGGCGCTGCTTGAGGGCGCGACCGGCGGCCCGGCCGCGAGCGGCACGGCATCGGCGAACGGCGCGGCGGCTGCGGCGAGCCCGGCTGCGGCGAGCCCAGCCGCGGTGCCCGCCACATCCGCGGCGGACAGCCCCGCGGTTCAAGACACCGCCCCGGTTCAGGACACCGCTGCGGCAAAGGACACCGCCCCGGTTCAGGACACCGCCGCCGTAAAGGACAGCGCCCCGGACGCCGGAGCCGCAGCGACGGCCGCCGCAACCGAGGCCAGCCCGCCCGCCGAAGCCATCCCGGCGCAGGACAGCTCCCCGGCCGACGCGAGCCCCGCGGCCGACGCGAGCCCTCCGGCCGACGCGAGCCCCGCGGCCGAGGCCAGCACCCCGCCCGAGGCGCCAGCGGAAGGTTCATCGGGCGGATCGGCCTGAGCCGAGACTGACGGCTCGCCTGCGCCCCGCGAGCGGCCGGCCCCCTGAACACCACAGATCGAGAGATGAGGACATGGCGAACTACAGCGCCGCGGACGTGAAGCGGCTGCGCGAGCAGACCGGCGCCGGCATGATGGACTGCAAGAATGCCCTGGTGGGCGCGAACGGCGACTTCGAGGCCGCGGTAGAGGCCCTGCGTGTCAAGGGCGCCAAGGATGTCAGCAAGCGGGCCGGGCGGACGGCGGCGAACGGCCTGGTCACCGCGGCACTCGACGGCACCAGCGTCGGCGTGCTGCTTGAGCTGAACTGCGAGACGGACTTCGTCGCCAAGACGGACCTGTTCCAGCAGGTGGCGGCCGATGTCGCCAGCGCCGCGATGACATCAAAGGTCTCCGACAGGCTCGCGCTGCTCAGCGTCGAGGCCCGGCCGGGCACAATGGTCCAGCAGATCATCGAGGAGGCAGGCGCCGCTCTCAAGGAGAAGCTTGAGCTCGGCAGGCTCGCCCGGCTCGAGGGAGGGTTCGTCACGGCATACCTGCACCGCTCGGATCCCTCGCTGCCGCCGGCCAGGGGCGCCCTGGTGCAACTGGCTTCCGCTGACCCGGAGACCGGCAAGGATATCGCGCAGCAGATCGCCGCGAGCCAGCCCGCCTACCTGAATCGGGCGGACGTGCCCGCCGAGGTCGTCGCGAAGGAACGCAGGATCGCGGAGCAGATGACCCGGGACGAGGGCAAGCCCGAGCAGGCGGTACCGAAGATCGTCGAGGGCCGCGTGAACGCGTTCTTCAAGGACGTGGTCCTGCTCGAGCAGCCGTTCATCAAGGATCCGAAGAAGACGGTCCAGCAGGTGCTCAGCGAGCGGGGCGTCGTCGTGCGGGCCTTCGCGAGGTTCCAGATCGGCCAGGCCGGGTGATCCCGGACGCCGCGCGGCAAGGCCGGGTTCCCGCAGCCACAGCCGCAGCCGAGGCTGGTCAGCGCTCCGCGACGAACATGGCACATCCGAACTGGCATCGCGTGGTGCTGAAGCTATCCGGCGAGGCGTTCGCCGGCGATCAGCCGCTGGGCATCTCGCCGGACGTGGTGGCGCACATCGCCAGGGAGATCACCGCGGCGGCCAGCGAGGGCATCCAGATCGCGGCGGTGGTGGGCGGCGGCAATATGTTCCGCGGCGCCACGCTGTCCGCGCGGGGGGGCATCGACCGGGCCCGCGCGGACTACATGGGCATGCTCGGCACAGTCATCAACTGCCTCGCGCTGCAGGACGTGATGGAGAAGCTGGGCGTGGAGACGCGCGTGCAGACCGCGATCACGATGGGGCAGGTCGCCGAGCCCTATATCCCGCGCCGAGCCATCCGGCATCTGGAGAAGGGGCGGGTCGTCATCTTCGGGGCCGGCCTCGGGGCGCCGTTCTTCTCCACCGACACCTGCGCGGCTCAGCGCGCGCTGGAGATCGGCGCCCAGGCCGTGCTCAAGGGAACGCAGGTCGACGGGGTATACGACGCCGACCCCAGGCTGTCGCCGGACGCGGTGCGGTTTGACCGGCTGGACTACGGCGAGGTGCTGCGCCGGGAGCTGAAGGTCATGGACGCCACCGCGGTGAGCCTGTGCATGGACAACGACCTGCCGATCGTGGTCTTTGACCTGATGGGAGAGGGGAACGTGCTCCGCGCCGTGCGGGGCGAGAAGATCGGCACGCTGGTAAGCCGGTTCGACCGCTGATGACAACCACGGCGCGGGCTCCCCGGCCTGGCAACATGGAACATGCCGGCGCCCGCTGGCGCGCGCCGGGACATGGGACGGACCACAGGAGCAGCAGTGATTGACGATACCCTCCTCGAGGCCGAGGAGAAGATGGAGAAGGCCGTGGCGGTCGCCAAGGAGGAATTCGGCGGCATCCGCACCGGCCGCGCGCACCCGGCGATGTTCAGCAAGATCACTGCCGAGTACTACGGCACGCAGACGCCGCTGAACCAGCTGGCGTCCTTTCACATGCCCGAGCCGCGGCTGGTCGTCGTCCAGCCCTTCGACAAGTCATCGATGGCCGCCATCGAGAAGGCGATCAGGAACAGCGACCTTGGCGTCAACCCGTCGAACGACGGCTCGCTCATCCGGGTGAGCTTCCCCGAGCTGTCGGAGGAGCGCAGGCGCGAGTTCATCAAGATCGCCCGGCACAAGGCGGAGGACAGCAGGATCTCCATCCGCAACATCCGCAGGCACGCCAAGGATGCCCTGGACAAGCTCGTCAAGGGCGGTGAGGCGGGCGAGGATGACGGCCGCCGGGCTGAACGGGATCTCGACGAGCTCACGCATACCTATATAACGCAGATCGACGAGCTACTCAGGCGCAAGGAAGCCGAGCTTCTCGAGGTGTAGCTTGCTGTCAGATAACCGGCGGGCCGGTCGGGGGAAGGCGGGCCGGTGACCGAGCCAGTGAGCGAGCGCAAGCCGATCAGCACCGGCCGCAATCTTCCCGTCGCGCTAGCGGTGGGCGTCGCCCTCGGCGGGGTGGCGCTGCTTACCCTACTGACCCTGAAGGCCACGTTCCTCTGCCTGGTGGCCGTGGCCGTCGGGCTCGCGCTCTGGGAGCTGAGCCGCGCCTTCGGCGCACGCGAGATCACCCTGCCGCTGGTCCCGGTCGCGGCCGGCGGGACGGCGATGCTCGCGCTGGCGTACTGGGAGGGCGAGCAGGCGGCGCTCGCCGCCTTCGCGCTGACCGTGATCGCGCTGCTCGCCTGGCGGCTGCCTGGCGGCCCGGCGGGCTATGTGCGGGACGTCACGGCGGGCGTGTTCGCCCTCGCGTACCTGCCATTCCTCGCGGTTTTCGTGCCGCTCATGCTGGCCCGCACTGACGGCTCGCGGCGGACGCTCATCTTTGTCGCGCTCGCGGTCTGCAGCGACGCCGGCGGTTACTTCGCGGGGATTCTGCTCGGCAAGCACCCGATGGCGCCGGGGATCAGCCCGAAGAAGACATGGGAGGGACTCGCCGGATCGGTACTGACCGGCGTTGCGGGCGGGGCGATCCTGCTGGTCACCCTGCTGCACGGGCAGGTATGGCAGGGCGTCATTCTGGGCGCAGCGGCCGTCGCCGCAGCCACCCTCGGCGATCTTGCCGAATCGATGATCAAACGGGATCTGAACATCAAGGACATGGGCTCGGTACTGCCCGGGCACGGCGGCGTCATGGACCGGATCGACTCGCTCCTGGTGGTCGCCCCGGTGGTCTGGCTGCTGCTGACGGTCTTCGTGCCCCGCGGGTGATCCCGGCCGCGGCCTGTTAGCTGACGATCCAGCTGCGGCGCTGCGCGGCCAGCTGGGTGACCAGGAGGGCGGATCCGCGTTCCCGTGCCAGCCGGCATTCCCGCTCGGTAATCGGGACCACCCACAGCCACCGCACCGGATCGCCGCCGAACGAGAAGCCGGAAAGGTCAGGCACCTCAGGGCCGGTCAGCTGCCCGGGGTCGTCGAGCAGCAGCACGGCCTCGCCCCCCTCGCCTAGCGGGAAGACGGCGGGCTCGTGAGCCCAGCGAACGCTGTGACCTGGCCCGAGCCAGGTCATCTCGCGCCACGGGTACTGCGCGAGCCACAGGAAGACGCGCGCCGCGTCGGTGCTCGCGAGGGTGGTCGCGACGGCGAGCTCGATCCGCGCCGTCGAGTTCGCTTCCGCCGCCAGCTGCTCGACGACGGGCATCCGCTGGCCGCTCATCCCGACAGTGGAGATGACCGTGTAGTGCCGGTAGCCGGCCGGCGGGCGCTCGGAGATGCCGACGGGCGGCTGCCGGCCGCCGCCCGCGTCCCAGTACCTGGCGCCAGGGCCGAGCCTGCCGAGCAGGTGGCCGAGTATGGCCTGCTGGAAGCGCGCCCACGCGTCCTCGTCGGCCCGCCAGCGCCAGAATCCGGCCGCCCGCTGCACGCGCGGGCCCAGCCCTTCCATCGCCTCGTCGAGCGACCAGCCGAACGGGGTCTGGCCGATAATGTCGCGGCTATAGCCCGGCATGCCCTTCGACATGTCCGACCAGCCGGGGATCACGGCGAGCAGCTCGTCATTCTCGAGGATCGCCACGCCGTCGCCCTCCTCCAGCCAGAGCGCGCGGAGCGCATGCGGCTCGGGCACGGGCCGGCCATCCGGGTGCTTGGTGTAGTCGGCCGGCATCACCGGCGCCTTGCCGGAGTTCAGCCTGGCCAGGTCGGTGGACTGCGGTGCCGCCACGTGATTGGCGATCCAGGTGGCGGCGATCGCTGACGTGGCGTCGTGCAGGTAGGCGGCGGTGGTGATGCCGTCGCACTCGACCACCAGGCGCCGGCTGGCGTACGGGCTGCCGCTCTCGAGCAGGATCCTGGGCCGCTCGGGCCGGGCGGCTATCCTGGTGTCCCTGAGCGCCTTGGTGTCCCTGGCCGCTTTGCGCAAGATGGGCATGGTAACGAAATCTACCGACTTGCCACAGCTCCGGGGGATAGGGCGCGCGGAGATCGTTAAGGGTTTGCTATGGCCAATGCCCGGGTTCTCCCGGCCAGGCGGAAACGGAGCGCGGGTGGCGAGTGCAGCACTTCCGATGCCAGCTGGCCGCCCGCGCCGCCGGCAGGCCCCGCCACGCCATCTGGCTGACCTGGATCCGGCCGCCCGGCGCGCCGCGGCCGAGCAGCTTGGCCAGCCGCGATTCCGCGCGGACCAGCTGTCCCGGCACTACTTCGGCCGGCTGACCGATGACCCTGGTGACATGACCGACCTGCCGGCCGGGACTCGGGCGGAGCTGGCCGGCGCGCTGCTGCCCCGCCTGCTGACCGCCGAGCGCGAGCTCACCTGCGATGAGGGCACGACAAGGAAGACGCTGTGGCGCGCGCTCGACGGGGCTTACGTCGAGTCGGTGCTGATGCGCTATCCGGGCCGCGTGACGATGTGCGTGTCCTCTCAGGCGGGCTGCGGGATGGCCTGCCCGTTCTGCGCTACCGGCCAGGCCGGGCTGACCAGGAACCTCTCGGCGGCGGAGATCGTCGCGCAGGTGGTGGCGGGCGCCAGGGCGCTGGCTGACGGCGAGGTCCCCGGCGGGGCCGGCCGGATCTCCAACGTGGTGTTCATGGGAATGGGCGAGCCGCTCGCCAACTACGCGGCGGTGCTCGCCGCCGTGCGCCGCCTGGCGGATCCGGTGCCCGACGGGCTCGGCATCTCCCAGCGCGGGATCACGGTGTCCACCGTCGGCCTCGTCCCGGCGATCGGACGGCTCGCCGCCGAGCGGCTGTCGGTGCGGCTCGCGGTGTCGCTGCATGCTCCCGACGACGGCCTGCGGGATGAGCTAGTGCCGGTGAACCGGCGCTGGAAGGTCGCCGAGGTACTGGCGGCCGCCTGGGCTTACGCGGCGTCGACCGGCCGGCGGGTCTCGATCGAGTACGCCCTGATCCGGGATGTCAATGACCAGCCCTGGCGGGCCGACGCGCTGGCCGCGCTGCTGGCCGGCCAGCTAGCGCACGTGAACCTGATCCCGCTGAATCCGACCCCGGGCTCCCGGTGGACGGCGTCGCGGCCTGCGGACATGCGCGAATTCGAGGCCAGGCTGGCCGGCGCGGGCATCCCGGTCACGGTCCGCGATACCCGCGGCACGCAGATCGACGGAGCGTGCGGCCAGCTCGCCGCGTCGAGCCGGCCCCTGACGCCGGCGGTTCCTGTCGGCCCGGCGGTTCCTGTCGGCCCGGCGGTTCCCGGCGGCCTGGCGGTTCCCGTCACGGCTGGCCGCGCGGGCTAGCCAGGTCATGCTCCCGCTGCGGGCTGAGCTCCGCGTCCGGTACCGCTCCGCTCTCTCCGGCGTTGTCCATCAGGCGTGGCGGGCCGTCCAGCAGGCGGGGATGATTACCGCCGGCTCCCCCGCCGGGCGCAGGTTCGCGGCCTTCGGCCCCCGCTCGCTCATCGCGTTCCCCACCGGCTCCGTCTACGGCGAGGGCTGGATCGAAATCGGTGACGAGACGATGATCGGGGCCCAGGTGACGCTCTGCGCCGGGATGCTGCCAGGACAGGACCTGGGGGAGAGCCCGGTGCTTCGGATTGGCAACCGCAGCATCATCGGGCGCGGCAGCCATATCGTGGCGCACCACTCGATCCGCATCGGCGATGACGTCTTCACCGGCCCGTATGTCTACATCACCGACCAGAACCACGGGTACGCCGATCCTGAGGTGCCGATCGGGCGCCAGCTGCCGGTGAACGCGGCGGTGTCGATCGGCCCGGGCAGCTGGCTGGGGGCCGGCGCTGTCATCCTGCCGGGAGCGGCCATCGGCAGGAACGTGGTGGTCGCGGCGGGCTCGGTCGTCCGCGGCGAGGTTCCCGATCAGTGCGTGGTGGCCGGCGTCCCGGCCAGGGTGGTCCGCGAGTACGTCGCGGGAAGCGGCTGGTCACGTCGCCCGCCCGGACTGGGCTGAGCACCTTCCTTTGACGCCTCCGGTGCTTTTCCTGTGACGCCTCCGCGAGTCTGCGATTATGGCCCGGGGCAGCATTCCGGCTGGGCGAAGGCTGCGGTGAGACTCGGCCGCCGTCAGGCCACGTATCACTGGCCCTGACGGCGTGACAGGCAGTCAAGAGGGCATGTGCAGGCACGGGATGATCTCGTCGCGACCGCGACGTACCAGCCTGAACCATCGGCCGCGGCGGCAGCGCGCCGCTTCGTCGGTGACACGCTGCGGACGTGGCAGCTGGCCGGGCGCGACGACCTGGTCGATGACGCTGTGCTGCTCACCAGCGAGCTGGTCACTAACGCCGTAGTGCACGCCGGGACGCCGGTGCAGGTGACCTGCCGGCTGGCGCACGGCGCGGTAGAGGTCGTGGTACTTGACCATCATCCGCTTCAGCTGATTCCTGACCCCCACGGCGAGCCGATGCCGGCGGAACGCACCAGCGGGCGCGGCCTCACGCTACCCGCCGAGCTGGCATCGTCCTGGGGCGTCACGTACGAGCGAACCGCCAAGGCGGTGTGGTTCCGGCTGGGAATCACCGGCTTGGACGCGGCAGACGCCAGCGACGCGGGAGATATGTCCGGGATGCTGACGGGGGCAGGGACGATCGGGGAGGATCCGGCCGGCCGCCCGACCCGCCCGTCGCGGCGCCAGCCGTCGGCCGGCCCGGGATCCGTCGGCGGCCTGCCGGTCTGGGCCCGCCGCGATCTCGGCAGGCTCGGCTATGCGGAATTGCTCACTCACACGGTCGAGGCCGCGCGGGCGATGACCGCAGCCGACAGCGCCTATCTGCTCGCCGCCGCGGAGGATGGCGAACTCCGGGTGCGCGCGGCGGCCGGCGGCGGGCTGGCAGGCGCGGCGGGCCTGGCGCAGCTCACCGCGGGCACGGCGATGGTCGCGGCCGGGCCGGTCAGGGCCCTGGCCGACGCGGCGCTGTCCCTGATCACCGTCCCGCTGCTGGCGGAAGGGCGCGTCATAGGGGTGCTCGCCGCCGCGGCCGCGGAGCCGGGCCGCTTCGGTGAGCGCGACGCGGCCAGATTGCAGGATCTGGCTGACCGGTCGGCTCCTGCCCTGGAGCGGGCCAGGCTCGGCGAGCTTGAGCGGGCCAGGCGGGCGCGGGCCAGCTTCCTCGACGAGGCCGGCGAGGTGCTGGCCGGCCAGTTAGACCCGCAGAAGATCGTCGCGCTGGCCGTCCGATTAGTGGTGCCCGCGCTGGCGGACTGGTGCGCGGTGCTGCTGGCCGACGCCGACGGCCAGCCGCGGCCGGTCTACCTTTCCCACGTCGATGAATCACGCGCCGACCCGCTGGCCTGGCTGCTTGAGCACGCGCCGCGGGCCGAGACCGGCGAAAGCGGGGAGATGGGGCGCGGCGGCGTCGCAATGGCCGGCCGGCGCTGGCAGCTGGCCACGGCGTCCGGGGCCGCGGCGGCGGCTGGCGTTCCGGACGGGGCCGAGCTGGCGGCTGGCGCTCCGCCCGGGGCGGCGCAGCTGGCGGCCGACGGGGCGTGGTGCTTCCCGCTCACCGTGGCCGGCGGCAGCCTGGGGCTGCTCGCCATCGGCGCCGTGGCCGGCGGCCGTCCGGACGCCGAGGTAACGGAGCTGGCCGACGGCGTGGCCCGCAGGGTCGCCCTGGCCCTGGACCACGCCAGGCGGCCGGCTGGGCCCCGGTTAGCCAGCCGGATGCTGCGGCCTGTCCGGCTGCCATCCGACACCTTCCAGCGAGACGCCTGAGGCTAGCGCGCCGGTCAGGTAGTCAGGCAGCTCACGAGAACTATCAGCGTCGCTGGGACTCCGCTGCGGTAACAGCGACAGCAAAGTCCCAGCCACGCTGCTGGCCCTCCGCCAGCCACGCTGCTGGCCCTCCGCCAGACCGCTGAGGTCACCGTAGCCGGAGCCGCACCACCCGCTGCGAACAGGAATCAGCACGCCCGATGACGGCCCGCTGGCACCACGCCAGAACCCGGCCCGCCGCTTGACCGGCGCTCTAGCGGCCATCCAGCTGCGGGGTGAACGTCTCGCCCCGCAGCCCTCGCCCGACTAGGTCAACGGCCAGGGCGGTGGCGACCAGCCTGCTGCCCTCGGCGCGGTAGGCGGCGAGCACCGCGTCGATTCCCTGCGGTGGCAGCACGTCGCCGAGCTCGGTCCGCGCGCCGCGATATCCGCGCCTGGCCCCCTCGACGCAGGCGGCCAGGTGATGCCGCGCCAGGACGGCGAGCGCGATGGGATGGCGGCGCAGTACCCCGTGCAGCCGGTAGTCAGGCGGGATGACCTCCAGCAGCCACGCGACCGCGGTCTGCTCGAAGTCCTCGCTGCCCGGCGGATGCACGCCGTCGGGCCAGCCTGGCGGAAGATAGACAGCCACTTCACCATGATATGCCGTAATCGAACCTTTGTTCTATGGAACGCAGCGGGTGCACCACGGATTTGCTGGAGATGATCTTGGTGGTGATCGTGACCCCGGTTTCTGAGTTGGCGTGTCTGTCAGACGCCCGGTCGCGCCCGCCCGGCCTGGCGCCGGCGATCATTTGCCCGCGGTCACGGCTTTGAGTTCGTCGAGCGACTCCCGGATGATCAGCGGCAGGTCTCGCTGGCAGGCCTCGGCGACCCAGCGTTCGAACGCGATCCTGAAGACAGCGATCCCTGCCTCCGCCGCCAGGCTCGCGGCCGGGTCTGCGACTCCGCGCCGGCGCAGCGTGCCGGCCAGCGCCGAGGCGAGTGAGGCAAGCTTGATCAGCTCGCGCTCCTGCAACTCCACGTTCGCAGCGATGATGGCCTGGCGCTGACCGGCGTAGTCACGGCGCTCCTGGAGCAGGGCGCCGGCTGCCTCGAGGGCGGCGGCTACCGCGTCGATCGGCGCTGCGGAATCAGGAGTGCTGGCCAGGGTGCTCACCAGGAAGTCCTGCAGGTGGCCGGCGCCCGCGAACAGGACCTCGCGCTTGTCGGCGAAGTGCCGGAAGAACGTCCGCTCCGTCAGTCCGGCCCGCGCGGCGATCTCAGCCACCGTGGTCTGGTCGAACCCGCGCTCGACGTAGAGCTCCATCGCCGCCCGCTCGAGCCGGCCGCGCGCGTCTGGCTCCCACCGGCTCATGCCCCGATGCTACTTGACGGCAGCGACTGACATCGGGTGTATAGTGATGACAGTAACTGACATCGATCTGCCCTGGCCGCGCACCGCGCGCCGGGGACAGCCGATCACCTGGAGGTTCTCATCATGCGAGTATTCGTTACCGGCGCGTCCGGCTGGATCGGCTCCGCCGTCGTGCCCGAGCTCATCGGCGCAGGTCATCAGGTCACCGGGCTCGCCCGCTCGGATGCCTCGGCCGCTGCCCTGACCGCGGCCGGGGCGCAGGTGCGTCGCGGCACCCTTGATGACCTCGACGGCCTGCGGGATGCCGCGGCCGCGTCGGACGGCGTGATCCACCTCGCGTTCAAGCACGACCTCGCCTTCACCGGGGACTTCCAGGGCGCTGCCGACGCGGACCGACGCGCCGTCGAAGCGTTCGGCGACGCGCTCGCGGATTCTGGCCGGCCGCTCGTCATCGCCTCCGGGACCCTCGGGGTCGCACCGGGGCGGGTCGCGGCCGAACTCGACGGGCATGGTGCGCCCGACCCGGCCCTGGCCGCCTGGGGCAGCGGTCCGCAGGCCCGGCAGGACACCGCCGAGTTCACGCTCTCGCTCGCTTCCCGCGGCGTCCGCTCGTCAGTCATGCGGCTCCCCCCGACGAATCACGGCGACGGGGACAACGGCTTCATGGCGACCATCGTCGGCATCGCCCGCGACAAGGGCGTCTCCGGCTACATCGGCGACGGGTCCAACCGGTGGCCCGCCGTGCACCGGCTCGATTCCGCGCACCTCTTCCGCCTCGCCCTGGAGAACGCCCCGGCGGGTTCGACCCTGCACGCGGTCGCCGACGAGGGCGTGCCAATCCGCGACATCGCCGGCGTGATCGGCCGCCACCTGGACGTGCCGGTGGTCTCCATCTCGCCCGAGGACGCAGCCGCCCACTTCACCTGGCTGGCCGGCTTCCTCGCGCTCGACGCCCCGGCATCATCCGCGCTGACCCGCGAGCTGCTGGGCTGGCACCCGACGCAGCCCGGGCTCATCGATGACCTGGAGAAGGGCCACTACTTCGACAACTCATCCGGCTGACCGGCCGCGCCGGCTCGACGACCAGAAGTCCTGATACCGGTGATCTCACGCGTGCCCGTGTGCCGCGACCTGGGTGCCGGCCGCCGCGAACGCCGTGCCGCGCCGGGCGCGGCGGGCCCGGCGGGCACGCCGCGCGACGATGGCGGACGCCTGCATATCCCTGACATGCTGGCTGGCGAGATCCTGCAGAATTACCGGATGCATGGTTTCCTCCCTGGCCTGCGGGCCATCTCCTGACCCGACACCCTTGAGGCTCGCCGTAAGGCGGCGCCCGCCGCATCGGGCGGATGCCTTATCTGCCGGCTAGCAGCGGCTTAGGCGCGCTCATGGCCGGCCCCGCGGCGCGCTGGCCGGCCCCGGCGACCGGCCGGAGCATGTGCGTTACATATCCGGGAACGAATAAACTAGAGATGCCGTGATCTTGGCGCTTCCCTGCAGCTATCGGAGTCTTCCTGTCATGCCTGTCCCTACCGTGCAACTCGCCACCCGCGATGACCTGCGCAATGTCGCGATCGTCGCGCACGTCGACCACGGGAAGACCACGCTGGTCGACGCGATGCTGTGGCAATCCGGGGCGTTCCGCGCGAACGCCCAGGTCGCCGACCGGGTGATGGACTCCGGCGACCTGGAGCGGGAGAAGGGCATCACGATCCTGGCCAAGAACACGGCGGTCACGCACGGCGGGCTGACCATCAACATCGTCGACACCCCCGGCCACGCGGACTTCGGCGGCGAGGTCGAGCGCGGCCTTTCCATGGTGGACGGCGTGCTGCTGCTGGTGGACGCCAGCGAGGGACCGCTGCCGCAGACCAGGTTCGTGCTGCGCAAGACGCTGGAGGCCCGCCTCCCGGTGATCCTGGTGATCAACAAGGTGGACCGGCCGGACGCCAGGATTGCCGAGGTGGTCGACGCCTGCTACGAGCTCTTCCTGGACCTGGACGCCACCGAGGCGCAGATCGAGTTCCCGATCGTGTACGCGTCGGCGCGGGCCGGCCGGGCCTCGCTGAACCGGCCCGCTGACGGCACGCTGCCCGACTCGCCGGACCTGGAGCCGCTGTTCGCCGCGCTCCGCGCGACAGTGCCGGCGCCGTCCTATGACCCCCAGGAGCCGCTCCGCGCGCACGTCACCAACCTGGATGCCTCGTCCTACCTGGGCAGGATCGCGCTGTGCCGGGTGTTCAGCGGGACGATCACCCGCGGCCAGCAGGCGGCGTGGTGCCGCCGGGACGGCTCGATCGAGCGAGTGAAGATCACCGAGCTTTTCAGAACGGAGGCCCTGGAGCGGGTGCCTGCCGCGTCCGCATCGGCCGGGGACATCATCGCGGTGGCCGGGATCGGCGAGATCATGATCGGCGAGACGCTCGCCGATCCCGATGATCCGCGGCCGCTGCCGCTGATCACGGTCGACGAGCCCGCCATCTCGATGACCATCGGGGTGAACACCTCGCCGCTGGTCGGCCGGGAGAAGGGCTCCAAGGTCACCGCGCGGATGGTGCGCGACCGGCTGGACCGCGAGCTCGTCGGCAACGTCTCGATCCAGGTGCTGCCCACCGACCGCCCGGACACCTGGGAGGTGCAGGGCCGCGGCGAGCTCGCGCTCGCGGTGCTGGTCGAGACCATGCGGCGGGAAGGCTACGAGCTGACCGTCGGCCGCCCGACGGTCGTCACCCGCGAGGTCGACGGAAAGCTGCACGAGCCGGTGGAGCGGCTCACGGTCGACGTGCCGGAGGCGTATCTCGGCGCCGTCTCCTCGCTGCTCGCCATCCGCAAGGGCCGGATGGACAGCATGACCAATCACGGCACCGGCTGGGTGCGGCTGGAGTTCACGGTGCCGGCCCGCGGGCTGATCGGGTTCCGCACCCAGTTCCTCACCGATACCCGCGGCACCGGCATCGCGCACCACGTCTTCGAGGGGTACGAGCCCTGGTCCGGTCCGCTGCGGATGCGGCCGACCGGGTCGCTGGTCGCGGACCGCGCGGGCACGGCTACCCCGTACGCGATGTTCTCGCTGCAGGAGCGCGGCACGCTGTTCGTCGTGCCGACCACCGAGGTATACGAGGGCATGGTGGTCGGCGAGAACTCACGGTCCGACGACATGGATGTCAACATCACCAAGGAGCGGAAGCTCACCAACGTCCGGCAGTCATCCGGCGAGGAGCTTGAGCGGCTCGTCCCGCCGCGGCTGCTCAGCCTGGAGCAGGCGCTGGAGTTCTGCGCCGCCGACGAGTGCGCCGAGGTGACCCCGGCCACGGTCAGGCTGCGCAAGGTCGTGCTGGACGCGAAGGACCGGGGCAGGCAGCGCGCCCGCCGCAGCCGCGACGAATAGGCCGCCGCGCCGCCGCGCTTCCGGCACGGGCTGACGTCACCGACGGCGCGGGCTACTTCACCGACAGGTAGATGATGCTGGCGACGCCGAACAACATGCAGTAGATCGCGAACGGGGTCAGCGTGCGGGTCTGGAAGTACTTGACGAGGTAGCGGACCGACACGTAGGCGCCGATGCCCGACAGGATGCTGCCGACCAGGATCTGGCCGTGGATGCCGTTGCCGAGCGGGCCGGTGAGGTCCGGGACCTTGAGCACGCCGGCTGCCAGGATCACGGGGGTGGCCAGCAGGAAGGCGAACCTCGCGGAGTCCTCGCGGGACAGGCCGCGGGCCATCCCGGCCACCATGGTCACGCCGTCCCTGCTGATCCCGGCGAGCAGGGCGAGCACCTGGGAGGAACCGATCACCAGCGCCTGCAGATAGCCGATCCCGGCCAGCCGCTGGTCGGCCTGCACGGCCCGGGACAGCTCTAGCTGCCGGGCCGCCCGCTGGCCGGAGGCATGCAGCGGCATGCCCGGCTCGGCCTGGTGAGCCGCGTTCTCGCGGTCCGCGGCGAGTTCGGCGTCCGCGTTCCGGGACGCCCGGGTCCTGAACCTCTCCCCGGCGTACAGGATCAGGCCGTTGACCACGAGGAAGATCGCCGCCCTGATCGGCTTGCCGAACAGTACCCGGAACTCGTGCTCGAATACCAGGCCGACCAGGCCGACCGGGATGGTCGCGATGATGATCATCCAGGCCAGTTTCTGCTCGGTCGTCGCCACCCGGCGCTGCCAGAGGGAGCTGAAGAAGCCCTTGATGATCCTGATCCAGTCCCGCCAGAAGTAGGCGAACAGCGCGATCGCCGTTGCCACGTGCAGGCCCACGATGAACGCCAGGTACGGCGACTCGGGCCTGGCGACGCTCAGGTCGCTGGCCCAGCTGCCGCCGATGAGGGCCGGGATCAGGACGTTGTGGCCGAGGCTGGAGATGGGGAACAGCTCGGTCACGCCCTGGATCAGGCCGACAACCGAGGCCTCCAGGTAGGTCAGATGCGACATGTCAGCCCTTCGTGCCGCCGGCGGCGGGCGTGTCGTGCCGCGGCCGGCGGCCGATCCTGGCACCGAGCCAGACAAGCGGGTCGTACTTGCGGCCGACGACGCGCTCCTTCATCGGGATCAGCGCGTTGTCGGTGATCTTGATGCTCTCGGGGCAGACCTCGGTGCAGCATTTGGTGATGTTGCAGTAACCGAGGCCGAAATCGTCCTGCGCGATCTCGCGCCGGTCCGCGGTGTCGGCCGGGTGCATCTCCAGCTCGGCGATCCGCATCAGGAAACGCGGCCCGGCGAACGCCCGCTCGTTCTCCGGGTGGTCACGGATGACGTGGCAGGTGTCCTGGCACAGGAAGCACTCGATGCACTTGCGGAACTCCTGCGGGCGGTTCACGTCCACCTGCTGCATCCGGAACTCGCCGGGCCCCACCGCCGGGTCCGGGGTGAACGACGGGATCTGGCGGGCCTTGGCGTAGTTGAACGAGACGTCCGTGACCAGGTCCCTGATCACGGGGAAGGTCCGCAGCGGGGTGATGGTGAGGGTCTCCTCGGGCGTGAAGATCGACATCCGGGTCATGCAGGCCAGCCGCGGCCGGCCGTTGATTTCCATCGAGCAGGAACCGCACTTGCCGGCCTTGCAGTTCCACCGGATGGCGAGGTCGTTGGCCTGGGTCGCCTGCAGCCGGTGCAGCACATCCAGGACCACCTCGCCCTCGTTGACCGCTACGGCGTACTCGGCGAGCTCGCCCTGACCGTGGTCGCCGCGCCAGACCCGCAGCGCTGCCTGGTAAGCCATCAGTGCCTCTCCTTCTGCGCGGCGGCGGGAGGAGCGGCGGCCACGCTGCCGGCCAACTCCTCCTCGGTGAGGTACTTCTTCAGCTCGGATTGCTCGAACAAGCCGAGCAGGTCGTCACGCATCGCGGCCACGGGCTGGTGCTTGAGCCGCGCCTGGTCGCCGTCGAGGGAGCAGACCAGGTTGACTTGGCGCCAGATGGGCGACATTTCCGGGTAATCCTCCCGGGTGTGCCCGCCTCGGGACTCCTGGCGCTCCAGCGCCGACTGGGCGACGCAGTCGCACACCAGCAGCATGTTGCGCAGGTCCTGGGCCAGGTGCCAGCCGGGGTTGTAGGCCCGGCCGCCCTCGACGCTGACCTGGGCGGCGCGGGCGCGCAGCTTGTCCAGCTCGACCAGCGCGCTTTGCAGCTCGCCCTCATTCCTGATCAGGCCGACCTGGTCGGTCATGAGCTGCTGGAGGACGGAGTGCACCTCGTAGGGGTTCTCCCCGCCGGACCGCCCAAGCGGCGCGAGAGCCTCGGCGGCGGCCTCGTCCACCGCGGCCTGGCTCACCGCCGGGCGCGCGGCCCCGTCCACCGCCTCGACGTACTCAGCCGCGCTACGGCCGGCCCGGCGGCCGAACACCAGCAGGTCGGACAGCGAGTTGCCGCCCAGCCGGTTGGAGCCGTGCATGCCACCGGACACCTCGCCGGCCGCGAACAGTCCCGGCACCTTCGCGGCCTGGCTGTCCGGATCGACCTCCACCCCGCCCATCACGTAGTGGCAGGTGGGGCCGACCTCCATCGGCTCCTTGGTGATGTCGACGTCGGCCAACTCCTTGAACTGGTGATACATCGACGGCAGCCGCCGCAGGATCTCCTCGGCCGGCCGGCGCGAGGCGATGTCCAGGAACACCCCGCCGTGCTCGGTGCCCCGGCCCGCCTTGACCTCGGAGTTGATCGACCGGGCGACCTCGTCGCGGGGAAGCAGCTCCGGCGGCCGCCGGTTGTGGTCCGGGTCGGCGTACCAGCGGTCGGCCTCTTCCTCGGTCTCCGCGTACTGGGCCCGGAATACGTCGGGCACGTAGTTGAACATGAACCGCTGGCCGTCGGAGTTGCGCAGCACCCCGCCGTCGCCGCGGACCGACTCGGTGACCAGGATTCCCTTGACCGACGGCGGCCAGATCATGCCGGTCGGGTGCAGCTGGACGAACTCCATGTTGAGCAGCGTCGCGCCGGCCAGCAGCGCGAGCGCGTGCCCGTCGCCGGTGTACTCCCAGGAGTTCGAGGTGACCTTGTAGGACTTGCCGATGCCGCCGGTGGCGAGGACCACGGCGGGCGCCTCGAAGAGCACGAAGCCGCCCGTCTCCCGCACGTAGCCGAACGCGCCGGCGATCCGGTCCCCGTCCTTGATCAGCCGGGTGATGGTGGTCTCGGCGAACACCCTGATCATCGCCTCCGGATCGCCGTGGGAGATCGCGTCTTGCTGCTGCAGCGCGACCACCCGCTGCTGCAGGGTGCGGATCATCTCCAGGCCGGTCCGGTCGCCGACATGGGCCAGCCGGGGGTACTCATGGCCGCCGAAGTTGCGCTGGCTGATCTTGCCATCCGGGGTGCGGTCAAACAACGCGCCCCAGGCTTCAAGCTCCCAGACCCGGTCCGGGGCCTCCTTGGCATGGAGCTCGGCCATCCGCCAGCTGTTCAGGAACTTGCCGCCGCGCATGGTGTCGCGGAAGTGGACCTGCCAGTTGTCGCGGGAGTTGACGTTGCCCATCGCGGCGGCGCAGCCGCCCTCGGCCATCACCGTGTGCGCCTTGCCGAACAGCGACTTGGAGATGATCGCGGTCTTCTTGCCGGCGGCTCTCGCCTCGATCGCCGCACGCAGGCCGGAGCCGCCGGCCCCGATCACCACGACGTCGTAGTGGTGCCGCTCGGTCTGGTCAGTCATCCTCTGCCTGCCTCAGTTGAAAAACCGCAGGTCGCTGATGGTCCCGCTAGCCACGAGCAAGACGTAGAGATCGGTCAGCATCAGCGTGCCCAGCGTGGTCCACGCGAGCTGCATGTGCCGCGCGTTGAGCTTGGAGACCTGGGTCCATATCCAGTACCGGACCGGGTGGGAGGAGAAATTCCTCAGCCTGCCGCCGGTGATGTGCCGGCAGGAATGACAGGACAGCGTGTACGCCCACAGCAGCAGCACGTTGGCGAGCATGATCAGGCTGCCGAGGCCGAACCCGAAGCTGCCGTCGGGGCCGCGGAACGCCTGGACCACGTCGTAGGTGTTCAGGACCGAGATCAGTATCACGACGTAGAAGAAGTAGCGGTGCAGGTTCTGCATGATGAGCGGGAAACGGGTCTCGCCCGAGTAGCTGGCGTGCGGCTCGCGTACCGCGCACGCGGCGGGCGCGCGCCAGAATGCCCGGTAGTAGGCCCTCCGGTAGTAGTAGCAGGTGAGCCGGAAGCCGAGCACGAAGGGCAACGACACCACCGCGTACGGAATGATCGACGGCACCCTGCCGAACCACTGGCCCAGGCTGCTTGACCCGGCGGCGCACGAGCCGCTGATGCAGGGCGAGTAGAACGGCGTCAGGTAGTGGTACCGCGGCACCCAGTACCACCGGCCGAGGAATACGTGCACGGTCGCGTAGGCGACCCAGATGGTCAGCAGCGTGGCCGTGATGGCCGGTGCCCGCCACCAGGGATCCTCGCGCAGCGTACGTTCGCTTATCTGCGCCCGGCTGTTGGCCGGCGCATCCACCGCCTGCGTCATCGTCGACGTCTCCGCCCTGGAACTGTCTGGATCCGCGCCGTCGGCCAGGTGCGCTTCGCTGACGCATGGCCGCGGCGGATGAACCCTATTCCCAAGGAATATCACCGCGGCGGCGCGGGGTGAGCCTACACGGGTGTGACTCTCACTACACCCCAGGCCGGGGGAAGCACGCCGAGGGAGGTGCGCAGGAAGTCATCGGCGAGCC
>Ga0302178_10001127_pt1 | contig 23127 bp, 20 predicted proteins | sample I_Palsa_E1_3_FD_198790 | JGI IMG/M metagenome (GOLD analysis project Ga0302178, IMG submission 198790) | Peat permafrost microbial communities from Stordalen Mire near Abisko, Sweden - I_Palsa_E1_3 | ecosystem: Environmental > Terrestrial > Soil > Palsa > Peat permafrost | place: Sweden... | reverse complement strand
TCCCGTGGAAATCGACAGCGTGTTTCAGCTCAAGCGATAACACCGACAGCTTAGTTCGTTCGCACCCGGGTTGGGGTTAAAGGGCGGTTCTGGTCGAGCTAACAGCATCAAGCCGACCAGCTACACCACTCCCCGCGCCAGCCAACGTCATCAAATAGACTTCTGAAACGGCGCTCCGGAATGCTCGCGCAGCTCATTAAAAACGATCTTCGGCCAAGCCTTCTTCGCGACATCGATTTCCGATACATGCGAAGCGAGATACGTCGGCGCATTCGACGCATCCAGTGCAATGCGGGCCGAATAGGCATCGGTAAAGCGGCGCAATTCAGCGGCGTCGTCGCACGTAACCCATCGCGACATGCGATACCGCGCCGGCATGATCCGCACATCGACTTTATATTCCGCCGATAACCGGTGCGACACCACTTCAAACTGAAGCTGCCCGACAGCGCCCAGAATGGTCGACCCACCCAGTACCGGACGGAAGACCTGGATCGCGCCTTCATCGCCGAGTTGCCGCAGCGCTTCACCAAGCTGCTTGGCCCGGATCGGATCGACCACTTCCACCGTCTGGAAGATTTCCGGTGCGAAGAACGGCAAGCCGACGAACTGCAACAGTTCGCCTTCAGTCAACGTATCGCCGAGGCTCAGCGTGCCATGATTCGGAATGCCGATGATATCGCCCGGGAATGCTTCACTCACCGTCTCACGGCGTTGCGACAGGAACGTCACCACGTTATTCGCACGGAATGTCTTGTTGGTACGCGTTACTTTCAGCGCCATGCCGCGCTCGAAATGTCCCGAGCACACGCGAATAAACGCCACGCGGTCGCGGTGCGCCAGATCCATGTTCGCCTGCACCTTGAACACCACGCCGGTAAAACGCGGCTCTTCCGGCAGCACCGGACGTTGCACGGACATGCGCATGGACGGCGGCGGCGCGAGCTCGACGAGTGCGTCGAGAATCTCTTTCACGCCGAAGTTGTTGATCGCCGATCCAAACAACACCGGCGACTGTTCGCCTGCCAGAAACGCAGCGCGATCAAACGCGGGCGTGGCGCCGGTGATCAAGTCGATTTCTTCTTTCGCACGCGCCCAGCTCGGGCCGAAACGACGCTCGCCGTCGGCGTCGTCGAGCGCACGCACGGTTTCCACCGCGCCGCCAGCGGTATCTTGACCAGCGCGGAATACTCGCACCTGATCGTGCGCGATGTCGTAGACGCCCTGGAATTCCTTGCCCATGCCAATAGGCCAGGTGAACGGCACAGCCGCCACGCCCAGGTGCTGTTCAATTTCATCAAGCAAATCGAGCGGTTGACGCACTTCCCGGTCGAGCTTGTTGATGAACGTGAGGATTGGCGTACGGCGGCTGCGGCAGACTTCGAGCAGCTTGAGCGTCTGCGCTTCAACGCCGTTGGCGCCGTCGATCACCATCACGGCGGCATCCACCGCCGTCAGCACGCGATACGTATCTTCGGAGAAGTCTTCGTGTCCCGGCGTATCGAGCAGGTTGATGACGCAATCGCCGTATTCGAACTGCATGACCGAGCTCGCGACCGAAATGCCGCGCTGCTTTTCGATTTCCATCCAGTCCGAGGTCGCATAGCGGCTGCTCTTGCGCCCCTTCACGGTGCCTGCAATCTGGATCGCGCCCGAAAACAGCAGCAGTTTTTCGGTCAGCGTGGTCTTGCCCGCGTCAGGGTGGGAAATGACCGCGAAGGTGCGGCGCCGTTTGAGTTCGGAGAGTGACATCAGTACTGGAAAGAGCTGTGGGGTTAAGCATTCGGGCGGTGGGTGGCCCGAAAAATGGCCCGAAAAAGCCGCGTGGTGTGGATGATACACGAGGGGGGGTGTGCTCGTGCCGGGGACGGCTTGCCAGTACAAACCAAACGGAAACGAAAAAAGCCCCGGTTGGATCGGGGCTCTTCTCGAAAACGCTACAACTTAAAGCTGATAAAGCTCAACAAGCTTAGGGCTTGGCTGCCGACGACGGGATTGCCGTAGCCGATGCTGCGTGCTTGTGATGCTTCTTGTGATGATGCTTCTTGTGCGTGGCGCTAGCCGGTGCTGCATCGGCAGCCGTCGCAGCCGGAGCAACGGCAGGTGCCGGAGCCGGTGCCGAAGCTTGTGCGAATGCGCCAGCGGAGAACAAAGCGACGAGCGTCGCGGCAACGAGTTGCTTTTTCATGGCAATGAGATCCTTGAGGTTGATGTCGAGGTTGATATCGACAACGCGGCGACGACGTCGCGTGTACCCGTTTAACGCCTCACTCGCGAAGTGTGTTGACACGAACTCAAAGAAAAACTGAGCGCAGCCACACAATTTTCCCGTACAAAGAATTCCTTCGGTTAGCGCACAAAGTGGCACCCTGTCCCCCGTTTATGTCGCTGCATGAAATCAGCCGTCAACACATAACGTTGTTTAACAATTGAGGGTGCCGTCGACTCGATCCGCGTTTCACAGCCTTCAAACCGGCGAGGTCGAATCTGCATCGGCGACGGCTACGGGCGTCTCGATCCTGCCTCGCTGCCCGAGCCAGATCCATACCATTCCTGCGAGCAGTGCGCAGACGGCCATCACACCGCTCATCGAAAAAATGCCGAGTACAGGAAACAGCAGCGCAACGATTGAACTCGACGCCGCCCCGCACAGCATCTGTATAGATGTCAGCAGGCCGCCCGCCACGCCCGCCAACGCCGGAATGGGATCGAGCGCGCCGCGTGCGGCACTGGGCGCCGCGAGCCCGAAGCAAAAAGTGCTCGCCACGAGCAAGGGCATGATGGTGAGCAACGAAGCCTGATGCAACACGCTGAGCGCAATCAACCCGAGGGTCGCGGCGAGCGTCATGCAAATAGCGGTGGCGAGAATGCGCCGCGATTCGAAACCGCGCGCGGCTATCAATCCGTTGAGCGTTGCACCCGCGACAATACCCGCGCCGGTCATCGCGAACATAGCGGCATAGATGATCGGCCGGACATGCAGGACGTGCAGCAGCACGAGCGGCGAACCCGCCACGTACGCGAACATCCAGCCGAACCCGAAACCGTTGATAAGAATATGCCCCAGCACCACGCGATGTGTCAGCGCGTGCCGATATCCATCGCGCAGCCCGGACACGGCGAAGCTGCCGCTGCGCTGCGGCGCCGATTCCGTGAGGCCGGCCCACGTGGCAAGCGCGGCCAGCAGTCCGCAGACCGCCATGACGCCGTATATCCCGCGCCATTCAATCGCCGCCAGCAATCCAACGCCAATAGAGGGCGCAACAATCGGCGCGACGTTCGCGACCACGGTGATGGCCGCGAGCCGGTGCTGCATCGCGTTGCCTTCGAACAGGTCGCGGACGATCGCCAGCGCCACGGTCATCCCCGCGCCCGCCCCAATGCCCTGCACGAGTCGCGCGCCCAGCAATACGGCGATGCCCGGCGCCAGCGCCGAAACAATCCCACCCACGGTGAACAATGCAAGGCCGAGCAGCAGCGTAGGCTTGCGGCCCCGTGCGTCCGACAGTGGGCCGTAGACGATCGGGCCAACCGCGAAACCCGCCATGAAGAGACTCAGCGTAAGCCCGGCCTGACTCGCGCTCGCGTGCAACGTGTTTGCAATATTGCCAAGCGCGGGCAACGCCATATCAATGGAAATGGGCGGCAATGCAGCCAGCGCGCCCAGGAAAACAGCGAACAGGACCGATTGCGGCGCGAGTCGCCAGCGTTGCATCGCGTCAGCTCCGCTTTGCTTGCGGTGTCAGCACCACGCGGCCTTTCGTCCCCTCCGCCACTGCCCGGTAGGCGGCTTGCGCATCCTCCAGCGCGAAGGTTTGCGCGATGACCGGCGGTTTGTAGCTGCCGTCTTCGAAGCCGGGACGCAGCGCTTCCAGCATCTGCGCGGACGCGACCAGATCGCGCTTCAATGTATCGATGCCAATCAGGCGGCTCTCGTTGTGATAGAAATCCGCGAGGTTGAAGGTGACTTCGCGACGATCCGACGCCGATATCTCCACCAGCCGTCCGCCTACCTTCAGCATGTGCAAGGCCGTTTCGAACATTGATCCGCCGACGGTATCGAATACGACAGCCGCGCCGCCGTTTGTCGCTTCACGAATGCGTGCGATGGCATCGGGGGCTTGCGAGTCCACCATTGCATCGACGTAGGGACTCGTCACGGTCGCCCCGCGCGCCACGCCCACCACTTTCGCGCCGATACGTCTCGCGATCTGCGACGCCGCCCCGCCCACGCCGCCCAGCCCGATGATCACGATGCTCTCGCCAGCCTGCAACTGGGCGGCTTCCACCACGGCGCACCACGCGGTGATGAAATTCACGCCGATCGCCGATGCCTCCTCGAACGTCAGATTGACCGGCTTGCGACGCAGGCTCGCAACGGGCACCACGACCTGTTCGGCATGCGTGCCGTCTCGCGTGAAACCCGCATCGCCGCCCGATCCCCACACCTGAGCGCCCAGCCACTCGGCGGGACCGGCGATGACCACGCCCGAATAGTCGCGCCCGGGCGTACGCGGCAGCGTCGTCTGGCTCATGCGCCCTTGCACGTTCTTTACGTCGCTCGGATTGATCGATGCCGCGAAGATCTGTACGACGGCTTCATTACCGGTCGGCGCAGGCACAGGCAAATCGCTGGTGAAAAGAACCGACGGATCGCCGTGTTGGTTGAAGCGCAGTGCTTTCATGATGATTTCTCCGTTGTCATGTCCGCATTATTGCCGCGCCCGCCCGTGGCGAAAAGGCATCCGTCCGCATAGAATCGTTGCATTAGGTGGAAAGATGAAGTGAAAAGATGGACCTGATCGATGCCCGATGAAATCAACGACCTGCGCCTGTTCGCGCAGATGGTGGACGCCGGCAGCCTCTCGGCGGCGGCACGCCGAACCGACGGATCGACCGCCGCCATGAGCCGGCGGCTGGCTGCGCTGGAAAAGCGTTTGGGCGTGCGCCTCGTCACGCGGACGTCGCGGCGCTTCGACCTGACGGTGGAAGGGGCACTGTTTCATGAGCGCGCAGTCGCCATCCTGCACGCGGTGGACGACGCCGAGGCCGAGATCAGCGCTCAGGCGCGCGTGCCGCAGGGTTTGTTGTGCATCGGCGCGCCGTCGGAGATTGGGCGCAAGCAGATTGCGCCGCTGATCGAAGCATTCTCGGACCGGTATCCAGAGGTCGAGGTGCGGCTGGTGCTGTCCGATATCGGACTGGATGTGATCGACGACAATCTCGACGTGGCGTTGCGCATCGGCTTGCCTGCGGATACCGGCGTGATCGCGAAGAAACTATTGTCAAGCCGACGCATTGTGTGCGCGGCGCCAGCGTATCTGGCGCGGCACGGCACGCCGCAAACGCTCGCCGATCTTGCCGTGCACGATTGCCTGCGGCTCGTGCGCGGGCAGCGCGTATTCGACAGATGGTTATTCGTGGAAGTTGGCAGGCGCCGTGAGATTCAGGTGCGCGGCACGCTTTCGACCGCGAGCGGCGAAGTGCTCCACGACTGGGCGCTCAAAGGCCGCGGCCTTGCGCTGAAGGCGCTGTGGGATATAGAAAGCGATTTGAGCGCGGGCAAGCTGATTGAGTGCCTTGCGCCCTATCACTGCGATGAAATCGAGTTATATGCGGTATTTGCGAACCGGCGACATTTGTCGCCGCGAGTGCGGGTCTTTCTTGATTTCGTACAAGAAGCACTCGGCGAGGCAGCACTTGACCAGAAGCGTTCGGCTACAAAGATAAGCACGCTTTAGACCTCAGCTGGAGTGCTTTCTGCGTATGTTAGCTGGAAGCCAGCGGCATCCACGGGTCATTGCCGGTCGCCGGATACATGAGCGAAACCTCTTTGCTCACGCGAACGATTTCATGGATGTTATCCCTGAAGTTCGGGCTCTTTTCATAGCTGATAAAGCCAGCGTCCGCAACGGCGGACATGGTCAGCAACGCGAAAGCGATGCGCTCGACAATCATAAAGCGGCGGGACATTTCCAAACTTCCTCGAGTCTTTCAATTTGGGAATTATAAGGGTTTTTACCTATCCTTGACCAGCCGAAATTGGGGCTGGTGACGGAAAACGACACCATCCGACGCACTGCTTAGGGAAATATTGCCTCTTTTCATCACACGAAAAGCTGGCTTTAATTCGTCGCTGTATTGTCGATGTCTTATCGCTGCGTTGCCGTTGAACACGATTACGAAGGGGTATTTACCGCTTATGGCAATGGAAGCCGAGCACCGCGCCATCGCGCAATTCCCGCCAGAGGGCTTGAAAACGGAGCGTGTCGTGCTGCGTCCGGCCAACAGTCAATACACCGGCGCGCTGCTGATCTACCGACTCGCCAATCGCGCGCACCTCGACCGTTGGGAGCCGCTGCGAGAAGACTCCTTTTTCACCATGCAAGCCGCGAACGAACGCATGGCATTGATGGAAAACGCGATGTCCGCCGGCACCGCGCTGCATCTGCTGATTTTCTCAAGCGAACGGCGCCATGTGCTGATTGGCGACTGTCACTTTACGAACATCGTGCGGGGACCGCTCCAGGCATGTCATCTCGGCTATTCGATTGACCAGCGTTACGAGGGGCGCGGGTTGATGCGCGAGGCGCTCGCTGCAGCGCTGGGCTTTATCTTCGATGCGTACCGGCTGCACCGTGTCGTGGCGAGTTACCGGCCGGAGAACGATCGCAGCGGGCGCCTGCTGGCCAGCCTCGGATTCGAGCATGAAGGACTGGCCAAGGCGTATCTCAAGATCGACGGGCAATGGGCGGATCACGTGCTGACCTCGCTGGTGAATCCGAAAGATTGAGTGGTCAGACGCGGCGCAGCGCCAGCTTCGTCGATCAACTATGCCCAAATGCCCGTAACACGTCGCGCGCGCTCCGCGATCCGCCTGCTCGTGCTCATCGCGAGCATCGACCATGAAATCCGGAGCGATCGTAAGCCAATTCATCGGGGATACGGATAGCCTGGCAATCCCCGATCCGAAAGGTTTTTGTGGTGTGTCTATCGACCATTATTTGTTTGTGCCGTGTGATTTACGCTGCTTCGTCGGATACCCGCACCAGCACCTTGCCGAAATTGCGGCCGTCGATCATGTCGATGAACGCTTGCGGCGCGTTCTCCAACCCCACGGTGACATCCTCCAGATGCTTCACCTGACCCGCACGCAAAAAACCGCCGACATCGCGCAGGAAAGCGTCCCGATACTCAGGCAGGAACCCATAGTTGATATAACCGCGCACCGTCAGGCTGCGCGTCAGAATCGCGCGCATGGTCGAGGCAAGGCCATCATCGGCGTCAGCATTGTTGCCCGACGTTTGCGCCATCAATCCGCAGACGGGCACGCGGCCGTACTGATTGAGCAAAGGCAGCACAGCCTTCCACACCGCCCCGCCAATGTTCTCGAAATACACGTCGATACCCTTGGGACATGCATTCGCCAATTGATCGGCGAAGTCAGGCGTGCGATGGTCAATGGCGGCATCGAAGCCGAGTTCGTCCACCACATAGCTGCACTTCTTCGCACCGCCGGCGATGCCCACGACCCGGGCGCCGGCGATCTTGCCGAGTTGACCCACGAGCGAGCCCACCGGGCCGCTTGCCGCACCGACCACCACCGTCTCGCCGCTCTTCGGCTTGCCGATCGCCGCCATGCCGGCATATGCGGTGAAGCCCGGCATGCCAAGCACGCCGAGATAAGCGCGCGTTGCAATACCGTCTGCGGATAATGGGCTCAGGTCGCGGGCATCGGCTACCGCGTGGCTGACCCAGCCCGCGCTTACGAGTACCTGGGCGCCGGGCGGAAGTGTTGCGTCGTTTGATTCGATTACCGTCGCCACGCTCTCGCCCGGCATCGCCTCGCCGATCTGCGTGGGTTTCGCGTATGAACGCGCATCGTTCATGCGGCCGCGCATGTACGGATCGAGCGATAGATAATCGATGCGCAGCAGCACCTGGCCTTCGCCCGGCACGGGCATAGGCACTTCTTCGAGGCGGAAATCAGAGAGCGCGGCGCGGCCGCCGGCGGGACGCGAGGCCAACACGATTTGTCGAGCGGTAGCTGATGTCATGCGGTTTCTCCAGGATGCATCGTGGGGAAACTGAGCATATACGCGCTTGCGCAATCGCGCTTTGACGCACGGTTCGAAACGGATGATTCGCTTACATTCGCTTAATGTGTTTAAGCACGCGACGCGATGAACGCATCAATTTCCGCCGCATCCGGCGACGTCGCGGGTCCGTAGCGCGTCACGGCAATAGCCGCAGCGGCGTTCGCGCGACGAGCCGCCGTTCGTGCATCCGCACCGGTCGCCAGCGTGGCCAGGAACACGCCGGCATGAGCATCGCCGGCACCGTTGCTGTCGACCGCTTTCACCGCGAAGCCCGGCACATGGTCGCGTGTTTCGCCCACGCGCAGGTGACAGCCGGAGGCGCTATCGCGCACGATGGCGAGCGCGCCGGTTCTTAACCGCGCGATGATCGAGTCGAATGCTGCATCGAAATTGTCGGTATTGGCGAAGCGCAGCGCCTCTACCCGGTTGCTCGTCCAGATTGATACGACGGCCAGCATGCGCGCAAGCAACGTTGCATCGATAGCGTCGACAAGCGGTCCCGGATCAAAAGCCACGCGGGTTTCAGAAGGCAGATGCTCAAGCCAATCGACAAGCACAGCGCCCTTCTCCGCAAGCATCAGGCTATAACCGCTGACATAAACTATGTCGTGCGCGCTCACCGAGAGCGCGTCAAGCACGTGCCGCTCGAGCACGCTTTCCGCGCCCATGTGCGAGACGAACGTGCGCTCGGCGGATGCATCGACAATGGCAACGCACAAGCCGGTGTCCCGGTCCACGACTTCCGGCCCGGCAATCTCCACGCCTTCCAGGGCTAACACCTGACGCGCCATGTCACCGAAACGGCCATGCCCATGACCGCCCGGATACACCACGCGCATGCCGCTGCGACGCGCTGCGGCCATCACGTTGAAACCACCGCCCACTTCGAAGCTTGCGTTGTGCGCGAGCACGTCGCCGCCGGGCGCGGGCAGCGTATCGATCTGCATGACCAGATCGACGATCACCTGCCCGGTATGAATCAATCTCGATGCCTGCCGTGAGTCTGCTTGGGTCATGCTGTCTTCCAACGTTTAGCCGTACCGCGCGCGCCGCCAAGAAGCGCATACACGCCTGCTGCCACCACGAACGTCACGATCCATCCGAGGCCATTGCGTCCAAACCAGGAGTCCGCGAATATGCCGTGGATCGCACCCGTCGAGATGAAACAAAAACCAAGCACGATCGCCAGCGCCCACGCGCCGAATGCACGCCATTCAACGCCGCCTTTGTACCAGTACGCGCTGCGCGGGGAGACATCGAGCAAGTCGGTCGGTGAGTATTCCTGGCGATGGATCAGATCCACCACGAAGATACCGACCCACGCCGTGATAGGAACCGCGAGCAGCGAGATGAAGCCGATGAACGGACCGTAGAAGCTCCCGGCGATCAGCATGAAGTAGATCGAGCCAGCAAAGATCACCACGACGTCGACCACTACCGCCTGCACGCGTTTCACCTTCAGGCCAAGCGTGAGTGTCGTCAAACCTGCCGAATACACGGACAGATAATTGGACAGCAACAAACCGCCGAATGCCGTGACCAGGTAGGGAATAGCCATCCACGTAGGCAACATTTCGCGGATCGCGGCGATGGGGTCCGTGGCCGACGCGAGATGATCGTTGCCCACTGACAGCAGCGCGCCAAGCGTGACGAGAAGGATCAGCGGAATGCCCGCGCCGAACGCAGCCGACGCCACCAGCGCCGGACCCTTCACCGTAGGCGCCTGATAGCGCGACATATCGGCGCCTGCGTTAGCCCAGCCAATCCCCGTACCCGCTGCAATCGTGCCAATTCCGATGACGACGGCGCTCAACGGCGCAGGCGCTGCATTGAAAACAGCATGCCAGTCGATCGCCGTCGCGAGAAAGCCAGCCACCAGCAAGTTGAGCACGCCGAAGACATAGGTGGACCATTTCTGGATCACGAGCAGCGTAGCGTGGCCGAGCCCCGACACGATCATCGTCAGCACCACGAACACGGCGATGAACACAAGCGTCATCACCGGCGCGTTCTTGGCTTGCGCGGGCGTGCCGAACACAATGGTTGCGAGCGACAGCAGCACGTATGCGGCGGTGGTCGTATTGACCGTCTCCCAGCCGAGCCGCGACAACAGCGAGACAATGGTCGGCCCAATGTTGCCGCGCACGCCGAAGATCGCACGCGAAAGCGTGAGACTCGGCGCATGCCCGCGCCGCCCCGCGATCGAGATCACGCCGACGATCGCAAACGACCCCGCCGCACCGATTACCGCGACAAGCGCCGCCTGCCAGATAGCGAGATGCTGGAAAGCGACCAGCGTCGCGCCGAGCGGCAGTCCAAGAATGCTGATGTTGGCGGCAAACCAGACCCAGAAAAGCTGCAGCGGATGTCCATGACATTCGCCTTCCGGTACAGGTTCGATACCACGCGTCTCGACTTTACGAGCGCTGTTTGACGTGCGTGACGAAGCCATCTGAGTCTGATCTCCAGATTAAAGGGTACTGCAGGGGACCGCGAAAAGTGCGTTAAAGCGCGTTAGAGCGGGTCAGGCAGCCGCGGCGCGCAGTCCAAGCAAACGCTCGACGAGTGGCTCGAGATCGAGTGAGTTCACGCGCCGAATGGTCTCGATGGGATCCGCCGGCAGCGCCTCGTAACCCGCGCACGCGCCGAGGATCGCACCGAGCATGGCGGCGATCGTGTCGGTGTCGCCGCCCAGGCTCGCTGCAGCCCCCAAGGCGGCTTCGATCGTGCTACCTCGACTATCCAGATCAAAAGCCAGCGCGAACGTTGCCACAACCGATTCCTGCGACGCCACCGACGTCCCGATCACGTCATAGATCGTGTCCGCCACGTCGCTCCCGGCGCAGTTGCGCATCAGCTCGCGTGCATGGCGGATGCGCGGCGCAATGCGCCCGCCCGCAACCCAGAATCCACGGCTCTCGGCGGCCTCGGCCATCGAAATGCCGGCTTCCAGCGCTTCAACCAGGCTCGCGCCGTTCAGTCCGGCCGATACCGCCGCAGCCACCGCCGCCGCGCTCGAAATGCCAAGCGTGGTGTTGTGCGTCACGACACATGACTGCACGACGGCATCGATAAACAGGTCATGGCGACGCAGGTCAAACGCAATCCCGACGGGCGTCACGCGCATGGCCGCGCCGTTGGTCGTACCGAAACGACCCGTGCGCAGCGGATCTTCACCGGCGGCAATCCGCACGATGGCCTGTTTCGTCGATGGTCCGAGCAAGTCGAGCGAACCGCGCGCCTTCATGGACGCTTCCCACTCGATCAACGCATGCGCAAACGCCATCGGTTCGATCTTGCCGTGGCCGTCGGCCAGTAAATGCGCAACGAGGACCGCTTGTTCCGTGTCATCTGTGATGGAGCCAGCCCGAAGACCTGGCGCGATCGGTTGATCCGCAAACGCGTTTTCCAGTTTGTCGATCCGTCCGAACTGCTCGACGATGCGCTCGCGGCTCAGTGACTGGGTCGGCATGCCGAACGCGTCGCCGAGTGCGAGACCGTAGAAGGCGCCGCGTGCGCGATCCGCCAACGTGGGGTGATTCAAAAGCAAAGACGAAGACATCAGAATTCCAGGTGTAGTGCAAAAAAAGTCGGGTCCAGCAAGCTCACGACATACTCGATAATCCGTTCATCCCGGTCCCGTGTGAGCCGTCGCGAACGCAGGAACGAGGTGCCGGCGCGACGCTTGAGCAGGCGTGCATCGGCCGCTTCCAGACCGACCACTTCGGCCCACTGCTCGCCGTGATGCGGCACCATGCCGTGCTCGATCAACGTGCGGTTCAGCGAGCCGCCTACCAGCCCTTCCAGCGGCAAAGCCGCGAGGTCGTCGTTGAACGGCAGGCGGCTGCGCTCGAGCGAAATGCACTGCGCGTCGGCGTCGGCGCCGATCACGCGCATCCGGTCGATCGCCACGAAGGCGGTGCGCTCAAGCTTCAGCTCCTGCGCAAGCGTCTCGTCTTCGATCAGCGCAATCTGCAGCAAACGGGTCTGCGCGCCGCCCGCTTTTTCTATCGCGGTGGTCCAGCCGAGCGCGCCGTCTATCGCCTGACCGTTGAACGTCACGAACGAACCGATACCGCCCTTGCGCGTGATCAAACCGCCGCTGGTCAGCAGGTCGAGCCCCTTGCGAACAGTGTTACGGCTGACCGCGAAGCGCTCGACCAATTCGTTCTCGCTTTCCAGTTGCTGCCCGAATGGCAGACGCCCGGTGAGGATGTCCTGCTCGATCGTGGCGGCAACCATATGTGCCTTCGAGCGCCCGACCTCTGCGGTTTTTACTGCTCGTTTAACCATGGTGTGACTCCTGTGCCGATGAGTTCTGGAAGTCCAGTCTCTGCAAAAGCACAAGTATGCACATGTTTTGCTAAAAAGCGGTGCACGAAACCTGATTGAAAGCGACAGGGGCGCGCGCTGCCATAGTCCTTGATGCTTGTTCCTTTTATGAACCTTTAAAAAGAACATGTAGGAACATGTACAGAATTTAAGACGTCATATTGCGATGGTCAAGCGGGAATTGATGAGGGGAAACCCTTGGGGTTGCGCCAGATGGTTGTCGGGCAACGAAGTGCGCGGCAGGCGGGTGCCAAGGAAAGGGCCGGTCTCGGCTCCTTCCCTTTTTTAGGACCGTGCTTTGGCCGGCGTCCGGCCCATCTCACGCAAACGGTCGATACCCTCGTGTATGGCGAAGGTGTTTTGCGTTCCGTCCCGAAGTCGCAGCGACACCGTTTCGTCGCGCAGATCGCGGGCGCCCACCGTGATAAATACGGGGATTCGCTGTTCGCGTGCATCGACGATCTTTCGTTCAAGCCGTTCAGGCCTGTCGTCGAACACCGCCCTTAAGTCCGCTTCGTCCAGCAAGTCCATCACGCGTTGTCCATAGCCCGCGCTCGCATCGGACACCGTCGCGACCGTCACCTGATCGGGCGAAAGCCACAGGGGCAGCCAACCTTCGTGGTGTTCAAGGAGCATGGCAATAAACCGCTCCATGCTGCCCAGGACCGCGTGATGAATCATCACCGGGCGAAGGTGTTCGTTCTCGAACGAGACGAAGCTTGCATCGAGACGATCCGGCAAGACGAAATCAAGCTGGATCGTGCCGCATTGCCAGCTGCGCTCCCGGCTATCCGTAAGATGGAACTCAAGCTTCGGGCCATAGAAAGCCCCTTCTCCCGGACGCACATCGAACGTCAGGCCGGCGCAAGCCGCGGCCTTCGCCAGCGCCTCCTCCGCCCGATCCCAGAGCGCATCATCGCCTGCCCGCTGATCCGGACGCGTAGCCAGTTGCACGCGGAACGTCGAGAAGCCAAGGTCTGCATAGACCACTCGAAGCAAGTCGCAAAACCGCCCGACCTCGACTTCCACCTGATCTTCCGTGCAGAAGACATGGGCGTCGTCTTGCGTGAAAGCACGCGTGCGTTTCAACCCCTCAAGCGACCCCGAAGGCTCGTCGCGATGGCACGCGCCAAACTCGTTGTATCGGATCGGCAGGTCGCGATAAGAACGAATACGTTGATTGAAAATCTGCATATGACACGGACAGCTCATGGGTTTCAGGCAATAAGGCTGGTTTTCATGAGCTTCATCCTGACTGCCGTTCACCGAATACATGCCGGCCTGAAATTTCTCCCAATGCCCGCTGCGCTCCCAAAGCGAACGCGCCAGCAGTTGCGGCGTACGCACTTCGCGAAACCCCGCGCCTCGCATTCGACGCCGGATGTAATCCTCCACTACGCGATAAAGCTCCCACCCACGCGGATGCCAGAACACCATTCCGGGTCCTTCGTCCTGCTGATGGAACAGGTCGAGCTTGTTGCCTAACTGCCGATGATCGATATTGTCCACAATGCTCTCCGTTAAGTTCAAGGGCCGTAACGGACGTGGTGGGCTGCACAATGCAAAAGGCCCCGTCCGTTTCCGGCGGGGCCTTCTGAAAAACGTACCTCGATACTTTATCGCGCACGGCCTCCAGACGACCCGCCTGAGAAGGTGGTCGTGGTGGTTGTGGTAGTTGCGGTCGTGAGGGCGAAGAAGTGTGAGTTCATGGTGCAAACAATAAAGGGCTTTAGGGTCCGCCGTCAACATCGTTATTGAAGAGCGGTGAATCGCCAAGCGACGCGAACCCGGACGTTTGAAAACACGTACCCGGTTCGTGCCGGCTTATATGCCGAGCTTATCTGCTACGTCAAGCCAGCACCGTCACTGGCGCAACCGCAGCCGGATCGCTGATACTCGGTCGACCGTTTTCAACGTGACCAGCCAGACGACGCAAGAACGTGGGATCGTCGTTGCTGGTGACGCTCAGGTCGTACCAGTGATGACTCGCGGCCAGAACCCACGACTCTCCCATCGACCCCAGCGACGTCACTAATACTTGACGCGGCTGTGCACCGTAGGCGTTATCGACCACCGATAAGCGCGCAATGCCGCGGCCCCGGTTCGTGAACTTCAGGGACACATTGCCGTTCGCGACATCGTATTGGGCCGCCAATTCGGGATCAGCCGGCGGATTGGTCGCACTACCGCTACCCGGCGGCGTCAACGTACCGGCAAACTCGCGTACGAACCCGTTCGGACCATAGACCGTGAACGCATAGATGCCCGCCGTCCTGTTGATGTCGAAGCTGTCGCGCAAGGTCTTGCCCGCTTCGACCGTATAGCGCCACGGGCCATCGGTGCGGTTCGATGAATAGACATAGAAGTGCGCGCCCTGCGAACCGGTATTGGCGAAATGAAGCGTCAGCTGCTTGTTGCCCCCGTCGAGACTGCTTTGTACATACAGCTCGTACGGCAGCGCACGGGCGAAGCGTGTACCGGGTTCCTGCGGATCGATCACGCCCGGCACCGCCGGCACCGTGGGCGCGGGTTGCGTGGCGCATTGATTATCCGCAATCGTCTTGTAGTTGCTGGTGTCGGGCAGCACCGGCATCTGCGCATCGGGCGTGCGGAAATCGAAGGCCGTGGTCAGGTCGCCACAAACCGCGCGACGCCACGGCGTAATGTTCGGCTCCATCACCCCAAAGCGCGTTTCAATAAAACGAATCACCGACGTGTGATCGAACACTTGCGAGCAAACAAAACCTCCCTTGGTCCAGGGCGAAACAACTGTCATGGGCACGCGCGGGCCGAGGCCGTACGGCAGGCCGTCGGCGGTGTAGCTGCCGCCGCGTCCCGGATTGACAACCGTGTGCAGTTCGCCCTCGGTTGTCACCGTCGACAAACCTTGCGCCCGCGACATGGGCGGCTGCGGCGGCACGAGGTGATCGAAGAAACCATCGTTCTCGTCGTACATGATGAACAGCACCGTCTTGCTCCAGACTTCCGGATTGGACGTCAGCGCATCCAGAATCTGCGACGTATATTCCGCACCATACGCCGGCGTGTATTTCGGATGCTCCGAGTACGCTGCGGGCGGACACAACCACGATACTTGCGGCAATTTATTCGCCAGCACGTCGGCTTTCAGGTCGTCGATCGTACGCACGGCGTTCGCGCGCAACTGTAGTGAAGAGCCCTGCGGCGCATTGATGATATTCGCAAAGTTCTGCAGCACGTTGGTGCCGTAATTGCCATTCAGCGGGTCGGCGCCAGTCAGGCCTTGCTGATAGATCTGCCACGAGATACCGGCAGCTTCCAGACGTTCCGGATAGGTCGTCCACGAGAGCAGCTGATACTGCGGCGGACCGTCGCCATCCACAAAATCGTTATTGTCGAGCAGCGGGCCACCTTGCGTGCCGGTCGGATCGACCATGCCCGTCATGAGGTAGGCGCGGTTTGGATGCGTCGGGCCGGGCAGCGAGCAGAAGTAGGCATCGCAGACGGTGAAGGCATCGGCGAGCGCGTAGTGAAACGGAATGTCGCTGCGCAGGTGATAACCCATCGTCATGTCCGTCTTGTACGCGGGCCACTGGTCGTAACGACCGTTATTGATCGCATAGTGCGTCGGGTACCACGAGTGATCGAGATCGCCGATGCATTGCGCGCTGGTCGTCAGTGTATTCAGGTGAAACGGAAGCACCGGTTTCGTCGGATCTTCATTCGACGGCTGGAACCATACCGGCTGCCCGCTGGGTAATGGGATCGGGAAGCGGTCGTTGTACCCCCGCACGCCCCGCATGTGGCCCATGTAGTGATCGAAGGAACGGTTTTCCTGCATGAACACAACAATGTGCTCGACATCATTGATCGATCCGGTGCGCCGTGACGCCGGAATGGCAAGCGCTTTGCGAATCGATTCGGGGAATACCGTCAGCGCGGCAGCGGCGCCGGCTGAAGTAGCAACGGTCTGCAAGAAGCGGCGGCGACTATTCAATGTCATTTTGATTCACCTCGTGGCGTCATGATAGGTGCGGCAATGGCGTCCCGCTCGAAAGACTCGATCAGGATGGGGATTTTTATTCACTGGAGAGCGTCGCTCAGGGCGTCATTCGGACGTGTCAGGCGCGGAGTGAAGGACAGGTGCAACCTGCTGCGCGTCCGCCGCGAGGCTTGCCTGAGCGGCAGCAATGGGACTGCTCGCGGCCTGGCTATCGGTTGGTGCCGCCAGCACAAGCGGCTCGACCGCGCTGGCTGGCAACGATGTATTGGCAGAAGCTCGAGTGGCGCTGGCGCTTGCCTGATCGTCTGGTCCGCAGGCGGTAAGCGCCAGCGTTGCTAAAGCGAATAACGCGGTTCGTCTCATGATGTCTCCGCTTGTGGGGGATACGCGCAAACGTTTCCGTTGCATCGCGGACGCCAGTCTGAAGACGCTTCAAGAAAATTTTGTGAAATATCTGGTAAGGGCCGAGAAAGCGGGCCAATGCGCCAAATACTGTCAATTTGCTTACGTATTGCATATTGGGAAATCAGAAACTAGTTGCATAGCGAATCATTTTCTCCTAGAGTATGTTCATGTTCGATCACTGCATTTACTTCAACACAACGGCACTTGCGCGAAGCCTCGAGCGCGAGTGGGCGAACGCGTATAAGGCGTTTGGCCTGACGCCGCCGCAGGGATTCATGCTGCGTGCGGTGCTGGCGAAGCCCGGCATCGTGCAAAGCGAGTTGGCCTATGAACTCGCCATCTCACGGTCCACTGCAACGCGGACGCTGGACGGTTTGCAGAAGTTGATGTTTATCGAACGCCGGCTTACCGCATCCGACGGACGTGAGACCGCGATTCATCCTACTGGCGAAGCGTTGCAAATCAAGGATTCGTTGAACGCTGCAAGTGCCGCGGTCACCAAACGTTTGAAGGCTGAACTCGGTGAGGAACGCTTTGCGACTACAGTCGCAAGCGTGAAAGATGCACGGTCGAGCCTCGACTGATTTTTTTTCCTAAATAGTTGTATAGCGAACTAATTGGAGATGGAAAATGCCGATTCTAAACGTGAAGGTAAGCATTGAAAAATCACCCGAGGCCGTTGCGGCCATATCGGACATGTTGCTTGAACTGACCTCCAGTATCCTGGGCAAGAAGCGGGAGGTGACGGCGATCGCCATTCAGTTCATCGACCCGGATAGCTGGGTGATCGGTGGCCGGCTGTTAAGCGAGCAGAAAAAATCCAGCTTCTATTTCGATATCAAGATCACCGACGAAACGAATACGAAGGACGAGAAAGCACGGTATATCTCAGCTGTTTATGAAGGGTTCGGCCGGATATTGGGTGATCTGCATGAAGAGAGCTATATCCATGTTGAAGATGTCAGGGCGGCCTCGTACGGGTACGGCGGGCGCACGCAGGAGTACCGCTACCATCACTGAATCTTTCGCTCGTACCGGTGGACAACTGGCTCTGCCGGCGTTGCGCCGGTGTTCTGCCAGCGCGAGCGAAACATCATCGATGCCCCGCAGGTGTCGTCACGTCACCCTCGGAACCTTCCGCAAACGGGTGCAAACCCGGTTCATAGAACAGTGCAAACAACTCCGATTGCGAGCCAATGCCGAGCTTGGAATAAATATGTTTCTTGTGTGCGCGGACCGTCTCGAACGAAATGGTCAGTTTCTCCGCAATCGCACGCGATGAGAACCCGCTCAGCGACAACATGGCGACTTCAATCTCGCGTGCCGTCAATGCGCCGCGCCCGCTCTTCTCGGTGAGCATGCCGAACCGAGCAGGCAGGTCATGCTGCCCGCCCTCTGCAGCTTCGGACGCCCCCGGCACCGCGCCAAAATTTTCATATCGCAAGCGCTGCTGCATTAACGCAAGAACCCACGGCGAGAACAACGTCAGCAATGCGACTTCACGCTCGTCATAACGGCGCATATTGCCGAGTGAAAATCCCATGGTGTAATTGGCGTCGATCAAGACATTGAAGTGCACTTCGTCGCCAACAATGTTCTTTCTGAAGTAGCGTTGGTAGTACTCCGTCATCTTGAAGTTATCGGGCGCGACATCGGCAAGCGTGTAGAAACCGGAGACGCGCTGCTCAAATGCCGCCAGATAGAACGGATCGAGTTGGTAAAGCGCTGCCAGATAATCCTGGAACAGCAGGTCGATCTTGCCGTCGGGCAACGCCTGTTCCGCGCAGACCAGCGGCGGTCCATTGCGGGCGAAACGCAGCGCGACCCAACTATCGAAGCTGATATGCCGCTCGAGCACCCGAGTGAGGCGAGCCCAGAAATGCGGCCCGTCCAGTGCGTCGATGGCTGAACCGATCTCTCTATGGAACGCGAGATCATGCCATTGGAACTCCATCGTCTCCTCCGGTAAGGGTAACCCTGGTGGGTAATTTCTGGACAAAAATAATGCCTTGATAATAGTCCGGACGAAAACGTGGGCACCCGAATAATGCCCTTGAAAGGTATCTGGAAGGAGACGGATTTAATGCACGCAGAACTCGCACAACTCGCGCTGATCGACGGCGATGTCGGGCACAACACGCGCAAGGTCATCGAAACAATCGGCCGCGCCGATGTCCCCGGAGGCACGAAGCTGATCGTATTCCCCGAAGCAACACTGTCCGGTTTTCCGATGCAAGACAACGTCGCGGACGTCGCGCAGTCGCTTGACGGCCCCGCACTGACCAGCGTACGCGACGCCGCGCGGCGCGCCGGGGTATCGGTCGCGGTGGGACTGGCCGAACGCGAAGGCGCGCGATTCTATAACACGACCGTATTGGTCGACGACAAAGGCGAGATTGCGCTGCGTTACAGGAAGACTCACTTGTGGGCATCGGACGTGGGCGTGTTCACGCCGGGCGATCGCTTCGAAACCTGCTTGTGGAACGGCATCACGGTCGGACTGCTGATCTGCTACGACATCGAGTTTCCCGAGACCGCCCGTGCACTCGCTGCCCTCGATGCCGACCTGCTGATCGTGACCAACGGCAACATGGATCCGTTCGGCCCGGTGCATCGGCGAGCCATCACCGCGCGCGCGATGGAAAACCAGATGTTCGCGCTCATGGTGAATCGTTGCGGCACAGGCGACGACAACCTCACCTTCCCCGGTGAATCCGCGCTCGTCGATCCCTTCGGTGAGATCGTCAGCGCGGCAGGCGCGCAAGAAACACTGCTAGGCGTTGATATCGACTTCAAGCGGCTGGAGGCCAGCCGTGAGCACTATCGTTATTTGAACGACGCACGCGTGCCGCTCGGACTCACGCCGATCGACCACGCGAACGGATCACGTGCGCTTGTAATCGACGAGCGCCGACGCCTTATCAACTGAAGACTGAAGTTTTCAGCAGTTCCGTAGCACATGAATCGTCCGGTGCCCGTGCTCCGGACGCGCCCGCCCACGCCTGTCGAAAGTCCCGGAGATACCATGCAAGACTCGTCCGTAGCCGAGCAATCGCACCTGAAACGCACACTCGGCTTGCCGTCCGTATTGTTGTTCGGCCTGGCCTATATGGCGCCGCTGATCGTATATGGCACCTATGGCGTGCTCGCCAAAGCAAGCGATGACACTGCCGCACTTGCCTACTTACTTGCCCTCGTCGCCATCGCCTTCACGGCGCTCAGCTACGGCAAGCTCGCAAGGCTCTACCCTGTCGCCGGCTCCGCTTATACCTACACACGCAAGACCTTCAATGCGCATCTGGGCTTCCTGGTCGGCTGGGCAACGCTGCTCGACTATTTCTTCCTGCCCATGGTGATCTGGCTGATCGGCGCGGCTTATCTGAACGCCGCGTTCCCGACCGTGCCCACCTGGATCTGGATCGTCGCGTTCATCGTCTTGACGAGCGCGTTGAATATTGTGGGGATTGAACTGGCCGCGCGCTTCAACATTGTGCTGATGGTCGTGCAATTGGCCATTGTCGGTTTGTTCGTCGTGCTGTGTTGGCACTATGCATCAGCTGCGGCGGGTCCCGGCGGAATCGCGTTGGCGGAACCGTTCTTCAAAGGACACGTTCCGTTCGCCTCCACCATGGCCGGCGCCGCCATTGCCGCGTATTCGTACCTCGGCTTCGACGCGGTATCCACGCTCACCGAAGAGACAATCGACCCGAAGAAAAACATGCCGCGCGCCATCTTGTGGATCGCGTTGATCGGCGGCGCGATTTTCGTCCTGGCTGCTTACACGATGCAGCTTGCGCACCCGGGCGTGGAATTCAAGGACACCGATTCGGCCGCGTTCGAAGTCGCCAAGATGATTGGCGGCGATATCTTCGTGACCGTCTTCCTGGCCGGCCTGATCCTCGCGCAGTTCGCGTCGGGCATCTCGGCGCAGGCGAGCGTCGGGCGTCTGCTTTACGCCATGGGCCGTGATGAAATCCTGCCCAAGCGCGTGTTTGGTTTCATCCATCCGAAGTTCAAGACCCCGGCGATCAACATCGCGATTGCGGGTATTGTGGGTTTGATTGCGCTGAAGCTGGACGTGGCGACGTCAACGTCGTTCATCAACTTCGGCGCATTTCTCGCGTTCACCGCCGTCAATCTTTGCGTGGTCAGGATTTACTTGTCGGGCAATCATGGCGACAAGAAGATTGGCGTGATCGGCGGATTGGTGTTTCCGCTGATCGGTGCGGTCGCGGATATCTGGCTGCTGGCGAGCCTCGAAAAGACCGCGCTTGTGCTAGGCGCGATCTGGTTCGTGATCGGGCTCGTGTACCTGTGCTGGATCACGCGCTTGTTCCGGCAAGCCCCGCCGGAAGTGGCGGTTTAAAGCGAGCGTCGGCCCGGTCCAATCAACCAAAATGGGTTGGGTATAAGTAAAACCTAAGCGGCGTGGCCTGTGGGCCCGAGGAAGATAGCCTCGCCGAAAAGATCAGGACGCCGTTACAATGCCATTGACAGGCTCATTGGATCGCACTGCAGCAACGTTTAGCGGGGCTGCGTAGCCAGATCGGGGAAATGACCGGTAGCGCGCGAGCCCGGATCGTCTTCAGGAAAGCAGACTGGCCGGCACTGAGAGGATCTATGTTCAATGACATGTTCCGCGTAGTGAATGGACCGGATGGGCGTCATTTCTATGTCCATACCGACAGCATGCCCGTGGCGGTGCTTCTCATCGCCGCGTTGTTCCTGGCGATTCTGTTGTCCAGCGCGCTCTGCTACTACATCACGCGCTTTATCTTGCTGAAGATCGTCGCCCATCTTGCGCGTGGGGAGCGCCGCAAGTGGCTGCGTGCCGCCGAACGCCGCAAGGTGTTTCATCGGCTGGCGCCACTGGTGCCTGCGGGCATCATCTATATCTCAGCGCCGTTGCTAACCGGCGTGTCGTTTCCGGTCATTTCCGCGCTGGGTCGCCCGGTGGAGACGCTAGCGGCATGCTTCATGGTGGTAACCATTCTGCGCGCCGCCTTCGCGTTCCTGGGCAGCATTGAAGATCGCTATAGTCATTTCCCCTTTGCAAGCCAGAGGCCGATCAAAAGCTTTCTGCAGATAGCCGCCATTTTCCTGTACGTGCTTGCGCTGATTGCCGCAGTGTCGTTGCTGTTGCATAGATCGCCCGCGAATTTCCTCACTGGCGTGAGTGCGATGACTGCGCTGCTGATCATCATCTTCCGCGATTCGTTGCTAGGGTTTGTCGCCAGCATTCAACTGGCCGCCTACGACATGCTGCGCGTGGGCGACTGGATCGAAGTACCTGGATTCGTGGCTGACGGGACGGTCATCGATATCGCGCTGAACACAATCAAGGTCCAGAATTTCGACAATTCCATTGTCATGCTGCCGAGCTATGTGTTGCTGACCAACAGTGTCAAGAACTGGCGTGGCATGGAGGAATCCGGCGGACGGCGGGTCAAGCACGCAATTCACCTGGACATTGAGAGCATCAGGTTTTGCGACGACGAATTGCTCGCCAACCTGAAGGAGAGCGTAGCCTTCCAGGTGCCGTTCGCCGTGCCGGACGATGGACATCGCCTGACCAACCTTGGGATGTTTCGCGTGTATCTGATGGAGTACTTTCGGCAATACCCGGCGATCCGAAAAGACATGCCGCTGGTGGTTCGACAGTTGCAATCCACCAACCAGGGCCTGCCGCTGGAAGTATTCCTGTTCGTGAATGAGACGAACTGGGAATCGTACGAACAAATCCAGTCGGATATGTTCGACCACGTCTATGGCATCTTGCCGCTGTTCAATTTGCGCGTCTGGCAAATGCGCTAGAAGGCGCCGGCATGGAGTCCGGTCGCCCTCCGTTATCCGGCCAGCCCCTCGACAATGCATACGACGACGGTAAAAGCGCCAATGCAGGCCGCAAGAGTGGCTGCTGCCTTCGCAAAAGGGGTCATGCCGGCCTCCAGAATCGGTAAAGGGAAGCGCATTTTATATTGAAATGAAAGCAAAAAGAAATAATTGTATTAATTGAAAGATAAAAAATCGAGGCTGCCCGCAAGGCTCTATTAACGTCAATTTACGGAAGATATTTAAGTATCCTGACTACTTTCCGAACGCCAAAAGGCCGGACTGGCGTGCATCAAGATATGCGTCCGGCGTTTCCCATCGACACGCGATTAGCCACCGGGCGTCTCTTTGCCCCAGTCAATCCAAACCACCTCCCCTTGCCTATCTTATTTTTAGACGGTATCTTGGCGGGGTTCTAATCGCTAGCGCGGGAGAGACTGTCACGGCAACATGGTGACGGCGCCGACGGAGCAACCG